>Ga0210059_1000205_pt1 | contig 63871 bp, 37 predicted proteins | sample Ectturendosymbi2_FD_188042 | JGI IMG/M metagenome (GOLD analysis project Ga0210059, IMG submission 188042) | Ecteinascidia turbinata endosymbiont from Florida, USA - Sample 2 (SPAdes) (version 2) | ecosystem: Host-associated > Tunicates > Ascidians > Unclassified | place: Key West, Florida... | reverse complement strand
AACAGAAGGAGGCAGGAGGCATTAAAGCAACTTGTACGGGACACAGAGAAGCGCAGTTGGCCGGTAGCTCCTGGGATCATCCGTTGGCTTGTTTGGCTTTGCGGCAGCTATGACAGTCACTTTTCGCCAGATCGTCGGGCAGCGACACGATTGAGACAACTGGAGTAGAACTCACGCAGCCACGACAGGCAATTGCACCCAATGAACTCTGGTGGGATGTTATCCGGCCCTTGAGCTTTCCTGCACTTGAGCAGTTTGACGGCATGTGCCAGTTCCTCGGATGTGAAAGGTGATGTGAGGTGGCCATCAACCCTCGGGGAATTCCACAGAGCACTCCACTGCCGCTTCACAGCAAGAGAGTGAGTCTTGCTTGCGCCAGCGTAGCGGCCGTTGACTAGGAGCTGATGAGCGATGGAGTGGGCAGTGACAAGGCACCTTGAACGTGCGCTGCGCCCCGTAAGGCGGTCAAAGGTTTTCCATAGTTTTCTACTTCAGTGGGTGAAGTCAATTCCTTCTACCGACTCGATCCATCTCTCTCGACGTTTTCTATCAAGGCAGGATGTGAGCTCCTCCGCCTTGCAGTCGGCATCTACACGACTCTCAGCAAGCAGGAATGGATTGTAGCGCACGTCGCACTCACTGCCCCAAGTGGGAATGTACTGTTGACGGCATCCACGACGGATAGACTTCTGTGCGGAAGAGTGTAGCAGTTGGCAGAAGGCGAAGTACGCTGTGTCCAGGTTGGAGGAGGGGTCAGGAAGGGAGTCAGCTCTTGACTCGGTCAAGTTGGCAAACTGAACCCAACACACTTTTCGGGAATTCCACCTCAACACTGGTTAAGCGGTAAAGGGCTCGATAGTGTTTGTCGGTTGTATTAACGATGGTCTTTGCTGGGACTTTGGAAAAGACTCCAGGATGGTGCGATGTGGTAACGGCCCGGCCAGGTTTACATACGAAAAGTCAGGATTTGTGCCGGTGATCCATCTACGGGAGTGGAAACTGTCTGGTTGCTTGGGGTTATGCAACAATTTCAAGCCGGAGGTTCAGGCCCAATCTTCAAGTGCCTCTCCAGATGGGTTAGTAGAACAGTAGCTCCCATGTAGTGCTGTGGCAGTTAAAGTCGCCAGCGTGCATACATGGTCGGCTAAAGTAAGGGAGGGCGGTTGTATCCATTTTGGTTAAGGGAGGTTTTTATTCGTTAACAATGGTAATGCATTCTACCTCCATCACTGACCATTCTAGCAAGGAGTTCTCAGGACACACTGCAATTGTGCTCCACCTGGCATGGTGTTTCACAAAGGTTGCAGTGCCGTGCACTTCACTTTCGGTACAGGCGGCGCGAGTGTATCCCGGAATCTTAACCCTAGACCTACCGAGATTTTTTTCTTCAATAATTACCAATGGGGTCAATTGACCCTTACATCGAATATGAGTAGGTTTTTCGGACATAGAACACTCGTTTCACATCTCTTTTATATAAGTGGATTTTGACAGTGCGAACTTTGTCTGTGGTGACGTCACAGGGCGTTCGCTGCTACGTTTTACGCATGTGCAATGGCAATGCTCTTGTTTGATTTCACTGTCTTGTGGAATTGTGTATGCAAACTGCTCAAACGCTATATTGCGGAAAGGACTGAGTTTGCTAGAAAACTTTGGGAACAAACTTTGTGTGATATGCATTTTATGATGCATATCACACAAGCAAAATCTTCTCAGTTGCCTTTCGATGACGTCACCATGTTCACTCAGCCGTAGTACGACCTTTTCCTGAAATTGGCAAAATTATGGAAATGATATATTTTGGGGACCATGACCAACTGCCCCGCTGACTACGCCTATGGTGTTATGGCAGTTGCATAGAATATTGTGCTAATACTTAACAACGTTTACTAGGTGTTTGCGCCTTTACTAAGTACACATAACTTTAGTATTAGCATTTGCAGAATTCTTGAAAAAGTATAGATAAAACAAAACAACACTTCAATTATTCTTCAAAAAAAAAACAATACATTAAACGTAGATTGATGTATCTTATGAACATGTATATCTAGGATTATAATTGTCAACAACATGATGCAATTCCAACCGAAAAACATGTTTCTGACATTCCATTGACTGGCACAATAACCCAAAAGTACGCCTAAAGCATACCGTTGTTTTTGATGTAGGCCTACATTGGGATAATATTTTATTTTTGCCAAACATACCGCGCCTTACATCAATGGACCTCACAAATTCCTTGGTAATATCTTGGCAGTGAAATTTATACAACTAGAGTAATATCACAAAATATTAGGCGGGTCAAAAGTTGTGTCCCTCTATGTCCAAAAATTGGGCACGACATGTCCACCCGTCTCCTCTTAAACTCGGTGCCTGTATTGCGGAATATTTACTGTCATGCAGTTTGTGAACACCAAAAAGTATGTGAAGACAAAGAGGTTATCATCAAATACATGATGCAAAAATTCAGGATTCTGGATCACCTTGTTCAAGCAACTTTCCAGAAGACACAGTATGCACGTGTACGGAATCTCGCATAGTTGAGCGCTCGACAGTGGCCTTGTAGCTGTTTTTCGCAGTCATCCTGTAGCTGTTTATCTCCAATGCACATTTGGGTTTTTTCGTGATACTGTTTGGCCTAAGGTCTGCTCTAGTTTTTGCTGTGCAGTTATCCGCTACATCTAGGCCTGCAAAAAATGAAAGGTAGAATGCACAACAAGTGCTCACAGCTCTTCAAGTTGAAAGAGACTCCATGTAAGGATTTTGACAGAATTCCTATCTTTCATGTACATTTCTGTTCGTCTAATTCGCCATCGTCGAATTCGTCAAGTTCCTCAATTCGTCACCTCTTTCTATTCCTTAGAAGCGTTTTGTTCGGCTAATACGTCATTTGCAGTTTCGCTTTTGACGTCTAAGCAGCTATAGTACGTGTGGGAATTCAAACACATTAAGGATCTTTATCTCTGAATTGTTGCACTTCACAATTTGTTTATCGAATTTATACACGAGGTGGGAAACGCGACCCGACTCCCCATTGAATGGACGCGGAAGTCTTTACAGGTTTGTTAAAGATTTAAAAGGTGCTAGATTAAATGGAAGAGTCCAGATAGACTAGAGGGATTAATTGTTGTATTCAACCACAGCATTATAAACTTGTATTTTACTGCAAATAAGAGCACTGAGTTACTATTAAAAAGTATACGAGCTTCTAGATAGAGTTTTCATCTGTGTGCATAATTCGTCACTTTGCCTAAATCGTCACTTTTTTCTAATCCCTTGGAGGTGACGAATTAGACAAATTCTACTGTATTTGCAAGTAACAACTAAAAACGAGATGTTGTTATCAAACTGGCAGAAAATCTGTGCTCAGCAGAGAGAAACTGTAAGGCATGTGGAGTCCCCATGTATTGCATCTGAAACGCATTCAGGATGGAGCTGTTGAGGACATGTCACTTCATAAAAGAACCAAATTCCAAATTTGCCAGTCAAACAAAACAAGAATGAGATGTTGCCACTGTTCAAATTTCTGTGTGGAATCTGTTCTGGCCCTGTGTGCAAAAGTTGTTTCAAAATGTAATTGGATAGCTCAACATTCTCAGATTAGGTGTCAATTGACCCGTGTGGTAATTCACCGTTTTTCCATCGTGAAACACTGGTTTTGAAAAATATTTGTTGTCGACATGGTGGTTTGCTCTATACACAAAAATAATAAAAGTCAAAACGTTTGAGGTTCCCAGCTACAAACCTTTTTCTTAAAATATGAAAAGAAAATCGTGAAAGAGTCAATTGACCGTTTGGTGGTCCGAGGGTTGGTGGGATCTATGTTTGTAGTGGGTTTCTTGCAGGCCTATGGCAGTCACTGCGTGGGCCTGCGCGTGGTGAGTAAAGACATTAATCTTCACTTTCGTTAGGGCCTCTAAATTCAGCTGCAGTAGAGTGACGCAGTCATGTTCGACCACCACTGGTGTCTGCCTTGACAATGGCACATGCAGCGGGTTAGCATCACCTGTCCTCGGCTGTGAAGGCTGTTTTTTTGTCGTGGGACGTCATACGAGTAGCCTCTCGGATTGTTGAAATTCGCCTGACTACAACTGTGTCAGTTACCAGGGCTCAACACTAGGAGGTTGTCAACATGAGCCCCAACAATTGGCAAAGATGAGATCTTCAAAACTAATATTTGCGACTTAACGCTTGTGAAATTCACAAAACCTTTGAATTTCGAGTCGTTTCTATGAATAGAGAGATCTCAGCTACGATGTTGCGACCACGTGACCAGAATTTCAGAACGAACGTTGGCGAGTATAGTGATGCTGGCTTCACCACGAAACGCGACCCAGAAGCAAGCAGGGTTGCAGAGTCGGATCCGGAGTCGGAGGTTTTTGGGTGGAGTGGGGTTCCTAACTACACTGGGAGTCGGAGCCGGATTTTTTGTCCGACTCCGACTCCGGATGTCCAATTAGATAATTTTTTACATCACACTCCCAAATTGGGAATTCCTGTTATAATTTATTTTGTTGAAACAGAGATTTCATGCTGTTTACCACTATTTCCATTGATTTTAACATACCAATTTCATTCCCTTTATGTTAAGGAGTCGGAGTCGGAAATTTTGGAAAGGTCGGAGTCGAGAGTAGGTGTCGGATATTTTACCTCCGACTCTGCAACCCTGGAAGCAAGGCTGACCAAATTGCGTAATTACCTCTCCGACCAGGATTACACCCATCTTGATGTGAAGCCACCAGAATTATCAGATGTTTCAGGAAACAGTGAGGTGCTTTGAGACCTGTTTTGAACCACTACCCTCGCGAACCTTTCGATAGGAATAACAACAACATAACAGATGAATAGGAATCTTCTATGTTGATTGTCCAATCGTATCGGTTGTTTTTGTTTTTTTATACGAATTAAAGCCACCACCTCAATTAAAGATACAAAACAGGAGGAAGCCACAGCTGATCTCAATCAATCAATGCAACAAACTGCAGATTAATCCAAGTCTAAATAACATCCACCTGGACTACGACCTTAACTGTTCAAAACGTTGAACAGAATATTTCCTTGCCTGATTCACGTGCGCTGAGTGAGCTAGCGTTGAGAAAGGGCATTGAAATATTGTCAAACTGGGCGATCATTCCCATCACATGAAGGGAGGCAGGAGGGAATGCACAAACAGACTCTCTCTTTAAGTGGACAAAAATATAACATATTCGATACGGCACATTTCATAAGTCAGAGGTTACCTTTTCATGTAGATCTGCAAGTTCGTTATTCTTTGAAAACGGATTGCACTATTCGCATCTTTTCTTGAATGCTGACTATAATTTTGGCATTATTTGTTAGCAAACCATTTCTTTTTTTCTTGTTTCAGAATTTTTATGAAAAATGTATTGAGTTGTATTTAGGGGTTAAAAAACAATAACGTGTTGTTACTGAATTATGCTGTTAATGTACATAACTTTAATGCTTGCAACAGAGTATCTATGTCTGTTCTATCTCAAGTACAGCAGAGGTCATTCTAAAAATAAAGAAGCATCAATATTCACTCGTAAATTCATTTTCTATTTTTGGATTCATATTTGGAAAACTGTGAAAAGATACGTTACAGATGTAACAATTTGGTAATGTACAAAGATGCTAACTACCCATAGGTATTTTTATTTGAAGATTTGCATCTCACTTTAATGAAAATTTTCTCTCGGTTTGTCAAACTGGAGTATGCGTCTTTGGTTTTCGACTAGAAGAAAACTTCTGATATTCCATAAAATGCGGTGCCAGAACTGAATTAAAACACCTTTAATTTTCCTTGGTTCTCTAAAAATCAGGTATGTTGTTAACTTCCTGAAAAATACTCCAACAGAGTATTGACCCCATGAACACATTACAAGCTTCGTTTCGCCATTTGTTTGAAATCAACCTACCAGTTGTGGTGGGGCGTGCTCAACAAACGGTACCACTTAGCGTTATCGTTTACAAAAAGAATATCGCTTTGTTTGGAGGAAAGCCTTAATATTATTCTTGTGATGGTACTATTAATGTGCTTTTGATATAAATTTAGTAGATGTTCGGAAACCTTTAATGCAATGGTGCGCCACTGTCCTTACAGAACTTTGCATAATCATAACTCGCAGCCGACTGAGCTAGTGAACTCTTCAAACCCTCTAAAGATGCGGGAGGTTTTGTAGTTTAGATTTTAAAAAATTGGCAAGTTTTTGATTTTGCGGTTTTTTTGGGTGACGTTATAGTGGATGTATATTTACGCATTTTTGGTCGAGGTCATTAGGCCCTGAGCCCCAACCGCAAGGAGAACTTTTTTTCTTTCAAAAAACAATAAGCTAAAATCTGCGTCTGTAGAGCCTACGATTGGCCTTTTGGCTTTTGTAGTTCGAAAGTTATGGCTAAGTAATTCACTTGAGAATTAATTAAATAATTTGCGTTTTTTTGGCATAGTTTTTCAACCAGAAATGCTAGAAAATAATCAAACCCTTCAAAGAGTCGTATTATAGCCTAGTTTCTGCTAAAAACTTGAGTCAAAAAATTGGTTCTTGGCGTTATCGCCCAGGGCCCAATTGCGTCATCCTAAAATGTGTAAACTTGCTCCCATTATGACGTCATCGACAAAAACAAAATTCCAAAACTTTCCAATTTTAAAACAATCAAAACTACAAGACTTTCCACATCTTCAGAAGGTTTGAACAGCTCTCTGACGCAACCTGCTACCGAGTTATGGCTGATCAAAGACTTGGCCCATATGGCAAACGATACCTTTTGCGGGACTTTAATAGGTGTAAGTAAACAGTTCACGCTCGGATTTGTCATTGACTCGCCATCAAAGCCGCATTCACTGCGAAAACAGCCGCGTGACCAGTTGTACTGAGTCAAAGAAAATCAAGCAATGAACGGGATGTTTTAAATACATTTGCCTGTTTGCTGATGGTTGTCTTATTTGCTGGTTGAAGCAAAGCTGATGTTGCTGATGGTTATGACGGTAATGATTACTAATATTTGAGGTTCTAGAATTTAGCGCTGATAACAATCTTCATTTTTCAATGTGCTTAAAGTAAAATCAAGTATGAACGAAAGGTGATAAATTTTTATACTGAGGCAGTGCAACAACTTTGATAAGTAAGACATCAGTGCATGTTCTCTGTCAAATGACCTGGCAAATTTATATACTTAACTAACTTAGATAGAAATTTGATTTGAAAAATCGCAAAATACACTCTTTCCTTGAGATTTTGTGAGAGACGGGAAAGTTTGCAATGTGTCAGGTTTACGATCGTGTAGCTTTTCAGACAATTACAAACAGAAAACATATCTTTTTTTTTTTCTTCAGATGTGAACGTCAGTGATGAAACATCAGACAGTTTGTGATGAAAACATCAGACAGTTTGTGACGTCAGTGATGAAACATCAGACAGTTCAGACAGTTTGTGACGTCAGTGATGAAACATCAGACAGTTCAGACAGTTTGTGACGTCAGTGATGAAAACATCAGACAGTTTGTGACGTCAGTGATGAAACATCAGACTAATCACTATGGGGGTGCCGAATCACTGCGTGGGGTGCAGAAAAGCCCCAACAATGTCACAAGTACTTTCTTCAATACAGTACATTTGCTTCTGAAGGAACTCACGTTAGAACATGGGGGGCGCCAGACTTCCTTCTTACCCCAGGCGCCATCTAACCTCGTTACGCCCCTGGTCCTTGGTCGACATCTGGGTCGCTTTTCCGTGGGTATAGCCTTATGACATTGTTGGGGACTTACCTCGCCGTTGTTACCTCGCCGTTGTTACCTCGCCGTTGTTTACTGGGTTATGTCCCTGGTACATTTGGGCGAACCATCATTGCTGCAATCGTTCTATTCGAAGGAGAAGTGGTTCAAAATTCAGGTTTTTTCGAATATCACATCTGAGCACTTTGTCGCGGAGGGTATGCAGGGAACTCATCGTAAAACTTCCTTACTCTACCGATTGTTCCCGAGATAGCATTCTTTCAATCATAGCCCAATGTTCATGACCATAGGCGAGGATCGGAACAAAGAACAATATTTAAAGCCAGATATATTTGAGACGTTTGAAAGCTCCCGTATTGTGACACAGAGCGTGAAAACTCACGCAGAACTGTGTTTCCGTTAAATATTCGTGTATCAAGTTCTTTTTGCTGCTGTCCGTCACTCGTGAATGTCACACCATAGACCTCGGTATGCTGTAGTGTATTGTCGTTGATCGCACGCAGCTGAAAACCGATCAGGTACATGTTGAAGACCTGTTGAGTGGTTGCAAGCAGTACGAAATCATCCGAAAATTGCAAACGTTTGATCCAACAGCTTCCAACAGCGACATCTTCGTCGACTTGACTGTGACTGCCTCTCTCATTCGTGTAGTAGACCATTGGTTCCCAATGGGTAGGTCGTGTCCCCAAAGTGCGTCGCGGAAGAGTGGCTGTGTGGTCGCGAACAAAAACCTCAGTTGTTTGCTGAAAACTCGACATTTTGCAAATGCGCATATCAACATTGTGTGTTGCATCAGTAAAACCGAAACACCGATACACTTTTGTGAAATCCACATTATCTCCGTTATAATATAACTCCAGAAATTCATATCCAGTTTCTACTATCGACCTTATCGCAGCAATGCGCCACTACTTGAAAATCTAAGCGCTGCCGGTTGATTCTGAGATTACGTCAGCCTCGTAAACATCTGTCCTGTTGTGAATACTTATCTGTTGAAATTCCAACAAGCTACAACCGATATCTTTATCGTTACAATGCGTATGACATTTATTATTTTGTATTCCATATAGTTCATGCTCATGATTCCACGACGAAGCAGCTTGTAGTTGATAGATGGCCGGATCTTACCAACCGGCCAAATAAGCGATAGCGATGCACATAAACGTTCAAAGTAACTTTCTGACGAAATGTATTTTGCCGTTAATCCATTTCAAACAAATTGTTGTGTCCTAAAGAAGATAGTGCTCTCGAATTGTCTGCAATCAAGAGTCGACGTAACGATCATGGATCTACTTTCTGAATGAATGGTCATGTTATTCATGGCTGAGTGTAGTTCACTTTCTGATTGAAGGTTATGTTAGACAAGGGCAGTTACATGATTGAATCAGTTAGTTAAGTGTGTATTGTGTAACGTCTTCACTCCCACACGCAGGGTGCTAGACTTTGAACATGCATCTCAGTAACAAGAAATACACAGTACATGAAAGAAGACGAGGATATGTACATGGCGGTTGTAGAGAATATACGCTTGATGGAGCTAATACGTTTACTGTACTTCGATGAAACAAAAGCTTTTAAGACACACGTATGAATGACGCCATCATAATTATTATAATGTAGAACTGCGATGACATCCAAGTACATCTATTTATAAAATGCACGAGGGAGTGGGAGGCTCCGAAGGACCAAGGGTCATTTAGGCTGCAGACCTCCCAAGGACTAAGCCGCTCATAGTGTAAAGGGAACAGTGTATGATAGTTAGTAAAAGTCTTTTGCTCTGGGTATAAAATGTAATATGTGCAATGCGGTTATACGATTAATTGAAGTAAAATGCGTTGCTGGTAAGGACAAGCCACCAGAAGAAAATGGTTTAAAGTTGTCCCTTTAAACATTTACTGTTTTTACACATTCAAAAATATTCGTGAATGCTAGAGGGGAAATGCGTCAAAAGCTATAGACCGCTGCAGCACCGCAATAGTGTCACGAGACTTAAGCGGATTGAGAACCAGTCGTGCAATCTTGCTTTGCGGAAAGGAACTCGCTTTCAATGCATGCATGGGAACGGAAATTCGCTTGCTTTGTATCTATAGACCTAAGTGTTAAGGTAATACTTGGGTCTCCCTTCCCTGCCTTGGGCTAGCCCGCAGTACCCAGGTCGTACGAAACTCTGCTATCGAGATTGCCCTGACAAACTACAAACTGAGTTTGTGGAACTTAGAAATGATTCTTCAGCACGTGACTTGTTCTTTGAAAAACCCTGACTAGGCTCTTGCGTGATAAGCAGCCAGCACAAACATACCAAACCTAACAATGCTCGCTTTCCGTTGTCTGCTTCCATTGGTTTCCACCTACCTCTATGAGGCTGGGTTTTCAACCCTTGTCCATATTAAAACAAAGTCATGGAATAGACTGGTTGCTGAGGGTGACACGAGATAAGTTCTCACAAACATATCACCAAGAATTTCAAGACTATTTGCGCAGATAAGAACTCAGTCTCCCAACCGATTAGCTTATATGCTAATCGTTTTGCATAAGAACGTAAATAACTGCAGTGAATGAAACATGTGAAATTATAGTGTTGTTATCTTGTCGGTTTTCATTTGCATATCGTTTAGAGCTGTGGATAATGTCTGCGACATAGCGCTTATGTAATATAGTAGATAGTGGCTGCGACAGAGCACTTATGTAATATTTTTGAATGGGGTCGCGAGGTCAAACCGGTTGGGAACCACTGCATTAATCCATTAACTCCGAGCACAAAACGTTTTTCAAGACTGTGCTATACTCCGATCAAGACTTATTTAGGAAAATCGAAGTCCAGCTAACCAGCTGCAGTGGCGTGCTCAACCTACTGCTTCACCTCGCCGGTTAAAAGGCCATTCCTCAACAAAATAGGCAAAACTAAAACCTGAAACAAGTTTAAATTATTTTTTCAAAACAAATTTTTATTCCAAATGTGTCAGTGAAACATGAAGTAAAAAAGTCAATCCCTTTGCAGAGTAACCACAAAAACGTTTTATTTTTCTTAAAAATGATGAAAAAGCAACAAAAGCAAACGTCCAATAAATTAACAGTGAATGAAAATATTATTTTTTCTTGATTTTATTTCATGACATTCATTCCTCCGCAGTGATGGATGTGACATCGAAAGCAAAATCTTCTCACTCCTGAAAAAACAATATGTCATCAAATTAACAGAATAATTGAACAAAAATAAACACAAACTTTGCTTTGGCGTTTTTTAAACTTAGTTCTGTTTCAAGCAAGAAATATTTTTGGTTTGAAGATTTAGTTTTTGAAAATGTTTTCAAGGTTGAAGAATGGAACTGATACTGGTGAAAATGAACTACAGTAAAGCGCAATTTTGCAATGACGTAACAATACCCATGTGTTTGTTCATAAGGTTCAACTATCACTAATATAGTACTAACATTAGCTGCATAAGAGTCTTTCCACTTACATGGTTCAGATCGTGTTGGAAGGTCCATCTCAGGAATTTTAACATGCTTAAAAATGTCACAATGATTCTTATTCCCATATTCGTTGTTTACTTTCAAATAGTGTAAAGGCCACATTGCTCCAATTAACTTTTAATGTGTATTCGTCCAATTACTCTGTTGATTGGGATTTTGTAACCAGGGAATGCGTACCAATTCTAACCAAGTTATTTCATGTTCAGCTATTTGTCGATTCCTTTCGATAGATACTGTTAACTATTTGTCTTCACAATTAGTTGTCGACTTTTACATTTCAACATTCTGCATGAAATGCGTTGTTTTTACCATCAGTGTATCATGTACGGCATATCTCCAACCGCATTCGTACGCTTCCGACATTTTTGCATAAAATGTCAAAGAATTTCATTTGATTTTGACCTTGCATAATTTTTAAGGGTAAATCTGTAGTTTAGCTTTAAATAAACTTTGCTTTAATTGCTATGTTGAAGTTTGTTTTGACGGTTTTCAAGCTATTAGATTAATGATAACCTTAACCTATATTCTATGCTAGTTGCTAGTACATAGCTTGTGATGAAATTGGTTCTTCTTACCTTTGTAATACCTGGCGGCAAATGGTTTGCTGCAATGAATGACATGTTTTAAACTTACTTCATTAGTTGTTTCCAAGATTTGATGCGTATAAATCTTCGTTGTGATTTTTTGAGATTTTTGTGAAAACATTTGAAATATATTTTTTGGAAACATTCCATAATTCTACAAACTTAGAAATGATCGTTGGCTATTCTCCGTGACATTAAAAATTGAGTTTTTGAAAACTTATAATGAGTTAATGTTTAAGTGTTGCTAACAAATACTTACAAGTTAACAATATACAGTCCTTTCGCAAAGTTTCAAAGCTTCTTGTACATTTATATAGATTCCAAAGCTTAACATGCATGTTTGAAAACCTTTTCCAAAATATAATCAGTTATGGTATGAGATTACTGTTTAAACTATGCATTTATATTTGCTGTTGAACGTTTACATAGAAATGAGCATTTGAGCATTGTCAGTGACATTCTCAATTGGATTCTTTAACGTTTTCGTGAATTTTACAGGCGGTATAAGCAAATGGTCTAAGTGACACTATCAGATGTTTACCTAGATATGTTTTTCACATTTCTTAAAAAAAATATTTGGTTTGTGTTTGATTTTAAACTTTTATTAACACGATCTGTACTCACGTCTATTAAAAATTGTGCAAGGTCTTCCACAAAAAAAGTTCCAGCAGAGTCTAGAACCTCTCGTTTCTCGTTTAGATCGTATTTTTTCAACTTGATCCACTGCTACGGCACCCATGACCTTTGATAATAAGAAATATTTTCCTTAATAATCTAGGAAACATCGAAAGGTTTCTGAAGTTTACTCCTTGGAAAATTTTAGATTTTACCGAGGTTTTGCATAAGAGCAAAACGATTGAACGATACGATATTTACAAAGTGTGTGTAACGATTAATTGTTTGGATCCAAAATTACTAACAACACAAAATGTCACTATTATAAAAGTCATGACTTGTGAGAAACAGTTTCGATTTCTCTGAAGACTGATTAGTTAACTTGAGGTTAGTTAAGGTCCCTCTTGATATCATTTGATATTTTCTGAAAATAAATAACATTAGTGAACAAGCCCAAAAACAGATAGAAAACAAAGAGTAGTCGGGAATATGAAAAGAAAGAGTTAAAGATAAAAACTTGTAAGCAACTTCTTTTAGAAAGAGTAGTATTAGCTCATGTAGTTTGTCATCCTTCTCATAATTCTATCAAACGAGCGTATGGTTAAGATCAAGACATTTCATGTAAATAGTATAAGGCTTTGGGAAAAGCATTTATTATATGACTTTGCAAAAAGTTTAAGATATAAATGCAATCCCAAGCATTATCTACAACAAATGTTAGAACCACTATGTAAAAAAAGAAAACGAAAATCAGCTGTTTCACAACGGCAAACTGTACCGCTGATTAACTAAATACACTCATCGTTTTGTTCTTTGCGTGTGAGAAGCAATTGATCAAACAAACGATAATAAACAGGAGGAAATCGTAGTAGGCCTATTTCACTCTATGAATACAACAAATGCAAAAGATTTATAACGCAACCAGTGCACAGCTATTTTCACACCATATTTAGTTTCACACCTGAGGAGTGTAGGAGGGACTCGTCTTTTCTATTCGTCCTGTTTTTAATTTTGGTGAAAGGTTAGCCAATGAACTGTCTGACTTTTCATCCCTGATACCGAATTCTACAGAAAACAAGGAAACATTGACAAGACGATTTTATGCACAGTCTTGAACTGCTGGTGGTACGATCTTTAACACATAATGTGCGATCTGATGATTTAAATGTGCGAACACATTGCAAACTTTTCCTGCCTCAAATAATTACTCGCAAACGAATACTTTTTTGTTAAATAATTACATTTTCCTGCGAACACCTGCTCACTACCCAGTGAATATTCATTGAAATTTCACTGAACAAAATTGGTTACAAATCAATGTAAAAACGTTTATATTTTTATTCATTTTACTACCAACTGTAAGATACATTATATAAGCAAAGCTTGTTTTCAGAACTCATCCAAAGAAAATAAACAAAATCAATCTCATTACCTTCAGAATGCTCGGCAATCTCAGTTTTACTTGTACCAACAAGCAAGACAACCATCAGAAAATACGTAACTTTACTTGAGGCCATACTTTCAACGTTTGATTTTCTCTGACGCAGTATCACTGACGCAGTAGGAAACTGACTATTCTCAGACAAATATGCAGGTTGCTTGGTGGGGACCAAAGCTTTTACAGTTTGCGTCACGCATCAGTGAGCGTTAACATCTGCATATCAAGTTCCTGAAAATTGGTTTCAAGAAGTTCCAAGACCTATTCTCCACCCCATTCGGTGAAGCACCTTGATACGAAAACTCCTGATGTTTGAAAACAATCGCTTTGAAATCGCGAACGTCACGAACGAAACATTATCATCATCCGGTTTTTACACATAAGTGTTTGTTGCAGACAAGAGTAACACGGTCAAGTTGTGATTGCGACATTATTGTATGTTTGCAAATATAGCGTGTGATTGAAAAGTGCGGAAATATTATTCAAACATAATGTCTTTACCTCTACGACATCAGTTAGGATGTACGTTTATTTTGTTCAGTTGATCTTTTAGAAATGATTGCCTTCTTATTTGTGGATTGCAGCAAATGCAACTTCTGCCGTTTTTTTGTCATGAAAGCATGCTTACCTTTTGTGTTGAAAGTGTGCTTCTTGAATTGGGATTCATGCAACCAGCAGAACTTTTCTGCTGAAGTTCATCTTCTGTTTCCTTTGCATGAAGATGGTGGGCTATCAATATTCCAGACGTGGAGCTGCTCATGTTCAAAGTTTGACTACGATGGCTGTACCTTACCCAAATGTTTTCTTAATTGAAAATTTTAATTATAGTGAAGGCCGTGAAAACACATGCTTAAATTTACTAGTGCTTGTAAAAATCAATTTCAGTTTGTGAACTCATAGATTCGGCAAAATTTTTTTCCACTTTATTTCTTGTGTAGATGTGTGTGAAAGCAATTACAAATTAGTTCGTGTTGTCGGAATAATGGCTCACTTACTGTTTATTCCAATGAGGAGATATTGCTTGGATAAACGGAAATAGTTGTACGTTTCCTAAAGATTGTTTCAACGCTTTGTTTCACTGACCATACGACTGTGGGGGCAGTGGCCAACACTGCCCCCACACTGACAGCTCCGGCCGTCGTTTTTTGCCCTGGCATTCCTGACCACATGTTCTTTATGTGATCGGGTGCCAAATAAAACTGAACTGTCGATCATCAGTTCCCAGTTCAAAAATTTATGCAATTTTTAGTACCCTTTACTGGATCTCCATTCGCATGCCTGTGTTTCTTCAAAGTAACAGTTTACTGGTGCCAAGCACCTATGCTTGTGTTCCTTCAAACTAACCGTGTTAGCGCTATCTACGCGTACGCTTCTTTTTATTACCACCACATGGTCATATTCTTTCATGCATTTGTGTGTTTCTTGTTAGTGCCATGTATGCTGAAGTTTACTCCGTTGCGTGTGGGAGTGAAGCGTTATACGACAGTTTTTAATGCTATATATTTGATTTCTTTCAGGAGTCAGAAGTTACTTCTCTTCATACAACCAAAGGAAGTCATTTAAAAAAATGTTGCAATGTTTTCCACCTTTCGTAATGCATAATGTATTTAAAGGTTCATTAATTATCAAATCATTCCTTTGTTTTTGTTTTTTGTTTGTGGGAGGCACACTCAGTTACTTTAGTGGGTGAGATATCACTTTATTATGTTTCCAATGTACATGAACTTTATTGCTTGCGAAGAGTATCATTGTCTCTTCAGTTTGTGCCACGACGTAAATTACTTCAGTAGGAAAAAAGCATCTCTGCTCAAATGTTGAGTCACTTCATTTTTAGAATCACATCTTATATTAGAAGCATAATCAACAAATGAAAGTATGTGGTCATATTCAGTGGTGCTACTCACAGGAAGCTCGACCTCATTCCAGAGCAAAAAGAAAGTTTTCATGTTTTAACTGCGAGACGTAATGCGTCAGGAAAAGAATTTTCTGAAATACGCACCCTTTATATTTGGACGAGTATTCAAAATTACTATAAAAACTTTGATTTAAAAACTAACAAAGCGCTTGAGATAGCTTTTTTGACATTTTCCTTCATTTCAAATTTACTCACTTGCTCACTTCACCGTTGTTGTTTTCTTTTGAGTCAAGTGGTGTTAAGGTTTGTGGTGTCGCGAACTCAGATTGTAGGGTTCTCGGGAAGATTCCGCAGCAGAAACAAGAGTTTCCCCCTCAACCAGGTTCTCCTCTTTATTACATATACTGCACTGGGCCTTTTGTAACAAGCGTTCCTATTGGAGTTGTGTGACGCGGCGTCACAGTGAGAACTTTGTAGCTTCGTAAGACACAAGGAAAACATATGGAAAGTAAGATTTCAATATTCTAAAACTTGATGAAAAATGTTCAGTAGTCGATATACCGCACAATGGACTTGAAATAACTGACTCAGAATATCGCTTCTTTGAAATGATATTAAAAATTTTTGAGTTTACGCGACGTCATGATCACTGATGCAATTTTAAGAATGCAACAAAAGTCGGGGTTTTCCAACAAGTAAAATTTACTCATATTTGAGATGAGCTCATAAAAGAGTTTTGAATCAAAGCCAAAACGCTAAATTACGAGGTAGAAATACCAATAACTGTTATCATCACGTTCCTGTTTCTGATTCACTTTCAGTAGAAATTTGTAAGCGATGACGGGCGAAGTTTCATGTTACACTTGGCACAAACGTCTTGTTACGCAACGCATGGTCAACACAATAAATTGCGAGGCTTCACCTGCTGGTATTGATGCTTTGCTTTTTACGAAACTCGCTTGAAAGCTTGAACGCCGTTGGTTTCAGGCTTGAATGAAAATTCCTGGGATGCCAAATTGTTGGTCTCAGAACTCAATGGAAACTCCCCTGCGCCCCTAGGTTGAACCAGATTCAGACATAACAATATTTGTCTGAATATTTCCTCCCAAAGAGAAGAAACATCAAGTTGTTTAAACACATTATATATTTCTCAATTTGTTTAAATCATGAAGATGCCTTTTGAAGTGTTTAATATAGGCTCATTTTGCAATTTTTAACGCACTTTTACCTAACTGATGTAGTCCTTTTATGTAGCTGTGTGTAGAGCAATACATGTAACTAGGAAGTGTTTTCATGTTTTCAGGTTGGTGCGAGAACATCGCCTTTGACACTCATGGCGTCACTGCACCTGTGATTTGCCTTTTTTTACATCGGTTAGGTGTAGATTGACATTTCACTTAAAGTTCAGGTTTTTCTTTTATGCATGTCTAAAATCAATTGTCCTTTATTATTACGTGTAAATCAGTGATTCTCAACGTCGCCCATGTGAGCAATGGTGGTCACCTGGAATTTTTAGTGGTCCACAGAGTGCCGAGACTAAGATTGAACATGCGCTTGAGTTCAGTGACTTGCTACGTGCAAAACAGTTTCGACTAGTTCGACTGGTTTATGAGGTGTCTGCATAGAAAAGTGATCCACCGGATATTTTTTAAAGATGGTCCATGGGCCAGAAAAAGTTGAGACCCTGTGTGAATCAAACCTTTCATCAATTTATTGATCAGTGCAAAATCAAAACTCAGCCGACACATATATCACGTAACTGGTCTCTGCAAAGGCGACGAAGTTAAATCAATCACCACATCTTTTTGAAAAGGAAATGAATTTCACGCAACACTTTGTATCCTCAGCTCTGAAATCTGAAGGCAGTGCTTACAGGTGAAATGGCAATATTATACTACGACAGTAATATATTCTGAAATTTAAGGTGTCGGTGACACGTAAACATGCTCTCGTAGCAAGACATAGATCGATCACATTTAGTGCAATCTAAACGGTACATGCCCATACTAAAATGCAGCTTGAACGTAATATCAATTTTGATCACGTCTGAAGATCCACGAATCGTTCATAATAAAAAGCAACCAATCCTCGCTGACTGTCGACATCAGCTTCACACCTGTAGGTTCGCTTTTTAATGTTTGATCCAGACTGCGAATTCTTTTGCTAATTTGCCGCTTAGTGCAATGATAAATTATTAATTTTTTCCTGCTTTTTCCTGTGCTTCATTTTGCTTTCCTTGCGTACTCCATAGATAAGAGTAACTCGTTTCATTTGATCTTCGCTGACTATCAAAACAGTTGTTTTCCAAACATTCAATGTGTTCTTATTTAACTCATTGGTTGTTGCTTCACTACTTGTTATAATACTGTTGAGGTAAGGTTTTTGCACAAACACCCTGATAGTTGCGTGTGTGAAACGTTTTGAATTTTAGCTTTTCAAATAATACGTTTGCATCAAAGTTTTAGTTATTTGGTAGAAAGATTGAATCAAATTCAAAAGCCACTGGAATAGACGATTTAGTGCACCTGATTCACCTGATTAACAAGAATGTTAGCAGCAGTTTTCCGTGTGTGACAGATGATATTCAGCATGAAAAAGAATATCACTGAATAACTCGATTTCAATTAACTCAAGTAAAAACAGCATTTTGCGCTAGATGTTTTTGGGATTTCTACAAAAGCCTTTTTAGAGAGAATTTTCAGTTTTGCAAACTAGAATAGATTCAAGAACAGATGAGATTAGAGTGCCCGAATGCACAAAATAGATTTTTGACTCTGGCCGGAAAAATGTTTCATTTTCGCCAAAACATCTCCCTGCTGACAATGCAACCGATATTCTTAGGCTGGTAACAACGATAAACGTGTGATACTAGATTTGCGGCTCTCACAACGTACCTGGGGATTGTTTCACAACAGGACGCAGCTAGTTCAAGGAATTTCATATCGCTCAGTGGTCATAGCTGATAATCGAAATTATGTACTTTAATAAATGTGTTTCCAGACGTTCTTTCAAAGGATCGCTATGAAATCTGGCAGAGGAGTGCTGATTTGAAAATGATGCAATCTGTTCGAAATACTCGTTTTTGATAAAAAAAAAAAACACAGCAACTGATGCACAAAGTTAAATGGAAGTCTTTAGGATAAGAAAATGATTGTAGGTAAACCCCAGATATTGTGAACTCTTTTCACTGAGTTCACTGAAGTCAGGTGACCCCCGAGTTGATCAAGCGTGACATCATGGTTGAGAAACATTTGCGCAATATCATTTATAAATTTTTACTGAAAGCAAACTAGCAACGGGAAGGTACGAAAGGCAGTAATCAACATTTAACCCCTGTCATCCACCATTAAGATTTTAGTTCACTATTCTTTCGTGCCCTCATCTCAAAAGGCACATGACGTCAACCAAACTCTACAATTTTGTGATGTTGTTTTTGTTTAAACACGTCCATGGATTTCATTCATACAAATTAATATTTTTTATAAATATCAACGTTGGTGACGTTCAAACATATTTTGATTTTCAAAAATTGGAAATTCATTTACTGTATTTGCAATTTTTGGTTTTTCGTAGAAGTTTTGCTTTTTAATACATTTTTTCAAAGTTAATTCTGTTCTTTTGCAGTAAATATGCTATGTGCGTCAAATTATGTCGAAGCTTTCCATGAAGGACACCATTAAATACGGCAACAATATTTAATTTATTGGTTATGAATTTGCTATGAGACAGGCGTCTAGCAATGGAAAGAAATTAATGCGACGTTCAATTAATCACTTTTGTTTATTTTTTTAATGATTACAAAAAAATTCTTTACTTGCCATGATCAAAAATATTAATCGTTTTTTCGTCCACTCCCAAGCATCAACAATTTTTATAAGATGAAATATGTTTCAAAGACTTGGCCAATATTTGCATCTGAAAGTTTTACTCGGTTGAACTGCACACTTCGCAACATGCTTCTCACTTGAATAACACGCCTCGCAACATACCTTTCACTTGAATAACACGCCTCGCGACACACCTTTCACTTGAATAACACGCTTCGCAACACACCTTTCACTTGAATAACATACCTCGCAACAGACTTCTCGGTTGAAGTTGCATACTTGGCCAATTTCGAGACAATTGTTTGTCAAAAACTTGGTCAACTGTGTTTAACGTCACCATGTGAAATAAAAGAATTGCCAAAGTAGCTTACATATAATCTAACTACGTTTTTCCACAGGGGTTCTCCCATTTTCTACGCACTTACAAAAATTACGTACACAGAACGTGAACGATCATCAATTGTCTATTCTTCACTTTTTCTGCAAAACTACCGGTTTCACACACCACCATCACGTTATTTTGTTCGCAACTTCCTTTGTTGCGGAGCATCACTTGTTCCGCAAAACGAGATTTGCTTGGGTGGTATTTTACCCATCGGTTGCAACGTATAGCTTGGAATTTTATGAAAATAGTTTTTGATTATTATTTCTAAAACCTTCTTTGCGGATTTTCAGCTGCCAATGATGTGTGATTGAAGCTATAAATGCTCAGGTTATCAATATGGAACTTACAGTTTGGTTTGCAAATACTGGTTTCAACGTTCTACACAAGTGAAACTAATTCAGAAAACACTCAGTATAGAAAGTATGTCGTCAACTAAAGTTGCCTGTTTACTGGTCGTTTTCGTATTTGTTGGTACAAGCAAAACAGAAAATGCAGAAACATTTGAAGGTATATGTTTGGAATGTTTGTTTCAAGCTTCAAAAAAGTGGAAGAGATAAAGATTGTGTGAAGTGTCTAATCTAGTTTTAAATCTGCATTGGGCTGAAACTCAATTTATGATTCTTGTCATACATTGGCTGAGTGTTACATTTGCAAAGATGGCTGTTAAAATAGCAAAAATCACTGACTGTAAAAAGTACTCGTACACGTTCAAAATGTTGTGAGAGAAATGATTCTTCTTGTAACGACGAAGAAAAACTGGAAATTCTTTTAATGAGTGTGTTTCTTTCAAAGTCTGCTGAGGGTGTTTTTAGATCGCTTAAAATCAGATAAAGAGATACTTTACAAAAACCACTGTCTCATAAATTTTCCGAAGTTAATTTGCACTTATTTTCCAATAAATTACAGAACTCAAAAGGGGAGTTGAAAGTATAGACAGTTTGACGATGAAACGTTTACCAACAACATATACAGAGCTGCTGAAGATGACTGAACCATCTTCGTTTTCTCAGGTAAGAGGTCAGCTGTTTTTGGAATTAGATACATATACAATAATTTAGATAAATCTATGCAATGTATCATTCTATCGACCGGCACAGGACTTTTCGGTCTGGCCGTTTCGGTTTGGCCGATTCGGCCCGGCCGTTTCTGTCTGAGCCGTTTCGGTCTGAGCCGCCTCGGTCTGGGCCGTTTCGGTCACAGGACATTTCGGTCTGGCCATTTCGGTCTGGGGACATTTCGGTCACGACATTTCTGTACATAAACAACTTACTACATTTGTTTATTTAAATGATAATAAGCAGGCGAAATGTCACTCTAGCTGGTATTATACAAACCCCCTTTGAGGAGTCATATGATTGCGATTAAATCTTAATTGTAATTATGACTTTGAAGAATTTGTATTTAATTGCAAAATGTCGATAATGATTTAATTTGCTTGCTGATGATAATGTAACTCATATGTTGATGCTGATTAACTGTTGGATCTTGGATCATGTTTGTAGTTTATTTAAATAAAACTTCTCGTTGATTTAAGTAAGTTTGCATTAAAAAGTGAACATGTAAGATTTCTGCAAGATTTCATAGTCTGACCGAAATGTCCCCAGACCGAAACGGCCCAGACCGAATCGACCAGACCGAAAAGTCGCGTACCCTAAGGCACCTTAATCAGAGAAATACATCAAACAATTTTTTCGGAACGCCCCACTTTACCCTTCTTAATTTACTTCCCCAAAGAAACTTTATTTTTCTTCAAGCTGCTGCGGATCCAGTAGTTCATGCATTCTTTGAAAAAAACTATCAACTCAAACGGCGCTTATGGGGCTCGGGACAGGCGCAGTGGAGTCAGGTCTGCTGTGATATGATCGCTTTTTCCAGTGTCTTATAGAACATCTAGCTTATTGCAAGTGTTGATGTCCCAAAAAATTACTTCATGTTTTTCATCCTCGTCTCAAATCAGTTGTGGACAGTTTCGATAATAATAATAGTGAAATTTGTCTAGTGCATTTTTAATTTTTCCAGTTATTTTGTTCTACAAAACAACGTCAATTCCTCACCGGGTTAAGTTAAAAACAAACAAACAACTAATTAGTTGTTGGACAGACACGTCAGAAATATTTAATGAAAATAAATGACATTGAACAGACTGTTAGGGACAGGATACGTTCAGTATAAAGTTTCGTTTTACATTGTAAATCATTTATCATTTATTGTAAATTATTTATTAATGTAAATCATTATTTATTCTAAATTCTCTGTGTCTTTGACTTGGTCGTTTTTTGTAATTATATAACCAAAAATTAAAAGTTTTTCCAAGTATACCTCTTTTCGAAAATTTGAATGCATATACTGTATAATTAAAGCAACGAAACAACAATTAAATAATAGAAATAAGTGAAAGATTCATTTTTAAACTTTCAAAAAGTTGCTACGTTTTTTTACTGAAGGTGGAGGAGACACAAAAAGTGCACAGTGCTGAAAAAATGAGATCCAAACGAGAAACAAGAGATTCCAAAATCTGCAGAAAGTTCTTTTGTGGAAACACGTGCTCAGTTTTTAATCGAAGTGAGTATAAATCTTGATTTTATTGTTTTAACACTGGCAAAAATACAAAAGTTCTATATATTTGTAAAAGTAAATTTTTCATCGCGGCGCACCTCCAACCACTGGGGGCACCAAAGTGCAGTAAAACACAAAACACTGACGAATCGCACCAACATACCAAAATGATTTCTTTTCAGTAGACAGACAAAACGGTTGAGTTTTTGTCTTCTACAGCAGTATTTCATACGATTTGCAAAAGGCAGTTACTAAGCTTACAGTATAAGACTTTATTATTCTTATTCATGCCTGGCCTTTACCAAACCAGCGCAGTAAAATGATTTAGATCTACATGCTTTAATTTAAATAATTTTAACCTGGTTTGATTTGCATTTCCTTATGTTTCTGGAAGAACAAACTGTAAAGTGAAACACAAGCACTTCGTTACGTTGCCAGTGCATGTTTGAGGAAATAAAACTGGGTGGACAGGATTTTATTCACTGCTCAACGAATGCCGCATAAACGGACCAGCAATTTTTATAAAACCTGGTAATTGGTTTATTCAGTGCAGGAGGTATCTCCGAATTCTACGTGTGGTTTAGGAAATATGGAAAACTTAGCCATTTTGCGAAGGAAAAATATTTCATAGAATAAATTGTCTTTGTGGATAGCTAGAAACGTTAGAGGACCCGTAAACAAAGTTACATGCTCATGTTTTAGTTTCATAACTTTTCCTTGTCTTCTGTACCTTCAGGGATGAGACGAATTTGCTTCAGATGCTACATCCATGAATGCGGAAGAGTGAACGTCATGAACTGAAGACAAAGAAATAATTTCTTTCTCACCCACAAGCAATCTGTTTATTCATTCACCAGTTTCACTCGAAACAAAGCACATAAATAGTTCATTTGAATTGTTGAAACCTCTCCGTTGGTGTTGCGTTGATTGTGTGATTCACCACGAACGGGATGTGCGTGAAGAACAACACCATATATATATATGGCGCGAACAAGCAATAATAGAGCAAATAATAGATCATGGCATGTGAACTCTATTGTTGCTTGCTGCCACAGTGCGAAGCTTTACGCATATGCCGCTCGGGATTTCCGATCGCAACAGAATACCTTGCGTCTTGTGTGTACACAAAAAGTTCACATTTAATCTTGTCTGCTCTAACTGAAGGATGTCCCTGAAGTTGACCCTTAATAAATCTGATCAAACATAATTTTAATTTGCTTATCCGGATTGGAGGAGGTGTTCACCTCGTTCAACTGCTATTGGTGCCCTTGACATCTTTGCTCGGTAATGCTAAATGAAAAGGTTCGCTTCGTGGTAATCACGAATGAATGCAGCACGCACATTGAATGCACGTGAACATGCTAGACTTGACGGCAATGTGGATTTACTGCATTGAGTTCATGAGGATTTTGCAATGTGCGTCTATCTTTGCATCACAAACGATTAAAATCGTATTGAGAAAAGCTCAACCCCCTCCCCCCTTTTATGGTTAAGATGCCAGTAGAATAAAATGTTGCTGAAAATTTCATTTCCTGAAAATACGCATTTTTGCAAATATGTCTAGAGTTTAAGGACAACCTCTGTAAGAATTTCTCAGACTTACAAAACTGTATTACATAAATCTGTTGATAGCTGAGAGAAGATGATAAAATGTGACTTTGGACCAAACAAAGCATTAGATTTTTAAAGTAGACACTTTTATGCAAATGTAAATGAAATGCATTTCCTAGCTGTAGTGCAGGCCTACACGACTCAAGTTCAAAGGGCCAAATTGGTCAACACAGAGTTGCCACTGGAGGCAAATGTCTATTGAATATCGTTGTAGTTTGGAAGATATTCTTGGACGGCAATAAATTATCCGAAGTCGGGCTTTTGTAAGATATTCTGCAATTGAGAAGTTCTCGCGAACCATATGTTGTGCAGGCCTGCGTGTAGTGACTACAAAAATACTTTTACAATTTGGGTGCATTCGAAGCCATGCATTTGGCATATTTTTGAGATATGGTAAGTCGGAGATCTTCTTTTGAAATGCAATTTCATGTGCTTTATCGCAATAAGCTAAACGTGGATGCAGAATGGGCCTCATTTCCCTGATAGCCTTTCGTTTCCGTTTTACGGACAATTAGAGTCAACACCGTTTTGTTAGAGAATATTCTTTTTTACTCGATTCTCTGCTGTTAGATTGTGTGCACTGTTCTTGCTACTGCCTACGTTTCTTGCTACTGCCTTGCTACTGCCTAAAAACCCGTGTTTAAACATCCGATCTCAAGTTGTGTTTTCTGTATATTTGAATACATTCAATGGAATCAATCCCAGTCAGGGTTTGAACAGTTTGTTACGTTCTGCAAAGTTGTGGGGGTCATTCAACGGCCTTGCTCGATTTGGCCATCCCAAAGCAATTAAAATCGCTCAGTTGAGGAGGCTAGGCCTGTGCTCTTACAAAGACAGGGCTGATTTTTTCTGTAAGTAGTGGTTAGAGGTTGCTCCCGACATACAACGGGCAAAGGAATTACAGACGCTACATAGTCAAGACGTTTCAAAGTTAAAAAATCCTTTGCCGAAAAAAAACGAATCTTTGGTAACCTTTCAAAACCAAAAGCTCGTATATCAGCAGCTGATGCAATCGTTTTGATGCAGTTATTTTTGGAAGCAGCGCTGGCAAATTAGTAAATTACTCTGCCCGTTCGTAGCTTTTCATTAACATAATCGTTTCACAAGAAAAATACATATTTCTGCATTAGGTATGTTTCAGCCATTTAGTTTTGGATTCTGACACTGGATGCATGTGTGTAAGTTTCTCCTTGCCGGGTGATGGCGCACTTACGAACATTTATCACTTACAACGATACTTAAATTTGATTGCAAACCAGTCGAAATAACTTCTTGAAACCCTTTGCAGAAAGTGTGTACGAGAGTTTATAATTAATTTTAAAACAAGCTATGCGAAGAGAACAAAAATTATTACCAATAACTGAATATTTTAAATAATTTTTAACTTCTAAAAGGTTATATAAAAGTATATAATAGTTTTTAGCTGTGGACAAGGAGATCCCATACAATTTGTTGTGATAATTTTTTAGCTCTGGAAAAAAAGATCCCATACAATTTTTTGTGATAAACTGCCATTTAAACGAACTGAATTTTTAACCTAGTGGCATTTGTTCCCAATGGGAAATACAGAAAATTAATTAGGGGACATATTTCAAAGTGTTTGCCTCATATATTGTTTCAACAATGATATTTTAAAACAGTTGTATATAATCTAAAGTATAAACATTAGCACAAGCAGGTCTGTTATAAATGCGTCGTGTTATGCATGACTTGCTAACGAATAAGCAACTGTACTCGTTTTTCTGCTTGTTTTTGGCAAATATAAACTAAATAGATAAATCAGCAGCTGCATACGCTGCTCGCATTTTGGTAGGCATTACTTGTTACATAGCTTCGTACCTGTAATATTATCGACGAAAACACCGTTCTCCATCAGTAACACGCGCATGAATGCACGTGTCTGTAAAAAGTACAAAAAAGAGTTGTTGGTGATTTGAAAACCAGAAGAGATCTGTAGGCGGGTGAAAAAAGATGTTCTTTCAATTTAACAATCCACTTGCGCAATGAATCAACTACAGCAACGTACAAATGTGAACCTTGCTATATTGGCGAATTTTTAGCGATTTCATGAACGCATTTGGCTCCAATATTTTGCTTTGGCGAAATATACTAACGTACCATTTTTTGTAAGATATTCTCTCAAAGTGTGCTCCAGTGTCATTTTTATGTACGCCACGTAGGTCTACTATTTTTGAGCTTGCTGATGGTTTGAAAATTTGTGACATCAAATGCAAGTGTGGTGGTTTTAAGAGTAAGAGCATGGTTTTTAACACGTCTTATAAAATATGTTTTCAAAATGTTGAAACTGATAGTTTAAAACTATTTGCAAAATGTCGAAACCCTATGCGTTTTCAGGTAAAATACAAGGCGAAAGATAGAGCTGTAAACGACTGATTTCCAGTGAAAAAATTAATGTTTTGGTAAAGACGTAACAATTTCCAGACGTTTGGTTATTTTTTGCTAACTTTGGCTGTTTTTGCTGAGTTTGGCTATTTTTTGAAGTGAGTTTGGCTACAGTTTTTTTTCTATCTGGCAGCCCTGCCAATGCTTCTTTACGAGTTGATAATCAGATGGTTTTTGACAAAGCCACTCGAATAAGTGAAAGAGTAGTTGTAATAGTTTGTGAGTTTTGAAACAATTTTTCATTTTACCGATTTAGGAACACGTGCTGTTGCAAACGAATATGTTTGCTTGGCAGCAACTATTAAACCAAGACAACCTAGCAAAACCTAACGAGTTTCTTGGTCACACTCTTTTTGGCTGAATGTCGCATGGGCCACATGGAATAAAGAGTTTGAAAACACTGAATGTGTTTAACCCTATTCCGCTCTCACAGACCGCCTCTTACAGCGACGTAATTGGACCCACAGCAGCATCTGGTGGAGTAAAACAAAAGTTGTTGCTTGGCAACAGTTTGATGATGGTGGGTTTGGAAAATTTCCCATTAAGAACATTCTTTCTTGAATACCTGGCAACGTTACTTCTTTCAATAAATTGCTATTTTTTGTAAAAGGAAGTTTGGGAGAGAGAGATCCAGCACAAACACTGGATGTCTCTCCACAAACATTGGAGGAGGTTTAGGGGAAAGGATCACTCTCAGCTATACACGAAACAGTGGCTAAAACATAAGTTCCAAGAGAATTTTTAGTTAGGAGTTCCACCTTTTTTCTGCGATCCTATAAACACGAGACGTTTTATCAAATATGATCTCGTACGTCAAACGCCTATGACTTCCAATTCAGATTGGTAAAAACTTTTGCAAACAATGTCCAGTTATTTTTACCGGGCAAGTTCCTCAATGAGTGCAGATGTGTCATGTGTCTGCTGGTTACAATTCGTCATATGAAAACCCGTCACTGTTCATTTATGTAATGATTATGTCGACCGACCACATTGTCTTTAATTCCATCTAAGCATTTTTTCAGCTGGTAGTGCAGCTAAGACTTGAAGACAAAGGATTCTGTCAGGTTCGATCTAACATTTTAAATATATGTTTTATTCATTTGGTATATCTTGAATTGCTTGGAATAACTTTTATGTTTTTCCAGTAATTTTTTCGCTTCCCCGAAACCAATTTAGCCCAGTTTGTTCCCTGAACCACCGACACGTGTTGATGCGACATACGTCGTCTTAGTGGTTGTAGGAAGAACCTTCAACAATTTTGCATAAATTAGCAACATTTTCGATACCATATTCCTCTGGCCGCACCCTCTTCAACGGTCTCTGCATTGAAGTCTTTTCAAACTTCTCATTTTGCTTCCCACATAGAATTCTTTGCTTGGAAATATCCTCCTTCAGTTTAGCCATCTTTCAGCTTGTTTACTTGTTCGGTGAAAAGTGTTGCGACTCTTTTAGGAAAAGGTGTGAACCCTCAACGGTGGGCGAAGCAGCACCTGTTATGTTGCAGAAAAAATATCATAACAACAAACAAATACAAATTTTATGGATTTTTGTTTCTCCCAAAAGACTAGTGTTTACGCTAAATGTAGAAAAGCAATCAGTTAACAAGCAACAACCAGTTTGTCAAAATTAATAAACAGAAACTGCTTAAACATCCTAACCTAAATTCAAGCAACTAGCCTCCACCAAAGTGAAGGATTTGAATCCAACAGCAATCCTTTTTAAATAGAAAATCGATTTCACGTGACACTGCGCATCGCCAGTACTACAATCTGCAAACCACGCATTCAGGTAAAACGCTGAAAAAGTTAAAGCAAGAGAAGAGTTACGCGAAATCTATTTCATATTGCAAAATTTGCTGATGGATTCAAACCCTTCACCTTTGTGGAGACTAGGTTCTTGAATGCAGATATGTGCAGTTTTGAATTATCTCCAGTCGACTGATTCCTTGAAAACCAGTCGACTGATTCCTTGAAAGCTTTCAGCAAACCTAGAGCTGTTAATCGTCATAATCTCAAAGTTTGATTTGGGGATTAGCAACATAATGAAAAGTAGCAACATGATGGGCTGTGGTGAATGTATGCGTGCATTAACATTTTTTGGCGTCTCTAATAAGTAATTTTACGCATAATTTGTTTGTGTTTTGAGGCAACCGGGAATATATACTAGTTGACCAGCGTCTCCTCACAACCGTAACCGATTACAACAACATAGACATCATAGAATATCTGCGTGGAATCGTACGTAACTTCCTCATGGAATAAACAGCAAAACTTCCTGGTGCAAAACTTTTCAACAATGTAAAAGAAATTCTTTCAGGAGGTTGAGGAGATTGCGATTAATTCTGAATTGTAATTATGAGTTTGAAGTATTTGTATTTAATTGTAAAATGTCGATAATGATTTAATTTGCTTGCTGATGACAATGAAAATCATATGTTGATGCTGATTAACTGTTGAATCGTAGATCATGTTTGTGAAAAACTGCATAGTTTTTTTAAATAAAACCTTTCGTTAATCAGTGCCAGAAAAAATGCAAATTTCCCGGGAATCTAACTTTGATTTCCCGCGAGCTGTCGTGGAGTTTTCTTAACATACTTTCCACTATTGTTAAGTTTTGCATGAGCTGTACCTTTAAAGTTGCTGTTTTTAAAGAAGAATTATTGACATTTGAGACTTGATACATCAGCTGTCTTAAAGCTCTTATCCACCCCCTCGTTCCTCTTTTCAAGTGCCGACGTCTGGAACGTCCCGTAATCTTTTGCGGTTAAACGCAGACAAAGGGCAAGTAGTGATCAAGACAACCAACTCCTCTGACACACAGAACGCAATAGCAGGCAACAGAAATTGAATGACATAGAGTACATGTCGCGGTCGCATTAACGAATAAAGACATGTCACTCAATAATGAGTTTACAAACTAGGCGTCAAGGTGCTGCAATCGTCGCAAATAAGAGGTAGTTTATGGGTCGAACATTACTTTGATGCTAGGACAACAAACGTTCACGTCAACTAGTTTCGCATTTGCACGCAAGCAATTGCTTGTCACTGCACTGCTTTACTATAAACTGAACATTCTATCCACGGAAAGTCAACTTTACCCCAGTGACGTGGCACGTCGTTCACGAACGCAAAAAAACAGTGTTCTGGAACATTCAGTTCAGAGGCGACTCCAGGTCAAACGCGTCACTCGGGCTCAACACGCCATTTATACCAAAGCCACTGGCAGAATGCAACCGTTCGAAGCTTGCATCATTGAAATTTCCATTTGCTTTTATTCTGGCTACCACTATCGTTGCTATGTAACGGTAGTTACGCAACAATGAATTAGAAGTTCTCATGAGAACTAGTCGATTGTTGCGTAACATATGTCACAGAGCAATTATCATGCCAGTTAAGTCTCTGCATATACTAGGCTCATCGTATTAACCCGTTACTGAACAATATTTTTGATCGTTTGAAATTATTCTCGAACGGGAATTTTCTGTGCAAATCGATTGCTTTTAAAAACATTCAATGTGATATGAATTATATTTAAAAAATGCTTGTTTGTAGAGGTCAGCTCGGGCTTTAACGGATGAGATGAGCCCAAATAAGCGTCTGCGTACTTGGCTCATTCATATTCCCGAATTAGCAATCATTCGTTTGAAATTATTTTCGAATGCGAACTGTTCACTGGACAGGAATTCACATTCAATGCTCTATGGCAGATAATGTTAAGGGTTTCAATGTTAAGGGTCTCGACTCCCAGAGACAGTGTTCCCTCTACGGTGCGCAAATGCGCAGTGCCAACAGACCACTTGTGTAGTGAAATCTCATTCTCGTGCACTAGCAACAGTCCAGATTTAATATCATATATATGCCGCATAGTCTCTGTAACGCTTGAAACGCTTTACTGCCTATGTGTGTGTTTACATGGTTGTGCAACTGCATGCGCACTAAAACAAACATTAGCTTAGTGTACTGTACATTTTTCTGAGGGAACACTGCCCAGATGGGTCATGAACCATTTTTGGAGGGGTCGCGAGGAGATTTTTTATGCACACAGCTGTATTGCATTTTGTTTGATCGAGTTTTAAATGGGGGTCGTTGCTATAGTGGGTTGCTACAATGGATCGCGGACTTGCGGTACAGAAAAGGTTGAAAACCACTGCTCTATGCAAATCTGTTGCTTCAAAAAAACATTTAATCCGTTATGAATTATGCTAAAAAATATTAAATGCTTAATTGCAGAGAGCAGCTCGGGCTCTAAAGGATGAGTCCGAACAAAGCGCGAGCGAACGAAGTCGAGATAACACTTGCTACGAACGACAGTTTTTGATTCAGGTCACCTGCAACGTGAACGCGAAAGGCCAGACATGGAACGAAAATACTTGAATAGTAACAAAGCCCAACGCATAGACCCCAAGTTAACGACCATAACCAGTGAAATGTGTGGTGCCACAAATATACAAAGCAATCAAGCTTGCATTCTACAATATTATAAATCGTAATCAAAGACTGGCTAAGCCCGAGACACCACTGATTCAGTTACTTTGCACGACAACTAAGAACTTTATGCCGAGTAAAATACCTTGCAGACAGCGCTTGTCGCTATTGCGAACCGTACAGGGAGTGCGTTTTGAGTAGAATGCCTCGACCTTTGGTAACCTACACTAAGATGATGGAGGGAGTGCGCTTTGAATCAAACCGCTCAACTTTGCATTAAAGTAAGATTTCTGCAAGATTTCATAGTCTGACCGAAATGTCGCGTGACCGAAACGACTCAGACCGAAAAGTTTTGTTCCGCCATCGGCGCGTATCCAGCTGCGTCATGTGACTACGTATGCTTCGCGCCACTTCGTCACTACCGAAACAGTCTTACCACTTTTCATTTTTCACAGCGCTTTTCTCCTGAGTGACCAATAAGAACCTGCAGCATGATCACTGCAGTTCAATTTGCAATGCACTGATGATGATAACAGGAGTTATCGAAACGTTTGCAATATGTCGCTGATGTCGTTTTCATTGGCCGTGATTTTCATTATATTCACGAAACGTAAACCCAAAAATGTTTTGTTGGCTGCTCAGCTTTAAATGGCTGGCGTAGGTTTTGCTATCACTGACGGTAAAGTGTATGTTGAAGCTAAATCACAGTTTCAAAACTTGTTTACTACCACTCTTTATGCAGCTGAGTGCGCTGATCATGCTTTGAATTTGAAAAGCAGCTGTTAGCAAATTGTGTCATATCCTGTCATCTGCAGATTCATCTACAGGTGAGCCATGCAGCTTTCCAACAATCATTTCACTCGATCGTGAGTGCAAATGAGAGAACGTCAAAGACACGCAAGGATTTCCTCTGAAAACCAAGGAAGGACTGCAACTTGAAAAATCATTGGTTTCGTTGGGAGCGATCGATTCGACCACAAAAGTATTTTAACGAAGTGCCCATTCACCTTCAGTATTCAGTGTTCAAACCAGAACAAATGGTTGTTTTGACAAGCGACATGGATCCCGTAGTAACGGAAAACATTTACATGATTGACCCTTTTTTGTTTGTGACAGACCTCACTCTTGTAGAGTGGTCCAAAGCAAGACTCCCCATTTATGTTTTTTACCGCTCAGACCTGGATTTTTTCTAGTCCACCTGGGTGTCTAGGTTTAATTATGAAAAATTCTGTTTAATCTGTTTATTAAAAATATAAATTTGGCAATTAGCTGCAGTAAATCTAATACAGTACATGTACATAAACATATCTTCCGGTTGTGCAGTGTTCGCATGCGATCATCAGGTGAAAAAAGCACGTATATCGGATGAAACAAAACGTGTTCAGTCGATTTCACAGCCTCACACCAGTATCATATCAAATACTGTATATTGCTTGCGATTAGGTACAGTCAGTCATGCAGTTGAGCGTGATCCAGCCTAAACCGCGCACTTGCGCGTACGACGAAAGGTACACGAATAAATAACAAATAGTTATACAAACAATGGAAAGATTTGCATTTGGGTGGACGGACAAAGTAAGGTCATTGTCATGGCCGCCAGCTGAAGAAATTGATGAAACAAGGTTTAAGACAGTCAGTTTAAATTTCTTGGTTGCCCTATGCATGCAAATTAAAAAACGATTTCCATTGGAGAAAGGAGGTTTTGCCAGCTTAGAGATTTTAGATTCCGTTGCAGCTCAAGATCTCTCAAAACATCCAAGTTCAATAGCAAATGTGGCTCTACATTTTTTCCATCTTGTGGCTGAAGATGAGCTGGAGGCTATTTCGATACTTTGAAGATATGTCCTTGTCCAATAAATCTGGCCCTGAATTCTATTATTTTATGAGTAACATCAAAGACCGCTTCGATAACTCAGAGTTTGGAATTCTCTCTGACTTAATGACCAGATTAATGGTACGCTTCTGCATCAGTATAAAAAATATTTTTACTTGTTAATCATGTTGAAACAACACAAAACTCAATAAAACAGAGACTGTTAAGGAGAGGTTGTTGGCAATACAAGCATTGTCAAGAAGCCAGCAAAACGGTTACACGGACATCCTAGTCTGAATTTGTGAGAGATGTCATCAATGGAGCATGTCACCAGCGTTGATGTCATCAATGGAGCATGTCACCAGCATTACATAAAATGTTTTGAACAACGGAAAAGTGATCCAAATGGGAAATTCGGAAGAGAAGCTACAAGTAAATCAGTGTTTTAATCACTGTTTCACTTCATGTATTTGCACTCATGCGGCATTTATTCGATTGTTAGCCGCCCTTGATTGTAAGCCGCTGGATACTTTCGCGCACTAATACGTTTCGCGTTTTTGGCAACCCTGGCAATGATGCTTCACCACTACAACTGCCTTCTGTTCAGCATCCCTCTGTGACGGACTTGCACGTGATGCTGAAGAGAATAGAATGCGAAAAGAGAGTTTGGTCGACAAAATGTAGCCAAGAAGGACTGAGCGTCATCTACACATTTCCATAAAGATAAAGAAATAAAAAATGTAAGCCGCTCTTGATTATAAGCAGCATAAAATGACGAAATAACAAACTTTATAAGCCGTGGCTTACAATCGAATAAATACGGTATACGTATTTTTGCAAATTAACATTTCTGTTTTTTTTTGGAGCTGAACGTTGTTTTTCATGAACAGGACAATCTGGATTTATTAAATAACTGGATAGGAACCATGACCCAATGTCGTGTGCTTCAAAATTACTGGAGCCCTGATCCAATGTCGTGTGCTTCATTCATTAAAGAGGTTGCTGACCATGAACAGAATTGCTTTCTAAACAACCAACACGAATTTATTTAAATCATTTGTTGAAAACAGGTGTAGTTGCATAAAAAAACTTAGCTGTTTTAAACCACAGCGGTTTGAATTTTGCAAACGACAAGTGGATCAACAACAGAGCTGCTAAGATTTCAACTGTACTCACGTCTAAGCGGTTTGCATCCGTCTCCAGCAATACTCTATTTTGGCTCAAAACCAAGGTTAGTAGATCTATACTACGGCAGATAGGTTTCGTTACAGTGACTGGGTTCTGGGTGATGCGATGACCAATCGTGCGTGACAGAGCCACGCTTTAAGCAATGGTTGTGCGGCTCCATGACCTGAAATAGCCATTTTCTGATTTACAAAACTTTTAAGAGGTTGCTTAAATTGTGAACCAACACAAAACCACTATTATGGGTTTTTCAAAGAAGCTTTTAAAGTCACTGCACCAATATTGTACCCGCTCATTTGCTCAGACACATCGCTGCTGGAGTTTCTAACTTTTAAAAATTTTGCGCAAGCGCCTCGCATGTCCTTGCTTCGCAATAAGTGTATTGCTGTTGCTTACTGGAAAGTATAAATTGAAGGTTCAGAGTTTTGCCATAGATGGTTACTGTTGTATTGTTTCTAAGGAAGTATATTCATCGCAGGTAGTGATATTTGAGTGACTTTGAAGACGGTGCGCAGTATTGAACAAGTTTTAAAATCAAGAATTAAATATATAGGCTACTTCTATACAATAGCTTGCAGGGGTTTGCCTTTTTCATGAAAAGTACCAGGAGAATCCTGTATGAATTTGGTTTTAATATTGTTTGCTTACTCCAAGTAATTACATGTGCGTAAGTTAAAAACGTGCACCTACGCGTGATGTACACAAAACCGTGTCAGCGCCAACCGAAAGACATAAAAATATGTTGATAACGTTTCAAATTAATACAATTGCTTCGAAAGGAAACAGTAACAAAATTTGCAGCTTTTCTTAATATTCATCGCAACAACATAGAATTATAACAATTTAAAGGTCAGGCTTTTTGCATAAAAATGATGGAAGTTTTCTAGATTGCAAAAAACTTGATGAGTTATTCCAGGGTTTCTTAAAGTTTACCTCAATTCACCCAGGTGGTATGGAGATTAGATGTTGGGCGTATTCAACAGTGTTGGGAAGTAAAGTCCAAATCCGAACTTAAGTCCTCATTCTAAGAACTTGGGCTTGCTTCCATCCAGATTGACTTTTTCTTGACGCCAGTTAACTTTTAGCGACCTTCAATTTGAACCCCAGTTTGACTTTTAACCTTTCAACTTTTAACCTTTCAACGCCGTGGTGCCGAATTCGTCGCACAAAAATGTATGATGAAATCACGATGGTGCAGGTCGGGGATATCCAAATTGACGAAAACTTGACTTAGGGTATTAAGGCGTTAAAACGTTAAGGACCACTGACTTATTCCTTCCGTCACCTAAATGTTTAGCATTTTGGTAATGTTTACATTAATTTTAAAACAGCGGACATCGGCATTCTATTCTTTAATCCAGTGGTTCCCAAACTGTGGTACGCAAAGGCCTTCAAGGTGGTACACCAGTAGGCTTACCTAATGGTTTTCATCACAAAAAACTGCATTCACAGTTTTTGCTTTTACTTTGCTTACCAGGTTCTGTGAATACATTCCTGCATTTTTACGTGCTTGCCTCATTGGTTTTGAAAAATGGCCATTATAATTTGTCACCGCTATTTTGCACATGTCGCTTTTGTGTCAAGTCTAGTTTTCTAAACTTTTGATCGAATGATATTTGGTTGAAAGCGTTTTCCTGGAACAAAGTGGTACGTGGTGACAGCACGTTTCCCACAACTGGTACGCGATCAGAAAAAGTTTTGGAAACACTGCTTCAATCGATACTTTAACTGCATGTCAGCTGTGCCAAACAAAAGGAGCACATTACAGGAAAACCAAAAGTCTGTAAAATTTAATACACAGTCTTTCACTCCTATATGGTATATGGCACTGCATCCGAAGTACTTGGCTGTATTTTTGTAGACTTTCTGCGCCTCCTGCCTCAGGGAGGACTTCATCTTACTCTCAGAAGCCGTTTAGCATATTGTGGTGATGACAATTTTTGGTCAACGTCTGAAGTCGTGAAGTCCTAAGAAGTATTCTGCTGCTATCGCGCTCTTTCTTGTAAAAAAATATTTTAAACTTTTTATCAGATCGACCTACTTTGTTGAACAACTCATAAACAGACTTCCCTCAGGCCAGTACAAAATTACTGCACGTTAACATTTACTTTTGAACACTTTATTGTGATAAACAAATTTTTATCGTCAAATTTTTACGTTTTCATTTTTTTGAAAACAATTCCCTGGCATTTGTTGTCTATTTTTTTTCGTTAGGTTCGAATCACCAACGCGTGATTGGTACTTGCTTAAACAAAAGCGCAAAACCGAAATTAGCCGATTACTTATGTGCAGGCACTGGAGGTCAGACAGTCATCATCATCGATGAATCTATAGGTCTTGAGGGATGTCATGGATTGTAAAGGATTGTAAAAGCTATTAAATCTTACGAATGTTGTTATAATATCAGTAATTGCTATTAATTTCATGGTTGATTAGATTTTTTGCTTTTCTTGCAACCGCTAAACATTTGGTTTTCATCCCTTTGAGCGTTTGTGCTTGGTACGTTTTTTATGAAATTCCGCTTCTGCTACAGGCGAAGCAAAAGCCGATATAACGTTATGATAAAATCTGATGGTAACATGAACCCAAACATTTTGAAGCAAATACAAAAGAAGTTGGATTTCGTCTACTACTGATTACGAAGCTACCTGGACGCGAATGAAATTTTCAACATAAAAATCCAATGTAAAAATGAAAATGTTGATCGAAAAAAGTGCAACAGTTGCAGCAGCTTTACTATTCGGGGTTAATTTTCTGGTCTGGCATGGATCTGCTGAAACTAATTGTACTGTTTCTGCTACAAGATCACATGCTCAGTAAGTAAGTTATTTGCGTAGTATATTTAAGACATCGTAGAGTCAGAACTTTCTTGAGAAAACCGACGTCTCTTGCAATCTGTAAAGGAATGTATGCTGCATGAACTTTTTCAAAATGTCGTAAAGTGTGTTGTAAACTGTAAAGGTTAAGGTGCGATTGCAGGGTGTGGAAATCGAATCCATGTGGCGAATGCACGAGATAAGAAGTGCACTTGAACTGCAAGTATAGCTCGGATTTTTTTAATAGAGATTATTTTGTAAAAGCAATTTTTGTTGATAAGAATAATATTCAAAAATGCTTTGGTTTCTTTCTGTCAAAACATTACCTCTTTGGATAAAAAAAAATTCAGAAAAGACAAAAATCTGCGTAGAAGCTAAGACAAATGCTTTACTAAAGCAATAGATATTTTTTTCTACGCCTTTACTGCTTTGTTTTGTAAGATATTTTCTGTTTATCAATAAAAAATAGTGAAGCAAATATGGTTTATCAGCTTGAAACAAAGCTTGTCAATGACACCTAGTGTATTTAATTGAGTAATCAGCAGTTTATTTCCCAGTAAAAGAAAATCACATCACTGTAACAACACTAACAAAGCTTTAGAAGCACAACTATTTGGCAGACAAGCTGTTACTTACATCATCTATAACAAAGACAACAAAGTGCATCCGCCGATTTGGAAAGCTGGGAACATTTAAAAGATAAATTTAGAGTGTCTTGTTATATTTATGCTATGCGTCGTGCCAATGAATTATGCCATGAAAGAGTTTTTTTTATTATAAAGTTGGCGTTCTCACATGTGAAATTCAACAATTACATCACGTGAAAGTCAAAAACGTCACAGCAATTTTTTTGCGATTCTGTTTCTGAAGCAGACTAAATTTTCTTGACCAACCCGTGTCTCAACTGCAGCGCAAAATGTGTTTTGAAGGAGTCAGCTTTCCGTCCGGAATAAAGGGAATTGCGCTTTTGCCCGGATGGTTAACAATGAGTTGGAAGAGCGTTTACCAGAGAAAAGTTTAAGAGCTTCACAGTAAATTGAACATTTAGAGAGGTGTTTAGGGTATTTTTAACAAAAAAACGCATTTTTTACACCTCATATCGCTTTCGCGTCATCTCGTAACAATAAAATTTGCGAATGGAGCTACAGAAAGAGACGTGCAGAATATAAAAAATTTGGAAATTTGGAAATTCTGCAACAAAACTTTTTATGTTTTTTGAAGTGCTAATTTTTACAGGAATCGATCCCAATTTTTCGTCATCTTAATAAGCTACCACAGCCAAAAGTTACTGTTGAATAACTTTTCTGTTACTGTTCTAAAATGAACAACGACTATAAAGAAAAAACAACTTAACAGAAGATACCGCTGTACAGCTTCTTTATTCGCGTAACACGAGGTAAATACCAAGATTAGTTTCACCATGGAATATTATCAAATGTTAGTTTCAACAAAATTGAAACTCACTCAGAATGCGTTTTCAATGTTTAAAATGAATAGATTATAATATGTATTTGCTCGTTATTTCAGAAGCATTTTCAAGGTTATTTCAAAGATTCTGTTAAACCCTAAAATTGCTAAGTTAACGATAAACAAACCCTTTTACCAAACAAAATTTCAAAGAATTGGAAACCATGTTTCAGAGCAACACATTCTAAAATTCAACAAGCAGCTCTGACGTAACTTCTGTCATTTTCCCACGGCCCAATGTTTTGCCCAAAGCTAGCACTAAAGGCAAAAGTGCAAAAGACCAAACTGTTTTGCATGACAATTAAATTCCTGAAAGCATCCAAGCAAGGAAAGAAGAAAAGCAAAAGCTCCAAGAGCAAATACGTAGTTGCGGGCAAAGGAACACCATCAGTGCTCTCAGTAGAAGTTTTTTTGCTTTCATCCTATACTTGAGGGTTGCAAACGATATACAAGCAAACAGTGTTTTCAAATGCCAATTACCAGTGGTTCAAACGTTGCACGCACAGCTTTTCGTTATAGTTCAAGACATCTAAGCTTAATTTATTCTTGACATTGTCAAAATTGTTCACACGCTGTTTCGTCGGTATGTTTAACTGCGCTTAACGAAAATCTTATTGGCTGAAAACAACTTATCATAACAACAACGCTTTTAAATATATCAAAACGCGAACTCTTGTTTGTAATTTGAAACCATATTGAACTTATAAACAAATGTTTCAAGCTTCTTTCGTCAACTCCCGTTGAGTACGAAATAAATGACCCAGGAACAATCAAATGGTCTTGACGTGTCTCTTACATGATGTATTGAGTGCACGAATGTATGTGGCAAGAAATGCACATTCGTCGAACTGCAAAGATATGTTTTCATAAAATTATATTGCAAAAAATAGGGTATTGCAATGAATTTGCAACGTGGTGGATACCAATACTCAAACCAAAATATACATCTGACTTGTGTAAATATAGATGAGCCTAAACTTATCAATTGGTTCTATGAGCAACCACCCACCAAAGCTTCGTTACCCACCTCTCCATGAACCAAAAGAAAAGCAGGTGCTACGTCGGAACCTGCAAAACATTTTTCCACAGAAGTTGTAAAAACGGCTTCTTCTTGCTGATCTTCGCACTCGCGATACGCTGTGTTCGTCTCGCGATGTTTCCTCCTGGGGAGTGAGAAGATTATACTTCACGCAAGACTGCGTTTTTTCATTTGAATTTTGGCTAAAACGGGATAAACCGATGATTGTATCAAATCAGCGGCGCATCGTTTATTGAGCGTTTGAAAAATTAAAAATATGCATGGGGCAACAAAAACTGGCAAGGATAGATTGCACAGCAACTTGTCTTATGGACCACGTGTCTAAATAGCTTTTTCTAGAAGAAAACTCTGCTTTGCTCCCTTCTCTTATTATCTTCTTGTTTCGATGATGCATTAACGGTTAAAAACATTACAGACCTCTGGGTTGAAAACCGAACAAGGTAGCAGTAACCATGGCTTACAAAATGAGAGGGATATGTAAACGATGTGAAATATTCAGCACAGCGTTAAAAATCGGCCCAGTTTTGCATCATGTTAGCAAACTGCTTTCGCAAGCAAACATGATTGTGAGTTTTTAAGTCATGTCACTACACATGCACGTCTTTTAGGCATTTTGTTGAAACAATTCTTACATGTGTTTTTCCGGTTGAAGTAGTACAAGAAGGATACATGAAAATCATATTTCACACCATATTGTCTCGTACCCAGTCACTTAAAAATGCAGCAAACAGAGGCCTACAACTCTTCCACCATGTTTTTATTCAAGAAAGCAATGTAGGTTTTTGGCAGATATCTGAATTGTGGTCGAACATCGACTTTTATCCCAGCGTTTGGGGCAAAGACATTCAAAGTTAGGCTTGTGCATTGCAAGGGATTGCGAGATCTCATGACACATCGCTGGTGCGGAAATAGGCTGTTATGGGGATATGTTCTGGACTACGTGACGTATGCCAAAAATTAGTACTGTACTTAAATAACACTCTGCTATTATTGGAAACATATTTTTCCAATATCGGATTTTCAAACAACGACTGTGCATTTTTCACGGAGAAAGCATTCCTTCAACACGCAGGAATTGCTACTTACTTCATGATAACCCTTGGTAGTTCTTGATTCCGTTGGGTTGGCTTGATCTACAAATGTACATACAGAACATTGGTAAATGGTGGCAGCTCACACGAATGCGTTCAGGCTATATACAGAATGCGAGGTTCCCTGCCCTTTCAAAGTGCCAGCGATATACGTTGCCGCAAACAACACTGTATGATGGTATTTTTTATTGAAAACATCTCGTAACCAATGATACAAATTTTATTCTTTTACCTATGATTTCTTCGTGTTTTCTTGCCAAATCCTTTTTGAAATATACACATAAGACTGAAGAAAACGTGTGGGCACTTGTAAAGATGTTAATGAAAATATCGTTTTATTTTACCCATGCTCTAATTGTTGGAACCACATTTTCTATTAAAACAGTATGCTGATTGATTAGACTTCAATTCCTCTGGGGAGGCTAGTTACTTGAAAGCAGATATGTGTAAGTCTGAATCATTGCAAAGTCATGAGCAGAGTCTATGCGGCTGATTCCTCGAAATGTTGCAGCAAGCCTCGAGTTTCTAGTTGACAATTAACCGCTAAAGGTTTTGGCCACAAATGCGTATTCGAAAGATGCTACAGTCCTTCCCGTTACTTCCTTGCTTAAACCGGATAAACAGTGCCAGCGTTCAACATGTTGTTTCACTATTGTTCGGAATGTTCCATTCGTAACTTGCTTTGAAAACAAATCATATGTTGGCATAGGTTGTTGTGATCGGAAATCTTGAGCGCCATGCGCGCAAAGCTTCGTACCGTGGCAGCAAGTAACAATAGAGATCATGCTCGCAATCTCTTTTACTGTTGCTTGCTCGCGCTACACATATGATGGTGTTATTCTTCACGTACATCCCGTTCGTGGTGAATCATACAATCAACGCAACACCACCGGAGAGTTTGCAACAGGGTAAACTACGGTGAAGGGGCTGACGTTCGTGGCTTGAAAGACTAAAAATCGAAGCACTAGAGAAACAAATAGAGGGTAACTTACCCTGAAGTACTTTTACAGCAAAAATTCTGTAAATCTGTGTTCAAACTCAGTTTGATTTTCCGCATCTGTTTTTCTTGTAAGCGCTTAGTGTTTTGATTTCTATGGCTTACCATTAATGTGATATCATCGACTTGAAAGATAGTAATCTCGCAACTGCGTTTCGAAAATGTTTCGCAACTGCCCTGTGTCTTTCAGCAGTAGGACAAATTTACACATTTGGTATAATTTCTAAAATGTCCACTTTTGCAAAGATTTTGTTTTGGTATTATTTTTTATTCATCTGCAAAAGTTTAAGTAAAATTTCATGTACTCAGCGAAAATCTCATTATTATTTATTTTGGGAATATGTCAATGGTAAATAATAAGCCATTTCTTCGTTAGCTACGTTTGCAAACATAAGCTGAAAATTCAAGAGTTTCTTTTTATACATTCATTGTTGCATCACTTCATTCATTGTTGCATCACTTCATTCATTGTTGCATCACTTCACCGACAAAACGTTTCACAAATATTTAATATTTACTTGGTTTGAAAAAAAGGTAGCGAGTTTCCTCCATTATACCTGGGAAAGAATTTATTTTTTATTTAGCATAATCAACTTTTTCAGTAGTTTTAGCTCTTCTGGAAAAGTAAGCCTTTTTACAAAAAATGGCACTATGTTATATTTAAGCCACACACCTTTAACAAAAACAAATGGTTCAAACTTTATTTATTTAAAGGCTTTCAGTTATTTTATTACTGAGGCACTAGAAGTTAAGGGTTGTTATACCTTTTATATGCAAGTGAATCAATCATATTTCTGACGTTAGTTTGCTTCTTCAAAAAGTAGTAACATATATCAGATCAGCATAACTGCATGTTGGTTTTTGCCATCCTAAAGTTTTATTTGTTTATCACAAGTAGAATTGCAAAAATCGCAACGTAGAGCTAATCTACTTTGCGAAATTTAAATAAAACTAACAGAAAACATAAGCTATCTGAAAACCTTTACACTCTGTTGACGGCCTGTAACAACATCATGTTTGCTATAATGACAACACCATGCTAGAGACGTTAATATCTTCATTTAATGTTACAGCGGCCGTTTCTTGCAGAGGACGAACGTTCCTTGCATATTCTTGACAGTAAACACGCGGAACAACCTTCAAATCATCTGTAGCGGTTCACTCCTTTTACAATCGCTTACAACTTGCAGAAGAGAAGACACCACATAACTAGCGAAGAGTCTCGTATCGAAAAACGCAAACCCCTACTCAAAAAAAGGTTCGAAAAACTAGATGTTATGGTTTACAATCGTTAACGCAATGTTTGTTGAAATGGCAGTAAACTGCAAAACTGTCGTATTTGTTTTGACGTTCTGCATTCCTGGTGATTCCTTCGATTAAAGAAGGAAGTAAATTATGAATTACGAAAATGGTCTCTGGTTTTCTAACTCTATCGATGTTAGAAAAAAAAATTTTCAGTACTTGAGAAACAAGGACGAATGATGCACATTGACTAAACTTTCGAGTTGAATGTCACATTTACATCTTTTCAGTTTTGTTTTTAGAAAAATTGAAATTTAGGAAAGGACTGCAAGAATGTACAATGTGCCATGAAGAAGACAAAAGTCCGCTTGTAACATTCCCGACGTAAGGCCATGAGCGCAACGAGGTTAGATGGCGCCCGGCGCAAGAAACAAGTTTGGCGCCCCCCATGTTCGAACCTGAGGTCTTTCGGAAGCAAATGTACTGTTGAAGAAAGTACTTGTGACATTGTTGGGACTTTTGGCGCCGCCCGCAGAGACTCGGCGCCCCCATAGTGACTCGGCGCCCCCCATAGTGATTCGGCGCCCGGGGAATTGCACCCCTTGCCCCCCCTCGTCACGCGTCTGCGTTAGGCAAGAGTTTCCCTGATAAAGGAGTCGGATTTAAAAAGTGTGTTAGTTGGTACAAAAACAAAAATACTATATCTTAGTTAAAAACACTTTATGAACAAACGAACTGTGGATGTGCGTGTGGAAAGTTTTTTTTTCATCAACTTTCATTTTTGAAGACGTTATTTACATTAATTTCATAAAGTCACATTGCCAGTAACAAAATTAAACACTGGAATATACAAGTAAAAACTAAAGAGGGCAACATAGAACACAACACAAAAATATTAAGAGTTTCATTGAGTGTGTGTAGCTCAGGAAACTACGCAATTCCTTTTCTGCTCGTACGTTTTTAACGCAATATGTTGTCAGTCACGATGATCTTTGCGCCATGTAATATTAACTTAACTTCGCTTTTGTCATGAACGTCTTTACGCGGAGATTGGTCAATATAGATGACGAAAAATTTGGAGCATGTTTTGCCAACCCGTCCCGGAGTGATTGTTCCATCTTTAGACGTCTAAACTAAACCATAAAAAGACAAAAATATACAACGATGACAGCAAGCTGTATGTTCTATCACGAATTTTCTCCCAAAGAATAAAAATGAAGTGGCCACGTTACATACTCGGACAGCTGCTCCAAATGTTATATTTATCGTGGTAAAAAAAATCTTAGTTGACTCAAAATCTCATTACAAATTGCTGACTTGCTCATTTTTATTTCATGCTCAACAAACCAGGCTCCTTCCGCAGTAGCTTTGTGCGTTACTTTCCTGAAGTGAGCAATACTTTCACTAAATTATTGCTGCAAAACCAAAATCTGTTATTGCTTATGTGTTAACGATGTGTTTCATTTTTGAAGAAAAATTCATATGATCACAAAACTTTCATAAGAAGAATTCAATTTGAAAAGAATTTAACAGAAAGGTTTTTAAATTGATAACGTAATGCAAACGTCAACACCCCCGTCACAGAGAAACCTAACGCAAAATATGGTTCTATTTCCCATTTTCAAAATTTTGCCCCTTGCTTTGAACTCAAGTGCTAGTATCTTTAGGATATTTCAGTATATTGTCGAAGCTCACTTTTGCTCTTAACAACTGGAGAAAAACAATGTTATTGGCAGCACTAGACTGTCGATTCTGGCTTGTGTATTTGTCAGGGGTAAATACTACGATACTTTTGTGTTTGTTTGGCGCTGTCGCTATCCTAAGCTGGGAAGACGAAACTTACGCTGGAAGACCAGAACTCAAAAATCTCTCAGCTTATAATTTTGTTGTAGCAAATGATTAAAGAGGTTGACAAGGCAAAGCTGAAGAAGTTCCATGTCAAAATTTCATTGAAACTTTTTGTTTTAATGACGTGATTATTAAAACGTCATACAAAGACAACATAATAAAGTCCTGATAAGGGCGTTGAATGCACAGAGTTCTCGTTTCAATCAGCAAAGAGTTAAAGATAAAATTAACTTCTTCATTTTTGCCAAATAGTTGAACAGAGAGACTGTCTGACTATGACAAACGTTTTCATAAAAGGGATGAAGGTTATAATTTGCTGACCTGTTAAGTTCAACCTGATTTCACATTAAGATGCTGCAGCAGACAGAGCAGCTTTAGGGCATAAAAATCAAGACTGTGGAAGTGGTTACCTGGCAGAAATAAGGGTTTCCCACAATAACAAAACTACCAATTATTATCATATTTATTTCTCAACAGCTTGCCACCTGCTCACTTTTTCCAATTTTGTATTCAAAATGTAGTTGGGGTGCAAAATTCTATTGGGGCTGTTATCTGTGACATTCTCAACACTTTTTGCTTATATTTAGGCTAGTAAAAACTTTCTCAATGCTTCACAGTTATTTCTAAACACAACTATTTTAATATATTTGAAAGCTGCAGCTTTTTTAAGTTGGTTGGGATTTGGGAACATTTTGTGCACTTCAAGCACCATTATACCAAATCGCTGCTCTGACATATGAACGTATCTATGATGACTAAGAGCTAAAGTTGCTGACATGCCTATGACCCGCCTACCTTCTTTTTGTTGACGAAAGTTTTAATTTAACAGTACAAGATATCATGATTGTTACAGCCACAGCCAGACAATTCTAAGCTGCTGGTGAGTGTTGCAAACTTTAAAGATCTCCGGAATCCACCATTATAACAAACATTTCAAGGCATTAATATTACAAGGATGTAATGCATTATGGACGTCAATATTTTTCACATGCTTAACCAGTTATCTTCGGATTCAGAGCAAAAACTGCGAAAAATTGCTTACGATACCAAGAAATAGTTTGCACTTGTGATACATGCAGTGATTCCCAACATCGCTACACAGTATGCCTACTTAAATAAATTTTAATTGAATTTATTGAATTTTGTTTTGTGAGAGCTTATTAAAACAAAATCGATATAGACTTTATAAACGAAAAAAGTGACAACATTCATTAGCTTCAGGTGCCTGGAAGGGAAAATGTCTGTCAGTCTAGGGTAAAGTCCCATTTACTTTAGTGGTAACACATGTTTAGCACGTGCGATCCTTCATAACGTGTGATTTCTAACTCCTACCGCACCACAGAAATCAACCGTAACTCTTTCCTAACCTGCTGCTGACCTATACTTCTCATACTTACCGGGAAGAGTTGAACTTTGCATCATTTTAGTAGATCTACATTCGCCACTTTGGCTCATCACTAGCTGCAGCAGCAGCACAGCAGCACACACGACCAATGCACGAGACATTCTGCAGAGAAAGGATTCAGTTAGTGTTGCTCCCTGATCAGAACCATTCAGGTATTTCATATCAGTCATTTAATCAACCTGCCATCTGGCACAAAAAGCATGAGATATTTGGTCACATAAAAATGATTTTACCTTTTCGGAACAGTGCTGAAAAACAAGTGACCGATCAGTTGAAGTATTTCTGTAGCCCAGCAACAGACTTTTATCTAACTGCACCAAAGGACTTCAAACAACTGCAATGAATCCAAAGTTTTGGTTGGAGCCTTGCTGGAGCGTTCACAAGAGTAACAATTCTTCTGCTAGTTGCCAAGATCTTTTTTCTGCGGTTGGTCTTACCACAAGAGAAACAGCACAAGATAAGTGTTACAGAACAAACTAAATACTACATCTCTGGGAACAGGGTGCCTGCTCAGTTGCTGGTAAACAGAACAAGGGTTGTCTTTAGAGTTCTCATTGATGATTTTACCTTTGAAACAGTGATATCCTGCATTTTGTATCCGAATTTTGTTCGTTTGCAAAACACTATATGTTACATAGTTCATGTGAAGTTTGCCGTTCTCACGACTTTTTAGGAAGAGCACAAGATCGTAGTTTGCACTCAGGTAGGTCTGCAGGAGGACCAGCTAGCACAGCTATGAACCTACGAGAAGTACCAGGCTGTGACCACATGCTTGAATGACGTCGCGCAGTGCTAGACCCTGACCGTTCCTCACTGCAGCAGTGGCAGCGCTCCACACCGAACTTACACTTTTATCATAGAACGATCTTCAGCGCCCAATCATTGTGTTAGACTTTGTTGAAGCTGAGGATGGGAAATCACCTTGGCATTCATAGGCTTTCAACACACAACAGTTCTTCGAGCTATTTCTAAGGAGCCATCGGCGGCAGACGCGCTTTTTACAAAAGGCAGCGTTGGCATTAATGCGTTCTGCTCCTTTCTACAGGCTGAAGATGGCGCCGGTTAAGACAAATATTAACATACAAGTTTTTTATGAACTAAACTCCAACGACCAGAACACTGCGTGTGAAGGGGAAACATGTTGTCGTGCAATTGTTTTTAAAAGGAAGCAAGGAATCAGGCAGAGCTGTTAACCCAAAATTTGCATTTTGGTTTGCGCACGTCTGAATTTGAACAAACAACTCATTGATTCTTTCGCCACGGAGTGACATAAAATAATGGCTATGCCAAACGCACTTATTGAGAAAAAAGACTTTTGTGTGCTTTCCCACAGGGTTTCAGCTTCAGCATAATGTTCAACCATCTAATATATCATAAGATGCGAACGATAATCTAGAAGAGTTAAAAAGAACATATGCTTTGGGTATATCCAGCTTATAATAAAGAGAACTTTTTTTCTTGTTGTTTTATACACGTATTGATTCATGAAATAATCTTCGCTATGTTTTATGTATAAGAAAAACCAGCTTACAATTGACAGTTGTCAAAAGTTGTTTATTTATTTCGAACGCATTTTACGGTAAACTTTTCTTTGTGGCACACCATGGCAAAAAATATCGGAACAGTTTGAGTTTCGAGTTTCAACTTTATGGGATGTGTAATGTAGTAAACGTTTTCAGGAGTTGGTGTTCGTAGACAAAGGCTTGTCATGATTTAGATACAGTCTTCACGACATTACCTTAGACACTTGACAATCAGTACAAACAGTCTTTAGACATTTGGTTTTCAAATTGGCATCAGAAGAATTAGCTTTTTGCCTTGGCCCCATCCTGGCAACTAATCGAGCATAATCGCGAAAACTTTGTTGGGAATTGAAAAAGTTATTCAATTTCTTTTTAGTTGTTTTCGCAACTTAATTAGATCTAACCTGGTCGCGTTTCATAATTACTGTTGTTTTATTTTAGCATTTCAACATCTCCGCCCTTGACAGTTCACGTTGATCAAAAACAAGAACTAAATGTCGCGTTCTTAGAAAACTTCACCAAAACACAATGAAAGTAAACATTGCAAATTTCAAACTAGAGGCGCTTCTTTTCACCAGTGTGAAAAAGCGTTTTCAAATTCAATCCCAAGTCGCAAATTCATATTTGCGTTTTTCTATGGGGTTCATTCAGTCATACCAATTGCGCAAGTTACGCGTAAGATGTCTCGTACATTAGCATTTTACTTGAAAGTCTCTGTTTCGGATCGTATCTGGTTCTTCCCCTCACCTCCTGAGCAAAAGGGTTTTCCCCAAGAAGCATTTCTCCTGTATAGTTGCTCTAATACTTGAGAATGTAAATTAATTCGGCATTCAGCAGCAAAAATTCCCGGATTATTTCGACAGTAACAAATATTTTTAATGGTTTTCGGACCCTTGTCAATGGAAGACCTTCGAAGGCACAAGGCAATGTGAGAAACATTACAGTTTAATTGTCAAACATATTCTCATTATTATATACATAAACACCAAAGCAAAGACAAATTAAAAAAAAAACATGAAAGCACTGTACCAATCGAAAGTAGCATCTGTTTTACGCTCACCACCAAAAATACATTCGTGTTCACTTGATTGCGAAACAAAAGTTTTTCAAAACGTAAAACTTGTCTCCTGATGAAACGCATCTTTCAATCACAGATAGAACACGGTGGTTTTGGTTGATTGTAAATGTTATGCTGGTGGTGGCAGTGGTGCAACTCAACCTTCACAAAATTCAAACTGCCCTCAACTCACCTGCACACAACTCACCTGCATACAACTCAGCGTGTCCACAATTTATCTTTGATGCATCAACCTCGAGTTATGGAGTTGCATTGTCACATTGCGTGCAGGTTCACTTATGTGAGGCTGAACTGTGTTCAGATTGAGTTTAGTGCTAGTTGAGATGTGGGAGGTTGAATTGTGTTCACGTTGAGTTGTGTACAGAGTTGACGCCTTCGGGCAGATGATTCCCACACAGAGCTACAAACGATGGACCAAAAGACGACCTTTAGCATTGTGGTACAACCTGCCGCATGTTGTTGCACTTAATATTTTCAACTTAAAACACTGAATTTAAAATAGGAAAGATGCACAAGCGACATTCGTTTTTACGGTATAGTGGATGCATTAGTGGTTTAATGTTTTGTGCATTGTTACTGCGTAATTCCCAGTAACATTCCATTCGTTATTCAACGCAATGTACTTGTTAACGAACAGTCCGACAGTTGACACGCCTGCAAACCTACAAAATCGCAGTTGGTCGCTGTATCCTGTGGCTCATGCAGAGCCGAATCAAAGGGTAGGGGGCCCGGGGCAATTTTCACTATAGGGCCCCTATGGTGCAATCCATGACGTTATCCTTTTTAAAATTGATGTTTTCAGTGATTCGCAATGCTTTCGTTTGCTTTTTTTCGGTAGTCGAGAATATGCTTACTCAACTGCACATACAGTTAGCTGCGAGGAAAGAGTTTGTGATATAAACACTAGAGCGTATGCTTAATAAGAAAAAATATTTCACACAGTAGAGAGTGACTCGGCAAGAAACAACATTCACAGCGATTAAAAACAAAAACACCGGAAAAGTAATATGTCAATATGACCAACTACACTGGGTGTGAAAGCTGCTTCGAAGCTTTTGTCGTGGCTTTAACCTACACTTTCAGGTGTTCTGGTTAACGCCACTGCTTTAACGTTGCTGCTTGAAAGTTCTGCTGCAAAAAGCGATTCAGTCACAGCGTTTTAGCTGACACTGCCAGACATAGGCATACAGGAAGGTTTTTACTGGGGAGGCGGAAAAAATTTGCCCTGAAAATAACAATTTGCCCTAAAAGTGAATAATTTGCCCTGAAATTAACTTTTTCAGTTCGATCAGAATGGCGCTTGCCCTGAAAACAGAGTTTACCCTGAACATTTTCAAGCTCGGGGGGCTACCGGCTCCCCGTCCCCCGCCTCGTATGCCTACGCTGCCAGAGCCTTGCGCTTTTCTCCTTAGAAACTTTGCGCTTTTTGCTGTTAAGCGTATGTTATCAAAGATTTCGGCATCACGCTAGCTAAACACTGCAATCTGGTTTGTTTTACAAATCGACTGAACCTTTTCTGACGGACCATGCAATAACATGTGGTTTAAATGGCTTGGCTAGCTTCATACGTTTATGATGTAACGTAAGAATAGTAGCCATCGGAGGCTAAGTGCGTTTCCACCGTAAGTTACCCTTTATGACGAAAGGGTCGCAGTTAGGCTGCCGCTACCTCCAGATGGCACAAACAAATACAATTTGATACAATACAATTTCCAATCTTTAGAAGCTTTATTTCAGTCGGAAAGACTTGGCTCTGGCAAAACAATGTCTGAGCTGCTTATTCATTACAAATATCTTCTGACAAGAGTCTATGACCATTGAAGGGTGCAAAGAATATTGCAAAGATTTTACTGTTGCCCTGACAATTTTCGATGTATATAATAAAACACAAATGTACGACAGTGTAATTACGTGGAAAGAAAATGCTTCTAAAGATTGGAATTGTATTATATCAATATTTCTGTCGAGTTGTATTATCTATTTTGTGTTTGGTTATGCGTGCAGGGGCAGAACAAAGGGAGGCAAGGGGGAACGATTCCCCGGGGGACTAATCACTACGGGGGCGCCGAAAAGACCTAACAAGTCACGAGTGCTTTCTTCAATACAGTAAATTTCCTTCCGGAAGAGCTCAGGTTCAAATATGAAGGCGCCAAACTTGTTTCTTGCCCCGGGAGCCATCTAACCGCGTTGCGCCCCTGTATGCATGTTTCATATATATATGCCTTAGGACGGCTATCTGACTGTTGGGGGACAAGGTCTGTTTTTTTTGGCGGAGACAGGATGACAACCCTGCTAAACAGCAAATACAGCAGGACTAGCTTTAGCACGCAAATAATATCGTTTTCATGACATTTGTTCAGTAGGCGTGATGCACGAGTAGATAATCATACCTATGCCAAAACAACGATTATTAGAAAAAATTTACAAGCAAAATTCAAATATATTTGCATTGAACAAAATCGAAAATATATATGTTCAGTAGTGATTACTAAAACTGGAAGAAAGTCAGACTTGTAGAGAAGTCAATAAATTCTACTTAATGCAACATCCGAATATAGATTTGTATTCTTGTATCACTTCTCAATTTCAACAATTTTTCAAACGAGTATTTTATTTGAAACAAATAATTGTCATCACCGGGGCCCCCTTCCAGCGGGAGGACCGGGGCAATTACCTCCGTTGCCCCCCCTCCCTTAATCCGGCCCTGGGCGCATGCGAACGCCCAACGCTTTTGTTCGCCGTTATTCTGCACCGAACCGTTTAACGTTACGTTGTTCTGACTTCACATGCAAGAGTATTTTGAAGGTTTTGTTGAATATCTGAATAAATCGAAAGAAGCAATCAACTGAGAGTGCTACTGGAGAGTCATTAACGGACAAAGTGGTGGGAGCCTTTTAATTCGCCTTGTATTGGCTTGGCAACTTCAAGACGCCAAGTTGCTTAGTTAGAAGACGGACCTGTGTTCCTGCAACAATTAGGTTGACCCATCAACTAGTAGAGGTCTCTGTGGAATCGTAATCGGCCGACGACACTTTACATTCGGCACCGCAATCAACCCAGAACGCTACAATGGGAACAGGACGAGGGATTGATAGTTGCTTACACAGGCGAAGCTGGCTGAGAGTGACTAAAAACCTACGATCAACTGTACTTGTGGGAATGGAACGCTTCGGGGTAAAAAGGCAAGAGAATGTGGGAATCGCTTTGAAGTAAACAGTGGACAAACAATAACATTGCTACTGTTGCCCATCATCCAATAACGATCGTAAAAGCGCAACAGTTTACATTAAGTGCAAAACAATATTTCCAAGGAAATGAGTCATTGAGTTTGTGGCTGAAAAAGGACCAAAAATATCGTCCAAGCTGTGCAATTAAGCAAAGTAATAGCTAAATACACAACTTCACTTTTTCAGGTGCAGTAATTGCCGCAGGACTGCATCTGCAGTAGATTCAATGTGAAACCGCTCCTACACAAATGTTGTCGCAGCAACACCTTTCCGTGTTACCCCTGACATCGCAAATGCTGCTGTGTAAATGGAGCGGCCGGTCTGTCCAACGGTATAATTGAGACAGTTGCTATCATGAAATGCGCAAAATTAATCAAACCCATCGCGCATCGGTCGTTGCGCTCGTCATCAAGGATCACACTCGGGCTTTAGACAGAAAGGTCCGTTCGAAAGACTGCGGCAGTCTCCCCGTCCAGCTATCCAAAACTAGAGACCCCACGTTACGCCCGCTAAGCATCTAGAGGGGCGAATAGGGACAGCGCAGAGTGCTTCAACTCTGGGAGCCTTGGAAGCCACGCGTAAACGGCAATTTCGCCATAAGCTGGTGATTGGAAACTGGAACATCACTTCACTCACAGGGAAAGAGCAAGAACTGGTCGAGGAAGCCAAAAAATAATCGCCGGATATTGTTGGCAACTCTTCAACTGAGCGTCGTGGTACTAACACTGATGAACTGGACAATAGGTGGAAACTCTTCTACTCCGACGTTGAGGTAGCAAAGGTTGCCCAGGTTGGAGTGGGTATACTTGTAAGCCCTCGGCTGGCAAGTTGGACTGATGAATAAATCATGCGAGGAGAAAAGATGATACGGTGGTGACAGACCGAACATGAAGATCGTGGAAAGACGCGAATAACCAGGAAGAAGCCGCAATGGGAATCACCATCGAGAAACAGTCTACAGGTACTAAGAACAACAGAGCTCAGCTGTCGGAGCATTCCTTTACGTGAGTGATATATGGCGTTCGTCAAAGTTCAGCTGAAAGCACTCCCCACACCAGCATAGATTATTAGTGGTTCGATTCGCAACTTCGATCTAAATCTTTAAGGTAGCAGCAGCTTGCACGTTACAAAATACTGATTTCGTTGAAGAAATCAATGATGCCCTGCGATGGGTTAAAATTAATGAATCAAATATACTTTTTGAGAGACGTCTATGCACACGCTGGGAACGATGCCGGGATATGGAAGGGTGTGATCGGCCGACATGGTGATGCTGACGATGATGATAACGGATGATGCCAGCTGCAACTGTGCTATAACAACGCACTGTGCATCATGAACGCCTTCTTCTGAAACATCTCCGGCCTTCATGGTGAAAAAAATACAAAATGCAGTCATGGATGAAATTTGGGCATCAGCCGGGTTCCTATTACTGGCAAGCAAACAAAGTTTTTTGGCAAACCATCTGGCGTCTTCGCGGCAAAAGATCTAATATTGCTAAACACATCAAAGACCAAAATGGTGTCTTACTGATAAGAGGTGAAGACATCCTTAGAAAATGGATAGAGTATTTCAAGATCGTTTCATTTCAGTCACTATCACGTCATCGAACACACACCAGGTACAGGAGAAACGTAACATCACTGCTGCCGAAATCGTCCTTGCTGTCGACACAACGAAGGCTGGGAAGGCTACAGACTGCGATGAAATGCGACCTGAAATGCTCAAAGCCTCGAATCAGGAAAGGGTTCTTTGGCTGACTCGTGTGTGTCAGGTGGCCTGGTGTTCTGGAAGGACACCGAAGGATTGGCAAAATGGAGCGATCATCTCCATACACAAGAAGGGGACAGGAGTGAATGCACTAAATTCCGAGGCATCTCTCTCCTTAGCATCTTTCGAAACGTTTCTGCCATAAGTTCCTTGAAACAAGATGCCTCGAAATAATTGAACCCAACCTGGAGGATGACGAGTGCTGTTTTCGTTCTGGCCGTATCACTACGGAGCAAATTTTCACTCTAGTAAATTTTCAAAAAATCTTGGGAGTGTGCCAAAGAAGTCTACATGTTTTGTCGACCTTGAGAAAACATACTATTGAGTTCTTCGTGAAATGCATTGGGGAGCGTTGTGGGAGTAGTATGATATTTACGGCCGCCTGTTCCTGACTGTCATGCCACTGTATTCCTGATCAGAAGTTTGTGTTCGCATCGGCGGGGTTACATCACAGCTGTTCACCAAGGGTCTTGGATTTCGACAAGAATATGTGCTGTCACCACTCATCTTCATAGTCTTATATGAATTGGACAGACAGTCACAGCCGAGTCGACGAAGGTGCTACTGTTGAGAAGTGCCAGATGAACTGTTGTTTGCATCCTCTGAACAGGGCTTTTAACATGCACTTGATCGGTTTTCTGCTGCGCGTAGGAATTAAATTCAAACTGAACTATAACACGTCTTTCTAGAAAGCAAAATCAGTATACACTGCAAGTACAATAAGGTGATCAACAATGCAGCAGGCCTAAACGTCCAAGTACCTTGGGTTGATATGCACGAGCACGAGTGACGGAAGGGGAGACGAGGAGATTGACACGCGGATTGATAAAGCAACCGCAGTTCTGCATGAGCTTTATCGCTCTGTGGCCACAATACGGAAATTTTCAAACACCGCACAGATTTCATTTTTTAAATCGGTCTTTGTTCCGATCCTCATCTTTGGTCATGAATCTTATGTAATGACTGAAATAGCCCTATCTCAAGTTCAAGAGGTGGAGATGGAATTTTTGCAAAGTGTTCATGGTGTGACACTTTATGACAAAGTGCGCAGCTGTGACATGCATATGAAGCCCTGGATGTCATGCGCACTTCTCCGAAGATAGTGATCTCATTTAGGATGGTTCGGCCATGTTTCCAGAATGTCCCAAGAATGGTTGTCTAGGCGATTCCTTTTTGCTGTACCCACGGGAAAGCGACCCAGAAGTTGTCCAAGGACCAGGTAGCTTGACTATGTTGTCGACATTGCTTGGTACCGTCTTGCGTGCTGAGCCAGCGAAATTAACATGGGTTGCTGAAACCGTGAAGTTTTTCGAGTCCACCTGTAGGTCTGGTGACCCCGCTTCCCTTCCCAGAATAAAGCGGGTATGAAAATGAATGAATGAATTAGTGAATAGTCATGCCACTTTTGTGTATTGCGTGTAAAATGCTGGGTCTGTTTACAGCTAATGTTTGTGTTTTTGTTTTGTGGTATCCATTGCAAGGCATGATTTCGATTTTCATTCTGTTGCTGTCAATAACGTTATGTATTGCAGTCACAATACACAAAACATTCCAAATGCGCGCGAAAAAAACAGTAATTACCATGAATGATAATCTTGAGTGAAACTGCACCATTTCCAAACAGGTCGGTGAGGAAGACTCGGTTTCTGTCGATATCTGGAGGTTCATGAATCTAAGTGTTAAAAGCTCATGTTTGCTCAACTCGTTTCTTTTGCAAAGTTTTTTCCATACATGTGTGTTTGAAAAGTCTATTTAAACACTTGTCAAAGTTTTGTTATTTCCCCAGTCAAATGTTTGTAAAAAACAATTTTTATCTTGTCTATATTGTTATTAACAATCCACATGTTATAGATTATTTTTGCCACGTGTAGATGCCAATAGCTGTTTTCAAATCGAACAGAAACTTCTTGAATTTTGCTTCTTTCTTAAGACTGGATGGGGTTACTATTCCGAACTTAAAAAACAAGATCGAGATGAATATCTTTAAATTTTAGAAGGTCATCATTGCTTTTAACATGAACGTAGAAACACTTCTGCAGATAACGAATTGTATCGTTGTATGTGACTAACCCTAATTTGCAGTGTCAGGTGTAATCGCTGTTCCTGAAGATACTAACCTCCGAATAAAGTCATTCGTGATGCGTAAGCTGGTTCTGATGTTGCAAATTTATTCTCGAAAGTGCAAACGACACCACATAATTCATTTGCCATGTTTCCATAAATAAGGCATTATAGCAATCAAGACTGTATTGCACTCTTTGCAGAGAATAAAAACGTACAGGAAAACTGGAGTTGCACCAGTGCAGTAGTAAAGAATACGCTGTACTGAAATGTTTCGTAGTTTTTAAACATTTGATTATATGAGATGCCAAAGATTTCTTAATTCTTTGCCACAAGTTTCATGTTGGTCGCAATAAGACGTACTGCACTGTGCAACACTTTCATTTCAAAGCCCCTGAAACACTGCATTTTAAAATTTATGATTGATAACTTGGGTCAATCATACCGCGCCTTTATTCAGCAAATGCACTTGCTGCGAAGAAACAGCAAACAAACAACCGATATAGAGTGAAATACAGCCATTTTGCCCATAGCATCGCAAGTCATGTTCTTTTCTGCGCAGTTATTGCGTCTTTTCTTAACCTGAAGTAGTAAAGATCGGCCAAACTAAAACACCCTTGCCTCATAAAGAAGTCAAACAACAAATAACCAAATAACGTGCTTCTATTAAAAATATGTTGGTTTTTGTTTTTTCCTGTGGAAACTTCGACCCTTCTCGAATTGCATCAGAAAGCATTCGAATGATCAAGATGATGATGTTGAATCAAGATGGTGTTTACTTCATGACCACACATGGTTGAGGCAAATACCATGACAGGCTACGCAGATCTTCTTTCCTGAAATTTGCAAGTTAGACAACCAATCAGTGTACAAGCAATAAACATTCATTGTGCTTTTTTATCTTTGCAGTAAAGTAATGAGTTTCGGTATTGTATCACAGCTACGAATGAACAAGCACAAAATCTTCTTGATTTTGACTTTACTGCAAAATAGATTTCAATACACCGCTTGGAAGTTCATCGAGTATGTCAGAACACTGAACAAGCGGAACAAAAGCTGGGAAGAAACCTATTCCTGAAATATACAATATTTTTGCTTACAATTAGGCTACACGCTAGCGATCGGCAAAAAAGAGCCATTCTGCAACATGTTACAGCAAATGTGACCAGTGAGGAGCCGATATCGTTTCATTTTTCAGGCGACTTCATATGGACATAAGCTAAAGTGTAATCAACTTAAACCTAATAACGATAAAATGCAAATTTAAATTCCGAGTTTTTCCAAATCCAGAGAGAGCCACTTCAGAAGAGCTAAAAAGCCGCAGGTGTCTCAGGAGCCGCAGGTTGCCGACCCCTGCGCTAGACAATACCACAATTGACAAAAAGTCGGACCAATTCAGGAGACCGACAGCAAATGTGCCCCAACAACAAGTAATAACTTCAAGCTCTGTTTGCTCAGAGCAAAACCTTTCTTCTGTCAGCTTCCAATCATTCAATGAATAGATAAGTTTACAAAACCAGCCATTGGTTAAAGCGGTGCCGCAGTACAAAGCAATGAAACAGACCATTCAACTTTTGTGCAAAGGGTTTGATGTTAACCGGAAAGCAGTGAATAGTATGGGCCTGATGCGATTGAACACTTGGAAGAAAATAGTTGCAATACGTTTTGCAATTTTACCTTCAAAAGCATCTGTAAAACGGGCTTCTCGTGAAAATATGAATCCAAAGAATAAATCTAACTATTTGTTAGTTTATAAAACTATCATTGTCCTTCCCGTCTAAACACATTTTAAAGTTCAGTAAACGCAAAACTCATTTAACATCGAACTCATTTAAATTGAAATGAGCATAAATTCATAGCATGTTCAAACACTAAGTTAAACTTACTCTTTTGGTGAAAAATTTCTTTGCAATTTTCCAATTTGCAAAATGTTCGCAAGCAGTACCGAGGTAAACTTCGTTTCTTTAAATGTTTACTGAACTGTTCCATGTTCTGCACCTGTAAACAAAAGACATGTTGCTGATTTGTGTGTATTTTGATGGAAAGACAAGGTATTGCCTTACATAATGTACACACTGACTGACAACACATTGATACAAAAAACAAATTTTACCAAATTAATTTGTGACGTTTTCGTTGGAAGTACGGAAGAACCTGCGCAAAAAATTTGAACAAAATTAACAACAGAGCAAAGCTTTCCAAACTTTCTCCTCCTAAACAGCCACCATCTCAAAATAACACTTGTTAGACAATAGTGTTATTTTTTACTCGAGCCATGCTCGCAAAGCTTGAGTATCGATCAATTCCACAGTCATTAATAACAAATCAAAATACTTCGTTCGCAAACACGTGGAGCCAGTTTACTTTTGATTTTATTCTTAGATTCCTTTTTATTTTATGGTGCTTCGTAGAGACGTTGCTTTGTTTTAAGAATCAATGTAAAATTGGTTATTTAATGAAGTTTCGACAACAATGTATTAATAATAAGCAGTATTAAGCTGAAAAGTGCAATGCTGCTAGCTCCAGACTAACTACTTTGCTGAAATAGTTTGTTGTGATAAATAGAACAAAGAAAGATATGAAAGCAAACCCAGCTTCAATCTTAAAAGTTTTTTCGAGTTTTGAAAGTGAAGATTGATACATTTTTAAACTGCCACTTACTTTTTCGCTTTTGTGATGAAATGGAAACGCCCTGACAGACTTTCTGAGATGATAGAAACATTGAAATCAGTATGGCAAAAACAACCATAAGAGGAAATTTATTTTTATTGCAGACTTTCATAGTGTCAACAATTTAAAATTTAATAGTCACACCTTCCAGTTTAGTTTGGCAAGAAAAGATATAAATTCAGTGTTGTAATATTGAAATTTCTGTAAAAGAAATAGGAGACATGCCGCAAACACAGGGTTTTTGTCACGTCCTGCGACCTGACTTCTCGCCATGCCACAAAAACACACTGAAACAGAATGCAGCAAAGTAGGAAACAATTTCCACAACACCGTGACGAGTTTTATTCGCTCCGCTGCTTTTCTATTGGTACTACGGCGGCATTTCAAAGCGCACTGGCGTTGTTTTCGGCTAAGCTCTGATTTGTACATGTGCTCACGTAACAGCAGGGACAATCTAGCTTTAACAAAATTGCTCTTATACGTTTTATCTCCAACTACATACTACGTTTTTCTTCAAATACCTTATTAACGTTTCCAACCCATCTTTCAGCCAAGTATTATTTATTCAAGGGGCTGTTCTGATTTTCTTGAAGGCGATTTAAAATTGCTCACGGCAATTTCTGTATTGTAAAACGTTAACATGGGAAACCTGGTGTTTCAGAGAGTAACAAGCAAATAAGAAAAATATCATTGGATGTAGTCTAACCAAATCTTTCACTGTCCTGCCAAGACCATGTTTATTATATGATCTCTCTTAAACTGAATTAAACTTTTTCATACTTAAGGTCTCACGATGTCTCACGTTGTAAGCAGCGCACGATAAAAGGAAAAATACTCTAATTTGAACGTCAGCCGGCGCTTGCTGAAGCTGGAAAAAGACGAAGGGTATCAAGCTTTCAATTAGGTGCCACTGATCAGATGTCTTACCCAAGGCGTATATAAACCCCTGGGGAGAAATGTCCCCGTAGAGAGAAACGCCTTTTTTCTCTCTGTTGAATTTTTCCTATAGAGAAAAATGCAAGAGACGGAACTAAATTCTTTGACTTCCTGCAAAAATTGCAGGCAAATTAGAAATGATAGATTTACCTCTGCTTTTTAAGTAAATGCTTAGGGTTTGTTAAACAATATATTTGCGTAATTGCTACATAGCAACCATACGTAGATGTTACTGCGTGCACAATCTGTATGAGGGTTTCAATTTGCTAATGCCATAGAAAATAATTAAACTTTTGCGTCATTTCATCCCGTGAAAAACTGTGGATGTGATCGAAAAGGAAATTCAAAACTGAAGTGAAACGCTCAGTTTAAAAGGCATACGAGAGTGAAAATCAGTTTACTTTGTTCGTTTTTCACAACTGAAGTTATATCTAATCTAAAGTTAAATTGAATTGTAACACGTACTTGAATTTAAATATTCATAAAGCACAAATGGTGGATTTATGCCGCGATCTGCTAAACTTTTTCAATAAGAGAAAGATACTTAATCTGCCACGTTTGCAAGAAACACTTGTAATAATTCTGAAGCATTTGATGAAAATATTTCCATTGTTTGTGAAGTAATAAACTTTTATGTAGGCCAGTAGAGTGCAAAACATGAGAATTGTAAGGTTTATGGATTTGCGTGAAGTTATTACATTGTTGCGTAATTAAATTTAAAAATATTTTAACTGTTGTCTTCACAAGGCGCTGACCCTATGACCAAAGGTCAGTCAGCTACTGTGCTTAGACTTGATTCCTATTTCCGAGCACCGCGATTGTTGATGGGTCATTGTGGTAAACGCCTATTGGGTTACTGATAATCACTTTATTTTTGGAAACAACTTCGAACGTAAGAAACTTGTCTGAAGAGCATTTTAGTGCAGGTGTGTTTGCCACGGGATCAATCTCATAGTGGCAAATTTGGCAAATAAGAAATAAAATAATTGAATGTGGACTTTGTGTCTGAGAAAAACGTGCAAATAAAAATCAAATAAATATTTGTGAAAAACACCTGAAACCTAAATAGATTTGAAAAAATCTCTCTAATGTTCTTACTTCATAGTTCGTCAAATGAGCCTTATTTGTTTACGACAGAAAATATTGTTTCTGATTTTAAACCAAAACTGGATGTTTTAGAGATTTTTGACTAATTTTTGTTGTGAAATTTGGGGAAAGATTTTTATCTTATCAGTGAAATACTTACCAAGGTCGAAATGTGTTTGAAATGCAGTTCGCGTTTGTCGCGTGAATTTTCAAACACTATTTTCCGCTGTATGAGGTCATAAACGGAACATCGTCAGATAATTCAGCAACGAAAGGCGAGCGGGAGATTGCGCTGAGAGGATGTGAGCTAGTTTCTGTTTCCATCAAATATCATCATGCGATATAAAACTTGTTCTGTTCCTGTCACGAGACCAGGGGAGAAAGGTTTGGTCACATCCTTTAGCTTGCGGCGGTCTCAGTGGTATTTTCCATAACGTCCATCAGATTCTTCGCAATACCGGGTACTTACCAATAGCAGCCTGATGACAACATAGCTGCTTTCGATACGTTTATCGGCAGAAATATACTTGATTTCAAAAAAGTTGCAAGCGACCTTCAAACAAATTTGCATACTTGCTAGAGATGAAGGAGTGTTATTTGTTTGACTCCTCATCTAGACATTTTAGTAATATCAAACTCCCCTTACTGAAAAACAAAGTCCACGTCAGCACAAACATTTTCAAGACTCAGTCTTAAACCTGCGGACACCGCTCAGTTGGATCTGCAGTTCTGCTATCTGGCTACCTTTAATGCTTGCTGATGCCTTCCTGCAACTTTTACAAATCCTCATATTTTGATCGCACGTTCAAAGTTCTTTACACTTTGGTGAAGATATGCGGTGGCACGTGGTAACATGCTGTTTACATTGACGAAAACTAGACCATATTGCTAACGCAGACCGATGAATAATAATTTTTGCAACCGCCAGGTGTTTATGACAAACCCATTTGAAGAATTTTTATAATTGAACATCATCGAATTCGCGTTCGAAGTTTCTTTACAGACATGTGAAGTGTTATTTATCTTCCGTGCTCGGCATACTAATGTGGATCTCACTTGTAAGACTGTTATACAAATAGATAGCTAAGTAACAAAAGCTATGCTTTGGTAAATAAACATTTTTAGTCCGCGTTGTTCATGTTTAACTTGCTTGTGTGTTCGCTTCCTGTCTATTTGTAAAGATTTCTCGTGAAGTGGTATGCTTTGTGGGGTAGACCTTGATTGTGAGAAAAATAAATAAATAAACAAACTGATCGTGTGTTGCCAGCCAATGCGTAACACGTGATGCTTCACCTCTGATCTGCTCGGGCGGTTGACATTTTTTTGTGTTACGAGAGATTGTTGGGCTGTGGCAGTCACTTTACGACATGCAGTTGTTACTTCGCTTGATGCTGAAAACACATTCATCTTTATTTGTAAATTCCCGGGCGAGGTAGTGAAGATCATGGTTGGGTCAGACATGATTCCGCGTTGCAGCAACATTGGAATGAGCTGCATGTTTGTTCTTCTAATCAGTCCAGAAGCTGAGTTTCACAAACCAATAAAAACAACCTCACAGTTTTTGTGAGTCTTCATTCTGTGATTTGCAATAATTCGTGGCTCACCTCAACACCGATTATTTTAGATAATTCGGAGGAAAAACTAACTTATTTTGGCTGTTGCATTCGTTTCAATTCGTGCAGTAAATTAGTTTCTTTGCGGATTTCCAGAATATTTTAGCATTCCCCCGTTAAACAACCTTACGTTTAATTTCTGTTAAGAACTATTTGATTAAGCATTCACGACCAGTGAAACGAGTCAAGTGACTTGGCGTATCAGAAAGAAATGAAATAATTAACGGCCATCTGCACAAAAAGTCCAGACAACGCTGGAAGATATTCCAAGTCATTTTATTGTTTAGAAGACGCCTGTCGATGATGAAGTTCACATTGAACCAAACAAGATGTTGCTGACTTCAAATAGCACGTTGTTGTGATTTGTTTATATCAAACAAATTGTTGCATTACATACAGTATCTTGTTCTGACAAATTTTTCAACAGAGTTTAGCAAGTTTGTGGCTTTCCATGAAATTGTTACAAATCCTAAAAAATATATAAAAATCGTGCAGATTTCTGCACAGTGGAGGCCATTTCCGAAAAAATCAAACTGGACTTTTTTGCTCAAATGCATTCAACAACGCAGAGCAAAAGAAGTAAACTACCAGAGAACCGGCATAGCCATCTATCATCCAGCATCGTTTTTCGCGAATCATTCATGCTGAACTTAAAAGATCTTCTCTAGATTAAAGCTGCATACCTGAGATGTTGTTTAAGCGTTTTCATATTGCACTTTTCTATGACGTCAGCGAGAAGTTTCAGTTTCTTGTGCCCGAAACTACTAAGAAATTTTTGGTCGCGCACGTGAGGACTGAAACCAGAGTAGTGTAAGATCAAGAACAAAGGCTTGCAACAGGTGTTTGACAAAGTGCGACAGACTGTTTGTACGATCATGGATTTACCAGGCGTTTAACGTAAGGGTTTCTAACTCGGGCTATCCAACCGCCCTGGCGTATTCATAAAAATGTTGAGGGGGATTTTGACTCGACGTATTTTTCTTTTTGTGAAGACATGTGGCAAAGTTATTGATGCTTACAATTTTATTCCATGTTCTTTTTCTGGCTATTCGTATCTTCGTATCAGCAACCGTCATTCCATTTAAGGGAAAACTGCAGTGTGTTTCTTGAGGGGAAACATTTGAAAACAAAATCATAATTAGGACGTTGCGTACGGTAGGTGCGAGCCTTTTTCTCAATAAGTGTGCGCAGATCTCTTGATAATAGATAATGTTGTTGATCAAAATGCGTATCACTTCACATGTCTGATTCTTTTTACAACTCTTCATTTTTCTCCAGCTAAATAGCAATTCTGTATGACGATGTCAGAACACAGTACATGCTTGTAAGTTGTGCCAGCGTTTTATCCATTTCAGTACAGATTGTGACCGCGCTTAGCTACATTCACCCTGTCATGTGTGACAACTAAATAATTTTGTGTTTTATACTAACCTCTATGATACGGATAATGAGTCTTAGCCAAACAAATAAAGATGCCGAAGAGTTGCAAAATCCAAACATGATTTGACAGCAAATGATCAACAAGATCCACTGGTTAATATGTTGCATGGAAATCAACGCTGATCGTTGACGTGCGAGGACTCACGCAGGACGTTGCAGGTGATTGGTCAAGCGTGATATTTACTAAACTTCATTGATGAAAAGTACCTGGTGGACAACAGTGCTTAGTCATCATTGAAAAGCTATAGCTTGACTTGTATTGAAATCTCTTCTACGATTGAAATAAGATCTCAAGCAACTTACGATAAATAAAATTGTTGACGAGATTGTGCGATGTTTTCTCCATGATCAAGTGTTGTTTTTAAAACACCAGACACTCTTGTCAACCCAGTAAGCAAACTTTAGCCTTGTGGCAAGCTTCTGAGGAATCTGCCTGCTTTCTGCTTTCATTCTTCTGCGACGATTAAAACTTGCAAACGTATCTATTTCTCATAGTTAAAGGCCACAAAGATGGCGGCAAGCAAATCAGTCACGGTTTATTGACGGGGAAACTAGTTTCGCGTTTTCCAACGCATCATCAGTCCTGTAAATGCAAGACAAATCTTACAGGCGAAATGTTGGCACTTGAAAACAAGTAAAGAAAAACACACGAACTGTGGCT
>Ga0210059_1000204_pt1 | contig 64179 bp, 39 predicted proteins | sample Ectturendosymbi2_FD_188042 | JGI IMG/M metagenome (GOLD analysis project Ga0210059, IMG submission 188042) | Ecteinascidia turbinata endosymbiont from Florida, USA - Sample 2 (SPAdes) (version 2) | ecosystem: Host-associated > Tunicates > Ascidians > Unclassified | place: Key West, Florida... | reverse complement strand
AGTAGTATGGTGCTGAGCTTGAAGCCAGCTCAGCAAATTGGATGTTACTTACATTGGAGCATTTAAGATGAAGCCAGTTATTACAGATATCACAATAAATAGCTTTTGAACTACAATTTAATGCTTTATGGGATTTAGGACAGACATCCATTTTTATTTAGGTTATTTTCTGAGTTGGTTAAAAACATGTATCTATTAGAAAAAAAAATCAAGACTTAACAATGCCATACTTTACCAAGTCATCTTCAGTTTTTATTGCCATTGCTTTGGCTCCTTCAGAATCGCGTAGATAGGTCACTCCATCATTGGTCCATATGAACTTGATATTCTCCTTTTTCTTGAATTGCAGGCAGAGGTTGAAGCGTCGTTGGTTGATCTTGGTCAGAGTTTCATTAATGAATATGCGTCCTTTAGGGTGGGCCTTGTTGTGAGAGCGCAGCCGATGTCTTTGGCTGAATACAGCGTCTCTGGTCTTCCTGGAGCAGAACCTCGCAATGATGGCAGGTTGCGGGGGTTTTTATCTGAGGCAGGAGACAGTCTGTGGGAGACACTGATCTCTTCCGCTTTCAAGTCCACCCCGACCATTTTTGAGACACGGAGAATTAGATCATCAGTGTTCTCATTCATATTCCAGGCCAGTCCTTGAAACTCAAGGCATTCGCGACGGCCATACTGTTCAAGGTCGTTGACATCCTCGTCAGTCTGGCTCGTCACAGCCTCAAGTTTGCGGACATGCATTTTGAGGTCCTGGTTTTCAGCCTGCAAAACTTTGACTTCTTCATCTTTGGAATGTAGCCTCTGCTTCATGTCCTCATATTGTTCAGATAAGAATTGTTGACTCCTTCTAAGCTCTTTGATTTCTTCAGTTAACTGAAGCAGCGAGGTGCTGTTATCAACAAGAGACTAAGATATCTTGTCAAGCTTATCCGAAATGTTCTTTACATCATTCTTTGTAGCAGAAGTTGCCATCTTGCTTCTCAACAGCATCAGAGCACACAGTTTCGATATTTATAACAAGCCTACAAAACTTTGGTGAACTTTGGTGAACTGGATGTTTTTGTTTGAAAATGTTTACTTTCTCATGCTTTTGAAAATCTTGGTTTAGCTTTTTCGCCATTTCACCCATGAGCTTTTTCTTGCAATTGACAGAACTGAAGATGCGTAATTGACGTGAAATTGATTTCCTGCTGAAACATTTTGACATGTGATTTGATTGCGTCTCCCCTGTGGAGACTTATTAATGCTGATGTGTGGATATGTGAAAGATCGAATCATTGCAAGTGATGCAAGATGAAAAGCACGCGTTTGGTTGAGAGTTTAAATTTTTTTGTTTCGTCTTCCATAATATTTCCAATCGTTACAGAAATTTGATAGGCCATTTTTCTTCAAATGTGACAATCCAAAATTGAAAATGTCTGTGACTTGGAAGTGTTTCGATGGAATCCAGCGAACAGATATATCAATATCAGATGTAAGTAATGAGTTTCGACTTTGAGCAAACAAAGCATATGCTTCAGTTACAGTTTGATTTTGAAACGTTTTTGCATTATCTTACAGGTGAATAGAATAATCAACCATAAAATACTTTTTGATTTTTGCAGTTTTTATGAGCTTTTAGTAATATTGTTTGAATTGTCTATGTGATAAAGCAGCATGAAACAATACGCAAAAAATTTCAGCGTTTGTTCATACTTTTTAATGACGTTTGTTTTTTCTAAACACAGCTTAGGTTTCAACGCACTGGTAAACGTATTTCTTAAGATATTACTGATGTGGTATTTATAATGTTTATGATGTTGTGTTTTATGCAGGTTTCATTTGAGAGCGGAAGCAGCTCAGCCTTCGGCGAACAACTTAGACGTTATTTCCAGTTGAATAACGTAATTTCAAGGCGAGTGAAAAAACTTCGTAAAAATAATTGTTTGCTTCTATATACAGTATCTGCTAATGATTCAGCTAAAGTTGTTGCGAGTGAGTGGTATTCAGCGTGTTATGTGCTACGATAACGATACAAATTCAAACAAAAGAAACAAATGAAAATGTTTTTTATTATTTGAGTAATAATATTGTTATATTATCATTTCAAAAAACGTTTTTTTTTGTGTGTGTAATCAAACATTGAATCCACGAATCATCAAGTCAAAACACGTATATCATAAATGTTTTGAAAAAAACGTTTGCTGCAAAGTATTAAAATAGTGTGTATCATCTAATTCGTTTGAAAAATTGAGACTGTTGCCAAATGTTAAAATGTGCAGTTAAATGAGCGCCTTGTTGTGGAATACATGTAGCTGGGCGTCGGAATGTGTACAGTGAGAGGTTTCGTCCCCTTGGTATTTTTGATATTTGATATGATTTTGTTAAAACTTTTGTAGAAAACGTTTTCATCTCACTTTTAACTTGGAAAATGAAAATTCACCACTGCTGAATCTCTCTTGAAAAAACGTTTTTGGGCCACCACTGGAAACACTGCCATTGCCTCTATGGAAAAAATACCCTCGGACGCCCGTGAACATGCATCATTGAAATTAAATATTTTCAATAAGAACATTATAATGTTTTACCTATTTGTTCATTTCGACCGTTTCCAGTTTTCCGCTGTCAAACATTTCAAATGGACATGACGATCAAACGGATCTAAGCGCTGGCTCAAATATTTCAGGTATGATTTCAAAATAGTTCGTCATTTTTTGCAGCTTTTTGGAGTATGAAACATTTGCGAGGAATTATTGTTGTTTCTACGTTAATTTTAAAAATCGTGAAAAACGCTAAGTTTCAATAAAACTATAAAACCGCATCATCAATGGCCGCGGATTGACTGTCAACAACAGGTACATTTCTGACATGGAACATTTCTATTCACAAACTGTGTATTTGTAGATCAAATTTAATAAGTTTTAAGTTAATATTTTCACCAGCTAAAGGATATTTGACCAACAGGTAGTGAAGCCTTGGACGAAACCGTAGCTGAAAGATCAATGCTGATCAAGTCAAGGAGCGTGAAAAACATGTTCATCGTTGAAAAAATCTCAAAAAAAGTGGATCACAGAAGAACTAAGGAAAGTTATCGAAAAACTGGAAAGGAAAAGAAGAAAAAATGTTGTTTCAAAAACCAGTTGCGGAAAGTAAAGATTTTAACGAATCTCGACAAATCATCACACGTCGAAATGCTTTTCAATCACCACAACAAAATGTACTCGATATATTCATTCAAAATGTCAAAAGGTCAGCATTTACGACAATTCGGAAGAATGACTCGAAAATTTGTCGTCGAAACCTCATCAAAAACCAGTCAATCGTTTGAAGCAGGAAAGCGTCGTAAGACAATCTCTTCCGGTTTTTCAGTAAATACTAATGTTCAACGTCAACTCTATAGAACACAGTATACGCGTGGTTCATCTGCATTGATGAAAACAAAACACGAGGAAACTCCTACAAGCAACGGTTCAGAAAAGAACAGGAAAGCAAAGGGTGCGCCGACGTTTGAAACTCTTCGCCGTAATCCTTCTCGACGTACGTCTTCCCAACACAATAGAAGTGGAATTTACAATGGAAGCAAGTCACGTGCAACAGTTAGTGCGCAACATTCAGGAGAAAATTATTTTTTATGTTTGAATCACTGTGGAAAAACTGCTCCACAGACAGCAACGTTGCCCATCATAACACGAGCAAGAAGTCCTGAAGACAGGCATCCTCAGACTGTTGAGCAATATATGGTGAGAAAATGTGCATCGATGAAGCCCAAAAAAACTCCACTAGGAGTAAATAAAAATTATTGGCATCAGTGCAAAAAAAACTTTAATCAACACTTTCATTTCACTAAACATATGGAAATTCATAAGAGAGAAAAATATGGTTACCAGGACTGTGAAATAAAAATTGGCTATACCGGTCACCTCGCTACGTACATGCAAACTGATAGAAAGAAACAGCGTCACTGTTGCCAGGAGTGTGGCAAAAGATTTTCACGTGCCAGCAGCCTGACTGTGCACATACGAACACACACAGGAGAAAAACCTTTTCGTTGCCAGGAGTGTGGAAAAAGCTTTGCACAGTCCAGCAGCCTGACTATGCACATGCGAATACACACTGGAGAAAAACCCTTCTGTTGCCAGGAGTGTGGAAAAAGATATTCACGTGTCTCGGACCTGACCACGCACATGCGAACACACACAGGAGAAAAACCTTTTCGTTGCCAGGAGTGTGGAAAACGATTTGCACGTGCTAGTCACGTGACCACGCACATGCGAACACACACTGGAGAAAAACCTTTCTGTTGCCAGGCGTGTGGAAAAAGCTTTGCACAGTCCGGCAGCCTGACTACGCACATGCGAACACACACTGGAGAAAAACCTTTCTGTTGCCAGGCGTGTGGAAAAAGATATTCACGTGTCTCGGACTTGACCACGCACATGCGAACACACACAGGAGAAAAACCTTTACGTTGCCAGGAGTGTGGAAAACGATTTTCACGTGCTAGTCTGGTGACCAAGCACATGCTAACACACACAGGAGAAAAACCTTTTCGTTGCCAGGAGTGTGGAAAAAGATTTTCACAGGCTAGCAACCTGACCAGGCACAATCGAACACACACTGGAGAAAAACCCTTCTGTTGCCAGGCGTGTGGAAAAAGATTTTCACAGGCCGGCGACCTGAATAAACACATGCGAACACACACAGGAGAAAAACCCTTCTGTTGCCAGGAGTGTGGAAAACGATTTTCACGTGCCAACAACCTGACCAGGCACATGCGAACACACACAGGAGAAAAACCTTTTCGTTGCCAGGATGTGGAAAAAGGTTTTCACAGGCAGGTAACCTGACGAGGCACATGCGAACACACGCTGGAGAAAAACCGTATTATTGCCAGCACGGTGGAAGGCGGTTTTCACATTCCTGCAGCTTGACTACACACATGCGAACACACACCGGAGGAAAACCTTTCTGTTGCCAGGAATGCGGAAAAAGATTTTCACAGGCCAGCAATCCGGCCACGCACAAGCGAACCCATGCTGGTTAGAAACCTTGTGGTTGCCAGGTATGTGGAAAGAAAATTTCCTTTGGTGACCAATTGCTGGACACATGCGAATGTATAATGGATGAGAACTGCATTGTTGCCAGGAGTGTGGAAAAAGACTTGCATGGCAGGTATCTTTATCAGACACATACGAACACATCAAAAATAGAACTTATTGATCCCAGTGTGGAGATTATTTGACCTTCATGTGGCTTCTTGATTCACACAAAGTTGGTCTGCCCTATTTCATCGCGGCGATAAACCTCGCAGTGATTGTTGTTGTTGATCTGCCCAATAATAGATTTGCTACACTTGTTCGAATCGAGGCCATTTTTGCGCGTATGTAGGTCTACTAACGCTCGTGACTGAATAGAAGGCCGAACTGTTTCAGGGGACGCTCTTGAAAGTCCTGATTGAAATCTCTCTTGACGACACTTCCAGTTATAATTAGGGTTGCCAGATAGCCGGTATTTCACAGAGGCCGGTAAAAGGCAGGTATTTTGAAAATCAGTGCCTGAAGCCGGTATTTTGAAAATAAATAATTTGCAGTGACTTCAAAAAGAACTAACGCAGAATTTCTCAAATTATATTGACGCTAGCAAGGAATCTTGTCTAGACAGTTCTTTCAGCGCAGTTTATTTGCTGCTGTTGACGCAATCCTTGGTGCGATTTTCACGTCACACACACCCCGAAATGTATCGAGCCAGCCAAAATACAGGCAAATTATTGATTGTGGCTTAACAATACTGATTGTCTCTGTTTTCCCTGTGCTGCTTACGAAATACGACACAGCTTAGATTGGACACTGTTGGCAAATCAAATTGGCCGGTATTTATACAAAACGCACCTGGCAACCCTAGTTGTAATATGACGGGAGAATGTGACATATCCGGCCCTCTCTTAAGTAGGCCGTGCAACATGGCGTTGAATGAGTCCAAATCTCCACCATTCGTAAAAACGCTTGATACGCTTATTTATCGTGTTTTGTTTCAGCATTTGAAAAAAGACTCAAAAAGACAATAGTATTTGTTGGACTTATGCTACCTCGTATTCCTAAGAATCTTAGGACGTGTTTCCAGTGTGTTTTCACACAACGTCAAATAGATACGTCAGTTTTCAAAAAGGGCTGGTAAGCTAAATAAATATATGTTAAGCAATACCCACTTGATCGCAATCCAAGATGAAGTCCTCTTCGAAGCCGAAGAAGACGCTTCAAACTACGGTGTAGCTATCATCGATGATGGAGTTTCGAGACTCCTGACCAGTGTATCAGGGTATCGTCTCGGTCTCAAAAGCTGCAGATTTCGGTCTCATATTCACAAGCGCTTATTGTGCCAAGACGTTGAATACTCCAGTGACAGTGGCATTACTAGTGAGTAAAGTTTGTGGCAACTGCCCCTCTGAAACGTCTGTGGCGCACGGCTGAATGGCCTCCTGTTTGTTAGAAATGTTTCGTCTTTTTAAAGGCTATAGAATTAGAAACGGGAGATTTAAAAATACTGTAAACCATAGGTTCTTGAACGTTTTCAGTCGCGATCCTTTGAATCACTAATGCTCACACCCTAACCTCAAAATCAAACACAAAAACCAGCACAATTTGTCGATTGCGTTTTGAAAACCAGTACTTTAATTTAAGGCTTTGTTGAAAACAACGAACATAGCAAATCGGCTTCAACTTCTAGTTTGTACCAAGATTTTCCTTCTCCGCGCTCTGTTTTGGTTATGGCATTCATAGTAACATGATTTTATGTTAAAGAATCATAAAAGAAATGAAAATAATCCTTTCAACAGTTTTTCCCTGCCATACTCGCTCCCTTTTGCGAACTTTTTGCGTTCCCCAATTCAAGAACCGGTTCTGAAACAAACACGGTTTTGTTTTTCGTTGAATCAAACTACACGTGTTTCAAGTCACACTTTCAGTCAGGGACAACGGAAGAGCGGTAGGACAGGTGAAGGAAATAAAATAAGTGAGGGCGTTAGAAACCTACCAAAAACAATAAAAAACTTGGCTAATTATGCTTGTTTCTGTTCAGCTACAATGTTAAATTTATATATAATAATAAAAATTATGGAAAAATATTGGGACTTCTCTGTGTGCACGAATAGCTGCACTACATTTGTTTAATTTCGATTTTGATAAATCATGAAATTACTGTTATTAGAAGACATCTCCGCTTTGGTGGCCTCCTTTCGAAAGGTCAGGGTGGGCAATGCCCGTGTCATGCCTCCCCTCTCCTGCGTGCTTTCTTTTGGTCAACCTCAATTATCGACAAAGCTATGTTCTGTATCAATGCTACTGTCCTTTTATTTCTTTCCAGAATGTAAATTGCTCAGCATTACTCAGGTAATCACAAATACAAATCGCTTTTGCTAACACAACACGGTTCTTGATTTGCCGTTGGGCTGTACAAAATTGGGCTGGTTTTGCTTGCAATTTTACTTTATGAAACTTGACGGCAGCATTGAAAGAAAAGACAGTAGTGAAAATGTGAATACAATATGGAAGACCTGTGACTCCAGCAAACTCACAGGCAGCTTATGCAAGAAACCGGCCATGTATTCGCTTATTATGTAGTAATAAGCTTAACGTTACGCAGTTCGTGCAACTTAAAAAGTAAAGGAACTGTTGAACATAAGTAATATCCATCCAAAACTTATACGGTATAGTAGTGGTCGGCCTACTGTTGCGATCGGAAACCCCGAGCGTGCAGTGCGCAAAGCTTCACACTGCGGAGCAAGCAACAACAGAAATCGTCCGCCGTGGTCACTCCATCAGTGGCGTAGCAGAGGTTGGCCCAGGGCACCGGGCAACACTTTCTGGGGAGCGGCGAATTGTTGATAAAGAAATAAAGGAAGCATTTACAAATGTTTTAAGCTTTTGTGATTTGTAAGCCCCAGGCTCGTAACATGAAAACTGGAAAACGTGGTTTTGGAGCGAGCAAATCGACAAAATGCTTGGGCCTACTTGAAGATGGCGTGAAGTAAGAGACTTGAAGATGGCGTGAAGTAAGAGCCTACTTGAAGATGGCATGAAGTAAGTTAGGCCTACTTAAACGTTCGGGTCAAATCCAGGGTCCTAAATACCCCTGTGTGTGTCTTGAAATCAGGATTTTAGAAACACGTACTTGGGGACACTTTCCCCCAGTCTCGACACCTTCCTCCATGGATGTCCACCAGGGGGATGGGGAGAAAACGGGAATTTTCATCCCCTCGGAAATCGGGACTAAGAACCAAAACTTTATAGGAAATCTTCCCCTGATTGCGGGATCAGCAGCTTAATACCAGTTCATTGATCTAATTCTTGCAATAAGACGTTATTTGCCGGTATTCCACTCACACTGATTCTGGTGTCATGTTCACTGTTCTTTGTGTTTTGCAGTGACAGGTGCGGATCCAACGGGGGGAGATTGTGGCGTCCTAGCACAGGTATCTGCATCACCTTGAACTAATTAAGCAAGCACAAGAGAAAGGTGGTAACTTGGGGCATTAAACTAACAGAAAAGCAATCAGCAGCAATAGAGCTCACTCTACTGATACTTGGTTGCACCATCAATATTTTGTGATAAGTAAATTTCGATGATTCACTTGTGGTGACTATCACAATGACTTGCTGCTTATGGGCACCGTCTAGCAGTGACCATTGATTTACATTTGGCGCCATCTCCGGGCCGCCACATCACTTCCTTCTCCATTTACTTGAAGTTCTTTCATTTTGCATTCATACTTTAACCCATTTTTGCAAGTGGTTCAAGACCTTTTGGTGCAAGACATTCTTCTACGGAGGATGTTACTGAGAAGGGCTCTTATGGCCTTTGTCTCAGGTCGCTTAACGGGCGCCATTTTGTTTTGCTTTCAATTTCATGGACGAAAATGTTTGTTCACATGTGAAAGTCGTTCCAAAACGACACATACAACTCTGAGCGAATTTTCGTAGTTCTAAGAAATTTTCATTGGGTCATTAAGCATCTCCAGATAATAAAAGTCAGAAGCACCAATGACTGAAGAAAGCTGTTTATAAATGCCAAAATTCATTATTCCTTTTCAGCAAAATCACAGAAGTCTTGCAAAAGTTTCAAATGAGTCTTGCAACACCTTAATACTTTCAGTGCATTTTCTCAATTGCCTGTAACAAACGTAACCTACAATGAGAATAAGTATTATGTCGTCAGGTGAACTCTCTCTCTCGAGTCCTCGATGTACCTGCGCCGACGCCAGTGACTACGTCAGATCGCTGTTGTGTGCCACATTAGCTTGTTGGTTCCGTACCGGTGCAATGTTAAAGTTTGACCAGTTTTATCACTCAAGCTTCTTCTAAACCAGGCTTAGACTTGTTTCCCCGTAAATGTATGTATGTGGAAGTGATTGATTTACGCATTATGGTCCTGTGAAGCATTGGGTTCATTAAAAATCGACATCGCACCCCCCCCACCAAATCAGCCTGTGTCCGCTATTGTTGCCCACCACTGCTCTATCATTAAAAGCAAAAACCATTCACTGTATTTTGGTGACTGGTGTTTCTCTGTACCACACACTTCTGACTTGGCACGGCAGGGAATTTACTGTTTGAGCTCAGTATGTGAAATTCGCTTGCAAGGTTGTGGTTTGGCATCTCATGAAGAACTCAAAGCAAAATAACGAGGTGCGCATAATGAAAGAGAATGCACTAAATCATTGTCACAAATGTCAAGAACATTTTTATACAGCGAAAGTACCTGACGACAATTACGGTCAACCTCACCTTTGTGCAAACTTATGAGAGCAAAGGTTGAAGTAAGTATGGTTTAATCATGCTCTTTGCGACTCAAATCACGAGATGACACGAATGCAGCAAGAGGAAATACAATAACATCAAGGATCACTAGTTGATTATATGGTAATGAAAAAACATAAAAAATAAGAAATTTTATGTTTATCACCTTAGAAATCGTGTTCTAACATGCGAAAGACCACGTGGGTTTAGTTCTCAGCCAGCCCTGCTGCTAGCAGAAACCTGATTTTGATTGAAGACGTTTTACAAGAAGTAATAAAAGTAATAAAAAGCATCAAATTAACGTCAGGTAAAATAAGCATAAAAACAACAAAAAACAGTGGGGAAAAGCATGCCTATGTGCAGGGGGGTGGGGTGAGTAACTATAGAGGTAGATAGGAGGGAAAATAGTGGCATCAGCGCAATATTACAGAAGGTGACAAGCATATAAAACGAACATCAACAGGAAGTCTGGCAAGATAGCAGGACTTTTTATATTTTTTGCCAAATGAATAAGACGAAGACGATTTCAAATTTTCCGGAATGCTAGACCAAATTTTCAGACCAATGTACTTTGAAGAAAACTGACCCAGAAATGTTTTCATTCCGGGTAAATAATAGTTTTGCAGAGAAGCAAGTCTTGTTTGATATTTGTGAACTGATGCATATTTGTGGTATTTGTGGACTGTAACTCCTTGGCCTGAAACCGTACGGCTCAGAAGGTATGATGACGCTTTCGGTTGTACTAAATAAACGTAAAACGTTGCTGAAAGACGTTGGTTATTGTCAGGTCGAATCTATGAATAAATGACGAAGAGCCGTATCAGCCACTCTCCGTATCCCGCAGTTGGGGGCTACGCTGTTACAGGGGCTCAAAAATCAGCCTTGTTGCCACGGATTTACGGAAATTTATGAAGTACTAGAAATCAGGGAAGTTTGTGTCAATCCGCATTCTGTTTTGTCCTGTAATTTCTGGACGGAGCAGTAACTGCTGCTGTTACCTAGGATAACATTGCCTGAATATTTTTGTTGCATTTGTGAAGAAATAAACATATTTGCGGCTTGAGCGTAAAGCGTCAGCATTCATTGCTTGGAGTGTTGAACGTGAAGCTAGCCTATATGCCTTGTTGTATACGTCCAGAAGTCAGACTTTCACTTGATCAACGTGTTTTGTGCAGTGATTGTTGTGGCAAAATGTATTATGACTATAGCCAACGTAGTCTTATTTTTGTACTGCATAGAAGCAAGATATCTTTGGTACTTACGAACAAAGGCTGTTACATATTTGGACAGTCTGCTGCTTAGATTCCAATGTGGATTGATTGATTCATTGTTTCATATGACCCAGCTAATAAAAAGAAACAATACAAAGAGCCATCCAGTTAATAGTGTAGTAACAAAGAGCCATGGAGTTAACAGTGCAGTTAGAAAATTTATTTAGCAATAACTGCTAAGTTTACCCCAACCAGTGTTGCCAACTGGTACATGTATTATATATACCAAATTGAGAATTTTGGTATATTTTCAAAGTACTTCGCATATAAATCTTTGATTTGTTTTATAAGAAAAATTTTGTATATATTCGGTGTATTTCTGTCGGAGGGTTGATGTGAGACTTAAAATCACATTAGTTATTATATTGCAAAGCACGAGCAGAGAAACCATAGTGGTGTTAAAACTATATATGAAAAGTTTAATGATTATGCTTAGCATGGGAGTAAGCGTGCCTTTTGCGCAAGCGGAAAGCGAGATTGCAAGATAGCTGAGAAGTACTGGAAAAAACTGAACTTACTCGCTACTGTATGCATGCGATTGCAGTCAGGCAATGCATCCATCCAATGTTTGGAAATCTACGTATGACGCAGGTTCATGAAGGATGAAGATGTTGGAGACAAATACAAGGAGCAGATGCAAGCAGCCATTGCAAAAATTGTACAGCGGGAAAACCCCGGAATGTGAAATGTGCACCTAACCACGTGTCTGGTTCCTCCCCCACCACGCATGTTTAAAATCCACCTAGCGTACTTATTCGATTGTCAGCCGCTCTTGGTTGTAAACCGCAAAAAATGCTGTCAAAAGATTAATGTAAACCGCCCTTGATTAAAAGCCCCACTGAAACATGGGTTACCTAAGCCTCTGAGATACTTTCGCATACAAGCCGTTTCGCGTATTGGCAACCCTGGTGATGATGGTTACACCACCGCAACTGCAGTCTTTTTACCATTATCCCTCCTGTGATTGATGTGCACGTGATGGTGAAGAGACAAGTATGCGAAATAGAGTTCGGTAAAAGAAACGTAGCGAAAGAAAGATGGAGCGTCTCTTTCGTTGAGGTAAAGAAATTTAAAATGTAAGCCGCCCTTGATTATATGCCGCACGAAATGATGAAACAAAACTTTGTAAGCCACGGATTACAACCGAAAAAATACGATAACTCGGGCAAATTGCCACTAGTATTTGACTGCGCTGCCAGTTATTGAGGTATTTCTATCAATTCAGCGTTGATGCAGTGTCCCGACCTCGTGAACAACTTGGTTGGGACCAGTGGCGTGGGCAAAAAAATTGGTGGGGGCCAAACTGTACGATTTTAGGCGAATAACACTATTTTGTTTGGAAAAACGCCTCTCAAAGCACGAAATGACTACCGGTATATTTTCCAAAAATTTGGGGGGGCATGGCCCCTTTGGCCCCCCCTGGCTACGCCTATGGTTGGGACTTTATTGCCTTTCCCTAACAATATTTTGCTTTGATTGCGGAAATCGAGGCAATATTTTAGCAAGTACAGGTAGCATTGCGAGGCCAAGACTGTCTTAGATTTTTATGGTAACCAGGAGTAAATTTGTCTAAAGACCCACCACACAGGATGAAATCCCATCTTTTTGCCGCCGGCAAATTGCCATGCCTACTGTCTACGAAGAATGGCCATGGACTTTGCAGGTGAATATGAACGTTCAATTGCGGCGACCGTTCAGTGTAGCTTTTACGTAGACGACCGTATGGTTTCCGTGTCGAATGTTGAGACGGTTAAAGGGCTAATTGAAGGTTATTGAAGGCACTGGTGTAGAAGGACGGGGTGCAGGGGGTGTAAAGGCACTCCCAAAAGTTTTGATTTGGTGAAAATCCGGGCAAAATTTTTTTAAATCTTGGCGAAGTCCGTGGAATTTTGGGCAAAATCTCTGAAAACCTTCACAAAATCCCTAAAAATATTAGCAAAAACCCTGGATATATGAGCAAAATGGCGCCCAAAATCACATGCAGAGCTTTATTTTTGAGGTCACAATTTTCGGAGTTATTTCTGGCAAGTTTGGGAGAATTCGGGCAGAAATCTTTCGCACCCCCAAACGTTTGCCTGCTCCTACACCTATGATTGAAGGACTACATTCTCTTCTACCTAAAGCTGGATTTCACCTTGCAAAGTAGTTGTCTAACACAGTGCTTTATAACATTTTGCGGTTTCGTTCACCCTTGTCATCTAATGCTGCATTCCCATTTACCCTATTGTGCATTCCCATTTACCCTATTGTGAATGTATGGCCGATGTGACCATAATCATCGAATATTCATTGTGTCATCTGACAACGGTATTTACGGTGCTTTACCCAAAGTATGCTTTCCGTCATGTAGCAAAATGGCTGCGATCTTCAAACATGGTTTGATTTCAGATTCAGCTCCGTACAATGTGTTTCTTTTGTTTCATCAACACATGCACTATTTGAAAAGCGGAAGAAAGAGTTTTTTTACTAGCAGAGTTATGTACGACTGATAACTAATGGAAGTTTGCTGCTTGCACAAATATCTATGCTGTTGCTTGAAAAACCGCAGGGCGTGTTCTGATAAATGCCGTATTTGTTTTGCAAATGACTCCGCAGTTTTGAAGGAGCCAAGCACTGGTTGCTACGCAGTATTTACCATTACACAACATGCACTGAGCAGACGGCTCGTGGCTCGATTCTTCACATGTGGGAAGAAAAAATCTATGCTTTATGTAATCACCGTCGCACTCCCGCCTTTTAATTTTTCAAGGGAGCATATTCTCAACACTGACCTTCTTTTTTAAACCTTGTTCTTACTGCGAAGCTAATGAAACTGGCTGTCCTGATCGATTGCACCTATAGATTTACAAATACTTTTATCAAAACAAAATGTTTTTGTACGTTTTTCGTAGACTTTCTGCAGGAAGCACCGGAGATATAAATGCATATTAGATGTTTCAATCGATATCAAACTGGCAACAAACAAATATCACAAATAGGCTACTTCCATACTATAGTTGCTAACATAGACGTAGACAGGGGAGGGCGAAAGGAGCCATGCCCCCAAATTTTCGGAAAATATAGTCATTTTCTGCTTTGAGAGGCGTTTTACCAAACAAAACAGTGCGATTCGCCTAAAATGAAACATTTTGCCCCCCCAAAATTTCTTGGCCCTCCCCAAATTTTTGGGCTGGCTGCGCCACTGGTTGCTATAAGCGACCATGCGCGTACTTCGAGTGGCAAATCCTGCATTTCGACTGATAAGGTTACTCTGTTTCAGTTTTCATGTGCCTGGTTTTCACTCGGGATTGAGTTGAAACTCTCGAATGTTCGAATGTAAGTGTGCTGCACTGTGGTTTTAGCAGATAACCTTCGCACATGAGTGCAGGATGCTCATACAGAACACAACAGAGTTTCCATCACTAGCGTGAATAAAGCATGGCATCTTTAGGTAAAATATATCTATATCGGATCATACGCGCAATTCATGCACCATAGTACAGTTTTGTGAAGTGATAAGTTGCCGACTGCTGTAGACATAAAGATAAAATGCTCGAAGTTTGCCATTTTATTCACGATTGTTGATGTGTGTTGGGTAAAAAATAAGATAAATGCACGTTACCAAAGGAAACGAAAAGTTAGAAACAGAAATTTCATTCACATTTTTTCTTTCTTTCACCCTTGCAAAAATTTCATTCACTCTGGAGTGAACCATTCACTCACTTAAGTAGCATTGGTCTAACAGTCCTGAGGTCTACGTCCCATAAATCACAACAATTGTTGCACTATCTTATGATGTTAGCACATAATGGCATGAGTGTGGCATTTGATTGTGTTGAACATGTGTGTCGTTCTGTGTAATGAAGTATTCAAGCATGCGTCGCATGTGGTCAGGTCTGCAAACAGCAGATATTTTCGTTGGGGCAAATGATTTCACTTGTTTTACTACTTTTGGGGAGGCAAAATGGATGTAACTTGGTGTTGTTCCAAACAACGAAGCATGGTGTTGAAAATTTCTGGGCATTTGTCCGGTAACCCACCCCTCTTTGCTGGCCTGCTTTGTGTCTGAGGCTATGCAGTGTGGATTTTGGGTTGTAATTTATATCTGTGGATATTACGCCCTGCGCTTTTAACCGGGCCGTGACATTTCTGAGAGGGAATGTTAGATTTTCCAGGCTTTTCGTTGACCGCCCGTCCCAGGATTAAAGTGAGTTCCACTTTGACCGTTGTAATTCAGAAAATTCTGAAATTATTTCATTTATTTCTCGCTTGAAATATTGTTTATTTTATTTCTGTCATTACTTTAAACAGTACTAGCGTTTCTGCCATGGGGTGTTTTTTACCTTATTGGCTTCTGGTGCTACATTCGTGTTGCATTTAAGTTATGTACTATTTGTGTTTCAGATTGACTGGAAATGGCATTGTGTACTCAATGCATCGTTTCACTGTCCATCTCGTAATATTGAGCAGAGCTTTCACATAGGAAGCATGAGCACTAACTGAATCTACCAAATAGTCTTAGCTACTGCAAAGACGACATAGCTTGGCATTTCTGCGTAAGCCATGGAACCGGCCAGAATGACGGTTCGCATAACAGTTGCGTAACAGTGAAAAACTTCGATTCGTTTAGAAAAGAGTCAACAGAGTGCAACATTACTCGAGCTTTGAAGTGTTGGTAAAAATCAACATGTTATGCAGAAAATATGTAAACATTTCCTAAACTATTGCCACTTAAGGACGGCTTCTGAAGTCACGATCAATGCAAACAGCAAATGCTGTCAAAATTATTTTGCAATGCTTTTCGTGATGGTATGTATGGAATGTCTTTGTTTGAAAATATTTAATTCCACGTCTAGTGCTTTCGCTAAATCTTTTCTCAGGTATTTTGTCATTTCACCCATGAACTTTTTATTGCGATTTACAGGACTGAAGATGCGTAATTGATGCGAAATCGATTTCCTGGTGAAACATTTTGACATGTGTTTTGTCTGCGTATGCCTTGTAGAAACGTATTGCGGAAGGTGGATATGTGTAAGACCGAATCATTGCAAGTGATGAAAGCAGAGAATGGCAGTCACGCGTTTGGTTGAGGGTTTTGGACGGTTCAATTTTTGTCCTCCACAATATTTGCAATCGTTACAGGAATTTCATAGGGCATTTTTCTTATGAAAATCCGAAATTGAAAATTGAAAATCTCTGTGACTTGGAAGTGTTTCGATGGAATCCGGCGAACTAATGTATCAATATCAGACGTAAGTCATGTATTTCGATTTTAAGCCAACAAAACATTTACTTCAGTTACAGTTTGATTTTAAAACGTTTGTGTATTTTCTTTCAAGTAAATAGAATAATCATCCATAAAATTGTTTATGGTTTTCTTAGTTTTTAAGAGCTTTAAGTTATACTTGTAAATTGTCTAGCATTTAAATCAGCATAAAACAATATACACAAAAATTTGCTGTTTGCTCTTACTTTTTTATAGGTGTTTTTTCTAAATATAACTTAGCTTTCAACGCATTGGATAAACATATTTTTCAAGATAGTACTGATGTAGTGTGTAATGTGCATAATGTTGATGATGGTGGTGTTTACGCAGGTGTCATTTCAGAGCGAAAGCAACACAGCCACTGGCGAACAGCTTAGAAGCTATTTCGAGCTGAGCAACAGCATTTCAAGGCAAATAAAAAAACTCCGTAAAAATAGTTGTTTCCTGCTATATACAGAATCTGCTAGTTGTGCAGTCGTGTTTGCAAGTGAGTGTTATTTTTGAAACGCTTTCATAAATTTTTCAAAACCAAACATTTAGACAACCAAACGTCAAGCAAAACATGTATATCACAAAAGTTTGAAAACTCGTTTTGCTGCAAAAGTTTAGAAAATAGTATGGATCATTAAACGGGTCTCGAAAACTTGAAACTGTTGTTAAATACGAAAATGTGCAGTTAAATAGGCGCATAACCTGGAAATGCATGTAACTAGGGGTCGGAACGGGTACAATGAGGCGTTTGGGCCAACATGGTTTTTGATATTGATGTTTTTGTTAACATTTTTGTAGAAAGCATTTTCTCTTACTTTTGAGTTGGAAAATGAAATTTTTCCACTGATAGCTCCCTCTTAGAAATAATCTTTGTGGCCACACAATTGAAATGCCTACTATTGCTTCCACCTGGAAAAAATGCCATCCGACGCCCATTTACATGCATCACCGAAGATTAATATTTTCACATTGAAAGAATATAATGTTTTACCGATTTGTTCATGTCAACTGTTTCCAGTTTCCCATTTTCACATATTTCAAATGGAAACGACGATCAAAGGAATCTAAATGGTAGCTCAAAAATTTCAGGTATGAGTTAAAGAAAATGATTTGTTTGCAGCGTTTTTTAGGTTATGAAACATTTACGTGTAGTTATTGTTGTTTCTACGTTCATTTTTGAAAAGCGTTAAAAACGAAACAATGTAGAAAACTTCAAAAAATTCATCACGAATGGGCTTGGGGTGGTTGTCAACAACCGATACATGTCTGCCATGAGAAAGCTTCCTTTTCACAAACTGTATATTTGTAGATCAAAGTTGATAAGTTTTAAATTATAATTTTTAAAACTATGAATTTATATAGGATACGTGCTAAAAACAATTTTACCTAACAGGTAGAAAATATTTGGACGAAGCCGTAACAAAAAGATCAATGTTGGTCAAGCTATCGAGTTTGAAAAAAATGTTTATCATTAATTCAAACTCAGAAAAGGTAGATTACCCAAGCACTAAAGAAAGTCATCGAAGATCTGGAAAGGAAAAAAAAAGGAAAATTTTTTTCAAAAAATATTTGGAAAAAGCAAAGATTTCACCGAATCTGAACAAGTCATCACACGCCAAAATGTTTTCAAACCCCTACAACATGATGTACTTGGAAGATTCATTCAAAACATCAAAAGGTCACCATCTGCGACAATTTGACAAAGTGACTCGAACATTTGTTGCCGAAATTACAAGGAAAACCTCGTGGTCGCTTGAAGTGAGAAAGTGTCGTAAGAAAATGCCTTCCAGTTTTTCAGGAAATACTAATGTTCAACACAAACTCTACAGAACACCATCAATACGAGCGCTTGGTTTATCTGCGTTGATGAAAACAAAACACTAGGAAACTCTTAAAAATAGGAGTTCAGAAAAGAACAGGAAAGCGTTAAACAGTGCGCTGAAGCTTGAAACTCTTCGTCACAATGCTTCTTATTGCACGTCTTTGCAACACAATAGAAGTGGAAGTCACATTGAAAGCAAGTCACGCGCAACAGTGAGTGCCCAACAGTCTGGTGATAGAAGTTCTTTTTATTTGAATCACTGTAGAAAAACTGCTACGCAGGAAGCAACGTTGCCCATCATAAAACGAGCAAGATCTCCTGAGGACAGAACTCACCAACCCTTTGGGGAAAACGTGGTCAGAAACTGTACATCGATGAAGCCCAAAAACACTCCTCTAGGAGCAAAAAAATGTTTTTGCCGTCAGTGCCAAAAACCCTTTTCTCAAAACTCACATTTCACTAAACACATGGAAACCCACCAGAAAGAAGATCATGGCTACCAGGACAATGAAAAAAATATTTCCCTGGCCAGCCACTTCGTTACCCACATGCAAACTCACACAAGGAAAAAACCTTACTGTTGCCAGCAGTGTGGCAAACGATTTTCACAGGTCGGCAACTTCACTACACACAAGCGAATGCACACTGGAGAAAAGCCTTACTGCTGCCAGGAGTATGGAAAAAGATTTTCGCAGGGTAGCCACCTGACCACACACTTGCGAACGCACACTGGAGAGAAACCTTTTCGTTGCCAGGAGTGTGGAAAAAGATTTTCACAGTCCAGCAATCCGACCACGCACATGCGAATACACACTGGAGAAAACCTTTCTGTTGTAAGGTATGTGGAAAAAGATAGTCGAGCCACCTGACACTTCACAAGCGAACACATTCTTGTTAGAAAACTTGTAGTTACTAGAAAGGTGGAAAAAGATATATGTTTGCTGGCGAATTGGCTGGACACGTGCGAATGGACAATGGGTAAGATCTGTAACGTTGCCAGTTTGGTGGATAAAGATTTGCAAGACAGGTACCTTCAGCAGACACATTCAAACACGCCAAAAATACAACTTATTGACCCCGGTTTGTCTTTGACATGGCTTCGTAATTCACGCGAAACTGCTCTGGGTCACCTTATTGCGCCAGAGACCTCAGTTTTCTTTCTCAGTCCCCTGCCCTCATAGGCGTACAGGAAGGCATTTTACCGGGGGGGCGGAAAAAAATTTGCCCTGAAAATAAACAATTTGCCCTGAAACTAACTTTTTAGTTTAATCCGAATGGGGCCTGAAACCTCTTGTAAATCTGTTCTATACAGTTGAATTCGTTTATAACGGCCTCCTCTGTAACGTCAATTCGCCCACACCGTTACATTTTGTTTGGTCTCGATGGCATCCTTTATATGCATTTCAATCCGCTTATAATGTCAATTCGGCAATAACATTCTTTATGCAATCCCCTAGAGGTGCCGTTATAGGCAAATTCTGTAGTTACCTTGCTTGTTAACTCAAGGGGTTGAAGTTCTTTGCGTGTTGTGTTCTCCCAGACAAGAAATTTTACGGTAATTGCCTTTACTGATGCAAACATGTACGCGACTTCGATGACGCAACGCAATGTTTTAAAAGTGACTGTTCCGGATCGTACGGTCTGACTCCCTACACTTGCCTGTGTTAACGCTGCTGTGCGCTTGAGCAAGTCACTTAAAGACACGCACTCAAAGGAGCCAAGCAATCTGCACGTCCGTGCTGCCCGCTTCTAAAACTCCTGTTAATCAAAAAAATCTATCATCTTAACACCCTGCACCTCTACCCAGCGAAAACGAACAAAGGTTCGAAAACGAATAAAGAAAGAGTTACCGAATTCTTATATAAAACTGTTTAACTATCGACATCCGATTGTTCGATTTTTATAGAAAACGAGGGCTTGGTCCAGATCAAAGTCCTTATAACCAATCACGACGTTGATCCTGATTACAAACTGCACTAGCCCAAATTACACGGATCGTCCCCAAGTGAATATACACTGTATTGAAAATTTTTCACAGTTCACGATTTTTGAGCAACTTGCGCTTCCCCTAAAAAAACAATTGCCCTGAAAATTTTCACTGTAGTGAATATACTTTTTACATCCAGGATTTTTAACAACTTACGCTTGCCCTGAAAAGCAGAGTTTCCCCTGAAAATTTTCACTGTATTGAATATATCTTTTTCGATTCAGGATTTTTCCGCAACTGCGCTTGCCCTGAAAACAGAGTTGCCCAGAAATTTTTCACTGTATTAAGTATACTTTTTACATTCAGGAGCTTTGAACAACTTGCGCTTGCCCTGAAAAACAGAGGGTGCCCTGAATTCACAGTACTGAATATATATTTCTTATTATTCAGGATTTTTGAGCAACTTGCGCTTGCCCTGAAAAACAGAGTTGCCCTGGAATTTTCCACTGTATTGAAAATATTTTATCATTCAGGATTTTTGAGCAACTCGCGCTTGCCCTGAAAAACAGAGTTGCCCTGAAATTTTTTACTGCATTGAATATACTTCTTACATTCAGGATTTTTGAGCAACTTGCGCTTGCCCTGAAAAACACAGGGTGCCCTGAATTCATTGTACCGAATATGTATTTTTTATTATTCAGGATTTTTGAGCAACTTGCGCTTGCCCTGAAAAACAGAGTTGCCCTGGAATTTTCATTGTATTGAATATAAATTTTTTATCATTCAGGATATTTGAGCACTTTCGCTTGCCCTGAAAAACAGTTGCTTTGGAATTTTTCACTGTATTGCAATATTTTTTTATCTTCCAGGATTTTTGAGCAACTATAGCGCTTGCCCTGAAAGCAGAGTTTGCCCTGAAATTTTTCAAGCCTGTGGGGGCGGCCGCCCCCCGACCCCCCGCCTTGTACGCCTATGACTACAATTATTTATATGTAATTAAATGGGGTACAACGATCAGGGCATGACAACTGGGCACATCAAGTTAGATACAAATATCAAGCAAGATGCAAACTAAAATATACTATTAGGGTCGTTTTTTATGACGTAAAAACTTGAGAATATGACTATTTTTCAGAAAATATTACCTTTTGTGACCAAACAAAAATATGAATGAGCTAGAACATACAACTACTGTACAAAGAAGCATTACCAGTGAATATAGCCATAAGAGATGGTAGCACTATGGTTTGTTAAAAAGCCCCACTAAAACAAACGACTCAAAAGATGAGCAAAACATATAGTTTGGTTTGAAGCAAAATCAAAACATGCATGGACATCGGTTTATTTCTTTGGGGCAGCTAGAACATGCATTTTTAGGCAGTGCATTACCTTTCATCCAAATAACTTGGTAATTGGTTCACCTACATCTTTGTCAACATTCGCAGCATGCCCAAGTGGGTTGAATGTGCAGGATGCAGCTAAGAACTGGTGACATAGTAGTTTCACCTAATATTTTGAGATTGTTCTAATGGTTTCCTTGTTGAATTAGTTCGATAATACGCAAAATATGACTTTTTGCATGACCTATCATAGAAAATATGACTTTTTATGACTAACATGGAAAATAAAACTTTTCATGACTTTATGACGTTTGTGATAGACTTGGTAGGGGTGTTATTTTTGTTTTAAAATTCGTATCATAGTTCCCTGAAACACAGACAAAATATGACTTTTTGAACTCTAAATGGCTATAGATCAGAGTTTTTTTAACGAAAATGTTAGGCACCTGGTATGGACCTGTAGGAACCGCAAACATTTCAATTCTGGTGACCCAAATCGGGTACCTGAAAAGCACTTTTCTCTGATTCTAAGGACTCGAAAGGACCCCATTAATAAGTTTTTGTAACTTTTTTAATTTTTATATCACTATTTTTTAATTTCTTTGTATTGCTAAAAATATTCTAACCACACCAATTTCCTTCACTTAAATTCGATCCACTCATCTATGTACATAGGCATGCGCTTTCACCTGTACATTTTCCTCAACATGCTCCGCGTTCATTCGTTTTCTATTTTCTTTTCATTATGCTTATTCGATCTCCAACTGTTGTTTCTCAACACTTGTCAAAAAGTGATATAACGGGGTTGGTTGACTTGATGACCGCCACGGTCTTTCGCCAATCCTATATGACGCAGCGCCCGTCTTCGTTTACACTGATCAGCTATTGTGCCATTGTGTTTTCATTTGCTCTAATGTTCGCTAATGGTTGGTTTACTGCATGCGATGGCTTTTATGGTGTTTCTGCTTGTTGGCTGAGTCATATGAAACAATAAACCATTACCAAACCATTACCATTATTATCAGGGGTGTGCAAAGCCGATACCAACTGCCAACGAGGTAACGGCCCCGGGAATCCACGGAAGGGAGGCACCAAAAGCGCGTTACCAAATGTAGATTTTCTTTAATCTTGTAACTAGATGCTTCTTACTAGCTGTTTACACTTGTTGCATGGATCTGACGGGAATGTGTCTGAGGGGGCATGCAAATGTATGTCAAGCACAGGTGTATCAGCAGGCAAATTTTTGAGGGTGCGAAGTATTTTTGCCTGAATTACTCCAAGCTTGCCCGAAACGTTTTTGTGCAACTTTTCTCTACAATTTGTCTCTCATAAAGACAATGAAAACTTTTTTCATTGGAAATCACACAAAAATTTTTATTTGTTACTTCAAAAAATGTTTTCAGAAAGAAGTCAAACGATACGCAACATTTTTGCCCGGATTTTCCACAAATCAAAACGTTTGCGTGTGCGTTTTCACCCCTGCGCTTTACACCACTGAGTGATCTGAGAGAGAGATGAAGCACTGCCATCGCTACCTTCATCTGTTTTCACTAAACAACATGCTTAGCAATTTGTTTATAGTTCATAAAAATATAAAGGGTAGCAATGCATCAAACTGTATGGTAGTACAATTTCAGATACTATTTGCTATAGAAACAACAGAAAACTTTGACTACCACCATGACTCACAAGTGCTATCTTCTTTTGGTGGGCCTATTTGATACGTATTTGCATGAATAAAAATTGATGTCTGATTTCTGAGTGCGTACTCATGACCGCATACTCATTCCTCCTCAATGCATACAAAATATTAAAAACTGACACATTAAAAACAAAAAAAAACTCGTTTCAAAATATTTAAATCAAGTTTTTGCAAGCTTCTTTCTTTTCAACACCATGGACATCCGCAGGGGAGGCCAAACGGGCATTTGCCCCCTGGAATTTGGGATTAAGAAGGAAAATATTCTGGAAAACGTGAAATTAGCAGTTTAACTCTGATTAGTTGGGTTAATTCTTGCAATGACAGTTTATTTGCCGAAATGACACTCACACTGCGCAAGAGTCAGGTTCACTGTTTTGGCAACATGCAGTTATGAGCTTGCTGGTCACTAAATCCGCTTTGCCTGCAGAGGCAGGTTGCGAAACTCGCGAGTGAATTGCTGAACTATTAGCCTTTGTTGCGTAACAATCACATGAGAACAAATTTTCGAAGATGCACTTCAAGTCACGGTAGTATGCGCGTTGCCGCATGCAACTATTGAACGCTGACATTTTGGCAGGTAATGTAGTGAAACAGTGACTGCTGATAGTGGTAAGTCCGCACGTTGGTTTATACTAATGGTGGACGAACTGCGGGTCGCCGAAATATTTTGCGTGGCTCTTCTAGATGAATAGCAATATCTCAAATGGATAGAGAGATGTTGCCTCATATTTAAGGTTTGTTTCATTTATCAATGTGTTTACACAAATTCGTGAAGTTTGTCACCAGCAGCGTCTCTGTAAGAAAATTTTACATTGAGCAAATATTTGTTTCAGTGCGCATGCAATTTCACAACCATGCAGACACACAACCAGTGAAACGTTTCGAAAGGGATATGCGATGTATATACGATATCAAATTTTGAATGTTGCAAGTGCGCAAGAATGAGATTTCACTGCACCAATGCTCTGGTGGTTCTGTGCACGTGCGCTGTTGAGCACCTTCGAAGTAACACTGGTCACCAAGGGGTCTGCGCGATTTGATGACAACGACAGTGAACCTAAATAGCAAGTGAGGCTACTGAAGTTCCCGAAGGAAATTAAAATTTTTTAAAGACACATATCGTCAAAAGCAATCTTTCATTTTCCCAATGTCAGAATAAGAACGAATGTTTTTCGCGAAGATACAATTGCAGACCACAAAGTGGAAGAATACTAAAATAAATTGTACGACTACTGGAGAAGTTCCAAGCCAGATTTGACCATTTCCAAGAGTTGTAACCAAGCTTTGCATTCCTTGTAAACAGCTGGGGACGTAGGCCAGGATGGGGGAAGTAAATGAGTTGAAGGCAATGAAAACTTGTAAAAAACAAAAATCGTTACCCATTGTGCTTGTTTTTGGGCAGCAAATTTTTTCCTCGAAAATAATAGCAAAATTTATAGAAAACCATTCTGAATTTTGTGAGTGCGCGAATAAATGCAATAAATTTGTTTCAAGTTTATCTTGGAAAACCATACAGTTCTTTGTGAGTCTGTTATGAAAGGCACGTCTTCCCCTGTTGCCCCCTTCTCAAAGGGGCAGGGGCAATACCCCGTCATTTCCCCCCTCTCCGGCGTCTCGGAAATTACTTATGATGCTGTTATGCAAGGGCACTTGTGCCCCCGTTGCCCCCCTTTTTAAAGGGAAGGGGCAGTGTCCCCGTCATGCACCCCCGTTCCGGCGTCCCTGCTTGTAAATCCATTAAATGTTAATGTATCGGTGATGGCTGTCCAATTCGCTAACCGTTTGTTACAAACTTGTCTGCTGTAGAAATAAAACTGACGGAAATGCAAGAAAATCTAGCTAAAAAAGCCTTAGTCAATGCCACACAACACTTAATTTTTGGCGAGAGGTTCCAGAAAGTAAATACCCAGAATATGAAAGACGAGTGTACAGCTCATTTCTGTGTATAGCACAACATATTGCTGTGATTTGTTTTGTCTGTAATGAAGTTTGTAATACCAAACCATCGTGCAACCCTGAAAAATGAACACTGGGCAGAATTAATTTGCACAGCTTTAACAACGTACTGTCCAGATTTTCGGGGACTAGTAAATCAAACAAAAACTTAATACCGACAACTACTGTACATCAAATGATGTAAAACTTTCATTCTTTGCCATATTTTTATTGACACTGCAAACTGGTTTTGCAGCTTGCTGGTGTTTCTGGTTTTCTGCAAATGACTCTTCTGTTGAACAAGTTTGACCACCTGGGTTTATACTATATGTAAAAAAACATGAGTGAAAAAGAAGCACTTCTGCTAACAAAACGCATTTTTTGCAACCAGTGCTCCCTCTAAAGGTGCGGATATGCGCAGTACCACCAGACCATTTTCGTAGAGAAATCTCATCTCGCGCACGTGTAACATTCCAAATAATTGGAAAAGCAGGAAAACAAGATGAAGCTATTTGAATTAAATGTGTAGTTTGTTCATATTTTCATAAGATTTTACACTTATTCTAAAAATTCACAAAGTTTATAATTCATTTAGAACTCTGCTAACACAGTCTTAAAAAATCCATGCTCACTAAAGCAAACATTTGCTCAGTGTATGCTTTTCTTACAAGAAAAACATTGCATGCAACATTGTCTTTTTTGTATACGTCCATTTTCGTTGCATCGCCAACAACCTGAAAAAGATGAGCAAAATGTCAACTTTGCCCCCCCCCTGGAAAAATTTCTGCGGACGCCCATGGTCAACACTAGTTTTACGTATTCAAATGCATGCATTTTTCACATTCCTCAATGCCAGAATTTGGCGTGGGCATACAACCAACAAGTTGTCGCGGGCATCACCAGACTCTGCACGCCTCTGGTGGTTACAACAACAAATCTGATGTTTAAAAAAAATGTTGAGCTTTGATGTTTTCACAAATGTCATGTTGAAATTGATTTGATGAGATTCTGTTGGTAGTTATGATAATTTTTATTTGTTTAGTATTTAAATAAATGCTGACAACCTTTGCAAGATTCTAACTACAGCTGTATAGCAGCCTTGAGTATATCAGTCATTGAGAACTTTTCACTTGCTGCCACATGTGCTTTAAATTAGTTTGACCTACGAACTTTGACCTACGAACTGAGCATTTCCATGGACATTATTGTCGAAATTCAGGCTACAAAACGTCAATTCTGTGACGTCACAGTCATATGAAGTTTTCAGACGGGCCTAGAAACAACTATATGCGGGGCCCGAGATAGCTTTCGACGCCTGTTCACTCCCAACCCATGCTTCGCATCTATATGCTGCCATGAACGGGCTGGGTGGGGGCGCCATAACTGACTTTGTCACAGGGCGCGCGAAACACTAGGTACGCCACTGGATGCTTCTCACAGACAATGGTTTCATCAGCCGACCAGCATGTCAGTGCCGGTCTGCAAAGCTTTTTTTTCCTGCAGGTGTGAAACATGAGTCAATAAGTTCATCTCGTTTTACTCGCTCAGAGTCGGAAGTACGTCGCCACGTCTTAGCAGAAAATTTCATAAATTCGCAGCAAAGTTTCACAAAGCGTGCACCCTGGTCTCTGCCCCCGCGGCTGTGGATGTGTTCGGTTATGTTTCGCTCACCCGCGAGCGTAAGAGCGGGTGAAAACCCCTGCTCTAGGGTTCAGTCACGTGATAATACCTACAAATGCACTGCAGCTAAATCTCAGCATAACAAACAAGACAAGAATGATCCGGCACATGCTCAATCTCTGTGGATCACGCATTGACTGATTTGTCGATCATACACATTGTACTGTTTGCGAGGATAGATGATTCAGAACAATTTACTATTCCAGATTGATTCCGGCTCTAAATACTACATCAAAATCAAAAATACCAATAACTATTCTGAATTTTTTGGCCTCTAGCAACGTCGTGAAGAGAATTTGTTATTTACAAAAACAAAAACACAATCAAACATAAGTTAATTACATTGCAGTGTAGCAAGGATTTCTTATCTTTCGCCCGTTACACCAGATGCCAACTTGATAGAAGTTAACCCCGCACTGAAAAATGAACTCTCTGAAGATGTTGACCTGGCAGTCAGGCAGAGATCTTTCAAAGCCGGTTGTTTTAAAAAAGCAACTGCTCAGCATTATTGCACCACCTGACTGGCGTGTCAGCATTAGTTGGCTGAACTTTTAATTTCAGATAGCTTGCAATTCCTTTTTCTTCAGTTGCTCATAACATGCAGCGCAAACGAGAGGCAAATCTCAGAAAAAAAGTTAAGTATGATGCGGCATTGCCATCGCCTTTTTTCTTCGTTTTTCGTCACAGGCTCGCATCGCACGTTTTTAGCTAAAAACAAAACAAGCGCAGCGTGTATTTGCGCGTGTCGCACGCAAGTGACGCCTTTTTGCACATATTCATTGCTAATGCCCGTAAAAACCGAATTTGGCGTTTTTATTCGGATTGTGTAGGATCCGAATCCTCAGGATTTCGTATATAATCCATCCCTAATTAGATATAAGTATTGTTTATATCTGGGAATGGTATTTATTAAAATTTTTCTTTTACAATCCTAATTCATAGTGAATATTTGCATGGATATGATGCCCAAGTATATGCAAAGCATACTGTAACTTCAAAATTGTGTTTCTTTTTGGGGCTTTGAATTTGACAATCAAAATCAGATGGGTACTTCCCCCTTTCTTTGCAGTGGATTTTGCAATTGGTTGAGCAGGTCCTGGCTCTGCATATTTTATGAAAAGCAAATAGTTACTGAACGAAATGTAAATTTCCCCAAAAAACTGAAAAGAGCACATACGAAACCAAATCCAGCGGCAGCAAACAAAAGGTAATTGGTATCAAAATTGTGTCCAAGCTTTAAATCGTCCAAGTTTTAAGCAGATAACCTGCGATTGTCCATTTGAATATTTGAATCTGTATATCAAAAAGAGCAAAGCTTTTGTGGAAGTAAAGTCTACAACAGCGACAAATCTTTCCAAGTAAATTATCCAAATTATTTCTATACGGTCCACCTCGAAAGAAAACGTATTTTAGTTTCAAAAATTCATTTTCAGTAGCTTTTCGATGCCAGAATTTTGTTTGTTGTTGAACAAACAAATATTTTCTTTCATAATGGTCAAATCTTGTCAAGATTATTTGTTATATTTATATTGATGACAGTTTAAAGCTCTAGGTCTGCAGTAAGCTTTCGAGGTATCATCCGACTGGTTTGTTGACCTACACACCTACAGAATAAAAGTGTGCCGAAAGATGGAAGTTCACCGCTCAAATAATACGTATTTGTTGGAATGGAATAGTATGAAGATAAAATGAGCGAAAGCGAAACTTAAATATTTTAAAGTAGTGAAATCAAAGTAAACGCAAAAAAGCTGTTGAAAATCTTTTGTATACCTTACGTTGTAGTGGAAGTGAAAATGTTTGTACAAGATTTGTTTTTTCAAACAAAACAACCAAACAAGATTTTCGCTTCCTTGAACAGAAAAAGCCTTTTGGCTTAACATCACGAAATGTTGCAAACATTCTTACTTTCACGCAGCAAGGATTAAAAATACATGAATGTCTTTCAAGATCCGGTAATTTCGCTTCGGAATTCTTGCGTTTTTAGCCTTGCTTATTCCAGTACATGATTTTTTTTCGAGCAGTCACTGACATTGCCGTCATGTTTCATAAATGCGGTAGGGAAAACTGAAGGTTGGCGGTTGACAAAAGCAACTGAAACCAGGCCAATCTTCAAGATTGTGGGCTTCTTGTTTTGAAACATGGATTGCTGTACCCAAACAGTGTAATGTATTGCATATGTGGAAGTTTTCATTTTTTTCATGAAAATCGTCAAAAAGTCGCCTTTTCCGAACTAAACTCGTGTCTTGCAAGCTAAATGATTGATTTTCGTGCACTTGTTTTCCGAAATTATCCTAGAAAGTAATGCACTGCGGCCCTGACGTATTTGCTGTATAGATATTTGATACGCCTGCGCAAGTTTGCGTCTTGTGTTCACCAAAAATCGGCGAAAGTGAAGCTAGACCGGCGGTTGTTAAACTAGGTTCGATCGAACCCCTAGGGTTCGACGGAGCCGTTTCAGGGGTTCGACGAAGGTCATCTGATTTCCGTAACCCATTTGTATTTTCTGTTGTATTGGTCAAAAATGGGGTTCGAAAAAACCTTGGAAAACCACAGAAGGGTTCGGTGTGTTTGTAAAGTCTAATAACCACTGACCGAGACGAAACGCTGTTGAAACGCACTGTGAAAAATAAACGAGGGGTCGATGTTAAGGAGCATGTTTTCTGTGTGTAAACAGAAGTAAGAAACACATCCATGGCCAGGTATTCTGTGAATTTCAGAAGAAATGTCTTGTGACTAAGGGAGCACTGTACTCTAATGATTGGAGTATAAGATCAAGCCAGGAAGATGAAGTTTCATACCAAGTTTTCAGACTTTTCAGAAATTGTGCTTTGACAGAGATCTTTGAGTACAAAGCCGCACCGATGGATAAAAGCAGTCTGATACAAAACATCGTTAATTATTAGGTTACCATCGTTCATTATTACATTTGATCGAGCATTATTACGTTATACCATTGTCCATAGTTACTCCTTACCGAAGGAGAACCTTGAGCGCGTGCATTGCAATATGCTTTTCATTAAGAAAAAATACGCGGAAGTGAAACGATAACAAAATTTGTGAAGTTAAGAAGAAAATAGACTGCAGCTGAGTTTTTGTCACCAAAGACGAAACCTAAACCAAACTTAAAAGTTCATAACGGAATCGAAACAATTCCAAACAGAAAGCAATAAACTTACACGAACGAATGTGGTTGAAAAATGTATAGCTTTATTTTCAACTAAATTTAGATTTGATGAATCGTGCTAAGATTGAAAAAAGTTGTTTCTGAAAGGATCAAGTCAGGATTTTGTTTAAAGCAATTCTTCGTTGCGTTTCTCTTTCTAAAAATACCTATGCAATCATTAATCTTGGCTTGGTTCCCAAATAGCTACCATTCACTGCAGAAACCAGCAACCGAGAATTGTGTAAAGATAGTTTCGATGTCATTTTTATATTTTGTCAAGGTATTTCGTATTAGGCAACAGGTATTTCGTATTAGGCAACAGAACTAATCCGCAAACCGGCGGTATTGCAAAATTTGGCGGCTATGATTTCGTATAAAAAATTCATTTCTGTTGACGAGAATACAAACCGGGTAAAGTAGCACTTTATACATGTCGAAAAAGCAGTGTTTTTGTGTTTGTGTGGCGGCATGAAAATGCGCTATTTGTCAAAAAACCTAATGACTTTTTTCAATATTTTGAAAACAGTAATTTGGCAAACTTTTATATTCAAAGCGCTATGCTTTTTTAAGTTATGTACTTTGAAAAAATACTGGATGGTTTAAAATTCTTTTCATATACAATGCATTCGCTCTAGCAAAAATGGGCAGAAAATTGTTCGAATAATTAATTTTGACATATTTTTAAATGGCTGCGTACCATACAAAGTGCAAACCAATAACTATTGCTTTGTACAGTTTACGTCCACCGTGATATCAAAATTATGGTTGTTTAGACCTCTCGGACTTAATAAAAACGAACTATCAAAATACTTTGTGATGACGCAACATACCGGGGTTTATGACAACAGCAGTCAGTAAAATCTGTACCAGCGAAATTTAAAAAATATAAAAGATATAGTTTCTTTAGGCTTTTCCTGGCATTTGTTATTGGCTGTGATGGAAACCAAATCGCCTTAAGAAATTTTATCTCGTTGCACTGACTGCTGTCTGATACAGGACCAAGTTTGTGAAACCTTTTATCCAAAACAATCCAGTGTCTTCAAGCGCTAATAGCTGCAATGTTTAAAAGTAAAATTTTGAATTTTTATTTCTGCAAATTTGCCTCTGCAAATAATTGAACTCCGTGCCGCACCAGACAATGAAATCATCCATTCATGAGGTCATTGATCAGCCCTGGTAAAGCTTCAAACACAAACTAGAAACTTTCGTGTAAAACACTGCTGTAACTACCACAATTCATTATATTAAATAAGCCTTATTCTCACAATACTATAAAAAAAATTTACCCCTTTAAAGAAAACAACCTGTTTTCCTGCTTTTAATAGCCTCAGCGAAATTTGATAGAAACACTTGACTGTGGCCCATCTTCTATAATTGGAACAAAACAGTTTGGGATAATGTACCAAGAATGCAAACAATGATTAGTTAAGAGGCAACACGGTTTTCAATTCAAGGCACATGTCCACTGTTCACTAAACATTGTTGTTCAACAAAGCTGTTTTGCTTCATTGCTGTGTAACGCATGATAACTTAGTGCAGGGGTTGACATAGACAGTGAACAGCAGTGTGTTCGCCTGCTTAGAAGCAAATGTATCACACGTTCACGTGAAAATGTATCACGGGAAGCAAATGTATCACACGTTCCCCTATCAGTCCGACGGTTTTTGCTGTGGCAGCAGAAAAGCTTGTAGAAAATGATGGTTTAATAGAAAATTTTCAGCGACAAAAAAGGTGCAGTTAAAACCATGCAGTTAAAGTTTACCTTATAAAGAAATCGGCATAGATGGGTTTAAAGACGAGGCGCGAAACAACAAGTCAAGTGACCGTGACAGGTGTTATACGTCAGGTGAGATTGATGGCTGGCAAACGCCAGGTCGCGCAATTCTCGCGAAATTTGCCGATAGAAATGCAATGGATGTATTTCGCAACGAAGCGCTTGTGCTTCTAGAATCTTCCGATCCTTTGAAACTGTTCTGCGGATCCTTTGAAACTGTTCTGCAGACGACACACGCGGCAAACACCAGTCGACGCCTTTAACTTCATCCAACCGGAGTTTTTTTAATGAGCAAAACGTCTTCAAAGGCGCTTGCGGAAAGTATACGTCAAACAGGGCTTTGTTCGGATTGGCTGAGAATTGTAGTTGAGAATAATTGGGGCCAGAAAGGTGCGAAAGATTTGAAACAAGCACAATACCTTCAGAGATCTTGCTACCTTAGTACCTTGTGATGCGAGTCACTTTAAAGCAACCAGTCGAAGCAAGAAATGGGTTGGTTATCTTCTGAAAAAGGATGGTTTGAAAGTAATTTTATTCACAAAGGCAAAAGTAACGAGTATCTCGAGTTTACTTGCAACAGGGCTGTCACTAGGAATGTCTGGACCTAAAAAGGCAGTGACGTTGGTGTAGAGATGGTCAGTCATACCAGTGAGAAGCATAAAATCTGCTTTCGTCATCGCGTTCGATTTGAACGAGATACAAAAGCAGATTTAAACTGTTCATACGAAGCACAACCAGATGCGGATTTCGCCATGCGTCACAATGCTAGGCACGTCAGTCACTTAACAACAGCAGCAAAAAGTTTTATTCAAAATTGTATTTGTTCGATAGGGCCTACCCTGCTGCGGACATGCTCAGTGGAGTGAATGTTGCGAAGAGTAGAAAAAGCGCGTCAGTAACATTCTATGATAGCATCCTCCGTCCTGGGCGTCGGAAGGATTTTTTCTAGGGGGCCAATAATGAATCTTTCCAGGGGTAGCAAAAAAGATTTTTCCAGGAGCCGAGGCAAAAGCGGAGAAATTTCATTACACCCACTAGAAACTATAAATCAACCTTTTTTGCTACAAATTTAAAAGTCAAACGTCAAAATCCAGGGGGAGCTTAGGCCCTCCATGCCCCCCCCCTTCCGACGCCCACATCCTTCGTGTTTAATGCTGCAGCGTGATTTTGTTTGTATGTTTTTTTCATGCGCTCATGACACAAGCGTGAATTTCTGAAAAAGCAACGCAATCTCGTAAATCTTAAAAAAAACAATCTCGTTACTCCCAAGGGTCTACACATCCGCTTAGCACGTCTTGGACGTCCGGAATGACTGCGGTCGCTTTCGTCATATCCGGCATCGACGAAAAGCGTTTCAGCGCATCCGTTTGCGACGAATTTCGTCGCAGTTCGCACATCGACGTCGACGACGTCATGGAATTATCAAAGTACATATCGTCCGCCGTCAAGTACGATGACGCAATTGATGACGAACGCCGGTTACCGGCCTCGAGAAGTCTGGCGGACGCGAGCGAAAGGGCGGAGGCGGACAGGAAGCCCTCGCCAGGGCTGTCCTTCAGTCGCTCGAACCGCACCGGTTCGTTGGGGGCGACTTGCCCCCTCGGCTTCCAACCGAAGTCCGACAAGAGCTCAGCGTCCAGAGAATCCCTGCACTGGTGGTTTTGCGAAAGCAAGGTGCTGAGCCTGGTCAGCAATCTCTCGTTTGTCAGTTCGTCGTCGTAGACTTCGTCAGCGTCTTCGATCTGGCTGATGATGCCGTCCATATAATCGAGCGCTTCGTCGCAATCCTTGCGCTGCGGAGACGGCGCCGCGTCCGTTTCGTCGTCGTACGAGACGTCGCTGCCAGGTACGGACTTGTCGTTTTCTTCGGCGAAGACGTCGTCCGCTTCTTCTTCGCGAATCACGGACAGGTTCGACGAGGGCGGCACCATTCGTCGCCCTTGCTGCCTGCGTAACTGCTGCAGCTGGGCAGTGTTCAAGACGACGACGCGGGGAGTCGATGGCGAAACCTCTTGATTGACAGCAGAGTACTCGATCTGCGACATGACGAAATCACGCGTCTACGACTTGAGCGTTCATAAAGGAAAGCTTTAAGTTTGACAGTCAAAAAAGATTTTGTAAAATACAAACGGTAACAATGAAGCAACCGGAATGAGAAACTTCAGTCTACCTGCAGAAATTCCCAACCACACGATTGTTTCTTGGCGATGATTTTGATCGAAGCTTTTTTTCTTACTTTTAGTTGTTATCCTGACGATATTCTTGCAAACTGGCGTGATAGCAATAGCGAAAATTCTAAAAATGCTTCCAGTCAGGCCCATAGCCACTGGGTGGAGTTTTGAAGCAGTGTCTCCCAAAAGTTTTTTTGCGCCTCCCCAAATTTTTGAGGTTCAGAAAATTATGTCTTGAACATATCACCAAAATAAAAATCTTACCCCCCATAAAATTTACTTTCCCTCCCCAAATCTTAAACCTTTGCTACGCGCCTGCTACCAGGCAAAGAGAAAATCAGAACGAAATACTCACGTCGTCGGCCTCCAATGTGCTGCTGCGAGGTCTGCCGCGGGCCAGAGGGATCTTGATTGTCTTGGAGATTCTGAAAAACGACCATGCTGGTAAGACATCCACATCGATTCTTAGGTACTATTCATGCAAGAAAAGCTGGCAAAGCTGCACCACGACTACTGGGACTTAAATCCATGTAAACACGTTTCATTTCACCTGTAAAGCGCGCCAACACTGAAAAAAAATCAAGTTTCAGAAATTATTTCATTTTATGCTGTTAAGACGCAATCATTTTTTACAAGCAGTCGGATTTACTTTTGTTTGGCGATCAGACTGTTCAGATGAGATGATAGTTTTTCCAGAAAGGTCACGTGACGATTTTCTTGCCTCGATATCAGATGTTTTACGATTCTTGTGCTTCGAACTAGTTTATTGTGGGCAAAAACAAATTATGAGACCAGTGCAATTGTTCCAACACTCCTCACACGCTCTGTGACTCGCCAGGAAGACGTGACGCGTGCAGAGAAACCTATATTTACTTATGTCAGGATTCAACTGAAACATTAGGCTAGAAATGTTTGCATGGCTGTTGCTACAACCAGAACCGTTGGCAGAACGTCGTAAATAGGAGGGCTTTACGTTTGTGCAGGGGGCTTGACATTCAAACTTGACAAAAATTCCACTAATTTGTAGTGTTTCATAATTCAATTTGGGGGGCTTGAAGCTTTGTCTGGGGGGGATTATCCCACCAAAGCCCCCCCGTGGCGACGAGACTGGCTACAACCACTCCAAGTAAATATTCGCCTCTGACATACCTTGTAGCAGCGAATGCAAGAAGCGTCACCATCACAGCTCCAGCCACAGTAAATATTATTATTTTTACGAAGGAATTAATCGGCTGCGATGATGCTGGGTCTGTATAAGGCTGGTCGTTTTTAATGATTGCTCCTCCCGCACCCGAAGGTCTTCCGCCGGAAGAAACACTGGCACGTCCGGTGATGCAAGGCTCTCGTTTTATTTCGACGTCCAAGCCGCACGCATTGCTGACGGAACTCTGCGAAAACAAGCGAGCAAGGTGAAGATTTTCAATTTTCAGTGGTATGTCAACTGCAGTAGAAGTATTGGAAGCAGAGGTGAAGAAAAATTTCATTTATCACTCCCGAAGTGAAATTAGCAAAACTCTGGAAAGAATAGTATTTAGACGAAGCTGAAAAATGAAAAAAAACTGGCACTGCTCAACCGATCCTCCACAAAAAGCTGAAATCGTGAAAAGTAAACTTTTCGCAAACATCAATCGCATCCTCGTCAAGAATTTGTGTTAATCAATAGACGGATCTAACTATCAGTTACTTTGCAAACAGTTCATTTGAAGTCCAACGTCTGCAAATCTTTACCCATTTGAATTTTACTTTTTCTTACCTACGGAACGATCCACTTGCATGGGCAGCAAGCATTTTTACTTTGAACTTTATGGAACACAAGAAAACGTTTCGCTAGCGAGAAGTCTTATGCGTACGTACCGCCCCATTGCAGACACGACTTCGACAACTTCCTCTCCCCTTTGTCAGGGTAAGCGATGCGCAGCTGCATGAAGAGTTGTTGCAGCAAATCCACTTCGACCAGGCGCTCCACTGACCGCAATCCTACACAGTGGTCGAAAAAAAGGCATTTTTCAGAAACGTCATACGGTGAAATAAAGAAAACTGCTCGCGTTGAAAAAGCCATGATCAGGTAAATTTCTTTGCACTCGCGTTTTGTAAGCCTGTCGAGAGTGGCACGAGTGGTCTGAGGCGCCAAATTTCGCTTGGTTGCGCTGTGGGCCACGCGGCTATTTAGGAAGTAAACACTAGACTGGTGGCGAGTCAATGGCAGCAGCACCGCGCGTGAACCGTTCCCTTGCACCCACTCATTAACGCCGAGCAGGAGACTGGACAGGACACAAGTAGCGTTTTCCATGTCTTCGTTGTGACCCGATCGGGAATCGAACCCAGTCCACCAGCTTTAGTGGCGTATGCCCAAAACCCATCTATCAGCTTTGGACTCAGATTACCAGCTGCGAAATCACATGGAGACGGAAATATCAGTCGAAGCTAACAAATAAAATTTTGAAGCGAAAAAGGAGAAAAGTATTTCAGCAAAACCAGAAATAAATTTGTCCAGTGCATCCTAACCGGTAGAAAGTAAACTATTGATTAGCAATAGGGCAGTTTTTCAATGGTTGTCGCAGCTGGTTGAGAAAAATACGGTGTTTTGACGGGAAAATAATCGTCAGACAAAACAAAAACGCCGATTTAGAAATGAATTAGTATTTCTGAAGAAGTGATTGCTTGCTTCAGAACTGGAGTGCACAAAAGCAAGAAAACATCAAGATAGAGTCCAAGTTACTTTTATCGAAAATTTATCTAAGTCACCTAAAATTTATCTATGTAAAAATATGGGGAAGAAACTTCCTTACTACAAAGAAATGTCAGGTGCGTCGCAAAACGGGACGAATGCGCAATGAAAAACTTTACTCAGGACTGCAGTTGTCATCCGGCAGAGGTTTTTGCAGTGGTTTCAGCAGCGCACGAGTCTCATACCTTTACACTTCCAATTACCAGACGAACTCAGCTGTTATCTGAAAAGGTTTTCATGCACTTGCTCGTTGCTTGGCAAAGTCATCGGTATTGTCACTAAAACTGTCTTCTAAGTATATCGAACCTGCGGTGCTACATTGTTCGAATGAAGGCGATGCGGTCTTCTAGTTTTTATATAATTTATTGCAAGCTTTGATCGCGTTAACTGTAATAAGCGCAGACGTTTCAGATGGAAAAACGTTAGAAAGAGTTTTTATTATTTTTAAAATTATTTTCAATCGGTATTTTGAAATGTGCATTAAACCACGGAATGAAAAATAAATTGGAAACGTTTCGCAATAATCTTCAATTGTAAGAACTTTATGACAAGCTGATAAAAAACAAAACTGATATACTTTTCCAGTGAAGGATTATTTCGCCTGTGGGCTTTGTTTTTTTTATTCTGTCTTCCCTTGGATTTTATTAAATTATTTAGTTTTTCCCATGGTTGACGCTCCACGCTTGCTTTAATATTCAGAAATCGCGTGCAATGCATATGCTGCACCAAATCGCAAGTTCACACATCGGGGAATCTCGGCTAGTGGAACAAATTTCCGCGTTGGTTTCAGGAACACGTTCACGCAATCGATCTACTTCTGTCTTCGAAAAACGCGCTTAGCGCTGTAATTCAGTTTTTCACCAGTAATTTAACCATCTGAACACATTTGAGGCGAGAACGAAAATCGCGACCCTTCGCGGTTGCGCGCCAGCCACGCCCGTAACCACGTTTTAAGATTTGGGGCAGAATACAATTTTTAGGGGAGAAAAAATTTTGCTTCTATTAAATGTTTAAAACAAACTTTTCTGGGCACAGCAAAATCTGGGTGGAACAAAAAAATGGCGGGAATTACTGCCCCGAATGCCCCTCCCCGCGGCCACGAGTTGGCGCCAGCTGCTACTTTTTCGATGCAAAAAACAACAGCAACACGCATTGGATTGTGCCACCGTAAGAAAGTACACAGCACGTTCTCTCGATGGCTTTCAGCCAAACGCTTTGTTTCCGGCACGTTCACCAGCCGCTTGCCCGCGTCCGGCTCGAGTGCTCATTTCCGCTGTCTACGCGCTCTTGCCCGCACCAAGTGTCTGCTGCGCCATCCGCTCCGCAACAAGACAAACACTTCACCGTCACAAGCCAGCATTGCGCCATCATCAAATCCTACTAGCCGAGTGCTAACGATCAGAAGTAGGATTAATCACGCCGCGTTGCACGAATCATCTAACGTAGTTGATCGTGAATAGCATACCGCTTTCGCGTTAACACTTTTCGACAAATTTTCACAATGTGCGCCTGATGCGTGTCCAGCCTGCAGTCTCGGACTGGAAATGGCTGCCGTTCTGACAAGTGGTCGCCGCCTATTTTGTTTGGAAGCCTCAGTGGTTGATCCTCCTCACTTCAATCGATTTCTTTTTTCAAACTTCGGGGTCGGTATGTATCAGAGCAGACCGGTAGCCGCGGGGGACATGTTGATGCAGTTCGCCCCCAATTTTTTGTTCCCCCCCAAATTTTGTTGCACCCAGAAAAATTTGTTTCAAAAATATAATAAAAATAAAAATCTTTCCACCCTAAAGTTGCGTTTTTCCCCGCAGACCTTAAAACCTGGCTGCGGACCTGTATCAGAGAGAACGCCAACCATATTACCGTTTGAGCCATCATTGTTCAAAGCGCGCCTGTTTTAAGAAATCACGCCAGGGCAGCGGTGCAAAAAGGGAGCAGCTCGAAGCGGTGGCAAATATTCAACCTACGGGGATTTCCGAAAACAAGTGTTGTCGGACGACATTTGACGTCATATTATGCACAGCTAAGAAGAGTGATGGGCACGGGTCAATCGAGATGAGCCAATCACGTGACTTGATGCTGCCCGGGGAGGGAAACTACGATCAAACGACGAATGAGCGAAGCGTCGGTTACACAGAACTCGCACAAACGAATTTACAGTCCCATTTTTCATTTACATGAGTGTCAGCCCCCCCAGCGAAATGATTGAGAGGTCAAGAGCCTCGAAGCGTTTTCGTCATCGCCGGCGCAGACTCAACCTGTTTCGGAATCTCTGGCAAATACCACAAATTAATTAAACAGTTCAGCCGGAGCACAATTTTCAAACAGAAAAGAACAGCTAAAAAAACTGTTAAGAAGCTGTGAGCTTGACTGCGTTTTAGCCAAGATATAAAAGTGAAAGATTGAATGCAAAAGTTCTACCAAGAAAACAATATTTTTAAAAAGTTCTCTTACACGCAATGTAAAAATGTAGGAAAAATGTAGTGAAGTCTAAGTTTTGGTAAATGCTAATACAATTTATCAGAATTTAAACAAAGTTCTCTGATCTCGTGAACATACCGAGCATCTGGTAGAGTTTCCCGTTGGGTTTGTCGCCGCCTGGCGGCGGATTCGATTGTAAAGAAGTTTGGAAAGTATTGAGACTGTTTTCGTAGGTATCGTGTTATCCGCCGTGCTTTGCGAAAGTTTGCTGTTTCTGCTAAGAAAGCAATATTTTAACACATGATTGTTTCAGGGACAAAATAGAAACATCCGCAAAGCTTATTGCCAAGTTGGTCTGTTATGTTCAAGCAGGGGTTCTTCACCTCTTTTTACCGTTTACTCCACTAAGCAGCAAAATAAGATTTCGCCCGTTTTCCAATACTGCGAATGCCTGCAACGGGTCCCGGGACAAAACAGGTCGTGGGATAAAAATTTAATGCAACTGTCATTCCAGCACTGCCTTTCCACCACAGTTACAAACTTCTCTTTGGAAATGTCCAAAATATATCTTGATCCTCAATGACGCAACACACGGGACTGATGACGTAAACCCGGTAATCCCCTAACCGTTTAGAGAGTGTTGAATGCGACGTATCCAGTTTTTAATCATGACCAAGTAATTCTTTAACTTTGCTGCAAAGCAGAATTTAGCAAATTTACCTCCGTGGTAGGAGAAATTTACACCCTGGGGTAAATATGGGTCCGGTACATAGCTCCTGATTCAACAATTATGCGTAGTGAAAACACCTTGTGATGTTTTCACGACCTTTCTGCACTTTTATTTGAAGCCTTGCTAATTCTTAATAGACGATAAAGAAGACAGAACACGCCATGACTCCATGTAGAAACGCATGTTGTTGACTCCATGTAGAAACACATGTTGCAAGAAAGAGGTTACTTTGCGAACTCTCAACTAACAAATAAAAAAACACGATTGAAACGCTTCCAAACAGCAAAGTTTTACAATAAGTCGCTCGTAAATCACGTTTGAGAGACACTTAATACGCCAAGCGTGTGTTGCTGAAGCGAGAGCAAACTTTCACTTAAAATTTCTAAAGACGTTAATGGCATTAAGGAAAAAGACCTATCAAGAGACAAACGTAGCAGGTGTATGGGCTGAAAGGGTGAAAAAAACAACAGCTGTAACGTAAAACAAAACCAGCTTCACTATGCGCATATGGCATAACTACCAATGATTAAACATATGTAAAAAATAGCTCTAGACAAAACTTAGAAAAATTGGTGAAGTGATTAGCTCTACTACATATTTTTCCCTTTCTCTAGATTGCCTTTTTCGTCATAACACAATTGTGGATGGTGTATGATCGTGATTTAAATAGGTTTATTTCAATCTCGCCAAATGTTTCCTGCAGTTAACTACACCTTTCTTCATATTTCTGTAAACTGAAGTAAACAAATTAACACCTTAAGATTACAATAAAGAGAGTCGAGGTGACATCAGCCCTAAAATAAGATGCTTCACCTTTAGCTCAAAACAGTTATCAAACTAGCTGTTGCACATCCTCAAACTTTTTAATCGTCCTGTATTTCGCAGAATGGACCGATGACGTCGCTATCCCCCCGGCTTCGGTCCCTGCCCATCGAGTCCACTCGCATACCCAGACACGCGCGAGAAAGAAGATTACCTCATCAGCTTTAACTGAAAAAGCGATCCGCACAAACCTTTGTTTGGGCTTGACAGCTGACATGAGAGCAATGGCATCAAATTGGGAAGAAAGATTGTGCGTCCCCCTAAATGTGTTATGAGAGATACCCCACATGCTTGGGTTACATAATTTCCCTACCTACTAAGTCTTACCACGCAAGGAAAAAAGCTTAAACACGAAAGCGATGATTACCTACAAAAGACCTACCACCATTGGACAAAAACCGACAAACTACAAGCAAACACTTTGCACTTTGTGGTTGCCATGGAAAACACAACAAACCAATGGTCCCAACTTTTTCGCACATACTGACAAAAAAAAAACTTTTCCGCTGAACTATAACCTGACTTGTGCAATCTAAGGCATCTATGTGGCGACTTGTATGGCACGTCATCACCACTATGTTGGCCAAACAATAGGGAAATCACCCAACAGATGGTCAGCACACCGAGGTACTTGGAGCAAACCATTTAAGAGGGATGGATGGCGACCAAATGGCACAATCGGGGCACCATTCAATGTCCCATGGCTATGGCATCATACAAAAAACACTTATTTACGAAACGTATACATTGCCACTTTTGCAAAACAACCCAGCTTTCATTCTCCGGATACCTACGCAGATAAATGGCTTAACAAACGTAATGCACAAATTAATATTCAAAGCACGATCCCTCCCCGAGTGAACAAATATTTGTACCCCTTTGAATTGTTTATTGTTTTTTTCCATTCGGTTTTGCCTACTTGTAGACCTTCTTAATAACCATTCAGGTTAGCTACCAATTTTGGAACCTCCTTTCACAACGTTCAGCGTTTATTTTTAAAGGAGCTAAATAGATTACGCCTGTCAGACTTAGGAACGCAATTCAACTCACTCATTCTACCAACGCTCTGTTTTGAACCTTCACGAGGTGGTTCCGTCAAAATGGGTCTGTTGCGTTGATTGATAGTTTGCGTTAGATTATTTGTGTGAAACCAGTTATGTGGGAACAACGTGTTTTGCAATTGTTTACTTCCCGCAGCTTGGGCTTAGATCAGGGTTTTTTTAAGTTTCAGGGACCCGATTCGGGTCCCTAGAATTTCAAATAGGGTCCCTAGAATCAGAGAAAATTGTCATCGGGTCACTAGAATCAGAGAAATAGGGTCCCCACAGATCCATACCGTGTACCTAACACTTAAAAAAAACTGGTTTAGATTTATTAATTTCAATCTTGAGTTTTGTTTGTTTTCTCCGCTTTTCCACGTTTCACCTGCAAGCTTCGCTCACAGAGAGTGAGGATGCGTAGTGTTACGTGAAGTCGACTTTCTATAAAAATTTGCTGATCGGTTGCACGTCGCCGCCTTTGTGGAGATCAGTTACTCAACCTGAAGCTGCGGAGTCGCACGGGCGGCGTATCTGCAGTTGGGCCACAGGTTGTTAATACGCAACAGCTGAATATATCCAGAACGTTCCGCTAACTTCATCTCGGTTCACATTTGATGCTTCCGCGTGATTTTCGTTCTTTGCCCAGGCCTGTTCTCTTGTTATAGTCGCCACATACTCGCTTCTGTCATTATCGCTTTCGTCACCATTTCTTGTCATGTGTTTCCGTTCTGCTTTTAATCCTTTTTGCCTGCTTAGTGCAGATGGCTTCAATGAGATTTTGTGTATGTGCGGTCGGCGGGGCGACTTCGTTTCTTTTCTGCCACAATGCACATGCTTTGCTGCCGTAGAACAGAGACAATGTTTCGCGGCTGCATTGCGGAATCAAGCATTTATTTAATGTTTTCCATGTGTGTTACGTACTAAAACAATGCTAAAGATTAAAAAACGCATCTGCTTCTCCAAAAAAAGGAAGTACAGCCGATTTATGCTTTGCGTGTCAGCTCTCTCGCGAACCTATCCACGCCTCTTTATCGAAGGGGGGCATTCTTGTGCAGGTGATACATTTGTGTTTTATGCATTCTTACTGCGTGATTTAAAGCAATATTCTATTTGTGATTCGATGCAATGTACTTGTTTATGAACAGTCTAACAGTTGCCATGATAGCCTCCTGACAAACATCATGGCAATCGGTCGCGGTTTCCGGTCGTTTCAGTGAACGCCCAAAGCTGTTGTTTACCGTTATTTTACACGGACCCGTTTTACGTAACGCTGTTCTGACTTCACATTCAAGTTAATTGAAGAGTGTGGTGTATATCTGAATCCAATCAAGGTTCAACTACTAGGGATGTCCGTGGAATCGTAAACTACAACACGTCCTTCACAGCCATCATAATCGCTGCACCATCAATACAAATTACTGAAACTACTTTGGATTATTAAACAACAGACTTCAAAGGAGTTTTTACCAAAGGTATCCTGTAACTCTTGGTCCTATGTGACGATCTCTCATAGAACATGAAAAATGTTTCTCATTTTTTAAATAACTGCAAAAATTAAAAAAGATGTGTTCATCATGACCTTGCAAGTTCGGTTCTATCGAAGTTAATGAACATGTTAGTTTGAGCAAAATTATAAGCAATTAAGACCCGTTTCTATGTCAATCAAACGTCCCTCTGGGAGTTACCATCTTATTGGACCGGAAAAGATGCACGCTTCGGAAAAAAATAGTTGAAGCATTAATACACCTTACAGTGCTAACGTCAATTAATGTAGGTAACCGATTGCAAGTAAACGAAGTTTTTTGATGTCACTAAATATAATTAAGAATATAGATCGGGATCTATCGAATGGAAACCATTGACAGCAAATAGTTAGACTCCGAATGTGAAGAGCTAATATTTCGCTAACTGAGTAGTCATGCTCAGCTCTTATTCAAATAAGTTATCATAAGTAAAGGTTCAAAACAGAAATCAAAGCAGGGATACATTGTTACGCTCACACTGGCAGTCGTTTACAATTTCAGTTGGTTGTTTAGATTTGAAAATAAAAGTTTTTGAGAATTAAAATGCAATGAGGCATTGCTTTGACATAAGAAAGAAAGAAATAAACACACAACTAAGAAATAAACAGTTTTCTTAGAAATAAGCACAATGGTATTTTTTAGGGCATGGCTCTTCAAAATCAGCAGAATTTTTTGAAATAGTCACTTTCTAGCTCACCTGTGTTTCGTGTGGATGGACGAAGTGCAGCGTAAAGAATATAAGACGAGCAGTATCAACAACACGATATTCACTTGAGACTTCATTTGTTCCAACTTACCACAACAGCTTGTATCTACACAGCAGTTCGAAATACCACTTACATCTGAACAGATGGAAAAATTTTAAGCTGATTTTCGACTCACTCGCGAGCAACATCTCTCCTGCGCGAGAATTGTGGTCAGATCTTTTAAACGTTTTAGCAGCTGCAAACACCTGCCTGCTTGAATGTGCTAAACGACAGACGTTAAGCCTACTTTAATGCTGACTTTCACAACCACTACACCTTTCTGAAGTGATGGCCCATGTTTATTTAGGCAGTACATCCGCCAATAAAATGCCAATTGCAGAGTCACTGCTGATGCGCCAATTGCTTGCATCAAATATAGAAGCATGCTTATTGAAATTGATCTGCCTTGAAATGAAACAGCTCGCGCCAGCGCTCAATGTACCCATATACCGCGCACATGAACGCCTCCCTAAACTGTATAAGCATCGCTTTTTAAGGTCACTCCCACCTTGTGTCATCGGAACTACGCATCTGCCGCTGCGTGACGTCTTGCACAGCTTCCGCGAGAGCGCGCGGTGTGCAGAAGACCGTCACGCGCCGCGAGCGCAGGATTGATTGCTGTTGACGCCAAGGCGCTCGATGTTGTCGCGCCACTTGCAAAGCACGTCACCGCAGCTTGCCACTGTTCCCTGCAAGACCGAAAACCCCGAAGCTGGCCGCAAATAGTTGCCCAACAACGGGCAAAAGAGATGCTTGGGAGGTCCCACGCAAAACTGACCCAGTCCCGAAGCTGGACTGCGCCAAGTCAGCGTCCTGCCGAGAACATAAACTGGGGCAACGTCACATGCGCAAGGCGTGACGTTTTTTTGCCAGTTTTGTGGTAACCTTGAAATTTTTGGTTTCAGATTTGGATCCAGGTGGTGAAAACATAAACCGACGCGAAAACTTCAAACTAAGCAAAAAAACAACTTCCGAGTGTTTCGTAAGATCCAACCCTGGTTTCAGCCTTCTTGATTTAGGTAAGTCTTACAAGATGGGTCGGTTTACGGATCTCACATGCCGGCCTACAAATTCTGAAGTCACGTCAGATGAAGAAACTGTTACGACCGATACAATGTGGTCTCCACTAAGTCTCCGAAACGTTTTTCTTAGATCTGAAATATAACTTTACCTCTGAAATGGAATGTTCAACTGGCCAAGCCAGCGTTTGCATTGAGAGATACCACGTTCGTCCTCCTAAACCCCGCTTGCTAGTGTTTTTTCAACATTAAGATATTCTTCACAGATGATTTTCTAATTTCGTACAATGCATTTAAATGGCTAATTTTACCATAGAGACTTTTATTTAAAGTCCCGTTTGATCTTTCGTCGCATATTCTGATGAAGTATTACACAGCAACAACAACGCAGAACGTGTTGAGTAGTGGTACAAGAGCAGCACTATAGATCTGCTTTCACCGAAAAGGAAAAGTCCTTGGAATTTAATAATGAAAGCCATGTCGGGCGTTTTTCGAAAGGAACAACTAACCTTAGTTGCGATGACTGCAATACATAGCACTTTAAATTTGTTATAAAACAAATAAAAACTTATTTCGTTTGCAGGAATCTTGTGAGGAATCAACCGGCTGGGATTTGCTTCCATGACCTGGACATGATTCAGACTTGCACATATCAGTGTTGAAATAATTAATTAGTCTTCACAAAGGCGACGCAGTCCAATTTATCACGAACTTTTTCTTCGATTTCCTATTTAAAAAATGTGTTGATAGAGTCGACTGCGTCGCTTTGAGGAGACTAATTACTTGAATTTGGTGTTGATTCTTTTTGGCAAATAGGCCCACACATAAACACCACCAATATTTGCCGTTTGCAGCTCTTCCAACGAGCTTGCCAAGATTTGGTCTAAATGCTTTCTTGCGAAATGAAACGCAATGTCTTTCTTATTTTCATAAACGGATAGTTCGTGAAGATACGGCGTTGCGTTTTCGGAGACTTCTCGCAGACAGCACGCCGACCAAGAGAGACCAAACGCTGTAGATTTTCAGGTCAATCGGGGGCGGCTTGTGAGAGACGTCAGAACATCATTCGACCTTCGCCCTCGTTCGTGGTCGAAAGACACTGGCAACATCCGGGAATCGTGGGCGTCGGAAGGATTTTTCCAGGGCGGGGGGCAATAGCGAATTTTTCAGGGGTGAGCAAAAGGATTGTTCCAGAGGGTCAACAGTGGTGAAAGTTCATTTTAGTAACTCAAAACTAAGAGAAAAACATTTTTCTACTAAAAATGTAATAGCAAAATAACAAATTTCAAAATCCAGGGGGGATTTAATCCCCCTGTCCTCCGACGCACATACCGAAAATCTGAAGCAAACTCAAAGGTTCGTTTCGTCACCACTAGCACCGGCCACAACGATGTGTGCACGTCGTGTACAATTGCGCTGCAACCTGCTGCAAGTGAAAAACGCTCTACACAACCTTGCCCACACGTGTTGCAAAGGTCAACAAACATACGGTTGCTGAACGGGCGTTTGTTACGAAATAATGGGAACGTTTCAAACAGCCGAAGTTTTTGGTTGTGAAAAGTCTGAGGATGCGGTTGCGGGAGAAGCTGCTTGCCATTCGCTAAAGTTGCATAACTATATACTCAGCCAAATGTTTGCTGGCCTTTCGCAAGGCATGTGTAATGACCGAAAGCAATTCACAATTCGTCCGAGTGCGACTATTTGACAAAGGGAAACTTGGAAGCCTTGCAAAGTCGTGTAAGAACCAACAAAGCAAAAATTACCGATTTAAACGAAACCATGGACGTTTCAAATACATTTTGGATCTACAGTAAACCACGGTTTATCCGATTCGTTTTGACCGACGATTTTATCCGGTTTTAAGCGAAGATCCGGATTAACCGAAGATGATTGTTTCTAGCCTGACGTCATTTAAGTAGTGCGATATCGGTGAAAGTCATCTAAATTGAACACATTTACGATCCAAAAGCAGACTTTCGCAGAAGCAAAACGGATTTATTGATGTATTTGCAATGGCATATCAGAGTAGTAACCGCCATATCCCGGGAATTATGAACAATCTTAAGTTCAGAAATTTAGATTACTTGGCTGCAAAAAAATTGGGATTTTGGACTGACGCAGAGTTTTCTACGACTGGCGCATAAGCAACACACTCAGTGATAATGCTCTACACGCGCACACTCAACACTCATCAATAAACTGAAACCGTGGTGCCGCGGCGTGCCTTGAATGTTATGTTCAATGTAATATGCTATGCCCGTGTGTGACGTAATAATCGTCTCTACCATTAGCCGAATACTGGGCGCAGTTGCGGCCGATGCTTTCATAATTCTAAACGTTCATTGGTGATCGTGAGCACGCTTGTGTTGCGTCCGGAATCTGCCGAATCTTTTCCTAGAGACCAGTCAGTGCACTTACCAGCGGGAAACTACAGAAAAATCTGGATTACCAGATGTTGAAAGAGTAGGTTTTATCCGGAAGAAAAAATTTTGATAAACCGAAGATTTTCATAAAGAAAAACGTTAGAAATGTTTCATACCACCAGTTTTATCCGGTTTTGGTGAAGATCCAGATTAACCGAGGTTTAAAGTAATTCAATTATTTGTTGCTGACAATGAAAGTTGTTTTTTTTTCAATACTTCCAACGTAATTAATTTAAGTAATTGAACTTTGGGCCAGTTCTTATACAACCATTTCATAATTTTAAGAAAAGATTTTAACAGAAAATTTTGCATTTATTTGTGATGAAGGTATGGAATGCATAGCGTTTTGCTTTCTACAAAAAAATACTGTTTTAGACATGATCAAAATAAATCACTTATCGGCATAAATAAGCACGCTGTTTACTTAGTCCTGATAATAGGCAACAGTTCAAGCCATTCTAGTAGCTCTGGACGAGGTTCAACTGTTGGGGGTTAATTGATAGACACAAATCTTGCAGAATATACATAGCAAAGGACAAAATATTTCCGAAGACAGCCTTACATGGCCTTGTACAAACAAGTGCTAAAACTTATTAAAAGGTATTATGAATTTGATTTAACACTTTTGAGGATGCATTTGAGGAAAAACATTTTTAGAAATCAGCTGGAATGTTTTACCGGGCCTGTTAACTAATTTTGCTTGTAATCGCTCAAATGTGTTGGGCCAGTGCCTAGTTATAAAAAAAACGAAATTAAAAATCACCACTACGTCTTGAAGAGTGGAAATCTTTCAATCACTGGGAAATTGATTTGATTGTTATTTGACCTCCTTAAGGGTTGAATACCCTTCTTCCAAACTATTACAATACACTAGTTGGTTTCGTATTCATAAGCTACCATAGCTATCGTACTGCCAAGTCAGCACCCTTCAATCTACCGCCCAGACGCTTACTGGGGCTGTAAGATAGCAGAAGGAAGTCACAGCCGACAATCTGCGGACTTTTAACGCTGCGCGGTGTATCTTGTGACCCATTCGTTAGTTTCCAACTGTCGCTTGAGAAACAATGGAAGCTGACGCGTCAGCCATATCTTCGCTGCACGTTTACGCCATGTGGTGTGGAATGCGTTGACTTGCTGGGAAATTCGTGCGTTTCGCGTCGTGGCTCTGTTTTCGTGGTTCCTGCCTTGTTTGAATTGTGCAAGCGTATTTTATCCCATAATGTTCGCTCATGAAGTGAATCGACGGAGTGTGTGACAAACTGGAACTTTCCTAAACCTAAAATCAGCCATGTCCAACCCACTGCCCGCAGCGGCCCAGTCGAAGGTTTTGTGCGGCCTAGTTTAGGTTTTAGCTGCAGTGACAGTATCCTGCATGCTGACAACCAGGCCTAATTTGAATAATCTTGAATTCGACATTTTTGATGTACTGTAGGTAGTCCTCAGTGCCACTTTATCACCTGTTTCCATTGCTGTTAGGATTCGAACGCTTTCAGTACATTAGCTTAAGCTAAATTTAGTTTGCTAAGATCAAAGAAAACCATTCAATGTGCGGCCCTGGTTAAGATAGTGACATAATGTTTGGCTTAGTAAGCCCTTTGGGTTAGACATAGCTGCCTTAAATGAACACTTAGTTGTTTTGAAGTTGTTGTACGTGTTGTTTTCAATTTCCACTGTAATTGTTTTTTAACCAAACGCCACCTTTTTCTGAGCAAGCGAATGCAATGCAAGAAATCCAATCTTCATTTCAAATCTGATAGCCGAAAATCGATCGGCATAAACATTGGTTGCCTCTCAAACGTCTGTCAAGGGCAAAATTCCTGTTGAGTGTTTACTGTGCTTCGGCATGAACCGCCTCGCAGGTGTTGCGCTCTTGCCCGAAAAGCATCAATTTGATCCAAATTTGACAAAAACGGGTCACAATCCCGTCAGCGAGATCTGCCGTCCAAAAAAATTCTGAAGGTTTGGAATATCGGATGAGCTTCTGGGATTATGAATGCATGTTGGCCAAGTTGAACTGAATGTAAACCAAAATGGTTCGCAACTCTTTTCTGTATTGCGTATTGTGCCAGAAGCGTAACATATCAAATTCACTACATCCGACAGGAACACGTGACGGCAGTAGCATTCAGATATTGAGCGCGTGGCTTTCATGGCGAAGATATCGATTCGGGGCTCAACAAGTTCTGCAGTTGTATGAAACCAGTTAGGATAGTTTCTCTTAAAATGGCAATTTGACTTCTGCATCACGCTTGACGCCCTGAAAAGTAGAAAACAATTCTCGGCATTTGAAAACTTTAAAGTCGGCGTTTAAAATAAACATAACGCAGCTGTAAATGCAGAATTCAGCGTCCCTGTTAAAGTACGGCGTTATTGATCCAAGCGACGTAATTACTACATTATTACCAGTGGTGGGTTCAAGGTTGGGGGGCCCGAGGCAAGAATACAAAGGGGCCCTATGATGACGTCATCATACTACGCCAACCGTGACGAGCACTTTTGATCAATCCTAAGATATGGCCACCAAAGGATACGTTCCTGAGACTACGGGATGACTGACATAGCAGACGGAGAAAATGCAAAGGGTGTTCATGATACACAACCTTGAAAACACTGAAAGGTGGAAAGACAAGGCTGGCAACACACAAAAGTTGGGCAAAAGCAAGTTAGCATCGCCTCCACTTCTTTGTTTTCAAGCCCCATTTCTCTGCATTCACCATCAACAAACTACAAAGTTTACCCCTTTGAAAGTTTCACACTTGCCCCTTTGATGAAATGCTGAGTAGTTGGTAAACTGAATTGGTTCACATTCATATCCTTATGGGAATGCATGAAGCCATAAACAACAACCAAGAAGATTTAAAACACTAAATTTGTTTCAAATTTCATCCTTCTTTCTGCTGCTCCACTTGGATACTTTCTGTTGAAATGTGGCATTTTCATAAAATTATCAATACACCAAACACTCAAATCTCTAATAATCATCATTTGGTGTAAAAAGTTATCATTTTTTATAAATGTTTGCTCTTATTTGATAGGGTCTTTTCAGAACTTCTTGGAAGAGGTTTCAAACCACAATTTTTTACATATAGAAGTTTGTTTGAAGCTTTTCTTTATTTGCACACTGGAGATGGTAGTAGGACCCCTTTGAAAGTATACTGCTTACACAATAAAGTTGCTGTTTGGGTCCCTTTCAAAGAATAGTACTTGCATATTACAGATGCTGTTGGTGGCCTCTTTGAAAACAAGGTACTTAAACATTACAATTGCTGTTGGGGGCCCCTTTGAAAGCATAGTACTTACATACTACAATTGCTGTTGGGTGCCCTTTGCAAGGAAGCTACTTACACATTACAATTGCTGTTGGCAGCCTCTTTGAAAACAAGGAATTTTACATTACAGTTGCTGTTGGGTGCCCCTTTGAAAGCATAGTACTTACACATTATCATTGCTGTTGGGGGCCCCTTTGAAAGCATGGTACTTAGACATTACAATTGCTGTTGGGGGCCTCTGAAAGCAAAGAATTTTACATTACAGTTGCTGTTGTGGCCCCTTTGAAATCAAGATACTTACACATTACAATTGCTGTTTGGGGCCCCTGTGAAAGCAAGCTACTTGCACATTGCAGTTGGTGTCATGGGCCCCTTTGAAAGCAGAGTACTTACACGCTACAGTTTCTTTTAGGGCCCCTTAAATGAAGTTTGAAAGCAGAGTGCTTACACATTTCAGTGGCGTTTGGGGGCCCCTTTGAAAGCAAAATACCTTCACACTGCAGTTTCTGAAGGGGGGCTTTGAAAGCAGAGTACTTGCTTATGACCTGCTTTGTAGCACATTATATGAGTGAATAATGCGTTTTTCACCTAAAATAAGAAACATTTTTGCGCGTAACACCTGAAGGGCGGGGTCCAGAAAGGGGGAGCCCGGGGCAAGTGCCTCGTTTGCCTCCCCTTAAACATACCACTGGTTATTACACATCTAGGGTGTGGTTGGTGAAACTGGTAACGAGTATGAAGAAGGCACATGCAGATCACGCACGTGTAGGACAGCTATGCTATGCTTCCGAAAATCTGTGAGAAACTTATTGTGAGACACACGCAGTGGAACAATCGACAGAGTGCAAGCTCATATTTTACCAAATATGTGAGGAAATATGTTGCACATTTTTCAGCAATTGAACTAGTTGTCTTGCTTTCTGGGTGCAGCAAACAAAAAATTCTGACAATGCGTGAAGGGCTAGCTTCGCAACGTTAACAGATCGGCGCATTTTTTTTAAACCAGACTGAAACCAGGTAGTCTTGCAAAATCGCAAAAGAAGCAATGACGCAACAAGCAATGACCTAAATGAAATAATACTGGACATTATTCTCAAAACCTACTAGTTTTATCGCCAGCAAAAGTTTCTGCAATCCAAAATTGTTGATAAAACCGTAGCGAATTTTTAGCTAGTCTTCGTGTATCACTTCTAAAGTCCATCTCACCGCTCTCACGTATGTATGGACCGCTCCGGAATTTAAACGAAGTGCCAGGCAGGTCAAACATTCATGTGTTAGAGTGGTGTGGTGCAGACGCATGGTATGGGCTTTCTGTGTAGCCTGCAAAGTATCGGGTGCGTTTTCAAGTTGCTGCGGACGTTGAGTCATAAATGCTGCTATTCAAAACATGCAGGTCATTGGTAACGTTTGTATCGGTATTGATTTCTAAGATCATCTGCTCTTTGAACCAATTGCTCAAACGGAAGGTTTGCTAAAGCGCTTCATTCTGCTTGCCACGACTAGTCGCAAAAAAGCAAACCTAAGCTACGATTGATCAGAAAGTTGAGCTTGTGGAGTGTAGAAATATCAAAAGCGTACAAACGAAAATCTTTAGATCGACAATGTCATAGCTGCAGCTTGTGACACAGGGGCGGATCCACGGGGGTGCGACTTGGGCGATCGCCCCCTCTAAAGCCTACGAAAGTAACTTTATTACCATGATTTTGTACAATTCGGAAAACAGCATTCGCGATGTAAGGCCATTTTTCCGTCCGTTCTTTGTCACAGCAGAGTTGTGAAGTATACTTAATCTCTCTTACAGCAGAAAACCGTAATCAGATTTGACTACCAAATATTACTGAAATCGCCCCCCCTAGATTTACTGGCTGGAAACGCCTCTGTTGTGACACCAAGAGCGCAATGTCTACTCAACTGGATACATTTTGTTCAAATCAGGACACGCCTCACAAACGGTGGTGAAAGATTTTGAAACTTGTAAATTATCCAAGAAAAATGATAAACCAACGCATTATGATCCCAATCGAGCTCGTACGTAAAGTACATTATGCATAACACATCACGTTTTAGTAGGAAAGCCTCAACAGTGAGTATGAATGAAGTTCCAGCAGTTATAAGAGACCGAGTTTTTAACCCCCAGACTCTTGCTTTTCCGTACAGCTATGAATCAACTCAAACGTAAACAAACTACCACAGTTCACCCCAATCTCTAAATACACTATCCTCTGAAAAACCTCCAGCCCTCTTTTAACCACACCGAATTTCCTCGATGAAACTGGATCCAATCCTTTGTGTAATAGGAATGATGCTCTTTTCATCTGTAATTTTTTTCTCACCATATTATGTGTTTGCTTGTTTGTGTTTCTAACTGCGTTTTTTTTATGTTCAAGTGTTATTTCCTCACGCTTGTGGATAAGTTTCAAACGGGATTGGTTGACCAGATGACGTCTGGTCTTTCACCAATCCTATGTGACAAAACGATAATCGTTGTTTACATTGATCAGTTCTTTCGAATTTGAGTTTTCATTTAGTCTGATTTTCACTGAAATTTGTTACATCTTCGCGTGATCTTTTCTTGCATTGTTTTCTGCCCATCATTGAATCATGTGAAACAACCAATCAATCAATCTTATATTTTGTTTCAACAGACGTCTTACAGAAGGTTGGTAAAGAGGATAGTCTGTTCCAGGCCCGCAACCAGAGGGGGGCAATCGGGCAATTGCTTTCCCCGAAATTTGCACAAATGCATGTATTTGTTTGGTACAGCAACAAGATACATCATTTTGGCTCCTCCGAAAATATCAGTTGGTTGCGGTCCCGGTCTGTTCTCCTGATAATTTGATGCAGTTTACAGCTATTCATGTTTTTTGTTTCTGGTGTAGCTGCCGTGTGTTCTGCGTAAGTGGATTACGAAAATCACTTCCGTAGCAGTGAGGCTTCATTTGCAACGCCAGAGAGTGGAAGCTGCTTGCACGCCTACCGACCACCAGCAGCAAAGCAGTCTAAATTTTCATTTTCGCCTGATCACTGTGATCTATCAATGCTAAAGTTGGATTAACTACATAAATATACTGTAATCTGATACAGTTAGTCCGATTTGAGCATTGATAAACAAGAGAACATGCAGCACTGAATAGCTCTGAATTTGAGTCATTTAGCTGTTGCAGCAATTTGCCATCAATCTGAAAATAAGATACAATACATTGAAGAAGAACGAGTGATCAGATTTCGAAAGGAAGTAGCCTAGTCAGCCACTCCACGTCAGCCTCTAGCATGTGCAAGTTTGAATCATCGCAAACAGATAAAAGCAGAGCGCAGTCGGCTGGTTCCTCGAAAGATTACAGCAAGCCTAGAACTTTTAATGAGCCTCACTTTTGCATTTTATGACCCAACCCTAATTTCTCATTTATAAATAAGCAGCTAGCTACACAGCGGAGGTGGAAAAAAACATATACGCATCCAAAAAGTTTGAAAAGCTGCGACCTGTTGATAGCTTACCAGTTCGCACTGCTGATTTCAATCTTCACGAACATGAACGAAAAGGACCTGTTTCACTTGTCGGTCGCAAAATGTCGGTCAAAGGTTAGAAAGTGCCCTGAATTATTGACCAGACCTCGATCAACGCCGGCCCGCTGTTGCGTCATAATAGAAAATCTATCAGTCATTGCCAGTCTAATGCAAACGCCGCTGAGGAAAGAATCTTCAACATCGTGTTTTACCAAATTTTGGGGTTTTGCTTTGAACTGACACACGGTCTCTTTGTTTGATTAAAAAATTTGGCAAGCAAAGATTCGTTTTTGGCAGATAGTCGTGTACGGGAAGAGGCTTTTGCAAGGCAATATCACCGATAATGGCTTTCATATACAAAACATCATGGAGTCAAATTAAAAAGATAAATCAAATGTTCAGTGTTACGTGAAACCTATTTTTCAGTCACAAACCAAAAGAAGGAGAGAATTTGCTTATTCTTCATTTTTTTCAATTTCTATCATTTAAGTTTTTTCGCTATGAAAGCTATTGGCCACTTTGGCATTCAATGCTATTTGCGGTGCAGCAAACCCAACGCACAAATTTTCTGTTATTGTCAATATTTATCTTTGTGTCATAATGCGACTGGTTCTGCCTTCCTGTCAACACTTCAGCAGAGCATTAGGAATATCGCTGCAATCACCCTTTCGTTCAGGGACATCAGCTGAATGCAACATTGCAATGGCGGAAACAAGCTCAGTCTGACCCAATTGACGTCACTGGAAGCAATGGGCTTGAAGCAGGAGTTGGTTGCATTGGCGCTCTTAATCTTAAAAGGTAGAGACAGTCGGTGACTGGAAACCTGATCAAAGAAAAACACGTTATTTTGCTTCATGCGGTAAAAATGTTAGGTTTAGCATATTGCAAATGTACGTTGATCAGCTTTAAATCTGTGACTTGATGAAAAAATCCGGTTTGCTTGCACTTCCGAATGATGCCGAGGATTGATTTGTAGTTGAAGTTATTTGTAAACTTTAGATTTGAATGAACATGACATGTTCTTCATTTTGATTATGATTTTTTGTTTAAACAAGAAAAGAAAGGCAACGAAATAGGAAATACATTTTTCTATTCAAATTATTTTGTTCTCAAATCTTTAAATTTGGCCCCACACCGAAACAAAAGTGCAAGCGGTGTACACTGGCGTTGATGCGGCTGATCTTGCTCGGGGGGATCCGGCGTGAAGCACTCCCCAAAAATCACAACGGTTCTCGTTTTACAGGGAGTGTCGAAAAAAACCAAGGAAGTCTGTTTGTGGGGAAAAAGTTACCGTGATTTAAATTTTTGTACAAAGGTCTGTTAAACGTTTTGTGCTTTTGGGATGCGCGGGTATGGGAACGGTTGTTGTGTTCGTGATTTAGCTGATTGTTTGACGGGAAAATATCACTACCCTGATGCTCACATCTCCTGCATTCACAGCACGCTACAGGTTGACGTTGAGTGGGCCAGCACCACAGGTGGCACGCGGTTGAGCTTCACAGCGCAGCGCAAAGTGTTCCACAAATGCGGTCACAAAGGTCTAAATCAGCAGTTTTTGACCTCGCTGTAGGTACAGAACCCCGGGAGTTAGCCAGTGCATTCGCTGAATCCTTTGTCATTGGAAAAATAAAACACGATTGATTCAATGCGCACATATACATTTTACAACAGCGCACAAAATGTACCATTTATCGGGCCTCCACCGTACTCAGGGGGTTCGATCGAACCCAGGTTAAGAACCACTGGCCTACACCTCGCTTTGTGTAGACCAACTGTTTTCAGTATATATCGACTATTGCAGAGTTTGATGCCAGTAATCGTTTACTTAAAACAGCATGCCTTCCTATAAAATTGCCTTACTACGCTACAGTTAGTGCTCACGCATTACCAGATGATTTTTCAAGCATGACCTTAAGACAAGACCACCTCTACACGTCCTTAAATCGTTGAAGTTTAAAAAAAAAGAAATGTTTTTTTTCCCATTTCAGCACCACGCCTGACGCCTCTTCCAAACTGCTCCGCTTAAATTAAATTCTTCAAAGTCAAATTGAGAGCAAATTTTTTTAAGAATTACGGCTAAGGCAATAGTTCAAGAAAGGCTTTGCCGAGTTACATTGGTAATCATGTCCCATGGGTGTTACTGCCATAATAGCTTGGGCGTAAAAATGAAGTGCGGCATTTCTCAGTTATCAAACCATTGCAGTGCAACCAGAAGTTGCTTACACCCGATGAAAACTAGGTTTGAGCATGCTCATGGGTAGATGTTACGTTTAGCGCCTTAGCAACAGTGCAGGTGCCACTTTTAAGCACTTGGGTTCAGTAACATTACAGTATACTCAAATTCTTGTTTGATCCAGTTGCTTGATGACCGTAGCCCTTGTCCATTAACTAGGTTGTCTGCCCTACTGCCCGCAGTCTGATTTGATAAACAAACCCACGGCTGCAAAACAACACCTGAATATTCTCAACATCTTGCAGAGTTCCTGACAGCATTGTCCCTGATCAAACTGGTTAAATGGGCAGTCTACTGTAGTAGTCACAACTTTTCCAAGCTCAGCTGGCATAGCGGCACCCGATCATTGCTAAGAGGGACGGCAATCCCTTGCACCGTTAAAACGTAGCATCCAGCTTGTTGTGAACGAACCTTGTCACACCATAGCCTACGCAACTTCCTTTCTGACATCCGTTGTGCCGTGCGTTTATGCGCGCACACATGGCTATTATGAAGTAACAACACACCAGCTGCGTTAATCATCAGAACTATGGCATAATGCTACACTATCTGGTTAAACCTAGTTAGAATGCGAAGTCAGAGGTTACGTAAAAATAAACCTAGTTTATCAGACACGCATTTGTATTTGGTGCGTACCAACATGAAGTTCCAGTGAAAAGGGTGTAACGGCAAGGGCTAACCCGTCGCAACAATAGGGTTTCTGAGTATAGGTCCTCAGGAGCTTGCAAACGGTAAATTTCCTTCATGTGTGCGTGGTATCAACCACGAATGACGTCTGGCACTTTAGAAACAAAAAAGGCAAATACGTTATCAGCATCGACATGGAGCAAGAGTTAAAAATAATACACAGCAACTTTCCCATCGGTTGTATACGTCTCTGCTGAGAGTTAATGTGCTGCTTGTTTTTCCTAGTAATGGTGCAGTATACCTCTGACATGCTATACTGTTTCACAAGTTGCGAGCAGAATAACACTATCAGCATTGTACCGATTTTCCAAAATTTTCCTTTGCAAGAAACCTATTACCGTAATTGCCAGTGCTTCCATCGGTTCAATAAGTCAATGTTTCGTGAACTTGTGGTCAGGTACAGAACCGACACCAGAAAGTCTTCACTAGGGGGGATTTACGTTCGTGTGAGGGTCTTTACGTTTGTGCCGGGGGGCTTGGATATTGAAATTTAATAAAAACTCCAATGGTATATAATCAGAGCTACCATCGATCTAGAACCAAAAATAAGGATGGCTGGGGAAAATTTGATTATATTACCTGAAAAGAAAACAATTGTTTCTGTTTGCACGACCAACGTCAGTTCATATCATTGCCTATTTATCACCAGGAACCATTTGCTTCAACATGTCTTATTCTCGACTTCCTTCTTGTAATCTTCACGGAAAATGTTTTTTTCGAGTGATTATTTCTTGAATCAATTAAATGCTAAACCTTCGCTACAAAACCAGCTTTTCTAAGAATCCTAACCAGAGTAGACAGCTTACAGTGCTAACAATACCTGATAGTGCGTTATGTCCCTATGGTGCAAGATTATAATACTTTCATGATGTCAGAAAACTTTGATTACAAAATATTTACGATGAGATAGAAATGGTCTGTATTTCTATCAGATACTGCTTATTTAAAATTGTTATGCTACAGAAAATAAGAGAAAATAAGGACGCAAGTCACAAATGAGGACATTTCTTAGAAACAAGGCAGTTATATTTTCTAACACGTAGTACTACAAAATAAGGACAAATCTTAGAAATAAGGACAGTACGGTAGCCCTGTTTATAGTGTTTCATATTTCTATTTGGGGGGGCTTAGTACTTTGTTTCGGGTGGCTAAGCCCACCAAAGCCCACCCCAGTGGCGACGGGACAGGTCAGGTGCAACCACAAAATGGAGGTGGTGAAGACCCTGCTACCAACATATTTTGTTACCCCTACAGTCGCTTCGGGACTTTGTGGGTAACTTCGCAAAAAAACGAGTTAAACCATGACAAATTCAGAAAGCCACGCTTTGAGAACTGACGGGTTGAGGCTCATATCAGTTTGAAGCGCCGCCTCTTACTTCGCAGAAATCACTTTTGGATGTTACTCAGTGGTGCGGGTACGGGAGGGGCTCATTCCTCCCCATCTTTTTCAGGGAAACTTTGTCCACCGTGTGGTGCCAACAATCTACTGTCTGTTAAGTTTGCATTGAATCGCATGTGACTGACGTCCTTTTCAAATAATCGCGTGTGACTGACGTTCTTTTCAAAAAAAAGTTGCGCTTTTTAGCATATTGTTGAGGTATACGCGCCATGCTAGGTGTGGATATTTATGTAAGTAGTAGATCATACACTGTCCTATGGTGTATAATCTGTACGATTGTGGGACATTTGGTGAAGGTCGCGCACACTAACAATTTTGTTTCTTTTCTCCTTCCGAAATGATTTATCGTGTCAAAAGGGCGGCACCGTCTGAGATTTTCAAATGTCGTCTACAGCAGACATGGGCAAACTATCAAACACTCAATTCATACTGCACCATACTTTTAAATTCGTTGATTCGGTTAAGTTCTTTAACCCGACCCGCTGGCCTTGTCCAAATTACAACAATAAATCCAATTCGTTTTTCACGTCTTGCAGCAATTCACAGAAACAACCCACTCATCTACTCCCGTTCCAGCCTCCTGCCAAATTTTATAAACCAATGGAGTCCACGAGTCAAAGAGTTAATTGAGCCCCCACCACCTGATAGCGGGATTGCAAGTATTTGTCCAAATGTCAAGTTCAGATCACTTGGTGATCGATACCGAAATGCTTCTTTACAAAATGTACTGTTTACTTTGTTGGATAGTGAAAAACTCGTTGAACGCAACATAAAAATGGCAGCTGAAGAGAGAAACAACTAAGTCTTGAAAGCAAGTGCTAGAGGAAATGTTTAAGCTAAATTTAGATCACATTGTGCTTTCCACCATCGTGGCTATTAAGGTCGACCACACCGAGTGATTAGGTCTGTACGTTTTTTGTCTTTATCAAGATATGTCAGTTTTTGATAAATGCGTTTTTCTAAAATTTAAACTTTGGTCGAACATTAGCGTTTTTGGCTAACTTTCAGTTTCAAATCTTCTGTAATTCGTTTGTTGCCCTCCACGCTTTCGATTTGTTGCAAACCTGCCTTTCACCTGACGTCACAGGGCGGATCAGATTTACACTTTTTGTGGGTGCCAGGGGCAGGGTGAACCGAGATTTGGAACGATATTTGTCTGACAAGTTTTTAACACTGTTTAAAGCATCTGAAAACATTTCAAAGTGGTTAAGAATCGAAAAAGTACTATGCCAAGGCGTAATCACGAGCATCTTCGCTTTGTGAGCCCTCAAATGAAAGAAAAGTCAATCTTTCAGAAATTTGTTGAGATCATGTCAGTTACCACTTTGAATACTTCACTCTCTTTTCATCCCGTGTTTGCCTTGCAAAACTCCAGCGCAATTGTTTTCCATAGCGGTGTTGTCCTGAACAATTGTTAGCGATAAATCTATTTTTCAAACAAGCGTTCAACGCAATCACTGGAATAGTATTGTTGGATCTTGCGTGAGCTACACTTCGTCCGTTTCGATTTTCGTTTAGCGCTCCAACTTCTACAATATCAGTTACCTCCAATACAGTACGAGCTACCCCCACTACCCACTCAACATGGACTTTCCGGTCGTTGACGACGATGGACTCGACATTTTTCCAGTTGATAAGCGAATATCTTCGAGGAGTTTTGAAATCCTTTTCCCATGAAATCATGCCAAGCCTCTCAGTCTGCAGCAAGCGGCTACCAGGAGAAATGTGGAACACCGAACTCTGTCAAGTCCAGGCAAAAAATATGTTTTTGCGAAAAAGGTGATACAAAAAACAAAAAGACATATTTAAGCGTCCCTCGCCCTGGTCAGATCCAAATGTGTTTTTGAGGATCGTTGCCACACACACGATGACCCCTCGTGCTCAGCGATGGCCAGGACAAAGTATGCGCAGTGCATTAAACCAAAAATGTGGAAAAAGGAGTTGAAGGTCGAGCTTGTTCCAAACAGCAAAAGATTGAAGCACTTATCAAGTTCTGCTCCCACCGGTTTTGCGACGTACCCTATGCGTTTGAAGGTCCGTCTTTGCAAAAATGCTAAATGCTTAAATGCAGTCGAAAGAATCTCCGTGAAGATTCTCAACGTTAATCACCCACAGAGAGTCTGCCTTTCTGAAAGGAATCAAGATTTTATCTGTGCATAACTACGCTTGGCCTGCCTGCCTTCTTTGCGACAGTATTTTTCATGCGTCCTATATTTCCATATTCGTTGATAAGATAAGCGTTTTTGGCACACCTATTGTGTTTTTTTTACAGGTAAAAAGCGGGGGCAAGGAAAGCGACATTTTGGCCAAGCCAAAATTTTAACCAGACTGTGAAAGGAGGGTCAGTTATGCAACTTTGACAAAAGCTTTTTGTCAAAGGCTTATCCAGGCTTATTGATTTCATCAATGAATAGATTTAAAGTACTCCGAAATTACGTTGGCTCCAATGCTCTGCCGCAATTACTACAATGAGGCCAATGCAACAGTACCGGCTCATTGCTTAAATTCCTGACTACGTCACCTAAATACAGGTGTACAGTGAGCTGGATTGTTTGAAAACGGCATTCAGCACTGGTAAGCTGCAGCTCTTGCGCGATCGTTTTTGGTGCGTTGCGATTCTGTTGCACTATTTTTCACCGCACACATCATTGTCACGCAACCTCGTGAATCAGTGGCAGGAGCGTATTTATTTTTACGGCCGCATATATTCAAGTAACTACTACCTACATGTGAGGTGAGCAAGGAACCCCAAAGCAAATGTCTAATAGGAAATCGATCTCACGCAACGCATTGTCAGTCTTGAAGTCGTATTCAAACGTCCACATACGTGATGAAATATCGCTGGGTCGCTGGCGGGCCGTGTAAATAATTCATTTTGTATCAAAACTTTACCCGTGTCTTTTTAAGGAAAATAAAGAGAATCGTGAGAAGGAGCGAAAGATACTCTTCTTGACTTATTGTCTAAGTACCTGCTTACCACAGAGTTTCGTTTTGACGCGATGTTGTTGTGTTCTACCTTGGGTAACGAAAATTCTGATTCAGGCCATATACATATTAAATGTTCTCACGAACCGCATTGGGCTCGCGGCCGGCAGGTTTCCTCATGTCGCAAATGGTTACACTTATTTCTATTCGCAAATGATTTGACTTCTTTCTATTCGGTGACACCGCGATGCTATCACTGTTATGCGAAGAGCGCAGTTTTGCTATAGCGAAAAAGAGAACAGGCTCGACTGACTTTCATCTTGACAATGAAATTAAAGCTTGTAATGAGCAAAACCTTTAACTGTAAACCTCGTTATTTTATTCTGATAACTGCGAACGTTTCAACCTTCACGTCTGCAACTACGCTTGTGTTAATCTCAGAGAAAGCAAAACAAACTTTTGCAGATATCCCTCTACTGAGGAAATTCTACTACATTTATCATAAACAGTTTTCTTAGAATGTCAAAAGCCGGCACGCCCAACTGACACAACTTAAATGGGAAACTTTTCGACACACAAACACACCCTGGCATAAAGTGATAACTTTACCATGTCACAAGCAAAATCAAGCGAATATCCAAATTCGAGAAATTAAGCACTTGTTTTTGCCACCCCACTGTTTTAAAATTTTTAGTTTGAAAAGAGAAATAGGCAATGTCGTCATATGTTTCGCTATTTATGGCACGAAATATCCTGCATGTTGGATTTCACTGCTGGCTGGCTTGCTGGAAGAGACAACAGCGCCTCATGCGGTTCGATGACGGACAAACATTGTTAGAAGGACAGAAAAACAAATGAGAAAGAGAAAAACAATAAAACAAAAACAAACAGAGAAGCCATCTCCGCGTCGTGTCGTTTGAGTCGATCTTTGCTCTCCTGCCGCTCAGAAAAGTTAGACATCAGCGCATCCATTGATGAGCAAACCGGTTTATGGTTGCATCATCAAAAACCTCCAAACTCTACATCTCACCAGGAGTTCTGTGTTTGGGACACACCAGGATAATATGATCTGCTGTTTGTTCCTCGGTGTCACACTCGCAGGCCGTAGATGGAACCACACCCCATACGCACATGCTAAATTGAACGGCCCGAAACAAGAGTGAAGGCGGTTAAACTTGACCCATATTTTGTGGGGGCAAAACTTTTTGACTTTAAGCGAGCAACAGCATTTTGTTTGGGACACCTCCTCTCAAAACATAAAATGACTAGATGTGCTAAAAATTTAGGGGATCCATGACCCTCTGGCTGCGCCTATGAGCGCTGGTGTCGATTGATTCGAACAGTTTCTGCGCAGAAGCACAAATTGATGTTTCGATTGCAGCTGCCTTGGCATCTCATCAGATGGTGAAGGCAGAGTGGAACAAGTGTCCAGGCGTCAAAGTGCGGCATGCAACAGACAGTATATAGAGCATTTATTTTCCTGCCAAGGTTGGATGCCAGAAATATCAGATTGTTCGATGGTGCAGAACGGAGACGCCCAGGCACAATTCGCAGTGCGTCATGGTAGCTGCATGAACGGGGCGCGTGTGCGCACTGCGACACCAAGCAGGACTGTAGTGTACTTTGCCATTGAGTGGAGTTAGGTCTAATGTAGCTGTGCGCAGCGTCCCATCCAGTTCCAAGCGACTCGCCTTTCAAGTGCGAAGCGGGACGCTAATGGTTTGCAAAATGACTCGAGGAATAGGAGAAATATCAACATTATGTCTTAAATTACGTTGAGATATTCGGGGGAAAATTGCAGTGGCTTACCATCCAGGTGTACCTCACGTATTACTTCCTTATGGTAGAGGTGGAAGACCGCTGACACTATTTGAGTTTGTGTTGATCTTCAATTTCAAGGTTTGGTAGCATGCTGGAGTCGCCATGTCTTTGGACAGACCCTCTGTCTTCTCCATTGAGTGCCAGTTCCATTCAGTATGCATTACAGCGATGTCACGCAACGGCAAGACGAGGATAGGTAGAAGATAGTAGATTTCAAAGTGGATACGGAGAACAACAAACACTAGTTATTGAACAACGCAGATGTCCACCTATCTCTAAACGCCAACTTTCCGCCATTGTTTTCATAAAAATAGCACATCCCCTGCGTTAATAGATTACAAAGATATAACTTTACCTCCTTATAATACTTTCCAAGCATCGTTACCATCTTTTTTTAACCAAACAAGGAGTCCATCAATCCAAGCAGGTTGCAGAAATATTTTGCGCTGGTGATTGGCTTTCCCCACTTTGGGTCTATCAAACAATTGAAGGTTTGCGCAGGCTTCGAAACCAAGAGTGCGTTAGGTCACGAGGCAAACAAAGCATGTAACAACAATGCATCATTTTAGAAGAGTATTCATATTCTTGGTGTAGCAATTGACAGTTTTATTAGTGACATGCACATTCGGTTGGCAGTGGTGCAACCATGAGTTTTGCAGAGCACTGCGCGCTTTTCGCTGCGGGATTCACATTATCTGTTGTGATAATTACTTATGTTCCTTGTTTCGCCTCTCTCAAGTCAGTTTCCAGTTTGTATGCGCATATCCAGTTAATGCATGTTGTTACTGCATCAGTTTCCAGTTAACCAGCCCGTGGTCTAGTGGTAAGTGCGTCAGCTTCGATACTGGTAGGTCGAGAGTCTCGGCCGGGTCTTGCCAAGACCTTCTAAATTGGTACTGTAGCCTTCTTAAGGCGGCTTCACACAGAATCCGGTTACGGCTTACGATCCGGCTAATGGCCAACGGCAGTCTTCACACAAGCTCGGTTGGCCGTATCCCGGTGAATTTTCTCGGTTTCGACCGGCTTCCGGCTTACTTAAAATTGTTTTAAGTAAGCCGGATTTCCGGTGTTGTCGGTGATGGTGTTCTTGCTGCATGTGGGAAG
>Ga0210059_1000203_pt1 | contig 64238 bp, 39 predicted proteins | sample Ectturendosymbi2_FD_188042 | JGI IMG/M metagenome (GOLD analysis project Ga0210059, IMG submission 188042) | Ecteinascidia turbinata endosymbiont from Florida, USA - Sample 2 (SPAdes) (version 2) | ecosystem: Host-associated > Tunicates > Ascidians > Unclassified | place: Key West, Florida... | reverse complement strand
GGAAAAGGGTGGGCCGAAGGGCTTCCCTTTTCTGCAGCCTGCCCTGCCCTTTTCCGCAACCCGCCGGATCGCCTTTTTGTGCAGCCCGCCGGCCCACCCTTCTGTCTTAAGTGCCGCCTGCCGAAAGTTCACATTTTTCATTTGGAAACAGCCCTCCAGGCCGCTCGGCCTGCCGGCCCTCTAATTAGTATTATCCTAGCTTCCTACTTAACTGTTAGTACTATTCCCTTGCAAAGTTTCGGTGCGAAATACATGGATGTCATATCAGTGTTGTCATTTCAAGTTACTATAAAAAATGTTGTGGAATTGTTTTGCACTGAATGAAAGAAACCCACCCATGTCAAAACCGGATATATGTTGTTGCTAAGAGCTTTTTGCAAACGCATGATTATCATCTGTCATGATCGATGATAGATAAAACAGTTCCTCTCTCAAGTTTCGCAAGCGGCCTGTGCAGGCAAAGGAGTAAACATAAGTGAACTGGAAGCTCATTACTGCATGACACCAGAACAATAAACCTGACTCTTGTGCAGTGTGGGTGTCATACCAGCAAATACTAGACAGTCATTGCAAGAATTATGAGGACTGGTCGGCAGTGTCAATACCACCAGTGTGGGATGTGCCCAGTCCTGTCGCCACGGGGGGCTTTGATGGGCTAAGCCCCCCCAAATTGAAATAACCAACTCTACAAATCAGGAGTTTTTGTCAAATTTTAGGATGCCAAGCCCCTTTGCACAAACGCACAACCCCCTTATTGAAGATTTTCTGGCGACAGTTCTGTATGTGCCGACAGCGTAGGGCGTCAGTGCCACTACCACAGGATGTGTTGTACCATAAGCGTGGTATGTAAGTTTGTGTCATGAATCAAGTATGGATGTTCCATCAGCGACACATGGGACTGGGGATTGAACTCCACTCTGATGGTACAAATTGCTGCTATTAAATTAAATCCCCACGCTCGTGGTAGGCTGCAAACTATCATGATCCAATTCAATCCCCACTCTGCTGGTACGCACTGTTGCTATAAGTATTTCAATCCCACGCTCATGGTACAAATTTGGGCTTTTTGAAAGTGAAACCCCACGATGGTAGTACATACCCATGCTCGGCTCATGGCGCATATTTACATCACATGCTCATGGTACGCTACCCGTGGTACTGACGCCCCACATTGGTAGTACTGACACCGCTGACCTCTACAGAGACTTATTGCATGAGCCAGTCAGAATTTAGCTGCTGCCTTCAGACCTTCTAAAATTTGACTTTATGTTTTTTTCTGTCACATGTTTCACACCTAAGCATGTTCATGTCATGTATGATTTCTTGTTGGCTACCTGTAACACAGTTGCCAGAATGGGTATTACCATTAAAATATAGGCAGTGGCTATAGAACCATCAATGGATCTTTAAATTTGAAACCGTATTTGACCATCTCCTGTAATATGACAGTAACGCATGACGAGAATGCAATATAGGCTTGATAGAAACATAGTAAACGTAAAAGGTAAACCCTAAACCTAACCGCAGCCCTAACCTCAATGCTGACCTAATGCTAACCTAAAGCTAACCCCTAAACTTAACCCCAAAATTTAAATTTTAAACTTAACCCCTAATCCTTAAACCTAACCCCAAACCTCACCCCTAAACCTAAAGTTTGAAAAGTTTTGAAAAAAAACTGGTCTAATGATTTGAAGCTTGTAACCACTACTACCAAAATGAAAGTCACCAAGGTGAGAGGTGAACTCATAACCGTTGGCATAGCAGACCTAAGACACATCTGCTATGCTACCAGGGTGATACCGATCGAGTGACAAACTACCCATTTTATCCAAACCACATCATGTGAGGCGGTACGGTCCAATAAGGTTTGGAATAAGAAGATCCATGTGTGGTTCCATAGCCACTTCCTAAAACATAATGTTCAAGTTTGATCTGATTTTTAGCTATCCCAAGTGCACTAACCAGTGTTACTGCTTGCTTTGTTCAATGCAAATACTAAATTTAGGTGTGTCAGTCGGAAACTTGCAAGTCTCAGTCTGATTTGTTTGAACCGAGTTACTGTATAGCCAAACACAAATGGGGACATTAAATATTCAAAACCAACCTAGCATCTTCCATTGTTTAAGAAAGTTGATGTTTTGCATTTTCAGACTAAATATCTTTTATAAATGAAAAAAATATTGACTGGACCACCAGTTCTGTAAGGTTAGTTGCCAGTGGTGCGAAATATAAAATCTACCAAATATGAGATAGTTAAAAAGAAATGCCAAATATCAGAGCTTTTATTTGGCGTAATCAGTTTGACAAAACCAGGTATGTCCAACTCAAATGGCTTACTGAGCCAAAAATTATGTCACTATCTTGACCAGGGCTGCACATTGAATGGCTTACTTTGATCTTAGAAAACTAAATTTAGCTTAAGCTAATGTACTGAAGGCGTTCGAATCCTAACTGCAATGGTAACTGATGTGATAAAGTAGCACTAGACCACCTCCATTAAAAATGTCAAGTTGAAGATTATTAAAATAAGGACAGGTTGTCAGGATGCAGGATACTTTTACTACAGCGAACACCTAAACTGGGCCGTACAAAACCTTTGCCTTGGCCACATGCGGCCCGCAGGCTGTGGGTTGGACATAGCTGGACAAAATTATCAAATACAAAAGGTACCTAAGAGGAAATGCCACGTATAAAAGGTTTTGCAATGTTGCATATCAAAAAACTGCCAAACATAAAGGCAAAATAGCATCAAGGAAACAAAAGCCAGCTATAAAACAGCATCTACAAAGCAATACCAATGCAATGAAATAGCTTCAAAGTGAACAAATTTCAAGGGATAAGCGCTGGTGGAACCACTGTCGCTCCCTAGAGTCACCAGACATATCACCAAGTTTCTTTGCGAGGTTGCTCAAAAAAGGGGTGGTGGACTTACCATACACACCAGTGGTTTTGATTGCGACTAGTTAAAAGTGGTAATTTTTAAGGAGGTCCATATTTTCGCCATTTTGCAGCTTCAGTCTATTGCTGCAGTGACTGCTTGTCTGGCACTGTCTTTGTAATGGTACTGAGTCAAAGTGTCCACAACTGTTTCCTCCCATACCAGGCTTATACCTTTGTACCAAGTGCCCGAAGTCAATCCATCAGGCCTCCTCCCATCCTTGTCAAGCCTACGGGCTCCAATGTAGAAGGGACATTAATGCAGGTTAATCAATGATCTTTTAAGAATAGTATTGATGCCCGAATGCCCTTGGAAGCAGCCTGCATTTTAAGTGCAAGAGAGCCCATGCAGCCCCAGTTCGTCAAAAATTTTACTGCAGTGGCATTTTGTGACTGCATAAATTTTGCATCAGTTTGGAAGGTAATTGCAATGTGTAGCTAAGCAGGTTTCCAACGTTACATATTAGACTGCGCAGGTTTCAAACGTTACAGATGGGGAAGGGTTCTGACCAGGCAGTAGTGTGACTGTCCTGTGCAGCGAGTAGCTGACATGGACTCAAGGAATCTTATTAGTGTTTAGTAAGGTATGACAAGACACATGGCAGAGATAGGTCTTATGCACAACGGAGGCCAAGGCCTCCATGCTGGATTGGTAATGATCCAACATTCTTTTCGGAAATACACGCTGCATATTTTTTCCATGTTGGTTTTTATAATAATGCCAAATGCTTCCAGTTCCTCTTTGCACTTGAAGCACGGGGCACTACACCATAAATATATGAGTTAGGGAAATGAAAGGTAATTTTTAAGAAATCTCTTGTAGTCCAAATAGAAATAACTAGCCTAGTTTCCCATTTCTGAAAGGTGATTAATACTGTGGTTTTTACAACATGTGTTGTACTTCAGTCATACAGACTTTGTTTTTCCAAATATTTTCATCTAAATATGAACATTTTTGTTATGGCAGTGGCTACAGGTATGCCTGTGGATCTTGATATTTGAAACTTAATCAACACATTGGCTCCTGGTCTATGAATATATCGTATCCATATGATTGCGTCCCGCTTGGGTGACAAACTCAGCGTCTTATTAGAACCATGTCATGCGAGGCATATCCGTAGCCACTACCTTTTGTTATTCTAGACTTAGGCTTAGCATGGTCTATAATAAAAGCTAAATCAAGCTAAAATTGTATTTTCTGGTGGCAATTCATGTTTGAACCATAGTCGAAATTATCATAGTGGCTGTGCAAGGCAACACTATTAATTTTAAGTTTGCACAAATTCTTTGCTTTTATATTTTACCTACAAATTTATTGATCATTTTGATTTTGTGTTGACAAGTTTGTGGCAACATGCATAAGCCTATTGAGTTTTCATTGACATGTTTTAATTCAAGCTCAAGCATGACAGATGCCTTTATATTTTACAATCATAATTTGTGGTCTAAGTGTTGAACATGGCTATATTACTCTCTCTTTCTTAGCCAAACCTGCATGTAGACTTGTGAAAAACACTTGTGAGCCCCTAAAATGTGTGATTCCACTAGTGTCTTTGCAGTTTTGACGGTTTATTCAGCTAGTGTCTCAGCTGATACTTTAGCTAATTGATTGCTTGCCTAGTTTTTGTGTTTTTCTTGCAATGGTCAAGTTGTTAACACTTTGGCGTCTGGCTGGTTTTGGCGATTTTCGCAAAAAACAGCAGTTTTCGGTTGCCTTACCAACGCCCTAGCTCCTCCGCTGATTGCGCTAGAGAGCTGTTTAACGGCTCAAACGGATCGGCCAGTCTAGTCCGCTCAAACGGATCGGCCAGTCTTATGCTTAAATAAGCAATTTTAATTTGTTTTTAGGTAGACCAATGCTTGGATTGAGGGTTGTGCGAGGACCATCATGGCAATGGAATGATCAAGTAATTACAATTTTCATTACAAGTGATTTTAAAGTTTTAAACATGTAATTGAGGGATGCCTCAAATCGTGGTTCTAATGTTGTTTAAGTATATATCCTTGAAATAAGTCCACACTGCTTTCAAGATCCAGGTTTTAATGGATACAGAGTGTGGGCAATTCGATGCAAAGAGGTGAATCCAGGAGGAGGGCAATTGGTGCAAATCCTACCCTGATGCACTACCTGTTTTGAATTAGATGAAGATGCACATCGTTGAGCAAAAGCATACAGGTTGCTTCTCATCAAGGCAAGCTTGATACGAGCAAACATGCAGATTCCTTGGGATGTAATGCGAAATATGATAGGCGTTGTTGAGAGCAACTCGAAGGCACTTAATACCAGATTGTATGCTCTTGCAGCACAATTGGCCACTAGTTTTATTTAAATCATTGAACTTCTTTGCTCTTTACTTTCTCTGTTGATGAAAAATAAGTATTTTGCTACAACATGTTTTAATTGCCCTCCCTGAAAATGCCCAGTCGGATCAGGGCGGTGGAGCCGGAGCCAAAGCAATTTTGGATGGTTGGAGCCGGAGGCAAAAACTTTTAAATGGTGGAGCTGAAGCTAGAGCCTGAAATTTGGGTTCTGGTTTCACAGCCTTAGTTTGTGGGGCAAGCAAGATGCAGAAATAATACTATGGTTTTTAGTTTTCCATGGACCAAATAATTCTGGAACCAGAAATAGAAACTTTTAGATGGTGGATCAGAGTTAAAGCTGAACATTTGAGATGCGTAGAGCTGGAGCCCAAAATTTGAGTTCTGGCTCCCCTGCCCTGGTTTGAATACACCACCGGTTGCATGCAAGTGTTTTCTAAAGTTGGGTTACTACAAACTTTTCATGCATCACGTGTGGGAAAAAGTTTCTGAAAGCCAGTCTGTTAGGCTGGTCTATTGATGTAACTAATTTCATTACTCATGCTATGCGTGCTTCCTGAGTTTGCAGTCACCTATGTATTGATGCATTAACAAGTTGTTCATAAGTTGTGTGTATTGGTGCAAATAATGAGCTTTCCTGACTAAGTTGAACGGAAAAAAACAATGATACTGAAAAATAACTGTGCAACCAGGTTGTTCCAACAAGTGCCCTCAGTAGTTATTAGATTTCTTCCCAAATTTCAATTTATTGGCCGATTTGTAATGAAAGTTCAATGAAGACAAACTTTACATCGGTTTTAGTGTTGCTGGATGATCAACACAGTGGCACTGTTGCACCCTTTCGGGTCGGCGTTCAATCCACAATGCAACACGAACAGGATGTGTGTGAAGAAATGCATGTGTGGCACTAATGCAATAATAGAGCGATCATGTTTAATCTCTACTGATACTAAAGGTGAACAGTTGAATGTGATGACTAGCTGAAGCGAAGAGTGATACCAGTGCATGATCTCTCCTGTAAATTACTGCCACCGTGTGAAGCCTTACGCACTTGCTGCTCAGGTTTTCCGATCGTAACGACACATAGATGTTTCGTCACAATTTGGTATTTGTCAGGGTTTTCTCAGATCCATAAAAACGACAGAAAAAAGGTGTTAAATCCAACTAAAACGAATATGCTTGGGTTGACATAACATCTAGGCAGATAATTTTTTTTCCGCAAAATTTTGTTGCATGACACTGGGAAGACATTCATTCATTTTAAGCGAGCCTCTCCGAAGTTGAAATACGGTGAGTAGTATGATCCATGTCTGTCGCCATGATCAGGATTTGACTTGATGCCACAAGATGCTGCTGGTGCGTTTTAATGATGGTCAACCAACTACAAATGATGGTGAAGGCCTTTACGATGCAACGTCTCTGCAAGATGCAAACATCCCTGCAAAATGCAAACATCATGGCTAGGGTTAATTGATTTAAATCACTGATTTAAATCAAGCAATAAAAATCATGATGTAAATTGAAACAACAAAAATATAAAATCATGTCATTTTTGAGCTTTGTGTGATGTCTATGACACATTTAAATAGCATTCTAATGGGTTTTCACATAGCTTATACAGTATTAGTGTAGAAGGCAAAGAGTTCTTGTGATGACACAAAACCACTTGAAGTTTCATCAATCATAGCGACTGTGAGGTCACAGATTCTATGTCATTTAACTGCAAAAATGGCATGTGGACTGAAATCACTAACCCTTGCAAATTCAAAAGTTATAACTGTCCGAATGCCATACGTTTGAAAGTGTAGACTGGCATAAAGTTAAAGTTGCATTAAATTCATCAAATATGAAGGCTGTTGACTGTAAACATGTTATAAAATATATTTTTGATTCTTGAAACAGGTATATTATTATTATAGGTTTTTAATTATGTATGTACGCCGCGAGGGTCCATGAAATTACTAAACTGGCAGTTTCAGTGTTGGTATTTCAATAAAATATTTTATTTCGTACATTGGTACTGGTGCTATGAATTTCTTTGCATTAAGGGATATTGCATAACCGCAAAAAAGTTTGAATGAAAGTTCAGCTATTTCTAGTCAGGGTTGATTGATTTTAATCATTTCATTTAAATCAGTGACAAAATCAAAAAATTCAAGCAAAAAATCACATGCAGTTTTGAAGCATTCTGTGATTTGTATGACACAATTAATTGGTATTCTAATCGATTTCACTTACTATTAAAGAAGGCGGAGACTTCTTATGACTACACAAGTTATGAAAGCAATTAAAGATTTATCAATCATAGCAACATTTGCTACAGTAAAAAATTGATGGGAAGTCTCCCACAGTGAACACTCATAAAATATTTCCCTGTCTCAAGGTGCGATCTTATAGACTCCTGTGCATTGTATAGAAATACTGCGTTTTCCTTAAGAATAGACAAAACTACTTCTGCACTCCATCTCCAAACGGGCACGGCACCATTCTTCCTTTCATGGGATCATCAGATGACCATATTAACCTACATAACACTACATTTCAATATCTTCGGTCATTTTTTCAATTATTTGGATGACGGAAGTTCGCGGCAGGTCGAAGCCTGGAAGTTGCTTCTTGCGAAAGCGGCTGGGGGCGTTATTGCCCAAGAAGTGCTGCAGCAATTCGCCGAGTGGCTGTTGGATCAACCACCCAAACTAAGACGTGGACTTTCTACTACCCACCATCATTTTATGCGTGCTGCTTTCAGCAACGCTCCACCCCCTAAAACGTGAGTGCTGTTCCCATATAACTGGACGCATAAATGAATGTCACTCATTTACAGCAACATGGTCTGCTCTTTGAAGTAGAATTGGCAGTACCTCAAGGTGAATTTACAGATGACAGACACTGAACTTTTTTCTGATGTTCTATCCTACTATAGATCTAGTAGTAATTAAATTCACTTTTAGGTGGAACAGCAACGAGGTGAGTGTTTCTGCAATTATTTAGGCTTAGGTGGAACAGTAACGAGGTGAGTGTTTCTGCAATTATTTAGGCACCGTTCACAATTGTCATTATCACGAGTGTGCAAACCGTAACCTAAGTGTTTTCGTCCTCCGTCCTGAAAGCGTTCAAGAAAAAACGTTGATTTCGAATTGTAATTCTGTAGACACAACGTATTTATATACTCGTACATGGGCATGCGACAAGTGTGAACTCTGCAGCAAAACAAATCTACAAGTTTATAGTGGCTTTTGGCAACAGTACCAGTAGTGTCATTTTATCTTGAAGTGAATGAAGCTGGAAATTGCCACATGTGTTCGAAAAATGCACGTTACAAGCTTTATTTTCAAAATAAAGGTGTAAAGACTATGCAATACAGTTGAAAACGTTTCAGAAAGAAAAGTGTGGATAGATAGGTATGGACATAAAGCGATTTTGGGCAGTATCAGTATTGAAAAGCAACAGAATACTACTAATATTTTTCAGTAAAAGTCTAGGAAAGCTTGCTGTAAAAAACAATCATTGACATAAACACGAATAAACAGAAATGAGGCACCAAAAGTGTGTAAAAATCGTACAATCTGATTGAAAAACTACTGTAAAACTAAAAAACAACGCTTCATTTTTCAATGACAAATAGAAGCTGACCAACAGAGAAATTAATAACGGACATTGGATAAATGTATAGTTGCTTTGTTGTTACTAAGTAAAGAGATGTTTCGCTAATGTTGCAGTTTCGTGAAATAAAACTTGCCCCAAAAAGCCATTGCGCTGCAACATATAATTAGTTCGGGATAAACTAACGCGTTTGCTACTTTCCCCAAAAACTTTCGTTTCCCGATTGGAATTGATATGCAATCAGCAGCAACTGTCATTTAGATTGATGTTGTTGACAGCTAATTACTGGTTGTTTTGCGCCTGCAGTAATTCTACACTATATTTTAGTGCTTCTGTTGTTTAACAAAACCTTTGAATGGAGTCTGATGTAAAAACTCACGTACGCTGTGTTTGCTGTAAAGTAACGCATACTGAACTACCATGGTTCTTAAAGTTTAGAATCTGCTTGTAACTCTGCAGCTTTGATTTTAACTTTTCGGTAGTGCAGTACAATTTATTTAAAGTTTGCATGAAAAGTGATGTTCAAATCGCACACGTCAGATTTCAGGAATAAGGATACTGGAAACAACTTCTCTAAAGACAATAAATCGCCATCACAATTCGAATCTCGCACTGTAAAATATGGATGTCTTTTTTCGAATCTGCAGGAAACCTAAATTAAAGCCCGTAAAATTTGTGGATCATGTGGAGCAATGAATCCTTTTGTAACACGTATGTTGTGCAAAATTGACTCGTGGACCTAACTGTAAAAATGTTTAATGTATCGCGTGAACAAACGAGTGTTGCACGCTTTTCTAAGTGTTATTGTTCACTTCTCCTAAAAAGCCCTTATTCGTATTTTCTTGCTGACTTGATTATTTTTCTTGATCAATAAAACGAAAGGTTGGCGAGGTAAGTCTTGTTGGCTTCACCCAAAGGAAAGCGACTCAGAGGTCCTCCAAGGACCAAGTGGAGTGACTACATCTCCTACCTTGCTTGGTCCCATCTTGGCGTGGAACCAGTAGAACTATCTGAGATTGTTGTTGATCGTGAGGTATTCCCAGTCCTCCTAGGACTGCTGTCCCCGCTACCCTCCACAGATGAAAAGCGGGCATGAAAAAAATTTAAATAAAAAGTGTTCGTGGTATTGTTAAGTCCCTTTCTCCCAGTACACGGTTTGTAGGCTCGTGAAAATGTTGATTGCCAACGGCCTCCTATTTGGAAGTAACCTACGCTGTCATACTGAATACCTGTGCTCAACTCTTGAAAGTATGAATCAATATACAGTACGCAATGTGTATCAAGACGATGTAAAACTGTTTAGTGCAAGTTTTCTTTTTTTGTCTTTGAACACTGTGTCTTTGGAGTTGTCCACGCAGTACTTCTCCATTTCAATCGCGTTATTATCATAAAGAAAGCTAAGCGTAGCAAGACCTGAAATTAGGTACCATGGCTTTGCTCAGTTACAATATGGCCCCAACGTGTCTTGCTGTGTTGGAGTAAAACCTGAGCGGTCCTAGCCGCAGCAGACATGGTTGTTTTCGTAAGACGAAAGCTGCAAGTGTCGATTCCCAGTACTGCGTTGTTTCATTAAAACTAGTGCAAGTTCTCATCCAAGGTCGTCGACCAAAAGTGAATGATTCTTCATAGTCTCGTATTCACACACACACCTATTCTGAAAAAATTGCGTTCATCATTATTAAAGGTGTACACGAAACTCTTTAAATGCAAGGTCACTAAATGCGTCAACTTGCCTGTAAAATGTGCAAGCACTTACTGCTTTTTACAAAAGTAAATTCGCTGAAATAACTTCTTGGCTTTCATTGCGATGGTTCATCGAGAAATCAAACGCAAGGCCTGGAGTCCTTTGAACAGCAGTGCAAGAAATACAGTTCCATAGTGTCTGCCCTGCACAAGATAAAAATATGCTGTTTGCATTGTTTTTGCAATGCAATAAATAAACTTCAGATTTGCGGTTGTCTTAGCATGCATTGTCTACCGGGAACTAAGCACATCAACCCCGACCCAGAACTTTACACACCCAGTACATGATGGTGTCATTTCAAAGTTGGTTTTAGTTTGAGATAGCTTCGTTTTTTACAGGGTGCCGAATTTTACATGTTTTCTGACAGTCAGCTGAGATTCGTAATTACCGGGAGCAGGGGTGTCCAACTCGAATTGGGAGGCGTGCCGAAATTTCCATACGATCGAGTCCCGTCGCGGCCAACGGGATAGACAATCTATCACAGTGGCCTTGGTCCCGTGCCATACTATGGGCGCTGGGCATATAATTATGCTGGCATAATAAACGAGCTTCCTTGTCGTCAAACAAAATGGCGTCAAATCAGACAGCAGCACTGCAGTACGTAACTTAGTTACTAGTTTTTGAAAGCTACGTGTGCGTGAACTTGCCAATTTTGTATATGAGGGCAAAAACGCGAATCCTTACTATTTACGCCAAATGCAAAAATTATTTGTAACCTAACCCTATAATCGCCCGCTTGCCGTTTTCGAACCTATGGCATGTCTTGTGCTGTGCACCCCTGACGTTTAGTAACGTATGCACAGTCCAATTTGTCTTCGTATATATTAGGTACACACCGTCAAAGTACCTGCGAAGAAGCTGTAATAATTATACAATTTGCGAGGCAGATTTATGACGAACTTTGTAAGGCATGCACTCACAACACATTGCAAAGGATCGATCACCCAGTGCATCGTTCAGAAACATCACTGTTTTCACCACCTAGTGTTTTTTTTAATTTGCTTTGCAAAAAATCTTCATTGGCGACATATGTGAAGGCATTGGTGGTGGAAATACTAAGAGCAAGAACACCAGTTTAACTCTAGTGATTCGCAATTTATTTTATTCTAATCAAGTGGAATTAGGAGCGGGGAACAAATTTTGTAGCAGAGGATACGGGGCCTTATCTAAACCTGCGACCTACGTATGGTTGATTGATCGTGTTTTGCCATCGTTCATCATTCAAGCTAGTTACACCCTTTTTGCACAACTTTTATCGCAGATATTTTGTCAGAGCCACTGGTCATATCCGTTCGCAAAACTGTGTCCTCAAACTCCGGACACCAACCCCTTTTGCCGGTGACAGATGTTTGGAACTACGCGAAAAGGTCGGGCACCCGCTCAGTTATGAAATCTATGTCCTTGTTACTAAAAAAACAAAAATGCAGTGAAATAGTTGGGTCGGTGTATCTTGGCCTCCCCGACACCCCTATTCTGCCGGCCATAAGTGGAATCATGCGACTTGTCTATTCTTACGCAATGCTGAATCGAATGTGCTTGTCGAAAGTATGTCTGGTAGCCGCAAAAGTTTAGTGCGAACCAGTTTTGAAAATTATGAGCCTGAATGGATGTAACAGACATTTTACCCATCAAGCTTCAACCTCCATTAGACGCTTATGGGTAATCCAGATGCGATATGCATGAAAGATTGCGTAGGTGCTGTTCAATTATTTCTTTATTTTTGAAAGGTTACGTCAAGGCGTTGACTTGTCAAATAACGGTTGTCATTTCAAATGCTGAAAATGCGGACTGCCAAAATAGTCGCATTTTGCAATCTTGTAAACTTTCGACTTCTGCAGCATGACTGGTCAGATTTTAAAAGCCGAGCCTCGCTGTTTAATCGGGATAATTGTCAGCAAAGTCCGACCTCACCGAGAAGTATCGAGTCTTTTTTAACTATATGCCTGAAATGCTCGTACTAGACCTGGGAGTTTTTTTCTTTATTATTTGTACATTTTGTAACTGAGTTTTAAAAAACATTTCAAGCAAATGATGACATGTGTCCAGTAATCGGTGTACCTGGATGGTATGATCACAAAAAGGGCTACGGTCATCTTTGCTCCCATCATTCACTGTGCCCGTAACTACATGCAAGGCTGACTTGCAGCCCAGCACCGCGGACGCGCCAGTTTGTCCACACTGATTCAGTGGACACGCTCGCTGCGAACTGAATGCATCCGTTATTATGCTCTAGGTCTGCAGATACAGCGTAAGACCTTCGGCGGTTGCTTCGCGGCTGCACACGACAAAGTGGTGGATTTCTCACGGTGTTAAGCCTGTTATGTTTCATAGATAGCGTTCAAGAACAATTACTACTTCGCACAGTACGAGCACTTACGTAAGGGCGGGCAGCGCAGCAACCATTCTCGGTTATCGCAGCTGGGAAGTCCTGCATCTGCGATGTCGTCATTGGGATGTGTCCTTGTGCTCGCTGTACACAAACTTTGTCGACTGATAATTCAGCATCAAACGTGCGTTGCGTGATTGATCACCGTAAGTGTTCAAGCGTGGAACCCTTGGAGTGGCGCCGCTTTTATCTTTCAGCTGCAGACCCCAGCAACGGTGCACGAAATACCGTGTGGCGTGAAACTGGCAGAATCTACCAGCTCTGTGGAGTCCATCTGTGGTCGATGGAGTTCGTATGAATCAGTCCACAGGCAAACAAATTTCTGCTTCTCAAAGGCTCTATTAGGTGCTGTCAACTTCGCAATATAGCTTTGGGTATGCGCGGGTCTTTTTCTTAAGTTATCATATGCGAAACTGCTTCATCATCTGAAATGGTAATGATTCAACGTCTTTGTGAACAACTGCATTAGCCAAACCACGTTTCACACAGCTCACGTGGTATTCAATCGTCAACAAACATCTTAGTGACAAGGTGAAAAGCAATTTGACTTGCACCTTTTCAGCTTTACGGAATCGTTGCAGAAATGCGTCTATAGGAAAAAAAGAACAAAACAAGCAATATTTTGGAAATGAAAACTTTATTTGTTTCGCAAGCCTCTGTCAGGATCACAACCTTGGAAGGAAATTACTAAAATTTACAGCCATGCACGATTTAGTTCTACCAAATCTAAAGACTTGTATGAATTCAAACGGAAAATATACGGTTTGGCTCTTCCTCGGTCACGGCCTTACAGGTTATTGTACTGTAATTCACCTCAAAGTGGCGAGTGTCTCTTGGATTCCATGCGACATACGCTCAAACAGTTTTTCGCTGTCTGGCGAATGAGGTTGTGCTTAAAAGTGCAATTTTCGTTTTCTCGTTGTAGGAACGTAGGCGAAGGCTCTGCAACCGCCAAGATTTTGAACTATTCCATTATAAATAAAGGACCTCGTTTCAATATGTCTGCCAAATAACACAATTTAAAACGTTTTTTGCTTGTGTTGTAATCTTCGCGTTTATTCGTGTCAATCGATGTAGATGCAGACCGGTTACTTTTCTTGCCGACTGGCGTTTTAAAGTAGTGGTTGCAATAGTGGTCTATTACTTGAGTATGTAACTGTCATGGTGAGCCATAAACAAAAAAACAAAGTGTTGTACCCACTTGTGATACCTCAATCACAAGTTGTGTGCAGCACTTCGGTTGTTTGATGAATATAGAGCAAGGAAAGTGGCGTTTTCAAGAACGGAAGAGCGTCTGCAAGCAAAATGTTGGTTTATTCGTTGGTCGCCATGAAAGAGCATCTTGCATTACCTGTGACTTGTAAATATTATGCACAGAGACGTTTGACAGCATGTACAAACAACTTGCATTGCAGTAAGTTTCACTGATCAGTTCTGTGAATGCGTAGGTATTTAACAATAGGCGCATTGGGCATTTAATCGTCGTTCTTCTGTTAGTTGTTTTGGCCCGTTTGAGCGTTTAATATAGCCCGCATTAGAAATTTCGTTACCAAAGGTAGAACACAACATCGCGTCAAAACCAATAGCGTAGCCAGCCCAAAAGTTCGGGAGGGTCAATTGGGGGGAACAAAATCTTATTGTAGGTGAATAACACTATTTTGTTTGGGATCCAGCCTCTCAAAGCACAAAACGGCTATGTGTTTTGAAATTTTGGGTGGACATGTCGCCTAGACCCCCTCCCTGGCTATGCCTATGGTCAAAACGAAACTCCGTGACAAGCAGACACGTAAGAGTGTGAGTCAGTAGAAGCCTCCACCGCTCCTTGACATGGTTTTCTCTCCTTATTTTCCTTTGGAAGATAAAGGTAGAACTTTAAGATACAATTAATTAATTTTTTTGCGGCGCGGCAGGCAAAATTTCACAATTCATGCGGCCCGTGATAGTAAACAGGTTTCCCACCCTTGAAAAAAAAACATCTCGTTCCTTGCATCGCATGAGCACTGTCTGGTTTACGAGCATTTGAACGGACCACAAGGTGACGCTAGCGGTCTCTTAATTGACAATGGCTTGTGTGTTCGTCTTAGCGTATTTGATCAAATAAGAGCCACTTTTGTTTCTGCGACACAACCTTGAATGCATCGCGATGACCAAGCTGCAAGCTTTTTTGTCAACAGATTGCTCGCTTTTTGAAAGCGTGTCTTACATCTGTTCGCCTGCTTTCGTTACAATATTTTTAGTTTAGCGTCAACACGCTCGAAATGCGCTAAAACTATGCCTGTTTCAAATAGGACGTTCCGTGGCCCCGCAACGCGTTGTCGTCGTAGCAGCGAGCGACTGTTACGTGTTTTTAATGTCTTTGGGAAAGTTACGTTGTTAATTAGTTAAATGAGATGTTGCTATATTACAAAAATCTTCCAGGCTTAGGCAATGACTTGTGTTATGTTGTGCAATAGTTTTCGCCAGCCTTTACCCTTACTTTAAATTTCGATTTCAATCAAGCTAAATCACCATCACTCGTGAAAACATCGGTTCTGTTGATGGTACTTGCAAGAGGTTTCAGTTCATTGTTCGCGCAGAGACCATTGATCAGCAATGAACGCTGTTGCGCTGCTAATCATTTTCGTTGTGGTGGCCAAAACAGCGCCGCTGTTTGGCGCGGAGTTGGACGCAGCGCTGTTAATGTTCGTCCGACATCTATTCAAACCAGCAATGCCGCGACGCCGCCGAAGCGAAACCGCTAATAGACGACAATGAGCTTGAAAGAAAATGACTCCCAGTAAAGTTTCCATCTCTCGTTACGTCGGGAAAGCAGCGAGAGTAGTTAGGATTTCGCTTCTGGTATTGTCTGAGTCTTACTTTTTGTATCTGAGTCAGCGCCTGAGGTACCGGCAGCTGGATTTACTGTTGTTCAAGTTTCCTAGGTACAGTAGAACTCGCCTGTATCGGCACTTTGCGGGGATTCAGAAAAAGCGCCGATATGCACGAACTGCCCGATGTAGACGAATAACCACAAGCCGCTTAAAAACCACGCGTTTGTTCACTGTTGGGGTGTGTTTTGTAATTAATAATTTTTACGCCTAATATCATATACCGTCAAATCAACAAAAAATGCAGATGAAAATAGTGTTACAAGTATTTCCTGGTTGAAGTAGACTGTGTAATGTGTTTCAAAGCTGAGCTTATTACGTCAACAGCAAAGCTTACATCTGGCAAAGATTATATTCTGGAAGTGTGCCCACCGTTTCTAGCCGCAAGTGCCGTTATAAACTAACAAAATACTTTTGAGGGGATAAAATGTGGTGCCGATATAGGCAATTTGCGCAGTTAGGCGAGGCCGATATAGAAAAAGTTTAATACGCGTGAAGCATAAGAGTTTTGTCGAGACCGCAGAAATTGTGCCGAAATAAGTCGAATTGCTGATATACGCGAAACCGATATAGGCGATGTTCGTCGTTTTAACACAAGTGCTGTCCATCTTCAACATATACAGCAGTGGGAGGTGAAGAACTGGGCGTTGTTTTCCCGGCGATTGATTTTTCAAACAACTCCTTCGACCCTAAAGCCTGAAGTTGCCGCGATGACCGAGTCCTATTTCATCGACCTTAGCAAGCGCGGACCCGTCCGCAATGCTTTTAAGCGCTATTTACGCGCAAATTACGTTCCCGTAAAATCGATGTACCATGTTTTCCCTCCAGCGGTCTATTGTGTCCTTGCTTAGCTGAGGCTGGACGTTCAAAGCAGCCAGCGAGCCTGCTCGATAGCAGCAAACGTCCTCGAAGTGCGCTATAAATGCTGCAGCGTCTGGACGATTGGGCAGTTGAATAAGCAGACGCCGAGCAAGTTAAACAAGCGTTCGCTCTGGCAGATGGTTTGTGATTGTCCAGGTTGGCTCAGCATTGCAAACGCTTATGCTAACGATCCCACTGAAGCCTTTTCTTGGAGAACTGCGTGAAAAGAATCTTTCTTCAGGCTAATTCACTGCGGTATTTTAACCAGTAATCGTCGCTTCAGATCGTATCAGGCGATGCGCCGTTGTCAGTGCGCAATCAGGTTGCTTAATGACCGGGCGCTATCAACTGAAGCGACACGTTTAGGTTGCTGAATACAGACAGGTATACTTGCTCTCCCTGAGGACCAGAGCTCACCTTAGCGTCGTTAGGTAAGATCTAATAAACGCAAATGAGACGGTGCCATATGTGAGCGTACCTTGCCTCCAACCAAACGCGCGCTTCCTTCATGCATTATAGATAGTCTTCGACGCTATGCGTGCGAATCGCGCTATTTCTGCACGTACGTCAATTGAGCAGACGTCGCTAGTTCGAAGTTGGGGTAAGCGCCGGTGAGTTCATAAATAAGTGCTCCTATTTACTTCCTATCCAGGTCTAGTGCAATTCGTTTGAGTAAGGTTGATGTTACAGAGATTGATGGGACAAATACTAAATTGTAACCGACGCGAATTGAAGGTGAGATTATTGACTTCGTAGATCGAAGTATGCATGTTTAAAAGCATATCAGAGTGCGTCAGTTACTGTAACATTGGTACGTCAGAAGGATTGAATGTTGTATTTTTCATCGGTCCGTAAGTAACTGTGCGTCTTCTGTCTTTCAAACTTCATGTGGCCTGATCTTTGCCTCCTTGTGCGTTTAATTATCATGAGTTCTTTTCTGCAGCATCTATTCGCCAGTAACACATGTGCTAGTTGTAATAGGTAAGGAGTCTGTAGGTGTTGACTGCTTTTTCGATGTTTTTGGCCTGTGCTGCTTCAGCGCTGAAGTTGCGATAATGACGAAACAGGTCAACAACCAGTTGTACAAAAATTCAAGGAAGCCCAACTGGTTGTGTCCATTTGCACGATTTTAGCCATCGTCATAAGATTGGCCCATGCAGTGGAAGCCAGCCGTTTAGCCACGGTTACAACACTCCACGAAGTAGTTTGCGGCTATAGTATTTATTGATTTGTTAACTTGGGTTCGCTATGATGTGTGTTTGAAGTATCGACGCTTCAAAGGAATTAATTCAGATTCTGTTTTTGTTGTCTCGGATCGCAATAGACGTTTGTTTGGATGAAAATAGCTCGTAATGTAATTTTCTTTATTGACCGTTTATTTTAACATGTAACCACAACTCGTGCCAAAACATTCAAGCAATGCTTATCAGCAAGCCGTTCAACCACGGACTTGCGTGTTGAATGTTAGCATGCGCTGTTGTGGCAAAACTCATTTATTTTGGCAACATCACGAGAATTTTGCTGGAAGCTCGTGCCTGTCTGTGCGAACGCCATGTGGGTGAATTCTGATGGATGTAAAATGTCGTGTTCTTCGCGCCGCAACTCAGACCCCACGTTAACAAATACCAAGTTTTCGAAACTCACTGTTAAAACTTAACAGCGGTTTGCAGTTCAGGAAACCCAAGGGAAAATAACCGTGCTCACTAGACACAGCTTGTACAGAAACATGCTTATACTTAAAAGCGTATGCAGTTTTTCTTGCGTGAGTGATACCCACCTTGTTTCCTTTGGCAAACTTTGCTGTTCCGCCCAGGTTAAACGAGACGCAAGATGGTGTTATTTTCCGGTTCCTGTAATTAATTTTTAAGCCAGGAGAATCCCGCATTGCTGTATGCCGTTCACGGCTTTGACTTGCACTTGCTGTTATCTTCATGCAGTGCAAGTGAGGTCCACGTAATGCGAAACTCCATCCTAACCTATACGCATAGCGTTGCCGCGATTTTTGAAATTATCTGATGTCTTTTGCAAGGGGTTGAAACATTTCCAGGTGCTTTCTGCATTTCTCACAGTCTCCTCATTTGAAGCGCTGTTGGAAAAGGAGACTGCTATTCAGAAATTCAACTCAGGACATCTTCCATCTCGTTTGTTTCGCCGTAGCAAAACCGAAAATCTATGCTCGTCCACACGTCCATATTGCTCCTTTTGTGCTTTTTGGGCCGCTGTGGATGGCAGATTGTTTTGGACGGGGCTTCGCTTGCTGGTGATGCGGCTTGAACCAGGCCAGCTCGCGAAGTGTAATGGCAAGCGACTGTGATTTGTTTGTGTCAAAAATGGGGGCTTTGCCCGCAACTGACTTACCTTGCCTCTTGCAAAATTTTTAGTCACTTACGTCATGCTAAGCTTCAAGTCCAGCTCATGCAAATTCGACACTGTAGTCAACTATCATGGTGTTCAACTGTTCAGCGCACAGTGTGCGTCGCTTAGCATGTTATCGGCAGTATATTTACAGATAAACCATAAGAATGCTTACGACGGTTTGATACTTTTAGGACAATCATTGGACCATTAGACATTTTACTCTCTTTCAGTAGACCGTCGCAAGCAATAGAATGCCCGTTTCTTTGCAAGTATATTATTCACGGAAACGATACTTTGTTTAAAATAATTAGCAATTATTCCTTCCAATCAACTCGAATAGAAGTGTTAAGTATCGAGCTGCAATTCGTCTCGCAAGAAACCATGAGATGAGCGATAGTGTTTCGGCAGGTAAATCCATCAAACGAAATTCCGGTGTTCTGTATGCATCACTTGTGCTGCAGATACGCGAGTGAAGTAGTGAAGTACTGAACGCTTTTACTGTAATTGTTTCCAGGATAATGGAGAAGGTAACGTTGGCACCATCATCGATATTGGAAGAACGGGGTCAAGAAACCCAGAGAAAACGGTTTTGGTGCAGTGGGATTGCGGTACCTGCACAAACTATCGCGTCGGCAGAGAGGGAGCTTATGACCTTCTCGTACTGGACAGTGCTCCTGCTGGTACACGAATTGTCTTTCTGTCTTTTCTGTTGTAAAGCAGTTCTTACTTGAAATCAACAACCTTTTCCTCCTTCTCAGCAAAGCTTTAAGATTTTCAAATTGACCGAGAAGTTTGTTAACCTTTCGCCTTTCTTAACCGTAACCGTTTATGCCTTGATGACAATCAAATGCCAGTGCTGCAAGTTTTATCAAGACCACGTGCGCGATTGCGGCCGTAAACTGTTGGCGTTCGTGTGGATTCAATTCTATCAGCACTTGATAAAGAAATTGCTGTACGTAAGATACCAGGCCAAGGGGTTTCGTGGTCAAACTGCACATCGTACGCAGTGCTACAAATCAAAGTCAGTATCCTTACCCGAACTGGTGGAAAAACTTCGTGAAGTTACGTGTTTTGTAGAGTTCTGTTGCTTGTGATGAATACCGTTTGCTTTGCAAATTGTATAGCTGTAGCGTTATCTCAAACAAGTGCACCACACGCTTTTGTTGCGGTGAAGCTCAGCTCTGTGTTGACTGGTGATCTGTGATTCAAATATTGATTGCAGTCCTGCCACCATAGATCAGTTGCAGCGAATTTTGTTGATCTTTTCGTGGACTAGTGGCAAAACTTTCGCTTGCTGCCCAATGTTAACCACGATTTTCCATGCTACTCACCGCTTACGTAGCTTGGTCATATCAAATGAAGTTTACCTTTTATTTCTCGTACTGTGAGGATTGGAAGACTGCAAGTAACGAGTGCGAACCACTGCACGTTGTTTCACGTGACGGAACGTGACTTCCACAAATTCGCGACGTTCAAACTTTGACCTTTTGAAAATGATGTGTCTTTCTCGTTAAGGGATCCAGCATCCAAACAAGCGTTGCGGGATGTGCATGACTTGTATTCGCGGCGCTCGATGGCAGTGTCTCGACTGCGTCGACTTCGACCTGTGCACCCGTTGCTACACCAGGCACGACCATGGCCACCGGTTCAAGCGGTTTAACTGCAGAAGTTCGCCGGGGTACGTTTGCGTTTGCGACGTAAGCTGCCGCATTTAGCAATATCCATATTTCAAAATGCACCCATTTGATATAATTGCACGTCGAGGAGTCATTGTCAAAGCAAGTTAGCATTTTGTTGCATCTACACTGTCACCCCATTTCTTCAGAGCTTAGCGTTTAGAGGCGAACACACACACGTATCCTTTTTTTGAGTGATTTTTCTTACAGTAACGCTGTTGCATTCGCAACTTTGATCGATAGCTCCATCACTCTTCTCCATAATCCTACTCGTGGGTTTGACGTCATGTCGCTTAGCGCATTTGACGCGTGTTTTTTTTACTCAGACAAACTCTTCCGCCTCGCTCCAAGTGTCCGGCGCCTGTACAAAGCAAAGGTCTCTTTCCCGGAGCTCGGGTGGTGCGAGGCTGTCACTGGCAATGGAATGATCAGGACGGGGGAAAGGGACGTGTCGGCAGCATCGTGAAGCTCCAGTAAGGGCGGAATCCATTGAATGAAACTAAAATGATTTTAGTTTGGCATGCAGTTGCCTAATGTGAAGGTTTTGACGTTTTCAAGTTAGAGAAATCCCCGAGGGCTTGTTTCTAAAAGTCTTCCTCTCGGTGTCGCTCGACACTCGTGTGATTGCAAGTCACCTGAATGCGAACATATTCGGTTTTCGGGCATTCCCAACTAAACATTATGACTTTTATTGAGTTACACGAAATAAAAGCTAAAGCCATCTTTGTTCTGACGTTAAACGAAGTCTCGCGTTGCTTTGTGTGTATCGTGTTGTTTGTCTTCAACGTAAGGCATCAGCGGCTTAAGCTTTTCTCGTAAGGCTCGAATTGCGGAAGTTTATATTCAGTAAATGGTATTCGGTTACTTCATCGGGACAATTTAACGGTTCACGCGGTGAACTAGCGTTTGTTATTTCAACTTCTCGCAAAAGCGTTATTACTTTCACGCAACTTCTCACAAAAATCCTTTCTGCTGCAAATCCGTGAAATGTTAAGGAAGCGAAGGTGGACACAAGCAGTTATCGGCGCGAATGAACAGCGTGGACCTTTCCCGAGTATCTCTAATAATGGTTTGATACTTGCAGAGGATGCAAGTCCCCCGACACCGAGTACAGCGTCGCTAGAGTCAAGTGGGAGAACGGTTTCGAGAACATTTATCGCGTGGGTCACGACGGCAAAGTTGATTTGCGCTACGTCGAGCCCGGAAAGGGCATGAGTTACTGTCGCGAGCATTTGCCGAAATGCGGTAAGTCGTTTCTTCCTTGTCATCAAAGCGAACACTGTTTGAAGGGCTGATGTTCTCCGTGCATTTAAGAGTTTGCGCGACTCGTCTCAAGCTGCTCGATAAAAGAAAAAGGCCGGGTATTCGTCGTATGCCGTAAGACTTGGTGTGTGAGATTAAGCCGACATGCCTCGGGTTTATCATCACTGTTAACGTTTCGAAGTGTTCGCGAAGGTTTAGACGTGACACGCAACACCCTGAAGCTTATTTTGAAGCAACGATGAACTCGAAGAACGCAATATTTTTAACTGTATATATCCGGCATAGATGCGACGGAATCACGACCATGACCGAGTGACCCGTTGCAAAGCACGAGTCCGCCACTCATACCGTAATTTCTCGTGCGGGACATTTCTGCGCAGTGTCGCATTTTATCCTGTCTTACCCGGATCTGCAGCACCACAGGTTGTTTTTGACTCCTCATTATTTTTTCATTTGCGCGAAACAGCGATAAAGCAGTTTAAGACCGTTCGTTCCGGAGCGAATCGGGTGAATGCATCGTCTCGTATGATCGGGCTTTGAACTTAGTTTTGTCAGATTTAGAGCTGCTGCCCTGAAAATGAAAGCAACCAAAATGCTGTGCGAAAAGATACAAAGTGAAACTTCCCTTCCCTGCATTTTTCGGCGAAGCCTTGGGGTTCATGACTTAAGATTTAAATAAATCGCCCGGAACTACGTGGAAGCATTTTTAAACGAAGCGCGTGCAGTTACACTACTGAGCGTGTTTCAGTCATTTCCAGGTGAAATGCACGTTTCAGATAAATGAACCACCTTCAGTATTACAACCACTGCTACTACAGCATTTAGAGCACATTTATGTTGCGATTTTTTTTCACAAAATGTTCAAAAAGCAGCTCAAGCAGTGTATGAAAGGGGCAACGCATTTTGAAAGGACTCAAAAAGGTTTGGTCATCAATATGTTTCCTCAGGGGCAAGCCTTAACAATGGTCAGTCCGGCTCCAATAACATAAGATTTTTTATATCGATGTTGCAAAAGCCTCTCCGTCCCACACAAGCTCTACTGCCTGAGAAAATCTTAGCGGAACTCTTCTCGAATTACTGACCGATGTCACACGCCTTCTTTGTGGTTGCACATTGCGCAAGCTCTTTGTTCGGTGTCGCTTGACTTAGTGCACGGCGTAGTAAAAGCCACCCAGCTTTGCCGGTTGCAACGTCCGGCGGCGTCGGACAACGTTGTGCTGATCCCAGCGTTGCTGTGCAGGTTAATCTGATATACACGACAAACAGCAGAGTTTTAACTGCGGTGTTTCTCACGTTACACCAGTTGTTTTTTGGCAGAAACCGCAAAGACATAGCTTGTGTGCATTTGCTCTCAGCTCCTTTGAGGCGACACTGTTACAGTCCAGAAGATGGCTATTTTCACGAACAGTTTTGGCTTACGCTAAACGCTGGGAAACGAGCGGGATGTTTGATCGCTGCTTGTAATGGTCATGACGTGCCGCTGATAAGGCCGGTTTCCACGCTCCGGCATGCTCATTAATACACTGCGTGTCATAATAGAGATAAAGTGAGGACCGTCGCGCCGTAGATTTTTCTGACCCTGACCAGCTGGCTTCGACCGTCTAGGGTTGCAGCTCCGTAAACAACCTGTCTCTGAAGTGTCCATCGCGACTGAACCGTATTTCTCCTGCAACGTCGACTTCCTTTGCACCTCCTTTGTGAGTGTGTGACATATTGTTGATTTAATTCGTCGGTGACGTAAATGATTTTTTGCAAAAGAAGACCAGAGCTCCCCGCGACAACAGGCTCCTGCTTGGCGGTTCAGATTTCTTCTGCCTGGGAAAGTTGTTTGAATGCAGCTGGACCATTAGATCTGTTTCGGCCTTGTAGGAGTTCTTGTCGAAGAATAGACAAGTCTTGGGTTTGTGTCATATGCTCGGCTTAAGCGCGTTTTTGCGACTTCCCGCTTCCATTAACAGACTTACTCATCGGCGGCCACTGTTTTTCTTGACTTGTTCGATTGACCGGGATTAGCATAGTGAAAACTGTCGCGCGAATAAACAGACTTAATCCCATCACTTCCTTGGTGCATCGACAAGCAGCTTGCCAGCCGCCAATCGCCCCATTACCGTAGCCGGACAGTGACGTGAAAGGCTTTTGTTGCGCAACTGGCGCGTCTTTATCGCCGATCAATCACAGCGTTAATCTATTTACGAGTGAACTTGCTTCTGAAAATTTCCGTCTTGAAAGCTTTCATGCGTTTTGCGAAGGAACACCCTGGAAAGTCTTCGTCGCTATTGGAAAAAGTTTGCCTTCGTAGATATGTATATACTAAGTAACACCACACTAAGGACGTTGTTTGGTTTGTGGTGGTGAACTGATCACGCACAAAACTTATTACATTGTCCTGCAAGTCGTGATTTATTCTTAAAACCTGCGTTTCAGCCGAATTGCAGTCGTTACCAGCTTGGCAATCGTGTTACGAAGAAAACGCAAGCCCGTCGAAACTAGATTCTGCGAAAGATCTTTATCTTACTCGTCTTGAAATCGATTTATCTGCTAACGATTAACCGGAGCAGCGTCTTTTGAACGATTCCGATAATCCCATCTGGCTTACGCGCCATGTTTGTTGCCTTCAGATGTACAATGTACATAAACCCAAGGAAACTGTTCCTACCCGCCGCTTTTGAAGTACACCTTGTTTTAAACATTGAAAGGTTTCACTAAAAGGAAGCACTGCGTCGTGGTCCTCGGATTCTCGGGCGTTGTGTCAAAATTGTTTGCATTTGCATTCTTCGTAGAAAGCGATTTCCGCTCTTGCGCGTAAGATCTAGCTCAGTTCGTCGAATATTTCAGATTGCCATGAAACCTTTATTTCTAGGGAGGTCAGAACGCGATTGCCGATCGTATTAACCGTTTGGTTTGTGTAAACGGCCATCTATATAAATATTAGTGCAGAGACGATGCCCGGCCTTGGTTTCTCGCGAAGAAGAAATCTTGTTGTCGGTGTCCACGGCCAGATCAAATCTCGTTCATCATCTAGATTGCCACCTGGCCAGAGTATTAATCAAAAATAGACTTGCGCAGTGTTGTCGAACGCAGCCATGATTGCTTTCGCTGCTACACAAGCGTGTCGTGTCGTGACTGAGTCGACGTGTGGAAATGAGTGTTATTTCCAAATGCGGTTTTGTTCGCAAATCACGTCGCTTACGAACTTGGTTCGAGTAAAATTTTGGTGATGGTCGTGATGTGGAAATTGGGTGCAATTTGGCTTCGGGCAAAATTTTCGAGTATGTGGTGGCGAGTTGCTATTGAAACGCGTTTGTGATTGGCTGTTGCGTCTGGTTTTCAAGACGCTTAAAGGCGCGTTTCTTACAAATCAGTTACATTCTCGACCAGATTATGCCAAGGTCTTGCTGGGTTGTCGGCAATAGGCTTGGTGCACGTGGGCAACAACTATCGCTTCAACGACTGAAATTGTGACTTTCGGCGACTTTTGAAGAATTCGACAAACGTCGTTTTTGATTTATCTTTGTTTTTATTGCAAATTGGAGAAAAAGATCAGAAACCACGTATGGAACAAAATTACAACTTGTTCCAGAACAGAGACATTGAAACCCACACACCGACCTTCCTGTCTCGCAGGATATCGTTACTGATTTTGGACTTCAAAGGCGGCACGGGTGGAATGGCAAACAATAAATCATCACCCCACAAAGCAGCTAATTTCTTTGTTTGCATGAAGAACACCGATTGTCAGTGAAACGTTTCGTGTCTTATTCAATTTTTAAGCAATATTTGAGACATTAAGTAAGCGTTTCCGTCAAAAGCATTGTAACGATCCGCATGTGCATTATGCAAGGGTCTCGTTTACGAAAACAAATTGATTCACGCGCAATCTGTTTTTTTGGTCATAGACCGAAATGTTTTTGAAATGAGCCAAAAGAATTGAGACATTTCGGTCAGAATGTCTAAAAATATAGAACACTGCTACGGCAAGTTTTGATACAACTGTGAGACAAATGACCGAAATGTCTCGGTGACTAAAATGAATCAGCAAAAAATGACCGAAATGTCTCAGCGAAAAAAAAACAGCGCGCAATATGGTGTCCAGCAGAAAAAAGACGTCCACCAGCAAAACCTTCATTTTTTTAATCCCTCACAGGAAAAGTTCTGTCGTTTCGTTTAAAACAGAGGTGACGAACCTATTTGCTATCGCGGGCCACTTTGTCAGTTGCCGCTGAGTGAGCGGGCCGCACAACTTTAGTCATTCTATGAAACCTGTTAAAAACGAAAACAAAATTGTTCATCGCATCGCAAAGATTAAAAGCGGTTCAAAGAAAGTTCAAGACTGCTGGTCTCGCCTGAATGCTTCGCGGGCCGCATGTTCGTCTGGTTTAAAACGTTAAACAGCTTTCCACTACTGCGTTTGTCTTCCTGCCGATTAAAGTTGCCGGCAATAGAGAACCACTACATTTTTAAAAACGTCCATCCTGCAACCAATAGTTTTAAGCATCATGCAACCAATAGTTTTGAGGTTTGCTCAGTGTCTATCGCAGCAAAAACGCACTTCACCGTCATGTTTAAATTTAAGATCAATTTATGGTTCCGCTGCAGGCTCACCGTCGCCCGTGACCGGCCAGTTCGCCGTTGGAGACAAAGTGCGTGTGACCCTCGCCGAGGACGTGTTGAAGCCGATGCAGAAAGAACATGGCGGCTGGAATCCTAAAATGTCATCCGTGAGTTGAATTATTGATGCGCAAGCTTGGCAGGAGCTCGTTAATATGAGAGGCATTTGCAGCCGATGCTTCACGACAAATAATTCCAGCGTAACATCTGTCTGACTCCTTGCGTGCTGCAATAATTTAAATCCGTTAAATTGTGAAACACTTCGGTTTCCGGTTCAACGTCTCACTTGTTTGCCAAAGTAAGACTAACACCTTCGTTCAAGACATTTTTTGCACGTAATCTGCACTTGCTCCGTAAAGCGAGTGTGGGCGTGAACTTTGTCTTCCGTTGATGAAACCTCAAACGTGCCTTTTCTGTAATCGTTCTCGCAGCTGATTGGCAAAATCGGTCACGTGCATCGCATTACAACCAGCAATGACGTCCGCGTGCAATACGACCCGGATGTTCTCGGTGGGTCCAAGGAAAACTGCCGGTGGACCTTCAACCCTGGGGCTCTGGAGAAAGGTGAGTTCGTTTGTGCAGTACTGTCTTGTTCCATAGTGCAAACTTAGCTGTCAGTTAGGCTTCAGAGTCACAAAAAGAGCAAAAAATTGTCTGAGGCGTGTCACAAGGGATTAGCTCTTCTCGACATGAAAAACCTGTCAGACTTTGTCTTGCGGAGGTCTTGTTTCAGTTGCTGCAATCAGGTAGGCCGCAAAAGCTGCATGTGGTTTTCCGAAATCCGCTCGTCGGAATTTCATCCGAGCAGCACGGTAATTCGTCCATGCTGCATCTGCGTCAATGCAGGTGGGAGGGAGGGCCGAAATTCTTTGCGCAAAACCAAAACAAGCCATCATCGAGACTGTGCTCCCGTCACTCGTTGCGCTTTTTGCAACAATGCTGATCCTGGGGTTCGAGGCTCTTTTGCTTTGTCCTTCGGTTGTTTGCGTCTCGCATGCTATCAAAAAACAATAATGCTGTAAAATGTGCGTATTTTTGTGTTAAAAGAACTCAGTCTGCGTCCTTGCGTTGTGATTGCTTTGTGTGGCTATTTGCTTCCACACGAGAAACCCAAGGGCATACTGACATGTTATTCGCCGCTTTCTCCCTTCCACCTTGAACGCGACACGACAGCGTTTTGCTTGATCAGACCACTTACCTTGCGGTTGAGACTAACGAGACGAGCTCGTCTTGATTTTTCCAGTTTCTGACGCGACGATCAAATCCACAGCCGTACAGTCGACCCCGAGAGACGACTCGCTGGTAAGTGGCTGGTTTAAAGTGACTTTCAGCAGATTAAAGAAATGAAATGACGTTCGAAAACGATCGGCTGGTGTGCGTGCGCGTTGCCATAGCAACATTCGTTTTCATTACTGTAAATTAAGGACTTAACGTTCTTGTTGCTCACCGTGGCACTTATCAAGAAACTTGCTAGATACTTGTGACTTATGTCGTGAACTTGCAAAAGCTACGTTGTGTTTGATCTTGTTTGACAATTAGGAACAAGATAACAAGATTGTTTTGGCGTATTAAATTTCTTGACTAGACCACAGTCTATCAGAACGGTTGTTACGCCTGAGATATCCGCGTAGATCTGGCATCTTCAAGTTCGTAGTTGCTTTGGGTGGACTACGTTGAATCCGATCATCATCGTGCCTCGCGGTCACTTTGGTTTGAAAAGCTTGAGATAGCAGATATTGTGGTTTCTCTATTTCGAGCTAAAGGTTTTAGTGGTCAGGCACTAATTAAGCCGAAGTAAGATTTTGCTGGAGCGCGTGGCACGTTGCGACAGCGCTGAAACTTGCAATTAAAGAAATATTTTAACTTCTCGTCCAGCAATTACTGTTTCTGCTTTAATCTTTGAAGGTCGGTTCTGACCTTGAACGCCATTAAAAGCGATGCTTGCGAAAATTTCGACTTGCGCGCAAAATACAACAGGAAAATAACATCACACCGTTTCATGCGCGAAGTGCGGTCGCCTCGGCTCCATTCCTTGTCAGGGAGGACGAAGTGCTGGTTGAGCTTCTGGGTCAGCTTTGCGTCGCCTTGCAATAGTTGTGCTTCCCGAGTTCACTGCTTTGTGGTTTTGTTCTATGCTCTTGTCGTTTGGTTTGTTCGGTGTTCCCTTATGTTTGTGTGCGTGCGTGTGTGTGTGAGTGTGTGTGTGTGAGTGTGTGTGCGTGTGTACGCGCGCTACTCTGCGACGTAACGATGCCGCTGCTGTATCACCGACAGCCGATGTAAATGACTGGACGGGCCAAAATTGAAGTTTGATGAAATAGGGCGTGTTCGCTGCGCAAACGATACGGTCGAGTGCCTTGAGGAGGCGCAACTCTTTCGGTAGCTCGTAAAGTGGTGACGCATAAAATTGGTTCCCGCGGTTTCCATATTCAAAATTTGACGACCGCCACGCGCAAGGTCAACGTAATGTACCTGCGCAGTGCATCCCAGATTTGATTGATAACATCCGTTATTTCCGTTTATCTTCCTAGCGTTATCAGACATGAAGGTCAAAGAGTTACAAACATCCGTAAATTTGTCGAAGGTTATCAGAAACATTTCGTTGACGGTTGATCGTTTGATGTTTTACTGGCCACTTTTTGGAATCAAACCGGGAATTGTGTGATTGGAAAAGTACGTCCGAATTCAGATATTCGGGTTAGTATAATAGAAACATCACAGCGTACATTGGCACCGGCAAACGTTTTTCATCAAAGGCACAGTTCGCCGACCTGACGGCTTTGCAGCTCATTCATACTTGAAAGAAAGTACTGTTTGGTTTTTCTATGCATCCAAATACACTTTTTATGTTATTTACCGTAGAATTCCATTCAATAGCAAGCAGCATTTCAAACCCAATTCAGTTTTTTTTCATGCAAATTGTTGTCAAAAAAGCTCCACTTTTTGTGAGCTCGTAAGTTCTAATGTTAAAGGCAGATTGTGAATCGTAAAGCACGACCATAACTCAGCCTTACCACGAACAACGGCGTTGGGCCTGATCAGTAAAATTTTTGTGATACTTGTCACACGACCAATATTTTCTAACGATTTAGATAACAATAGTGGCGATATTGTTTCCCTGCAAGGTTTTATCATCTTCAATGAGAGCACGTGGCCTTTTAATTGCGCTCAGTCCCTGAGTTGTTAGTCCTTTTGACGAAATGTGTTTCATCACTTGTTACACAAAGATAGGATGACAAAAGACTGCGCGTGAACAATGAGCTGAACGAGGCTGTAATTTCGGAAGCAACAAAAGCTGAGCAGGAACTCAAAATCGTGTCAACGTAATCGAGTGAACAGTATCAATACAAAAGCAGCTTGGGAATGCAAATATAATTACTTTTGGAAAAGAGTAAAAGTGTTTCGGACAAAAAAAGCTGTAAAATGAACAATTGTTTGTAAGTTGTAAACTCTGCAGTTGGCAGAGCTCGTGATGGAGATGCTGCCGTTCGCATGTTGCAGCACAAAAGCCTTCGACAGTGGAGCGTCATCGATGAGAGCTCTTCGCTGGCGCAGTTTTGTTGCGAACAAAATGCCGAACAAACGAGTTCTGCTGCAGAGCATCATACAAGCTGTTTTCCTTAAATGAAAAGATGACAGTGAAGCTTGACAATATTGACTCGTGTTAATGCTTCCTCAACCTCACCAGCTGTTTGAAATGGCATGCACTTTGTACCCGATCTTTGTCACCAAAAGACCAGTGTTCCCACTAATTTTAGACCCTTTGTATGCGCAACAAAACGCAGCTCTTCAGGCACTCCTAAAAACTTGTGAGCATTATTTGCTACGACGCTGGTTGGCCGACAGGTGCTATAAGAAGGAAATTTCACCGAAATCCTTGTAATAAATCCAACATGGGTGAGGTTGACTATGGCCTCGCACGCACATTCAGTCACTTCCAGAACTTGTCTAATTGTCATTACTAGGGCAACCAATTTTTTACGAAAAAGCTTAAAATTTTGACTTTATAATGACCTATCAATTTCCTGCGTTCGCAGTCGAAACGCGGTATGGTATACAAAGCATATATTAGAAATCAACTGATGGGTTCAAAACCTTTATTCTGTTGAAATGAAGCAAAAATCAGAAGTGTGTAAGACGGGAACGAAACTAGAGGTAACAAACCGTAGACGAAAATCGATCCAAACACACAAGAGAAATATCCAGTGTCAGTAAACCTGAAGTCACTGAGAACGTTCTACATTGTTATACTTCATTATCAAGTACTACCACGCCTAGTGTACTTTCAGTCGTCCAGTAGTGGGCAAAACAACATTATCACGTCAGAAGCCGCAAAAGTCCAGTAGTATGTCAGAATTTCAGCGAACTTTAGCAAAGGCATGTCAACATCTGTTGTAGCTTTAATGAAATAAAACCAAACTGTGCCGCAAGAAATTTTGACCTACCGATAAATTTTGACTTTTTTGACCTAATAACTTTGAAAGTCGCTCGTGGTATCAGTGCAAAATGAGGACGTTTCGTAAACTTTAAAAAGACAGAAAATTTTTGAGTTTTGGTTGCCTTAGCCATTATTATACGTACGTGTCTGGCTTAGACTCGTGTTCCGTGTCATCTAAGAACACAGGACACATAAAGACTTCGTCGCAATGCACCGCAGGGTGTCACTAGGCAGGCGCAGGCAAAGTGACAAAAAGCAAGCACTGAAACAGCGCACCAGCAACTGTTGCAACCACAGAAAACAGAGAAGCGTTACACAATGGGATAAAATAAAGAGTTGTAAAAATCATGAGACACTTCGAGTGAGGAATAAAGCGGTTATTAGAAAACGCTCCTTGCTGCACCAATGCATATAGGATTATCTCTAATCCACGCATTCGTGTAAACGCAACTGCACCGTCAGTACGGTGTTGTCGGAGGGGGTTCCCCTACATGGAAATTTAAGTCCTCACTTTGAAAAGAAAAATATAAGTGCAACAATGGCTAAGCTCTTATTTTATTCTGAAGTCCTCTATCCAGCTCTGCAGCTCCATTAAAAGACCTTGGCTAGCAAGTATAGACGCAACACTTGCAATTCCAAGACAAACTCCCCAAGACGTCATCAATGCAAGAAATCGCAAATGACATATTTTTTTCATGCCTACTCAGGCGTATTTTGTGTTGTAACAACAATTTTTGAAAGTTAAAAAAACTTTCGTCTCTCGAAATTTTTTTCCTTGAGCTTTTATGCATATTGCCTGCATAATACGACATCCTTATTCTACACATCATAGTTAGTACACATTTCAACAACTTTCCTAGGTGGAGTTAAGAATTAAATCCAATCAAAAATCCATAATTTGGAATATTTCAAACTTCACAGCTAAACTTTTTCTAGTCTGCTCTTTGCGAAAAAGTAAAAGTTGCATTTATTTTCTGCGTCCAACGATTCTGTTTGCGCCTCTGAATGTCAAAGCGCTTGGGAACCTCTCATCTTTCAGATGCCAGGGAAAATATTTCAGATTCTTCCGTAGTTTCAGGGTGATTCACGCAAGGCCTTAGGAGGCCTTGATTCGCCACCCACCGGGAATTCTAACGTACCTGGACACGTACATTGCTTTTCCTGTGGGCAGCTCCTGACATCGATTTATGACGCAGTGACATCTTGTTTTTGAAGTGTAAATGCCGTGAGTTGCATTTAAGGATTAGTAAAACAGTCCAGATGACTGCTGCTGCGCACTTCTGCTCACAGCTCACATAGCAAGTGCAATTCTTGTACAATGGCAAATAAAAGCTCCAGGTTTCCTGTAGGCTTTCGAGAAATGAGCCGACTGGGCCCTGCTTTCATCTTTTTGCAATGATTCAAACTTGCGCATATCTGTATTCAAGTAACTTCACTCCACAGGTGAAAGCAGCAAGGAGTCAATCGCAAATTTTTAATAGGATTTCACGTAACACTACGCATCGTCAGTCCTTATCATCTGCAAGCAATGCCGACAGGTGTGAAACGTTGAAAGGCTAAAACAACCTCAGAGAACGTGAACAACCTCAAGACTGCAATGAAAAAAACGCACAACCCTAACCGCGACAAATGAAACAAGAAAATAAAATACGTCTAGCTCAACTGCATGCATCCACTGAAGTTTCAAAATTTACTGCAAAAATGACAAGAACTTAATAAATCCTAACTCCACAGAAAATGTCGCTTTCAGATAAACGTACTACTGGCAGGGCGACGCTTCCGAAGTAGCTTGAAACAACACGCGGTATGATTCAGAATAACTGCGCAATGTGTAAACTCAGCGTGCGTTTGGTCGCTATGGCAAGCAAGTCTCTGCGGGAACATTTGAAACGCTGTGACTGACGAGAGCGAAAACGCCCGTACACTGGCCGCGAAAATCAAAACACATCAACGCTCATCACAAAGGAAACAAAAATTTATCTCACGCGTGGGAGGAATATTAATTTGTGCGTCAAGTTTGTGATCTTCACAGATATTCAAAGAAAGGAAATTAGGTTGTTCAACAAAAGTAATGGTGTAAGCTTCATGTATCGGTGGTTTAAACTTGCGATTGATTCCTTACTGCTTTCACCTGTGGAGTGAAGTTACCTTGTACACTGAGTCACAACCTCGGACGCAGAGAGGTCAAGGCGTTCCGAATAACCTCAAGAGCTTGAACTTGGTGCACAACGTTCATTTGCTCCAAAGGGCAGGTTGCCGTTGTTGTTTGAATTGACTCTGTAAACACTCAGTCATTTTCGTTAGCTTGAGACAATACTTAAAACTAATTAGACGTCGCCAACCCTCAGGTGCACAAGTTGTAGGTACCACGTGGGAAATGTTTCGGTTGTCTACGCTTGCATCACGCGTTACTGGCTGGACAAATTGCTCTCAACTACTGAAGCATTTTCAGTGAAAATGTATGCGAAACTTAATGCTAGAGAGTGGTTAAGAATGGACGTAAAGTTTCTGTTGTTTTGAAACATATTTTATTTACGTTCGGAACAGATGTGGTCAAAATGTCTGTACAGCAGTGCGCAAACTTACGAGACTTCCGTTTTTCGTGCGCGCCTTAAAAATATTTGTGCGCGCATAGCTTAGACCGGAGGGAACACTGCATAGGACCATTTGTAGCTATACCATGTTGTCACAAGCATTACACTTTTTGTTTAAAATGGTGACGGAGTTGTTTAGATAGAATAACAGCCCTCGTTTTGGTATTTGGGAATGTTAATTTTTGTTTCATTTGGTGAACAAATGCCATTTCCGGGGTCCTAAAAATTTAAAACACAGGTTTCCCAACGTGATTGGAGCTGAACCCTTAACCACCGGCGGTACAATTTTTCAACCATAACAGTCGGTATAGGTACACTTGTACTTAACCTATTTTCTTAATAAATCTGCACTTCAGATATAGCTGACACATGTCCTGATCCTGGATAGTAATTGGTATGTACACTCAATTTGGGTTAGGCTTTGTAAAATGTTGGCTTTTGTTTGTAAGCAACAGGGGCGTAACCAAGAGCAGGGAGAACTTCTTCTCTGGGAAACTCGTATCGTTCAGGTTAAAAGTGTTAGTTTTTAAGTTGCTGCAGTATTTTTATATTCTTGGGGGCTTCGTGTGGCTGCACCACTGGAGGAACTTCTACTGAGCACCACAATTGTGCTGTGCACTTAAATGCGACTTGAATTACTTAGAGCAGAAGGCGTCTGATGTCACGCTTGTTTTTTTTCGTTTGAAACGAGTTGCGACACAGTTGTCGACGTCGCTACGCTTGATGAGTTTTGTGAGGGGTGTGGATTTCTTTCAACTAAAAGTTGTGGTGTCGTGACTGGTGTTGCACCATCGTTTTCTTGGAAGCTAGCGTCAATTTTTCAGCTTTTTACGAATCATTGCGCCCTTATCAGCCTCGTGTTTGGTAACTGTTCCAATCAACTTGCAAGGTCCTTCAAGATACTGGTCAGATTTATTAGATTTGACAAAGAAAGTACTCCTGCCGAACGTGCTCAAACCGACAAAGCTGCACCAAATATGAGATGTCTGAACGATGCTGAATAAAAATCTGAAGAGTGCTTCCAAGCCAAATGAATGCATCACTGTCGAAGAACAACTGTTTCCGTTCAGAGGTCATACCAAATTATTCACACAGCAAATACCATGCAAACCTGCTAAATGTGGCGTCGAATATATTCGGGCTTGCAATGCATCAAACGCCAAGGTTCCTGTCAAGTAACATGCAAGCCACCAGAGAACGGCCTGTTTGCTCGACCGATTTCGCTTGCAATCTTGAAGCAGCTGGCGTCTCGTGCCAGTCGCGGAGCCACTCCGATTGTTGCTACGTTTGTCAAGAGCTGAAGCGGAAACAACGCAAGACAAAAAAAAGTTGTGTGTTTTGCGTGAAACTTGTGGCGGACATTCAGCACCAAAGGCAGCGTGCATCGCTTGTGAAAATAAGTGGGAACTGTATCTGAAATGTATTCGTTGCCACAGTGGTTTATCGTTGAATATTTCTTTCTAATAAGTCAATACTATCATTCAAAAACGTTACATTGTTTTTATGCATCGTTTACGCACAGTAGTACAAAGGAGTAAATGTATTTATGACGTCTCTTATGGTGTGGAGTTTGTTTTTACCTCACATCACCGAACACGGTGAATTTTTTTCTGACTTTTACCCTACACAATCTGAAATAAAATTTTAGAGATCTCAAGCAACCTCAGGTCTCTGAACGAATTCAAAAAGAAGTAATCACGGTCGAAAGACAAAATACACTAGTTACAATTGTACCCAGTCTGTAATTTGTGGGTGAGATGGGTGGGTGTTACTTTTACCAACAAATGCATGCAAGAAACAGCAATTCGTTGCAAAAAAATTCATGTCCCACTGTTTTTTTTGTTTAGTCGCCTTCATCATCCCCGGAACGTCATTGGAGCGTGGATTCCAACCACACCAAGACTGGCACTCGGTCCGGTTGCCTGGACAACGACCTCGTTTCGTCGCACCATAATGTTATTCCTTACATTGTCCGGTTGCCTCCAGGCACTGATCAAGGTTGGTGCATTCCGATAATTTGGACAAACGCGTTGTGCGGCGTTGCCACCCCCATCCCTAATAAAATTAGTACATCATTAGCCTGGTTAGAAAGAAAGTCGTCGGTGATGGACCACAAGTTCAACTTGTTTCTTCTAGGATTCGAGATACCAGCAGTCGGCATGTTTTGTTTTGTCAAAGTGGTTGACTTGTTTCAGATTTTATCTTTGATCAGTTGAAAAGTTTCCCGCAGTGCGACAGTGGAGGCATCCTGTTGTTGTGTTTTGAAAGCGACGCGTCCAGCGTTGGCCAAGTCCACGATTTGCAGCATAAGCTCCAGTTTGTGGGAAAATGTGCCCCTTCGATATGTTCTCAAGAGCTCTGAGCTCTGTCGCTGATTATTCCAATCCCCATCAGTGATCCAGCTCTTGTGCTATCTTTACGTCACGCTCCCGTCTTGCAAACCGGCGATGACCATGCGAAAAGTCGTCCACCGGTCATTCTTGCTGTTCCTGGCTAGTGCGCTGGTGCTGAAGAGCGCACCCGATAAGAAGATCCATGCGGCCTGTTTGTTTGATTGCTTTGTTGCGCCCGAGCAGGCTGGAAAGTGGCCCGGTGCCAGCTGCAATCGAAAATTTCAATGTAGATGTTTGATAAATTTGCTTTCAAGTGTTGTGAGTTGCTTAGCAACGCTGTGTTGCAGATAGTGACGTTTTCGTTTGCTAGTCTGAATGTTTGGGGAGGACCAAACCTTCTAAGCGATATGTAGCGTGTGTTATTCGAGAAAAAAAGTGCAAAAATAGTACGAACTCGGAAAAAATGCCGCGTGGCAAATGCTGCAAAACGAATTTAGTCTCATTTTCTCGCAACTGTGCGAGAGAGATTACGAAAAAACACAGGCAGTCAATATTTCATTCTATGCAAAAGCTCTCTACTCATTGAATTGAATATCTTATGAGCTCTTGCCGTACGGCCCCACAAACTCGTAAAGCACATGACCTCAACCCGAAGTTTTTCTGTCCAAAATCAATAGCGCAGCCGTCAAACAGTCTGCTTTTTTCGCAGGCGAATCTTTACCTCAGGTCGACCCCATCCCCGGCTTCATCGAAACTGTCCGTTCTGGCGACCTGCAGTTAATTCGCAAGCACTTCAAACGATTCTCATTGACGAAGGTAGGTGGGGGCATCCTTGTTTCTTCCGGTGCGCGGTTTTGATAGCATTGCTGCTGATGACAAACTGCTTTGTCTGGCACCGCGGTCCACGACTGTTGGTGACCTGCGTTTCATGAATTGGTGTTATTTAAGCATGTTGCGTAGTAACAATGCAACATGTAATCAGTAATCAGGCGTTGCATTTCATTGCCGCTAGCTGCATCCTTGTGCGTGAGAAGTTTTGCACGGACGAGCGGTTGTCGTGGGAAGTTAGCTTTTCATATTTTCATAACTTTTTCCGATTCGTTCAATCGTTTATCTCTTGTTGATGGCTCTTGAGATCCTTCCGCTAATTATTGTCACGCAACGCCGGCCAAGCCACCTGTTTAAAAGCCGCACTCAAGTCAACTGCTGTGTCTGATGATCGACTTTGTCGAAACTTCGCGCAATCGTTGATGTTTTCTTGCAGCGCATCAATGAAACGTCCGGCGGAAGATGCGCTCTTCACGTCGCGGCTGAAAATGGAAATTACGACGTGACAAAGTATTTGATACAAAAAGGCGCTGACGTCAACGCCACGGACGAACGCTTGTACACAGTGCTTCATTATCTCATTCTTTGGTGAGCGTCTTAACGTGATAATAATAACAAGATATTTTGGTTTAGGACTGGATCGATAGTGCCTTTAAGCCCGAAGTTTTTAAATACAGACGTTTTAAAAAAAAGTTAACTACCCTAGAAAAAACAAGACCATAATATCAGTTAATGGTAATTTTCATATTAAACCTATGGTATATCTTGTGGGTGTATATTTTTAAGTTGGCAAGTTTGATTCTTGGATAATGCATGGATTGTGGGTGTGATGCTGGAAGAGGTGATTTGGGTTAAGAAGTCAAATCCTATTTTTCAGTTAGCGTGTTACCTTTCTGCGTCATATATACAAGGGTCGTGATGTGACGAAAGCAATCTCGCATATGTTTTAGTGAGCTGCTTGGTCTCACCTGAAGTACTGTAGAATCTCACATGATGTTTTGGCCGTCAATATTGCCGAAACGTATATCGGTAAAGCACAGTTTCGTGGGTAAAACTGGACTTCACGATTGCAACTGGTTATATTTAGGAATTTGCATTGCAAAGGATAGTTGCGAATATCCTGGAAATGTCTGCTTCCCTGCTTTAGGTTAGTCTTCAGCCAAGTGGTCTGTTTTTGGTTTGAAGAGCTGCTTTCATGTGCGGATGAGGCACTGAAAGTGAGGTCCCGCCGGCGAAACCTGTGAAGAAAAAATTAAAAATCAAATGTGAAATGTGTGTGCTGCGGCCTATTATGGAAGGTAACGTACAAGCGTGCGTGTATCGCGAAGTTGACAATCATCTGCTCACATCAGTGGCAGAATATGGCGGATCACTGCCATGGCAACAACGAGCTTTTCTGGTTGTCTCGTGAGCGTAAGCAGCTGCGAGTTCTGCATTCGGAGTTTAACGTCCAAGATCGTTAGCACGTCTTTCAACTTGGAACTGCTGGTGTGCGGAGGACCAGCCAAAAATCAGTGGTGTCGTCAGCGAAACGCCCGTCTCGCTTTTGCTTCGGGCGAGGTGCTCCTGAGCACATGCGGCGTTGCTCGGTCGACTCCATCCATCTTGGAATACTGTTTGACCTGCGTGCTCTGCATAGTGCCGTGTTGGATTCACTGGAGCCAGGCTGCTGCAAGTGCTGTTACGTCTCAAACGCTTTGTTGGTTGCACACCTCCGTGCGTTTTCGTGTGTCTTGATCCAACAATTGATCGCTAGTTGTCGGACGTCTTCGCCCCATAGAAAGGAACATCGTTGGTTGACATTTGCGCGACTAGAACATTCTAGCGGTGTCGTCGTGGAATACACATGACACTCTAAAGCCAGTATGATTTGAAACAGTAACAATGCCTGATGTTTGTGGTTACTGCACCCCTGCAAGGGCAGTTTATGCAGCGTGAAGTTGCTGATAAGCACGAGGAATGCTGTTGCGAATCTGAAATGCGCTTTTCTCTGAACGGTGTAATGTTCACCGTGCAGTTAAGGAACATATTAAACAAAGACGTCATCTGGAATCACCTTCGAAAATGGGTCTGATGCATGGGAATTGAGAACAGGTTTGTTGGAAACTGTAATTTTTTATTTTTTGTAAATTTTTATCTTTTTTTTCATAAGACAAAGTTGTCATTAGAGCAGGGCTTGTTCGCCCTTTTATCATGACATCTAGAGCACAGTTTTTTTCTTGAAGTCATGCTTTTTCTAAAAGACTACTGAAAACCAGCTCCGCCATCAAGGCTGGCAACTGTTTACATGTTAAGTGCAACATGTCTGGCAATCTTGTAGCACTGCTCTCAATTTTTTACGTGTAACAGTTGTGGAATGTCATGTTTAGTTGCTATGGAAATAGACCTCAAGGTTTTGTGCATTTTTGGTTAGCTTCTAATTATTCTAACGCTCTATTTATTAGGGGCAGTTGTTTGCTGACTAAATTACAAGGCAAAAGTTGAATATATTTGCTTTGGTTAGCAGAACTACAACTGGTCAAGGGATTTTGCGTTCGAGTATATATTGCAAGAGCTGCAAGGGCGGATCCTTCATAAAACTTTTCCGTTTGCAGGGAATTCTTCCACTGTCGAAGCGCAGGTCTAATACAAGAGGCGTGTGGCGAAACGTTGGCGCGAGTCGAGACACTCGACCAAGTTCACCGGTGCTTTGTTTTCTTCCCCAAAGTGGTTCGTGCTCACGGAGCCTTTCGCATTGCACAGCGAGTTTGCTCAGAGCGAACACGACCGCAAAGTTTTGGAAACAGTTGCTTGATCGCATTTGCCACCAAGAACAACTGCTCGCTTCACCCACTGAAGCTTTCTCAAGCGTACAACAGTTTTCCTTCTTGCTGGTCCTGAACCTTGTCTTTTATCCGCCGCCGAAGTTACACTGCATCGTTTGTACTCAGCGCAAAACGGCTGTTGTTTTTCCACAAATACCTTTTTGAAAGTGTGTCGAATGTTGCGAATCTTGCTCAATAAAATTTCTCAGCACCCTGAAGCAACACATTGCCGAGGTGTGTTTGTTTGTGAACGTCTGCGAGTAAGGCAGCGTGTTGCGAGTTCGCGGCACTTGCCTCGTGGCGTGTGTGCGTTTCCTGGGTCAGCAGAGAGAAGCGTGCAGGTCAAGTTTGTCAACACAGGTGTCGTTTCGCGAACGTTCTGCATGAAGCAAATTTTCTCAAAGGCATTGGTTGTGGAATACCTGCATTAACAGCTTGCCCTGGGGCATTATTTGTAAACAAAGGTCGTAATAGGATCTGATCCCGCGCAGCTGCTGGTTTAGTTCTTGAACGAAGCAGGTGGCAACGTCATGAAACACTATCAAGAAACGACAACGCAGGTTATGAATCTTCTAAACTAGAATCCAGCTTTCGTCCGGACTTGCTCAACAAATCCTTGAGATTCAAGCGCAAAGTCAGACTTGCGGCATTTGAAACATTTGCTAGAAATTGAATTTTCTTCCGGTGTGCTTCATACTATCGGTCATGTTTGTTTCGAAAGAGGACACTTCTAGGTTGACTTTACTTGTAATTAACTAATCTCTATCTATTTCTCGTGCGGGATGTAGCGACTTCTGTTAGAATTGTGGGTGTCCTTTCAAAGTTAGATATGGATTTTTCAAACCAGTTGTATGCGTCTCTCGCTGCAGGTATGAGAACAACGACATCAACACTTCAACAGAAATGCCTCATTTCTCGGAATGCGTCAAGTTGGTGTTGGAAAACAAGTTCGATGTCAGCTGGAAGGTACGAATCAAGTGTTTAGCATTGGTGGCCTCGTATGAATCTGCATGCGTCGGTTAACCCTATCCTAATATGAAAAAGCTCGGTATTTTGTTATCACAGAGAATCTATGAATTTCGAAGAACAACGTTGTAAACGTTTTTATGCCCCAGTGCACAAACTCATTCCCCCAATGCTTCTTGTAGCGCACCGACCCACTTCCGCCCCATGCAGTCATGCATGTCACAGCGGTGTTTGTAGAAAGCTGATTGGCCTTGCGCTGATTACCTAAAATTCTTCAGGACCGCGAGAGTGGAGGCACTCTGCTCCACTTCTGCCTGGATAAAGCGTGCAGCGACAAGCTTTTTGATTTCCTCCATTCTATCCATGCCTTCGACTGTGGTGCCATCGACAAAGACGGCTGCAATGTTCTTCACCTGGCTTGCGCCAGAGGGCATGACAGGTGCGTTTGAGACATTCTTCCGAACTACTGTTTTGAAAACAAACTCAATGCTTGGGAGGTGCTTCGAAGCGCAGTTTGTTCTTCCAACACCAAGTTCACGTTTGTGCTCGTACAGAGTATCGGAAATAATCTTAAACGATCGAAGTGATTTGCTGGAAGTGGCCACGAGCAAAGGATACACACCACTCCACCTTGCGGCCAAGAATGGTCATAACAAAATTGTCGAAGCCCTTTTAAGAATGGTAAGCTTTTTTGCTTTTGAATAGCATGCTTGATCCCATATTACCGCCCTGAAATTCCTTCTGGGTTGTTCCTTGTGGTTCACCGATATGTTAATTTAAAAAAAAATCCGTCTCTTTTGCGTGGAGTTGGGTTTTCCACTAACACCAGTGCAGTGTGGAGAAATGCACACATCTCATCTTCATGGATTTTAAACTTCAGACTCGTCCTTGCGTTTTCTTCCGCGACGTCAATCTAGTTTTTTTCGCGTCATTGACAGAAGGCCAGCTCTTCGTCGGTCACCAAGGCTGGCGACACCGCGCTCCACCTCGCTTGCAGAAACCGCCACGTCCCTGTGGTCGAAGCTCTGGTCAGCACCGGGATGGACCTGAACGCGAGAAACAAGCACGACAAGACGTGCGTTGAATTGATCGACATGGAACGGGGCTCGTCGCACTTCACGATCCCCGAAAATGCAAAGTGGTCGCAGGTAGGAATGGTGGCTGTGGAACATCGCTGCAATGATCGAAGTCTTACGCAAGAGAGATGGCAAAGTCCAATATTTTTTGAGTCCGGGCCGCCCATAGCCCCAAACATTCAGCCCATACACCGCCCATGAACCGAGGACATTGTTCTTTTTCAATCGGCCCGGTAAACATTTCTACTTTTTACTTGCGATAGGTTTTAGTACGTTTTGGTCACCACAAAAGCCAGGTGGTTTCACTCACTTTTCACGCCGCCGAATGGTTCTTCTAACTCAAAAAAAGTTTTTGAAAGTTTTTCATCATTAGCGGGCGGGAGCGCCCTGGTAAAATCTAACCGCAAAAAATATCGTTAGCCAGCGGTCCGCTGGTTCAACCTTAGCAGTCGGCTCAATCTCTACTACGCAGCGCGTTGTTAGTGAGTCTGTGTATGAAGTAACGAGTCTACAATTGCTGTGCGCGGACGTTGGCGGAACCCCATGATGTATCTTACGTTTAGTATCAGTTTCCTTCGCAAGGGAGTAGCAGCTTGGTGTTTCAAGAGCATTTTGAGGTTTCGCTTCTACCTCCGTTTAGATGCAAACCAATCCGTCCTATCATTGGCGCGTTTGAGAGTCCTGGTTTGTTTGCTGCAATTGAGCGAAGTATTGAACGAGAAGTTTCCGGACAACGATCGAAATCGTCGAGAAGCTATCTCCAGGCAGGCGTTGCTCCCTCTTACCTTTATGACGCAATTGTTGGCTACCAACGTCGGTCGTTCGTCGCACAACCGAGCATCATCAGCTGTGGTAGTTCTGCAGTACGCGCGTATCTTTCTCAATGCAGACTGCGACGGCGCTCCGCAAACACAACCTCCTCACCAGCGACGACCCGACCGAGACAGTCGACAAGTCTCTTGCCCTGGTCTGTTTTCTGGCCACACGCGGCGCTGTTGTGTCAAACATTGTCGAGAAGGTGTCATGTCCTGACAAAGCCGCCGCTATACGATTTTGTACCGCTTTAGCGTAAGTATCTGTTATTGTTATTTGGGCCTAAACATAAAAAATATTCACCAAATCGCATCTGTTAACGCAAGCTTGCGTAAATAAATAGTGTTGAGCGACTTTTGTTTGTGTTCAATGTATTTCCTTTGTCAAGGTTATACTTTGTAATTGCTACCCATAGTTGTTAGCACTTACTGACCACTGTAGCAAGGTACGTTCAGCACTGTGATAAGTTAAACTTTCTTTTTCCACCCGTCAGCTGTTGTTCACAAACACCGCCTTGCATTTTGCTTTGTTCAGCTGCACTTCATCATCGAGTCCGTCTTGTCCGCCATCTTGCATGGTCTGCGACGACGAACCAGCCTCAGTGGTGTTTCATCCTTGCCAGCACAAACTTTGCTGTCCGGGTAAGGAAGGCTGTTTTCTGCTTGCTATCGACTCGTTTCAAGCCGACCCGCTTTTGCTCTGGGCGAGAAGTCGCAGAAAACAATCAGAACGTTTCGCTTGCAGCCGCTTGTAACATTGAGAATACTCTTAACTTTGAAGTCACATCGGTAATCGAGAGAGGTTGCGCAGCAGTGTTTCTTGGAAACGGCAGAACTCGTCGCGAAGGTCATTAGTAGCGAAAAAATGGATGAAAAAAACGAACGCTTGGATTGCGTTTTATGAACTCCCCGGAGAACCAAGAATTCCGAGAAGTAGAGTCGCTGTTCGATTTTACTTCGGTTGCCACATTCTTAATTTCGACAGCGCTGCGCAGATCTCGCAACTACATGCATTTATAGAGGCAAGAATTTTTTTCCCATTTGCTTGTGGCTGGAGCTCGACCGATTATACATTTCGGGCCAATACCAATGGTTTCATTGCCGATAACCGATATTTTTGCATTGCTCAAACCACAGTTTAAACCAAGCCACGAGAAAATGGGAGAAGTTCACAACTGAAGAAATACACGTGGATATTTGCATCTTTGCAAAATAGTGATTGCATCAAAATTTAACAAATTCTACAGTAAGTCGTAATTCAGGATGCACAGCAGCTCTTCAGCATTGTCAGCTTGCAACGAACATCTTCTGTCGTCATAAACAAGACCAGCAGTGCATAAAACAAGGTCACTGGGTACTGAGCTTGATTGGGCACCAAGTATTGCCTTTGCTGTAGTTCCGGTATACCGATGCTGTCGTGCGCAAAGCGGCTACCGCACATCGCTGTCCAAAGTAATGGTCTACCGCAGCGCATTTGGCGTTTTATACTGCACGCGTTGCTTTCTCAATGGCCGGGCGGCGGATAGTGCTTGTTCCATTAACACGTTCCTGTAAATTAGACGCAGACTCGTGTTTCTTTTCAGACTGTGCCGTGCGCGTGAAGCGGTGTTGCTCTTGCAAGGTTGCCATTGACAAAAAAACCTGCGACGGCGAAGAACTTCCCGACTTAAAGTCGTACAGGAAGCTCCAAGATCAAGTAAGTACTTGGTGTCGTTGCTTTCTTGTCGTGTTTTAAACAGCTTTGCTGTCAGTGGTAAAGACGAGGCAATGCTGATGACCGACAGGTGATAAGTATTGTCCTTCGCTCTAGCTAACGTCTAAACCGGTGTTTTTTCAAACATTCTTGTACGCGACCAATTATAGCAACCCAACCAGTAAGCCATAAGCCAACCACCTCCATCTGAAACTCGAATAAAGCAAACGTAAGACAGTTGTGTACGCGCAGGCGTGCCCCCATGGCTAAGAACCACTGGACTCAGAGTGAACCACGTGACCACCGTATGCGCGGCTGAACCTGCAATGGAGAATATGCGTTCTGCAAACTTGATTTACCCTGGCCGTACTTACTGCCTGCAGGTCGTCTCTCTGGAGGAAGAAAAGAAGTGTCAGATATGTATGGAGAGGGATAAAGACACCGCCGCCCAGCCGTGTGGGCACACGGCCTGTCACCAGTGCATGGAAAAGCTGCCGGGCAAAAAATGCCACGTCTGCAGGAAAGTCGTCAAAGAGCTTCTGCGAATTTACTCTTGAAACTCGCCGACCTGGTCGGTTGCTTTTGATGAAAGCGCTGCACTGTCACTGCGACCAACACGTACCCCGTAAACGCTAATCGCCCCTGGTGCAAGATCAATTGGTGGTGCCTGGACAAGCAATCCAAACTAGACTCCCCTGTGCGATCAGAGTTGATTGTGCACCTTTCAATGGTGCGTTGCACATTTCTACATTCTCATGCTTTGGCGCTTAACCAGAGCTGTGTCGCAACCGAAAGTCAGTTAAAAAGTGTTACGCAGAACAAAACGGCTGGCGTTCCTTGTCAGAGTCGTGCAGCGTAGAGTGGCCGTCAAACCTATACTTTTCCTACTAATCCTTTCAACGAGGCTTGGTAGCGCTTTCTGTTGCTACTGCTCAAATTTTGTAACCTGACATTTTGTAAAATAAGATAGATAACACTTGCATTCGTTGCCGCCGTTTCCCTGTGAAGTGGATGCTGTGTCCTTCAGTAAGTGTCTGTAAAGCAAATCAATCCTTGCCTCATGTAATGCGAGCAGCAACCCTCCTCCACGTCAACTGGCCATTGTGCAAACTTCACAGCGACAAATGTCTGCTTGTTTGCATTTTTCTTTATACAGTTCAGATTCCATTGCTCGCTCAGTCCTGGTGCGACTGCAAGCGGTTGAGAAATACGCTGTACTGTATGCGCTAGATGTCGCTCCGCGTCAATGGCGAGTTGGAGACAAGGGGATGAATTTGTTAATGGGCGGAAGCACGTCTACTGTGCCTGATTGCTAAGCAACATCTCCACCACCAACAGATAGGTTTCTGGGAGGTCCCTTCACCCCCGTCTCCTCCTGCAGATACGACCCTTAATCAGCTTGAAGCGTTCTTATTACTTTGTGTTATCGTGATCGCTCGCGAAAGATTTGTACCGTGCAATTTGTCTTTATGCCTCCCGTCAATCACTGTATTACATGCGCAGTTTTGTTCAGGGCGACCCGGGTGTACTGCACCCTGTTTATTGTGAAAAACACAACTTCTGTTCCACGTCGCAACCCCGAACAACTTTTCCTGTTCCGCAAGTTCGAGCGTCAGCTGAAGTGTTCGGTGACGTTACTCTAAAGGCAGGGGGCTTCAAACTTCTTTGTCCGAGGCCACAGAAGCTATTACACAAAAGTTCGAGGGCGGACGCCTTACGTAATGTGATTGTTTTCGGATATGCTACCAGTTTTTTTTAAGGAAACTGTTAGGTACCCGGTATGGACTTGTAGGGACCCGATTTCTCTGATTCTAGGGACCCGATTTTCTTTGATTCTAGGGGCCCAATGATAATTTATGATTCTAGGGACCCGAATCGGGTCCCTGAAACACCTTAAAAAACCCTGATGTTACATTAACAAGTTTCTCGTAAATAACTGCTTTTTCGTTATTGACAAAATGACATCGCGGGCAGGAAGTATTTTGGAGACCCCCGCTCTAAGGGGTCTGCCTCTGACATCCCTCGGCAAAATAAAAAAAATTACCAAATTTGAGATTGTCCCACTGAGTTTTCACCCCAGTGAAGAAATTGAACCATAGTTCATTTTCTTTTTCACTCAAACGTGTGGGGAATGTTCAATTGAAAGTTTGTGGAAACTGTTTCACGATCGTAGATTTTCCGCATAGCCTTGTGGCATGCATTGAAAGCAAAGCTACTGCGCTAAATCGTCAAGCTTTATATGATTGAAACGCGCAACCTGAGATGGTTTAATGTACTTTTTTTTTTAATGTACTTTTTGCACCCTCATCGCTCATATGAGTCGTATTATGGCGTTCACTGATCAACCGCTTTATTAACAAACTCGAAACGTGTTGCAGGCGACGTCGTACCTCGTTGTTTTGTGAAGTAAACTTTATTTGAAGTCGAAGCGACTGCTTTATTAGCAAGCACAGTGATGTGGTTTGAAAGGTTCCTAACCTGGAAAAAAGAACTTGGGTCGGAAAGGCTTAAGACAGGAACTATGTCAATGGTTCTCAACTTTTCATGGTTTGTGGTCCCCTTCTGAAGGCTGTCAACACCTGTGGCCCCCTGCTCGTCAATAGGGTTTTGCGATATCACGGCAGAGCTGTTTAGTAAAGGCCCAAAGGGGGCCGAGGACCCCGGTTGAGAAACCCTGAACTATGTGGTTTTGTTTGGCCTGACATTTGATCAGTAGTTCTTCGCAGTACTTACCCGGGTTGCTGGATGCATCGTGTGTTTCAAAAATCAGGAACTGCAGGTTTCAGGCGCGTCTTCTTGTGACTGTCCGAAAACAAGGGCAGGGTCACGTTCATCCGGGCATTGCACTTTAACCCGGAAGCTCACCAAGGTTAGTTGGAGAAAGTCACCAATCACAGCGTGAAAACCTGATTACAGCTCATCACGACCATTCTCGCACACATCCTACGCAAATAGACATTCCTCGAAAAATCCCACCATTAACCACTGGAAATTTAAGGTTTTGACAGGATTCTACCATACTGTTATATTTCCCTAAGACACCGGCAATGGTGTGCCACGCGGATGGAAAGGTCACGCTTAATTTTATTTGCAGCAATGTTTCACGATTCTCATCTCTTGATACTAAAATAAAAGTTTGCCATGTTTGGGGAAATGTTCGACATAAACTTCTCGTCTATCTTGAACCTACAGCAAAGCAAGAATTTTTGGCGCCATAATAGTAAAAGGAATTCGAGTAAAAACAGGAATTCAAAGTTAGTAATTGCTTGCGTAGTTGAAACCAGGGCTATGGAGCCAGAACTCAAATTACCGGCACTTTTTGGCTCCGGCTCTAAAATTATTTGGTGCATTGAGAACTGAAAACCGTTGTACAACTCGTTTGCCCCACAAAATAAACGTGGAACACTTATTTTCGGCTCCACCTCCTAAAATTTTTGGCACCGGTTCCAGCCATCCAAACTTGCTTGGGCTCCGCCTCCGCAACCCTAGTTGTGGAGCCACTGTATTGCTGGTCCCGCTCACTAAGATGCATCAGCCAGCTTGTTGGTTAGCAAGCTTTAGTACAGGAGGAAACATTATCCTATTCAACTGCGTGGATTGACGTTCACGCGTGGAGTGTCGTCATCGAGAAATAGAGTCTGGTTGAAAGTCACCTTCAACTTTAAACAAGGGCGTCAAGTTTCATTCAATTGCAAATGGGCGTTGTTGAGTTGTGACCGGTCTCAACAACTTAGTTTTCAATTTTGTGAAAATATTTACTTTTTATCGGTTTTGCATGTCACTGATTTCTTTCCAGAGAGATGTGTCGCCATCATATTACATTCTGTCACCTGTATGCTTTTTCCGAACAAACATTCGACACATATGCAGTTAAAATCCAGTCAGCTGGGTTCGTAGATGCTACCTGGGCACGGTGCTATGAAAAATTTTGAAATGCCAGATCAATTTTTCCAAGTGAAGAGCAAAACCAAGTCATCGACGTCTGCTCCCATGTCTTGGGGATCGAAAAATCAACACACGCTTTTGTAGTTCAAAAATGTATTGGAGCTCTGGTCCCTATAAGCACGACACCGCTGATTCAGCATACGATGTTTGGAAAGATGAAGATGGACGCACACAAAGGTTTTGTAGCATGTCAAATAGTAAAACTAACCATTTTTAATGCCGAAGCAACGCGCACTGCATGAACCATTTTATTCACAAAGCGGGCACAACTTCAGTGCAACGTCGTCAGCAAAAGCGAGAAGAGTAGCACCACATATATCACAAGCAACACCGACAGCGCGAAAGAAAAGAAAGAAAACATTCAGAGCTATTTACAGGTTTACCGATGGTTCTGATATAGATTGCGGCCTGCAGTCACAAAAAAAGAGAACATGGAAAGCTCTTTTTATACGCTAGTCCGTGATTTCTTCAGCAGACTACGGCCTGTCGTTGAAAGGAAGAAAAAAGCTTGGGTCAAAAGCGCAGTTCTTCTTGTCTTCTTTCTCGGCCTTTTCTGACTTTCTTCGCCTCGAACAAATGGGTCCAACAATACAACATTTGCAGAACAGGGCGAGAAGCGCGGCTAGTCCGACCGCTGTGCCGAAGATCAACATCGGTTTTGTCCAGTCGTAAGACAGGCCTGTTGAAAAGAAGCTAACTTGCTATATATCATGTACGTTAGTTTTTACGCGAAGCGTAATTTCGTTATTCCTGCACTGCAACTGAATTTTCGTAAACGTCATTCGCTGGCGAGAAAACAATAAGTCCTGCTGTTTTCTTCTGTGCTTGACAATTTCAAGTGAAAACACCAAATTAAAAAATAGAGTTCCTTAATTTTTCGCCAATCATTTTCAGCAATTTTAATATTGCGACAGTCCACTATCAAAATAGTACTCCAATTGCGCTGTGGAAAACTCTTTAGTTTTTTGAACGGATCTACTATTAAATGAGGACGCCACTTCCATGCAATGCTACATTTATAAGTATTGTCTGAAACATGAACGCGGTTTTTTGGTTTCAACATTCGAGCCAAAGATGGAAATCCAATACGAGACTGCTACTGCTGATGAACGTAATGCATCTACGGCTGCGTCTTTCGTTTTTCACAGGTGTTATATCTTTTTGTTGTTGTTGAACGAAGTTTCTTGCTGTAAAAGGGCACACCACCTAAAAACAGTTAAAACCGTTGGTGCAACCAATTGCGCTTTCTATAAGATGAAAAGCATCCTGTGAAAACAAAATTTTTCGAATAAAGCAAATAAGGTCAAAAAAGTCAAGACATTTTTTGTCTTTTTATCACATTTAAGCTAAACTATCAACTTCCAACATTTTAAATTCCAGAAAAAGGTGGTCAGCGGCAAAAGCGTTTTCATACAAAGGATAAACATTGCCAAATCGCAGAGTGTCCCACTTTTGCAAGACCTTCATAGACAGTTTCCAAATCTTTGGATAGTCCTTTTGTTCAAATATACCGTTTTCCAACCATTTCGACATACTTTTTTAATTTCTTGAATGTGACCAACAGAATTTGAATCTTATACATTTTGCAATCGGCAGGGTTGTCCATGGGACATATTTATCTGTCCCATCCCATAGCAATTTATGCCTGTCCCATCCCATGGGATTCCTAATACATTATTATAATATTAATATGGAGTACAATTCAATTAAAATTATTAAATTTATGAAAATTTAGGTTTAATATCTACTAAATAGGACTATATGTACAAAGAGACATGCAAAACGACAAAATTTATTGACTTTAAAATTCAGAAGTATAGTCTAAGTATGACAATTCAGTAACATTCTGACACTCTCATTCTATTTCTGAGTCTCACGGGAAATACAAATGTGTGCTGTCCCGTTCCATCCCATGGGACGTTTCCCATGGGATTCCCATAGAAATGACATTCCCATGGACAAGTCTGGGAATCGGAGAGAAAAAACTTCTTGGGTAAATGTTGGCACTCATCAAAATTTTGATTCAGCTTCAAACGATCGTTTCAAAGAGCTAGTGTGTGTTTTCAAAAATCTCCTCCATTTCGTGCTACAGAGTCGTCAAAAATCTGTACAGGTTTCACTATTGTGCATCATCGTAAAACATGGAGTTAATTTCGAAAAACACAACAGTACAACAATAATGGCTGTCTTCCGTTTGTGTCTTGTTAGTGCAAGATTAGGTTTTTTGCTGTTGAACTTTAACTGGGCGATTCAGTCTTCCGCTTTTGTGCTCCATTTTTACCTCCATTCTAGTCCGAGAAAATATGTCTTTTGTTTGGTGGTCAGACAGTTGTCCTGCCTCATCTTTACAGCAATATGATTGATCAGAAACTTTTTCAACGAGACATTTTTCGTTACGACGTCTCCAACCAGTCATATGCCCTCTTCGCAAACAATTTGTTGTCACGACAACCCCAGCTTGAACAAACAATTTCGACGAAACCATTCACCACGTACGTCTTTTCACCACTATAATTATTCTTTTCTTAATGACATATCTCGTTACAGGTAGCTTGGCACATGGCATTTTTCATTGCAGACATTCCTTCAGCAACGACATCTCCAACGAAATAGAGCCTCATGACATCTAACAGTTCTTTTCTTGAAACACGCAATTATTGGCATGTGGCCCACAGCGAACAATTTCTCTTCATCGATCGATTTTTGGCCAGAACAATCTATCGCAATGATCCACGTCGGATTACAAGGAATGTTTCGGTCTTACCGCAAGCATTTTTTGGATTAGCCATGATAACAGATGTAAGTCTGAGGAATGTCAGCAGCAACATATGACGGTGTAGAAAGCTTTTTACGTATAGAAATGTCAATGTGGGAGTTGGCTTGCCGCAAAAGAAGGCGCGGCGATAACTTGCAGGTGGTAAACGTGACGGGTCTCGTTCCTGGACGCGTCTGTGCTTGCGCCCAGACAAACCGAGTTCGCTACTGCAGTGCTCTCGCAAACACTTATTTGCCTCCAACGGGAGGTTCAACAATTCCGAATAACTTCTTCACTTCTTTACAAGCTGAAGCAAGTGCTGCACATTGATCAAAACTCACGACAAAACATCTTCTGCCAAATTTTACACAAAAATGTGTGCACGACAATGGCATTATAAGGAAATTATAAGAATTTGCACAATGGAAGGTCTGGCCAGACGTCAGTATTTTGTTGAACGAGGGCAAGAAACCGCTGATCGTTTCAAACGCCAACAAATGATGGTGCCACGCCGCAGACAAAGCCGTAGCTTCTTCGGGGTCGCCTACGTTTTCTGAGGCGCAGCGGATTCCACCCACAGTGTATTGAAAACGACCAGCAAACGCTAAATGTTCTCTGGTTCTTGTAGCTTTGTCCGCGGCGTTATCCTCCCAAGTGACGCGTTAAAGCGGGTATACCTTGCGTTGCGCATGGTGAAGTCAACTCGCGGAGGACTGCAGGTTGCGAATATGACGTAATAAGGGCACGTTCTTATTATAACTATATGGAAGTGTTTTGTTCAACGACGCTGCAAACATTATTTCGGCGCAATTCACGAAACTTTTTCACCCTCGGCATAGAAGCAAATCGTGCCGACGCCTTTCCCACGAAGCATCGCAGCCTGTGTTCATCTTTTCAAAACGTTTCAACAAACGCAAAGGGTCAAAGTTAGCGTCCTCCATTTTAACTTAGCCAACTTTTGACTAATCCAGACCACAGTGGATTACCTAATATGGCCCCATACTCCCTTCATTCGACTGTCGGAATAATCTTCACCATTCCCGATATTAAGTTAAGTCCCAGTGTAGCATCCACATATGTTAACGGCTCGAAGTAACTATACCAGTCATGTCCAACCCAAATGGCTTGCTGAGCCAAAAATTATGTCAGTCTTAACCAGGGCCGCACATTGAATAACATATTAATGAGGGCCGCACATTGAATGGCTTACTTTGATCTTAACAATCTAAATTTAGCTTAGACTAATGTAATGAAAGCCTTCGAATCATAAATGCAATGGGTCAGACGTGATAAAGTGTCACTGAGGACCACCTGCATCAAAAATGTCAAAGTTAAGATTTTCAAAAACGACAGGTTGTCAGTATTTAGGATACTTCTTCTGCAGCGAAAACCTTAACTGGGCCGCAGGAAACCTTCGACTGGGCCGCGGGTTGGTCATAGCTGAGCTATACTATAGATATGGATAGCCAGAAAGAGAACATGAAGCAAAACCATAAGCAATGATAACTCTAGTATATTCATTTGCCAAACGCAAAAAAGTTTGGGTCTCATACCCACAGCAGTTGGTTCCGATACCTCCAAAGGATAAGGTTAAGAACCCCTGCGGCTTGAAAGCATTCCTGCAGTTCTGCTGCCTCGCGCCGCTTTGCGTGTGGAGTGGAGTCGAAGACAACACTCCACGATGAAAAGCGGGTCGGCAAAAATTTTTTGTGAGAACCCCTTGCACAGAAACATCTTCCCAAAAACAATCTTATGCTACAATCACCAATTTCACTCCAACAATGCTGTTGCCGAATCGGACGTGGAAGAAAGCCTGTCGGCAGCTACCCGTATTGAAAATCTTGAGGCTATACAAATCTTGCTGATTGATTGCGATAATGGCACTTAATACTAGCAACGAATATAGGTTTGACAAAGCACGATTCTGTTGGTAAATAAAACAAAACTGAAAAAAGTCTGTTGGCGAATTAAAACAAAACGGAGTACATAATCGCTTTCACAAAATGTGCAAAAAGTGCAAATTAATATATAACCAAGCTGTATGGTGTTACCAATTTAAAAAAGCTAAACTAAGCCTTGGTCGTAGAGAAAGTGCATATCTTCGTACAAATATTGTGATAGTGATTTCCATTTGCCGCGCCAGCTCTGTGACATTTCAAACTAAACCGTTAGATCTCTGAGGTGTGTTGTGTGCATTTTTATTGCGGGTTGTGTTAATTGTGCTAACCACACTTTTTTTTCATTTCACCACGAGTTAGATTTTAGTTGGAGAAGTTTTCAGCCATTAGCGTCAACAAGTTAGATGTTTCAGTCATTTGTTTATTTGAGAAAACGTCTTACTATTTTTATTTTTTGAAAACGTCTTTCTAATTTTATAGTCACTTTGAGTAACCGCTTTTCTTTTTTTATAAGGCACAGTTTCTTTTTGTCGCAACTAGTATTCTTGATGTCAGTCAGTTTGTTAAGCTGGTGTGATTTCTGAGCTCGTGTTACGATATTTTGATTGCAGTCTTTTGAGTTTGTTTTTTTCTCTACGGTTACTTTAGCCCAGGTGTGACGAACATGCGGCCCACAATAGAAGTACGTGCGGCCCGCGAAGCATTCAGGCGAGACCAGCAGTTATTACTTTCGTTTGTTGTTTGTTTCTGTTGATGAACAATTTTTCTCGTTTTTAACAGGTTTCATAGTATGACTAAAAAGTTGTGCGGCCCGCTCACTCAGCGGCAACTGACAAAGTGGCCCGCGATAGCAAATAGGTTCGTCAACCCTGCTTTAGCCTTTCAACTTTTCACCGGTAAGCTTTGCTTGCAATTTTCACGACTGAGGATCGGTAATTTTACGTGAAATCGATTTCCTGTTAAAAAGTTGCTGATCGATTTCTTGCTTACACCCATCGTTGAGAGTACTTATTTGAATTGTGCTAACCAGTAGTGTACAAATAGCTTCCTTGTTTTTCAACGAAGAAGTAGAACTTAAGATTTTAGACTGTGTATGTTCCATTTCAAATAAGTATGCTATTTTTAATCGAATGAAGAGGAATCCAAGCTTAAATGACATGCTACACCACAGGAAAATTTTGCAATACTTCGTGTAGAAAAGAAAAAATTGAATATATGCACTTCTGCGGAAATTGTGCATCAAATGTCACTAAAATTGTTGATAACCTGAGATGTAGCGCATGCGCTTTTGGACAGTGACACATGTGATAAAAATGACAAAAACAAAACCAACTTTTCTGTTAAATGAAAAAGCAAATTTGTACTATAAATTAAAGGCAAATGCCCCAAGTAGTTTGAGACCGTATGTACTTTTATGACGTGCTGTTCTCACCTGTAGTTTCGTAGCTGTTTATATCTTTCAGTAAAAGAAAAAAATTTAAATTTAAAATTCCAGAAAGTTCATTATTCGATGCTCATAATCTGTAGTGGATTTTTGCAGGACATACTTGCGGCGGAAGTTGTTTGATCTACTAATCAAAAGTTTTAATAATCGGGAATGCAATACAGTATGTGTACTTTTAGTTCGTAATGCACTAAGCCTGCGTATCGCCTTGTTTGCTTTGAAAAAAAGTTTTGCCATTATAGAGACTAAGATAAACTTGACGGTTTCACTGCAGTGGGTAACGCCATCTTAAACGTTTCGTCAGAAACGCGCAGCAAAATTTTGCTGTCAGGAGCATGCCAACTGCCTTCTTTAGACGCAAAACTACGTTACCAGTGTCTTTGTTTGAATTTGGTTCCTCTTCGTACACGACGTATACTCTTCTGCTTGTTACTTGCTGAGTGGGAGACTCATCTGTTGTTCGTTTGCTTTTAGAAGGCTCCTCCCTCTTTTTCCTGTGCACACAACAGATGCAGTGGTATTTTCTACAATCGTCTCGGTAATCTCAGGTTTGAGAAAGCCTCACAGAGACAAGCAAAACAACTTTATTTGGATGGTAATGAATCAGATTGCTTTGTAAACGCAAAAAGTAGGAGGAGATTCCAGGCAAAAGTTTGGAGGGGAAGCACTCCCGTAGTAATTGGGGACAACGCTAATTTATTGCCCCAAAGTGTTTGCCTGCCCTAAAAGAATACTGTGACAAATCAAATTTGGTTAAGTGTCACAAAATCGCCCAAACCGCCCAAAAATAGCTTGGTACCACAGTGCACTTGGCTGGAAAATCGCCCGGCGCCGAAAGTGGTAGTCATTTACAGCGTATCGTACATGACACAAAACAACATCCTTTGTCGAGCAAAGTCTGAAGTACGTATTTGAAAAATAATTTTCAAGATTACGGATGAACCTATAAGCGAGATAAGAGTCTCAACCGAATGGCTTATTTAGCTAGCTAAGCGCTTTACAACCTAAGATGAGGTGGAGTCGTAACCCACTATGAAAGTAGAAAAGTAGGGCAAAACACAAGTAAAACCGGTGTGATTCATGAAAACCGCCCTCATGCAACAGCATTTGTCTGACTCCCAACAGTCATCACAAGGCAACCAATTTTTTAACCTACAAACTTAAAATTTCGACTTTATAATTTACAAATTTTAACTTTATTTTGACCTATCAATTTCTTGCGTTTGCAACTGAAATGCGGAACACAAAACGTATATTAGAAGTCAAACTGGTAAGTTGAAAATCTTCATTCTGTTGAAATGAAACAAAATCAAAGTGTGGAAGACCCAACGAAACTAGACGTAACAAACCATGGACGAAAATCAATCCAATAGCACAAGAGAAATATCCAGTCAATAAATATCCTGAAGTCACTGAGAAGGTTCGGCATTGTTATACTTCAACATCGAGTACTGCTTCACATTATTTCCTTCAAAGTTTCCACATGCCTAGCATAATTGATTGCGTATTTATCTAACCAAGTACTGTAATACCACGTTTCTGGCCTTACCACACCTAGCCTACTTAAAATTCGATCGTTCAGGAGTGGGCAAAGCAACATCATTTTGTCAGAAATCGAAAACTTGCAAAAGCACATCAATATGTGTTGTTGTAACTTTTATAAAAGATCGATAAAAAGAAAAACTCGGCTGCAAAAAATTTTGACTTAACAAAATATTCTGATTTTTTTTGACCTCATGACTTTGGAGTCGCTCATGGTATCAGCGTTAAATTTGGTTTGTAGGCGTTTCATAAACTTTAACAAAGGTAGAAATAATTTTAATGTATTGACTTTTGGTTGTCCTGGTCATCAGATTTGTCATTTTAATAGTAGCTATGAAGAAAATCACGTTTTGTATATTAATTTTTAGGCTTCCAGATGACATTCTGAAGTAAATTTTTACTACGCTCTCAGAAACTTGGAGCTTTGTTGATTAGCATTACAAGTTAAATGATATCCAAAAACTTGCAAAACAGCGATTTTTTGCTCCATATTCTGTTTAACTCTATTTGCCTCTGCATTGTCAAATTGTCAGGGATTGCGAATTATACATCAATAAATTCATTATTCTGTAAATTAACCTGGAGCCAACGTACGATACCCGCAGAAATGCCACTGAGCTGCATGCGTTGCAGCAAATCATAAGATGATAGATGCATTTTCGGAGTCAAACAAATAGAAAGACACAATGGAGTTTCCAACTGCAACAATTTGTTTAGAGTAAGGTTGCAGTTTCAAGCTGAATGACAACCTTACTTGAAAAGCATAAATGTTCTCAACGATATCTATCGAATGAAATCCTTTCAAAGCAAAGAATCAGACACTATAAGATGGTTACAGAGTACGCATTTCACTACTGCGTGGGGTAGGCATCTTCAGCTCCTACTGAAATGGAAACGTTATTAGCAACAACAACAATTTATAAGACTGAGAGCATTGCAAGTTCCGGAGAGAAAATGTTGTTCTGAAAAACTTCTCAGACTCTTTAGCTGGGAAGTTTTTTGCAAAAACATAAACCAGTCAATTACCAAATAGGCACAGACATAATTGCAAAAATCCTTATTTAAGATAGAGGCTACAGGAAAATATGGACTGACTAACCCTAACTGACAATTTTTTTTGACTTTGAGCAACAAAAGTCAAAGTAACGTTTCACTAATCCTTGGAAACATTAACTTACCTCCTTTATCTCGCCAAAATTCATTTGTTTATTTTTACTTCTCTTATGAAGACTAACTTTTAACCGCAAAACCCAAGCATTATACCAAGCACCAACCTACAGTTACCATGTTTTCACTTATGTAAAGTTCAGATTACTGAACGGGGAATTTTAAGAGCACAATCGGTTTATTGTTACGAAACAACCCTGCAAAATTCACAACAGAACGTTCAGACGACACAATGCCGTCCTAGATTTCAATAAAAAGCAATGAAACTGACCGTATGACCTCCTTGCTGCATTCGATTCAAATAAATACAATTTTCACACATTTGAGGAGTTAAAAGAGCCCAAGCAACTTCGATTGATTTTGATCCAATTACCAGATACATGAGTAGATAGGTAGCTGAGCCAATATCGAAACTGACTGGATGCATGGGCATTGTGCACTCGCTATATTCATGACGTATAGTTTCTACCATGACACCTACTGTTTATAACTAGTTGCTCTAAAAAGCGTTGGCCCTCTGTATGCACACTACAGTGACAACCAGTCCTTAGATAATCTTAAAATTTGACGTTTTTGTTATGCTCTGTGCCTCAATGCTACTCTACCACATCTGCATTGCGTACTGGCAGATTTCCATGTGTCCACTGAGGTGCAAACTCATTTCTATTTTTCCCGTGTCTACCCCTTTAATTAATTTACACTAAACTGTGTTCTATTTTGTAGTTCCACTGGCACTTTAAATTCGCCTATGACGTTACAGTTATGGAGTGATTAGAGGTGCCAAAAAGTCGTTATCATTGCTTTTGGGATTCGAATGCTTTCAGTAGCTTCAGCTAAATTTTAGTTTGCTAAGAACAACGTAAATCATTCAATGTGCGGCCCTCATTTAAGAGAGTGACTTAACTTTTGGCCCAGCAATTCATTTCGTTTGGACATAGCTGCACTAATCCTACGTTATGTGCAGCGTTCAGGCATTGCATTGAGCCCTGCCTCGTGCCTACCTTCCAAACCAATTAAAATCGTTCTCTGCAGGGCAGGGGTGAGGAACCTATTTACTATCACGGGCCGCATAAATTGCGGATTATCGCTGACGGGCCGCAAATAACAACTTATTTTATCCTAAAATTCTACCTTTATCTTACTATGAGGGATGGAGGCTTCTTACGACATTATACCTTAAGTACCTGCTTATCATGGAGCTTCGTTTCGACACGATGTTGTGTTGCATTCACTGCGAAAGTACCCGCGTGGACCACCAGCAAGCAAGCGGAGATGGACGAATCTCGTGATACTCAGAAAGGAGTACAAAACCGAGTATAACGAAACTGAACTGACACATACATAGGTCTCCTTTGATAAAATTTTGAGGGTATAATATACCCCGTTTCCTCCTTTACTGTAAAAGTCGTTTACGTACCTGTTTAACGTCAGGTTTTCAGTAAATCGCTCTCTTCTTCCTGAGGAGCTTATGCATCCTTGAGAACATCTTGTAGACGCCGAATCGTCGTCAGTGCAAACAACAGCAAAACACTGAAAAAATAAACCAGCCTTGCTCATACACACCGGCGTTTCTTGTGTGATTGAAAGGAACACAGGATTTGTTTGCATGATTGCTTTCACACAACATACAGAAGCACTCACCCGAACGATGACGTTTGTTTCATTGGTAACTCCAGGCACGCTGTACAAAAATCGAAAAGCTCGAACACTGAAGCGATTCTTCATCGGATCCGGCGAAGGATATGACATCATTGTTGAATCAAGCAGACATCTGGATGCAAAGCCAACAGTGTTTCAGGTAACTGTGTAAAATTGTTACTTAACTGATTTATATGACAAAACCTGACTGAAATCTATTTTTCTGCAATAAGCAGGGTTCGTAACATAATCCATTCTTGTTTGCTTAACACACTTCTGCTCACCAAGGTAGGTATTGCTCGGTCCATTAGTGGTGCATTACTCTTAAGGTAGAGTTAATTACTTCCCAACTTTCTATAAGCGTTGTGATGCCATTTATTCCTTGTGTTGCAAGTAAACTGAGACGTTTGGTCCCTTGACAAAACTTCTAGTTTAGCTCCAAATACAAGAAAAAGGTGGCATCATCAATCTTTGTAAGTTGGCTGATGCCACCTTGTAACTGTTTTGCAATTTAAACTATAAGTTTGGTCCTTGCGTTGCCAGTGGCCGCTGAAAACCTCGAGCATTTGAGGTAAGTTAGATGCAACATTATGGCCTCGCATTTCACCATTTGGCCGTTACTTGTTATAACTGTTATGCTCTATAATGGTTCTTCTTGAGTTGATATCATTATTGTAATTCATTTTTAAACTTTCATTGCGGCCGATAAACAAGATGACCGGACAGAAAAAATCATAAGTCGTCCAGCCGAGTGTCTCTCGATAGTTGGTTGTGACCTCCAGGGACGGATTGAAGGAGCGCGGGGCCCTAGGCCATCTTAGTTTTTGGGGCCCCACGAAGTGTAACCTATTTGGCCGTTTGTCTGAAAAGCGTGAAAGTATGCACTACCTCTTATGTGTAGTGCCCCCTGAAAAATCTATCTTTTGTTGTGCCGACTTGGTTCTACAATTGCCTTAGATCATCAATAGAAATGAAAACCTTTCCCACATTCTTCTAAAGAACAAATAGCATTGCGACCTTTTGGAATTTAAAGCTCTTTCATGTAGTTCAGAAGTTCTTTTCGTTAAATCTCCGTGATTTCTAGCGTTTTTAGTAGGTTTGTTTTTCGGATATATACATTTTCATGCCGGACCGTGTTGCCACCCTCGAAAATATCGTTGTGGTACACGTACCACCAGTGGTACGCGAAGGCCTTCAAGGTGGTACGCGAATAGGCCTACTACTTTCTGTTTATCTTCACAAAAATATATTCATAGCTATGTTTTTACTTATTGGGTTCTGTTAATAATTCTTGAATTTTGTGTACTTCCCTTGTTGTTTTTTAAAAATAGCCATTATATTTTCTCACAGCCATTATCTTCATGTCACATTTGTGTCAATTCCGGTTTTCCAAACTTTTAATCGAATGATATTTGGTAGATTGAGTTTTCCTGGAGCAAGGTGGCACGTGGTGACAGTATGGGTCCCACAAATGGTACGTGATGAGAAAACGTTTGGGAATCACTGCTCTATGCCATAGGCCGATGGTAAACAGCATGAAGACAAGTTTTGCACAGCAGCAAAATATTTTCGCAAACACCCTCAGTTAACCACATGAAGTAAGCCCAACCTAGACACGTTTTTCCCAGTAAAGTTCACGAGGAACTGTTTTTAGCTAATCTAAATAACATGCAGAGTTTCACCAAGGAAGCTCTGTTTGCGGGAAATCTTGTAAAAACAACAAACGTAGGATCCTATACTGGAAATATTGCTTTTCATCAGTTTTGCAGTGTCTGGCAGTATTGCGTTGTTGCAAGCTTTTTGTCAGTGGAAAATTGAACATCAATTAAGTACCGTTTTTTTCTTTTTCTTTTTTTTTGTAACCGCTTTCATACAAACGGCCTGATTCTCTCTCACGCCCAAATGTACAATATTGTCGTATTGTTACTGCACAGATAAGAGTCTAGAGTAGATATGTGCATTTCCGCCCGTTTCAAGGTAAATTGTGAAGTTGTGCCTCTGTGCAGTTTCGCAAATTTTTAGTTAACATTGAGTCGTCATAGGAAAGAGTTGCGCGGGGCCCCCAAAAGCGCGGGGCCCTAGGCCATGGCCTATTTGGCCTATGCGTAAATCCGTCACTGGTGACCTCCCCTTCTCGGAAGGTTTTGATTAAATAGCCTATTTTTAGTCGGTTTCAGACGGTCTGATGAGGTTAGTTATTTACAAGAGTGTTGACATACGCTTGGGACTAAGAGTTTGCTGGATGACACGACACAGATGCGCGGAGAATACCCAGGCAGGTGCTTTGGGAATTGCTCTGTCTCAGCCAATTTCTACTGTTGGTGTTCTCAGATCCGTAAAGATCTGGGCACGGCGGAGAAGCGTAAACTCAGCTAAAATGGAAGCCCGAGTTGCCATCATTTTTCCACAAACCAGGCGGACACATTTCGTTTTTCACACTGTCAACAGCAAAGTCCAATGAGGTTTCACCCGTTTTCGATGAGGGAGTATTGCATGCTTGAGTTATTTTCAGCTTGAGGCAAATCCGGATAAGCGTAGCAATGTTCAGTGAAAACCTTCAAGCCAGAGCTCCCGCTTGCTTCTACAGCGAAGTACACCACGGAATTAAGCTTGTATTGAATAGGTTCCACGGTGTAAATAGCCTGCCAAAAACCGACATACAATGTTGATTAACTTAGTAGATAAAGTAAGAGTCCTCCGTGTATACGGGTATCTAAACTGGTTGGATAGTTCTAACTTCTGGCAGAACCACATACGTATCAGTGCTATTGGTGCACAACGGAACTACTGTAAAAGTCATGTTTGCAAAGCACAATTCACTGTCCATGATCAGTTTCCTCATTACTTCCGGAAATCGCTATCACTTTATCTACGTCCCAAAGCATTGTTTCGTTGTATTTTAACGAAACACGATGCCTGACAAGTGCTTTGCATAAAACTGCAGCATCGCGCATTGGTTTTGCTATGTTGCAAGTAAAATCGGTTTCAACCTTATCTTCCTGCGCAAAAAGCAAAGCAACAAGACCTAGCGACCGATCAGAACCACAAGACACATGTTCTAAATTCTAAGACGAAAAACAACTTACCGAGAAACTGGAATCGACGTAGAAGTTGAAATCGAACTTGAAATAACCCAGACCAGGAATAGCCACATAGTTTGTAAAGTCGTCCAATGAATGAAGCGATCCAGTCAAATTGTTAAGCTTGGTGTAGGAGCAAACGATCGAAACTTGATACCAAGAACTGGCGCGAGTGATCAGATGTCCTGATGCAGATGATGGCAGCCGTACGTAATTTTCAAAATCAATAGTGCTTTCCGTCTCCTAGAAAGAGTTAGCATAACACGCCTTCAAGTTCTCTTGCTTGCGATTAGATTGCCAACATAGAATAGTATTTTGGCAGCACCTTGTCAAAAAGTTAGTGAACAGCATTCATCATCACAACACACTTTTCAAATAAAAGAATAAGCCTAAAGTATGGTGTTGCAGGAAAGCAGTATTGTGACCGCAAATGAATTTTCTGCAGCAAAACTAAAATGGTTGTCTGTGGCTAACCCTGATCTTGCCACAAGCAGCTTATCCATCCTTTTACTAAATGTGCTTGCCAGCCATTCTGTTTTGCAAAATTGATACCTACAGCAGGAAAATGATGTTTTCCATGACTGGAGAACAGCGCCTCTAGTGACATCAAACTTTTGCTCTTGTTATTGTCCTTATTTCATGGCTTGGGTAAATAGACCAAAATTTCTTTCCCAAACGGCAATTATTGTTTGTAAAACGATAAAACCAACCTCTAACGTAAGTATAAAAAGGGAAAACCAATCAATAAACACCTGTAGTCAAGCACATTTCTAGTCTTCCAGAATCCAGTAACGTAAAATGCTTATAAAAAAATAAGTTCACTTATGTTGATGAAGAACTTTCATGGTAAAGTTACAATAAAGCGCCAAGCACCGATTTTTAGAACTCTATTAATCGGTCAGTTTTGCAAGAGGACAATTGCAAAGAAAGATTGTTGCCACAAAGTAAACAATCTCTTTGCTAAAAGCAGTATTAGCTGAAGACCTTTGGTGCAACTGGTTTTCAGTTGGTAAAAAAACATACTTTATAGAAAACATGCATGAGTATCCTCTCAAACTTTTTAAAATTCCGAAAACAAGCTGCGCATGAAGGCAGGAGTGGCAAAGAATAACTCTATGCAACACCTGACAGTTTTTGAGGTGCATATCTGCCCAAAAATAGTGGTGTCGTCGTATAAATTTTCGGAATTCGTTTGAAAATCAGTTCAGGGTTTGTGGGAGCAATTGCTCGACAATACCAACTAATGCAACTACTCCATAACGGACGCATGTTTATCATTGTGGCAAATAAAACTTGTAACAAAATCTAGAGAACATCCATTTGCTTTGCAAGAGAGGGATTGTAGCGTAATGTGACTGCTTTAATCAATCCGTTAGTAGTGTCTTACCGTTCTAACAGTTCCGCATTCTTGCAATCCAAATTGGAATGTTGTGTGCGTCGTATTGTGGGCACTGGCGCATTGGGCGGGTGTGAATGTCCTGTTGAGCGGGTTGTACCCGTTGACAGCCATTGGCCCAGCGTTCGCGCAGTCGGCCACAGCAATTTCAATTCTGTCGCTGCCACAAACGAAATTGACCACCGCTGCGTCAAACAACATCCCGGTGTTCAAACGGATGAATTTTTGCTTCTAGCTTTTATTTGCGTAATGCTGTATATGCTGAACGTTACCTGACAATTTTCAAAAAGCTTAAACAAACCGAACTCACTCTATATCATAAGTTAATAAAATTAATCTTTTTCAAACCATTTTTTTCCTGTCAAGTCTTTGTGCCAGTGCTGCAGGGCTAGATGTAGAGGTCTGATTTCATTTGGGAACAATTCATATATATTGTCTTGATAATAATTCTTGTTTGAAACAGAAAAAATGAAATTAACTCGTTGTTAAGCCAATGATAACGACACAGCTTAGTGATGCAATGCTATGTCTCACCAAGCGCCTGAAACAAATAGGTAAGAGACGTTAAGCAGAATAACTTGGAAAGAACACATGTTATTATAACGACATAGAAAAATTTGATATTGAAATTGTTATTAGAGTTCTCAGCTTTAAGCCGAACGTGAGGTAAAGGTAATACTTGAATAATTAAATTGATATATAAGAGCATTGTTGAACATTCTAGCTGATAAGTGGATGTGAGAAGTTTGTCTCATATTAAACAAGTTGTGTATTTTCCGAAATACGTAAATCAGTGGTTCTTAACCTTTGTATGCACTCGTACCCCCTGACCTTTCATCAAATTTTCTCGTACCCCTTGTCTGAAATCAAGTAATTGATAGTAACATAGTTTCATCGCAATAATATAACAATACAATGAACTTACAAAGTACACCAACAATCAGACAGAGGTAAAGTTTTTTTGCTGTTTTTTTCAATAATTATGCTGTAGCATGGCTCTTCGTTTAAGATAGCCACTTGCTTGCATGTCATCATCGAGCTCTTATAGATTCCTGGCCTTAGTTTCGATGTCCAAGCGAGTTGAGAAACTGCTTTCACGTAAGTAGGTTGTTGAAAATAGCACAAGGACTTCCGAAGATGTCTTTGCTAACTGCGAGAAAGTGTTGAGTTGCGTGCACCAGAAGGTACCTAATTACATTGAATGGAA
>Ga0210059_1000202_pt1 | contig 64358 bp, 36 predicted proteins | sample Ectturendosymbi2_FD_188042 | JGI IMG/M metagenome (GOLD analysis project Ga0210059, IMG submission 188042) | Ecteinascidia turbinata endosymbiont from Florida, USA - Sample 2 (SPAdes) (version 2) | ecosystem: Host-associated > Tunicates > Ascidians > Unclassified | place: Key West, Florida... | reverse complement strand
CGTCTGGCGAGACGGCGGCCGCCTCGTCCCTCTTGGCGTCGTCGCCGCGGCCGCCCGCCGACTGTTTCGAATCGATTCTGACTTGCTGAGTCCGCGAACTGTACGCGACGTCGGCGCTCCCGGCAGCAGCGATCGAGTCCGTGTTTTCGTAATTGCTCGAATTCTCGCTGTTCCGTCGCTGCCCGCCGCCCTGCAAGGTGACGCGGTCCGCGTTCCGGTTGTACGAAGCGACCATTTCGCTGTTGAATCGCCGCCTGCTGAGCATCTCCTGCGAAAGGAAGCCATGTCGTTATGCGCGCGTGCAATTGACTGTCCAGAACAACGATTCATGACGTTGTTGGGGGTACTGAACCCTGCGATTTTCTACGTGCAATCGCAAAACCCAACGTAACTGGAAAAATATAAGATGATTCCTTCACAGGGTAGTAGTACATTTTATTGGCGCAGCAGGTGAATCGTGCGTGAGACCCCCCTTATACCCCTTAAGCCTGACTAAGCGAACTCCTGATTGAAGTCACGGTAAGAACCACTGGTCTAGAATAACCTCGAAGCATTACATCGCAGCATGCAAATAACAATAACGTAACTCGTTTGGCAAGCACCATTTGAAAAAGTAGTTGCCATGGCGATTCCCTCTGTAAACAAATGCAGTGAAACGAGAGACCGAAAGCACCAGGTGCATTACGTGCAGGATGCGGGACGTGGTTTGTGACAATCATATGAGAACCTATTACGTCCTAGTTTTTACACAAATCTTATCATTTTTCTGGCGATGAGTCATGCGACGTTCAACACGTGCTGCACTTCTCAAAACCAGTGGCAGGTTTTGGACGGATTTAGGTAAATACAGTACTCACTTTTCTAGATGTTGGAGCAGGCTGCAAAGGGAAAGGCTGAGGAGCACCGTGCAAGCGGAGAGGCGACTCCTCTGGGAGAGAAGCAAGCCCACCTGCGACTGCAAACAAAAGCAGATTGCGAACTTTTCGGTTCAACCCAAATGGAGGAAACATGACGTTATAAGCGTTCGACTCCGCGCAAAGACCTGAGATTTTATTAATACGTCAATGAAGCACTATCATGAATACTGAAATCGCTGTTCTTTTCACCAGAACAGTGAAGATGGCACTCAGCCCGGCTGCATTCAAGTTACTTGTCTAATGGTTGAGATATACAATCCATGCGACTTCATACGCTCAGCCTTTCCGTAACGTTAACAAGGAATAGTCCATGGAAAGGAAGTAATTTAGCATAGGCGTTAATGCCCGAAACACTGAGACTGAGATTTTCAACCGTAAGCACTGAACGAACGGTCAACACAGGTCGGAAGCATCGTAGTTTCAAAGCCTCAGCGGACGAAAGCAGTCCACACTATTATGACGTGGGAGTGGGTACAAGATCGCGACATTCAGAGGGCAATGTCGCCAACAAACAACCTTCTGCACTTACTTGCACGCTGGGAGGAAGTGCTGCCCCGAGGGACCGCGGACGCGGGCCCGTTGGACAGTGGGGAATTGAGGGAAGCGAAGCCGTGTACACTGCCGTTCGTGTTGGCGTAGCTTCCCGAGTTCGAGCCATTCGTGGAAGCGATGGGCTCTCTTTGCCCGCCCGAGGTTCCCGTGTTGTAGTAAGTTTGATTTTGGGCTGGAACGCCTGAAAAAAAAAATAACGCTCAACTAACGTTACGCTGTCATGATCGACTGGGGATGAAGTGACGGTTTGTTTTTGAGACAACTTTTCTCAACCACGCTTAAGTCACTCAATCAACCGAACTTCAGACGTAGCCGCAACGTATTCGATCGCACAGGCACGAGACACTGGCGGCATACCAGCCCTGTCGAAGTCGAGCTTGTGTAAACCTGCGCTCTGGCCTTTGCGGTTCGCATGATGATCGCGAATTGAAACAAAGGCACGCATAGCATGAGAATGTTCTGGAAGCCACAGTGACTGTGACGGATGTCGCGTTCGACCAGCGATCGTTCGTTCAACGCACAACCAGCGCTGATAATCAACGTTGCGCATTTGGCTGCACGGACTGCAAACAACCCTGTTATCTTTTCGCGATAGCAGATCAGACGTGGCTCTGGTCGGCCGAACACTGATGCAAAACAGCGATTGTTTCGATGAGGTCCGCTCACAACAGCCAAACAAGCTCTCGTTACGCAACGCGGCAGATAAGACTCCGCTTTCACATGTAGGTTCGGATTCTGCAGTGAAGGTTCTTACGTCAACACACGTTTTATCGAGCGGATGATGCGGTAGTTGCAATGAACAAAGCGCTTTATTTGCCCAAAAAATAACTTTCAAACAACTTCAACAAATACTTTTACTTTCAAATAATACGAAAACTCTAACATTCGAGATGCATGACCTCCGCGCTGTAGATATCAGACATTGAGCATTAGAACGTGTTAGCGAAACATGTTTTTCGAAGCGGACGGATATTACATGCTTTGTGTTTGCTAGAGTTTCGCTGCAAAACCCGATGTTGCAGTAACCCGGATGTTGAATAACCTTTAATTGGCAAACCAGTTGCAAAACACTTCACACCGGGACATTTTATCACTGCGCAGAGGGCAGAAAAATCCTTCCACCACAGGTGATGTTTAGTTCCCCTAACAAACTCGTAGTTGTTGGCAATACGGCAAACGTTTACTTTAGAAATCATGTTCTGGTTGTTTCAGGCTGCAGCGCGACATGCAGTAGGCGCGCTGCTTTTCGAAACGGGCTAAAGCGGATTGCGATCGCGCATATCTCGTCATTAAAAGCAGATTAGCGCAGCTGCAATAACAGCGCTGCGATTAGAAAGGCACGTCGTGCAGACCACCAGTCGCCCGTGCATGACAAGCGATTGGCGCTGATCAGGATGCTTGACGACTACAAACGGGTGTTTCCCCACACAAGACAATCCTGTTGTAAACTTCGACTGGAAGACAAACGACAAAAAACAAACTCGCTGCTAACGGAACGATCTTCAAAAGGCCGTTTGTGAAGGGCGGGGGGTAACGTGGAGAGAACAAATCGACAAACCTGTGTGAGGCGCCGCAAAAGCGGGGGAGAACGGAACCAGCGTGTGCCCAATAGCCACATTGCGTTCGCGCTCGGTTTGCATGTCGCTCCATCGCTGACGTAAAAGTTCGAAGACTTGATCGGTGCGCGGACATTTGAAGAGATACATACCTGCAAGCCAAAGAAACATTACATTTGGTTTTGCTTCCCAAACAATAGAGCACTGTTGCACGACTGCACTGCACCACATTTGGAATTGGAAATAGTGACAAATGCAGCTGTATTCTTCTTTCACGCTAAGGTAACTATGCATTAGTTAAGTCAGCCAATCTGCAATAAGGTAAACACATCTCGTGCTAATACATTTGGTATATTCCAACGAAACACGCAAAATCCGACTCGGGTTTACCAGCGTAGCTGATAGTGGCTTATGATGGGTTTTGAAAACTTACCTTGCCCGCCATTTTCGCAACCGCTGCCAGCTTCGATGAATAAAACGTCGTGGTTGCATCCGTACCTTCTCAGGCAAGTAATCGGCCATGTCGCCATCACCTTACGGTTGCGGCTGTGCACGACGACCTTGGTATGTTGAACTGAAACAATGAGCAATCGGCGGCATCAGACCGTGAACATACAGCGCTGCCTGCAGTTACCGAGATAACAAAAACACCACGCAGCAAATTGCGCCGGTACCGCAGTAAAACGCTGCATGGCGGTGGTTCACGAGGCTCGAGCTTTTTCACAAACAATCTCGAGTGCCATACAGTTTTGTTTGTTTCTATTTCCATCTGAGGAATAGGGTTATGAAAAGTTTGAAAGGCGTTGCACGAATAACATCAAAATAGATAGAAAGAAAGTAACAAACACTTAACTTCATGAGGAATTTACAAAGTAGTGAGTTCTTCAAACGGGTTGAGGGTCGGGCTTACTACAGTACTGTGCTCTTGAGCGGAAAAATGATCACGAAACACTTTTTGTGCAGTAACATGCGTTCTGTACCCTTTGATTAATTAAAGCCACCCAAAATTGGTTCTAAAACCCGGAAACACTTGCAAGATGTAGATGCTACCACAAACAAACAGTGAGCAACAAAATGTTCAGGCTGGTATACATAGCATAAACGCAGTCAGCAGGCGACACCAGTGCACCCGTTCCGAATTTGTTTCGCTGAACGTCAACTAAGGATCAAATTAAGACGAATGTCAAAATTGTAAAATTGATTTTAAAGCGCCAGTATCGAGAGACTGTACTATTTGCTGCCGTCTACGGCAAACAAAAAACACTTTCACAAAGCACTGACAGATGCGACGGCAACGCGTCCGATGTTGCACTCCTACGGTGGTGCGGATTTAAATTACCGTGTCAGTTCCGGCGTTCTGCTCTGACAGCGATGAAAACGACGCGAGCTGAGGGTATTCGTTGACGGGCGCTCGACCGTGACAGGCCTGCCTCCAGCTCGAACTAAAACAAGTGAGGTCGAAACGATGCGCTCTTAATTGCGTGCCCTGTGTGGGTGAAGTCGTAAGCAAAACAAACGGCCGTTGACAGTTGCTTTAATGGACGGCAATTTAACCCCCAAGGCGACCCCAACCCGCTCGCGACGGCCGTCACTGACATGACGCTGAAGAACCAGCGACAAAATGGTCGAATTTTGAAAAAGCTGGCGTTACACGAACAAATAAGTTACGGCTGAGCTGGAGGAAATTAAACGCTTTGCAAAACAAAAACAACAACAAAAATCACCAATACTAGACAGTCCGAATAACGTGAAAACAGCGGTAAAATATTGGAACCTTTATTACACATATTACGCAACGACAACTTGGCAAACAACGTCGTTACCACTTAGGTAACTCAGGTGTTGACTGTTAAGAACGTGCTCACCTTCTATGATCACAGAATTGACGGATTTGTCCTGGTCGTTTAAATTCCTGGCCTTGAACATGTGCGGGTGGTCGTCGGGAATACTATGTGAGCAGCCCATTGCGACTGGTGTCGTCCGAGTCTTTTCACGATAAAATCACTACAACATTTTTTTGAAGTCGACAAGTCTGCCGACAAGTCTTTTTTTCACCCACTAATAGAACACCTAATATATCGTTGCTCCTGCGTAAATAGCAAAATCGAGGTTAGTGCTGGTTGCAAAGCTGTCCTGATCTAATCGGTAGGTAAAGCAGGAAGCGGCAGGTAACACAACCCTTTTTCTGAGACCAGTAATTGCTACGCACTAGAGTAAGGTAATTGAGTTGGGAAAGTTGCTTGTCGCCAATGACAATAGGCGCATGCCTTGGAACAACAAAAAACGCAGTTAGTTCAGCACTAAACTCTTCCAAGACCAAAGGGTTTGTGACCTTTTCTTGGGTGTAGCACAAAGTTTCGACATGATTCATGCTGCACAATGTTACGTTTCCTGCGATTAAGCACTTCTGTGCACCATTAAAATTTGACAACTTGGCCTTTCTGCTGGAGCCACTTTATGACATTTCCGAATGGTTTACGTACGGGGTTTGACGGCCGCGCACAGGGCCCTGCTATTTCATGACTTCGGTGCAGCTGCTCAACTAGCAACGAATGCGCTCCACAAGGACTGGGACATCTCATTCTAAGAGTTTTACGAGATGTTTCAGCGACTCCAGGGTGCAGCAGCCACTCCTCCAAACATTTTTAACGAGGGTCTTTACCGCTCAAAATATTTGCTTTTCAACACAGCGAGGTCTGATGCACACAGCTGAAACAAACAACTTCGTCTTTAAAACGCTCGTTATACAGCCAGGGTAAACTTCACCTTCATAATCAAGTCTGACTAAATTACAGTCAAGCACACCGAAGCATAGGTCGCTTGGCTATCACTGATTCACTCTGCAACATCCGAGGTCAAAGTCTTGTAACCGGCGTTGGCTATTTTCCGCAACGGCAGTCATCCAGCAATGCGCATTTTCAAAAAACGAATTGTAAAGAAACAACGCCACCAATTGATAAATCTTCAAATATTTCATGGTTTTACTTTTTTATTCTGTGGAACTGACGATGCTCATTTGAGCGAAATTAATATTCCTGTTTTAATAACTGTGGCCAGATTTTTGTGGAAGACTTGTATGAGCTTTCATGTATAACATTCTGATATTGAACAAGTATCGCCACAATATGTACGATCGAGCCTTTCTGGTGGTCAGGCAGGTTCTGAAAGAACTCAGTTCAATACTAGAGTAAGAAAACATCTGAAGTTAAAAGGAAACATAACAGTCGCGTCCTTACACAACTTTTAAACCGACAGCTGTTTGTAGAGTTTCCAACCATACTCTGCAGAAGATCAGCCTGTTCTGCATACAGCAGCAAAAACAAAGGGTACCGGTACCAAAGCTTTCGCAGCTGGTAGCCATTGGCGTTCCATCACCACGTTTTCGTTGGCAGAAGGCAGTTGAAAACTATTCGATGCATTTACGAAAGACGTAAATATTGCATGCGCACCGATCAACCTCCACTTTCAGACAAGCACGTACAGAAGCTGTTCAGCGCTGGTGGTTCAATAAATGCTGAGCTGGCAAAAGTTTTTCGGGAAAGCGAGACAACGGAATGTTACGGCACTTCGTCAGCAAACTCAAGCTTTCACACACAAAGGCGTCTTAGCAACACAACACGAAAAGCCATAAATGCGACTGATACAGGAGGTTCTTCGATATGGTAATCAAACACTGCAAATTAGTAATCATCCACGCCGCTATACGCAAATTTTAAACGAGATTTTCTACTAACGAGCATACATCTTGAGCCATCAGCCATCAAGTATAACTATAAACATAACATTATTCCCTTAAGTGCGAATACTTCAGCCAACCTGCGAAGCGTTTGCTGCAACCTGACGAAACGTTTTGCTAAGCTAGCAGAAGACAAACGATGCTATACAGGATGGTTCTTCAGCAAGCCCGGAGGAAAGGTGAGCGTCACACACTTATAATTAAAGTGAGTCAAGCCAGAGGGCACCCAATGTAAAGACGACGGTTTCAGACTTTTTTCCATCAAAAGTACAGCTTTGAGGTTCACGCTTGAATGAATACATACCTGGTCATTGCGTGTCTTTGATTAATAGCGATATAAAGCCGTCATTTAACCGAAGTGGTGTTTGCTCGGTACAAGTCGTAAATTTCGCAGAGCGTCTTCCAAAACTGCCTAATACCTGAAGACCGCGACTTGCTTACGGCAGACGTGCAAATGCATACATCAAGCCAGGCTTATCAAATAAAGCTACAAAAACGTTGCCTCAACACTGTAATGAAAGCATCGCCACAGCACACATCGTAAGAAATGCGCAAAGCAGCAGCATTCAAATTCACAGAAGAATTACAATTTTCATGTTACTTGAATTTCTTTGATGGAAATCAATCCTCAGCAAAAGCACGCGTGCGCGCGCACGAAACTCAACGTTTGATGAGCAACTGCCTGCGCAGTTGTCCGCAAAATCGCTGGGCGGATGCGCAGCGTTATTTCGTCTCGTGCACTGCATCCTGCTGGACGTCCGGGCAACAAGATCAACAGCTGCAAGCAAAATCTGACAAAAGCACCACACAAACAAACAGCCAATGCGGAGCTAAATCAAGCACAATTAGATAACGGGGCGACAGAGCAGCATGCCAGTCCACAAAGCACAGCACGAGCACAGGATTCCGGATAGGACAGATCACACCAAGCATCTAACAGCCATGCCATACAGAAACAGTTGTATCGATCGAGCTTAAACTCTACATTCATAACGCTGCAGAGCCTGCGGATGCGCGTCGACTCAGCGTCTATCGGTTTGCCAATATGTTGTCAACCTTCGGAAACGCACGGTTTAACATTGTGACCAGTAGTGACAATGGGGAAAGATGGTAGTTCGTAACGGAATTCCCGCGTTCCGAGTTTTATTAAGTGGTTGAGTCACGACAGGCCGACTGCTGTATTACGACTCAGGTCCTCACGCTGGAACTTCTGAGCGATATTAAACTGCGGTAGAAGGTAACGCACTATGATTGGAGAGAAGTCACGATCAAACACTTTGTCATTAGCGGCACACACGCTCGGCCTTCAATACATTAGTTCCAGTCCACACAAACCCTGAGCCACACTAAGATCAGATGAAAATAAGTTAAACAGCGCGGAAGAACATTTAAAATATTGTCGGAGAGGAACATAAAATGAGTTGCGGATGAAGTTGACTCGATGAAGGGCGACGCCGGAACAAGACTACACGGACCACAATCTTGTGTTTATCTGAGACCAAATAAGGACGAATATAGTGTCAGCAACATATGGTACGGCGCTAGTGGCTGTGGCTTGGTAATTGCGTTTTACCTACACTTAAAAGCACTAGTGTTTCTGTATGCTCTCGAGGAATCAGTCGACTACCATCTGCTTTCGTCTTTTTGCGATGATTCAAACTTGCACATATCTCTATTCAAGTATGCGCTTTCCACGATGAGTGTAAGCAAGGAAACGATCAGCAAATTTTTAATAGGAAATCGATTTCACGTAAAATTACGCATCCTCAGTCCTTATTCAAATAGAATCTGATTGATTCTGAGGACTGAGGATGCGTAATTTTATAAGGACTGAGGATGCGTAATTTTACGTGAAATCGATTTCCTATTAAAAATTTGCTGATCGATTCCTTGCTTACACCCATCGTGGAAAGTACATACTTGCGTTTTACCTAGTGTCATCTTGCTTTAAATTCTGACCACATTCTCTTCTGCAATACCCAACCATATGTTATTGTGGGCGTTCCGTGCTATAGTGGGAGGCTCAATCATGGACGTACGAAACTCCCGGGCTAAGGCCACTTCAAATATGTTCTTACAGTTTGGTAGATTACGTTTTGAACATAGACAGCGTGAGCGTGGAGTGTGTTGTGTACTGACATGTCTACTTCGAAAAAAATCTGTTGCAGTGGAGTGCACGAGGTTTATCAGCATAGTTCCTTGCATATGCTGTAGTTGTTACAACATAAAAACGTTAACGTCTGATTCAACAAGAAAAAGCGGCTAGTGCCTGACTAGATACACAAACTCGCGAAACCTACGTTGCACCTAAATATAAAATCATGCTTCAGAAAAATATCTAATATACATAAGTTGCGCAGATGATACAGTGAAACCGCTCTAAACAAATCGTGACGTTTAATTTTTGAAAGCCTTAATCACTCGGCTCGTCGACAACAGATTTCGTGCCATCGTTCAGGCTATATAAGCACAGTAAAACGACGCTAATGTTAGACGCGAACTGGTTCAACAGCATTTGGGACTGAAGTCATTTTATTAACCTCATGAGTCTCGTTTTAATCTCAGAGGCAATGATGATTCATCTCGTCTTTCCAATGGGCAAGGAGCAGTTTATAAACGAAAGATGAAATCTGCAGAGCACTAACAACATGAAGCGAACGATATGTACGTTTTTGTTACGTTTTCGCAAGCTTCCTCAAATATTATAAGACAAAATTGGCTGTCACTACAATACCAGCACCAAAACAATAAGATGAAAAACAGGGCATTGCAAAGAATAACGCCTAATAAGTTCAAACAACCCACATCACAGCGTTTCGGTTACATTGGCCTGCGCGACGCAGCATCCCACCCAAACTTCTGAAGTCGTGCATAGGAGCAGTCTTGAACGAACAGTTACAGGGCTTCTTTTCTCCACAACTGCGTATGAGGTAAGAACTTAGTCATATCACGAAAAATAATCGCAACTACGCCTGCGCTCAAGTCGCACCTGTGCCCGACAAACATTCGAAACCGTAGTTATTGAACCAAAGGATGCGAGGCGAGTAAATGCAACTACAGTTTTCCAAACCGAAGGTTGTGTGCTGTTGGCTTTGAAACTGAAGATGCACGGGTGACATTTTCTTGCTGTTAAGCATGAAACACCTTTAAACTGCCTGTACTGTCACTGCGCAGCAGAAACAGGATCTTCGGTTGTTCTAAAGACGACGTATAGAATGACCGAAAAAAAACGTCCACTTGTCACAATGCTAAACCCGAGTTCATAAACTTTGTAAGATAAGAAACCAGTGCGTGACATCACCATGACCACCGAATAGTTCGCCTCTTCAAAACACAACCACACAAGCGAAAATAGAGATACACGCAGTTTTCGCGATCACAACACTAAGCAGATACTAGACTCGGTTGAGGTCGTGATCGGTTGAGCGCGAGTTCGCCTTAAATGTCCTCCACGCGCAAATAACAAGCAGACGCCCGACGTTCCATATCGCATGGGATCCGTTGTGTACGCATCTTTCTCAAGAAAAGTGCCGTTGATTTTGGTCTTACCTAGTAACGGGGCTGATAGGACTATCTCAGGCAAAAGCAGGCCGAAACCCATGAGCACGGCAGTTCCTGGTGCAAAGCCAATTAACAGACACCTTCCATTTCCTTCGAAGCGGACTTTTATACGCCACGTGCAGTTGGCAGAATCGAGCGGAGCGTGGCAGAGATACAGGTTTCAATTTGCGCACAGCACTGAGCAACGAAGATGCAGCAAAATCGTCAAAACTCGCCACCAGTTGGATGGTCAACCCCGTGGCGTTGACTCAGCAGGATGCTGCTGCTACGCTTTCAAGAGTCTGGAACCCTACAGTGAGTCAGGGTTTCCCAGCGTCATCAACAATGGAGTACTTTGTTTTTCTTTTACTCGGAACACGCCTTTCACGCAAAGCTATAGTCAAAAGCATAAACCTTGATAAGCACATACGCAACACTGATTCTAAAAAAGTGAACTGGTTCTGTTCGCATTGAAATTCTTTGATCACTATCCAATCCATCACACGAGACAGCCATCACTCAATACGGCAGTTGATTGCTCCAGCTCGAAAAGTACAGAAATTTTTTGGTTTCAGACCGACACCCTTTAAACATTCACGTGAATTATGCCATGCAAATTATTATTATCAAACCGTCACCAACAGGACAAAACATCAGATTGAAGTAACTCCAAGCGCATACCAATCGCGAAAGGAGCACATCCAAAAAGGCACAGGGGTTGAGATTGACATGGCACGATCGGCGATGGCATTCTTGGCCAACCAGCGCATCGCTCCGGGCGCATTCTCCGGCATTGCGATGACAGTTGCGCGCTCCGCCAGTTAATTACGGCGGCAGACTTGTTCTCGGCCACTGTGGTCGGTAACGATGCGTTGTTCTGCCTCATAGCCCAGAATAAATTTATGAAACACAAAGTGCGATATATTTTTGCTTTGTTAGTGCAGAAATACAGCAGTACCTGCATCATGCCAACAAGAGAACAGCTGCTGAGTACCACTGACTAACTTCACAACTCGCAATTTCTTCACAAATTCGGTTCCTACACCTCACCTGCAGATGAATGATAAGATGATTGAGGTATTGTGGCGCAATGGCACCAAAATCTTTACCACCACTATGACATCTGCGTTTATCCAAACTTACACCACATGTATAATCTCAAACTCCTTCGGTGTATTAAAAAATAAAGACTTGAAACATTATTAGACTGTTTCGGCTTTTTTAAGCGCTCTTCTGAAACGAAAAGACTGCAGTCGGCATTGAATATTCCAATCGACTCTGGTACTCACAACGCCGCGCCGTGACCTCAACCGTCCGTGCGTCTCCGTAACTCACACCCTGCTGCTTGTCAATTCGCTACTACCAGCCAGCCGAATTGAAGGAAAGCGGAGCGCGACACAAAAAAGATGGAGCACCAGAGCAAGAGAGAGCGTTACTTGCTGACTGAAAAGGCAATAGTAGCACTTTTACAACCGCTCTGGCCATGATTAATGAAGCGCGACAACAGCGACGCGTCACCAGGAACGCACGACGCGACGAACAACCAGACGCATAGAAAATATCACAACGACGGGTACTGCTACGTGGTAACACTGCAAAACTCATGCAAACCGCACGCTAGGTGGTAACACTGCAGAACTCATGCAAACCACATAACGCAAGGCATTTTATGCGCAACAGTCGCCTGTGCATCGCTCGAATAAGAACGAGTGTTTGCTACGGCATGGCAATAATTTTGTTGGGTGACGAACACTGGAACAGCCCAGGTCAGTTGGCTTCGCTGCGTTAAGTGCGACTCCCAAACTTTCTTGGACAGGCCACTGGATTGGTGACAAGAAGTCTAGTGATTTTCACTGTCAGCAAGATGACCTTGGCATACCACCAACATCCATGTTTTCATTAAATCATTTCCTTGAACATTATGCGAAATCAAAATGCTAGTAGTAGTCGGGCGATTCTACAGAAACCCGTCTAAGAGCAGAAGCCAGTGCATCACTTTAAAATATGAAAGCACTTTGAATGTCATTTGAAAAGTGATGTTCAAAGGAACGGTTACAGAAATCCGAGTCAGAAATGCACTCACACACTGATAAAACGCATCATTTAAAAAAAAGCAGACTGCAAGTGGCTCAGCTCAAAATAAAAGCACTCTTAACGCTTCAGAAAACACGTTGTCATCCCCCTTTACCGCGGTGTGCAATTAAACTATTGCTAAAAAACCCACTGCTTAAACGCCAGCAGTCCGCAACCACATTAAAAGGCACTGCTAGTTCCACTTGCTTAGCTTAGCTTTTCAGTACCTAGCAATTGAACGTGATTTGACGTAAAAGGGATTTTAAATCATTTTCGTCCGTTTTCGACGGCGTCAAATTGCAACAGAAGATCAATTGCTTGAGTGCACCCACGAGCTTCATTTAAGTTCGAAGCAGCGCCAGCAGATACACAGCAAAGCTTTTTTGATGGTTCACTTAAAAAGGAGCTTGCTACGTTCTTGTGTAGTTTCCGCCAACCGCGCTGTTCTTCCATGATAGATAACGTAAACATGAGCATAGATTGTTTTTCACATTTAGGCGCATTTAAAGGGGGCCAGAAGAAAGAGTCTGTGTCGTATCGGAGCATTACTGAAACGGCTATCTCACTGTCTGGCCTGGGTAATTCCTGAGCTTCAGCCAGGCCGCCCAATAGCCAGACTGATTACTCATGCATTTGCGTGAAATGGCAAAAACGCCCTCTATTTTCTAAACATCGCGAGTTTTGCAATCAACAGGGAAGTTTTCACCGCAATTCTTTACACACGAGCCGATTCAAGCGGCGAATATAGAACAAGCAACGGTTTAAACGGAAAATGAGCGTTATTGCCCCGCGCGGTGCTTTGGGAATCGTTCTAAGGGATTCGAGATCTTACTGACCAATCAGAAAAGCAGAAGAAAGTGCGCTATTTTGTTTTAGGAATGCTGGTGGGGCGTAGTCGGGATCAAAAGCTGTGTTTGAAAACATTGCAGCGCGTCGAGCAGCTTCGCAGGGTTGAAACGAGTCAAACATAATTGCTCGGCGCTGCGGTGTTTGTGAAACTGTGATGGAAATCTCATGTCCACGAAACGACGACATAAAAAACATCTAACATCACAACCAACCCCGATCTCATATACGCGCCTTGTCTGCAGCAAAGAGGGCGGAAGGTTTGGGGTGCAAACGATGGCGGGGCTTCAGTTCGGAAGTTAATACATTTTGATGAAAATTGAAACGTTTAACTGTCATTGTTTTTTGGTTACGCGGAGTTGAGATACCTGCCATTGACTTTAATCGCAGAATCTTTCACAGAGTTTTTTTATTTTACGTGGGAAGGTACTTGTCTGTGGTTCTTCGAATGATTTAAAATGCTTACCTGCACAAAATGTGGAAAAAGTACGCCTTGACGGCTTTATTTGACCACATAATTAACCGCAAACAATGGCTGATCTCGGTAACCTTTCATAAGTCACTCTGTTAAGATAGTGGCGTTTTTACTCTAAAAACAATTTCTAGCGTTCTCACGCCGGAAACAACTCCATGCATAAACAACGGCAAAAATGTCAACCGAGTGAGATATTCGTCAAAATCAGGTCTCGGCCCGGCCACAAACCATCAAGGTTTGGACCACCTACTCTATTGGATGCGATGTTTACTTTTTCTACATGTGACGTCGAGGCCATACACAATGACACAACTGAACTAGCGAGCGAGACCACCCATGTTCAAAGCGCGGTGACACCTTGGGTAGAAGCCGCATTAAATGATTGTTCACACGCGCGACGTCACAGGGCTTGTGTGCAGCATGTCACGATCAGCTTGCATTAAATGCACTGCCGCATTAACGCGACACGGTGAGGCCATTTCCAAGCAGTTCATAATAATCCGTTTCGGAATCCACTCCTTGTCAAATAAGCGAACGGGCAGCAGCATCGCGCTGCGCTAATCCGGCAAATTCTTCGCGAAGTGTTGTCAAGTCTTTTGTCAGAATACCTAGTGCCAGGATTTATCGCCTCTCTGTGCCTTTCTTCGAGACATGGCATTATGCTACGGCGCTATCATCCGTGCAACAGACACCTAAAACTTTTGCACTGCTTTGGCTGCAATAAACTTCAATTTATGGATAACTTTAGTCCCAAAAAATGCACGTACTAACACACTTGCAGTTATACTATAAACCCATCAACAACCTTCCGTCAATTTTCGAAAGCATTTAGCTGCACAAAGAGTTAGAAAAGATTTCGGTTAAAGTTTCCAGTCACTCTTGAGCAGACACACGAAATTCCCACAGTGCCTGACCAAACCTGCACGTTCATCTGAGCACATTCAGTGATCGAGTGGATTACGGAGTTACTGTGTCAACAACACTGCGAGTGACAATGTCGGTGTTGCTGCCAGAAAGGAAAAACTTACTGCTCGTCTGTCACAACACAAGTGACAAAGCAACTCAAGTGTCCTCAGCACCAGGCTGCCCAGTGGCCAACTCGCTAACTTCGTTTGCACAGTACATTTACAGTGCGCTGAAAAACAAAACCGCATGAACTATCCGCACGCGAGCAAGCCCCTGTCAATTCGTCCCTGGTCTGTTAACGAATGCTTGCCGCAGGAGCAAGAAGCCTAGTGAAAGCAAAACAAACTCAAAATAACTCACCAAAAACATCTCGCCTACAACAATCAAGCACTTATTCATCACTGAACCTTGCGGTGACTGAAGCGCCACAGTGGAGCAGTGGGCTGACCTGGCAGCGTTGGCTGCGAATATGGTCGTTACGCTGAAAACGAAGCCAATCCATCCCGCTTTCTTTCGCTTCTGACGAAGTTGCATGGCCCGAGGGCGGCTTGCAGACCGATTAACCTGATTGGACGCGAGGCCGTGGTCTTAGAATAACAAACGGTCCGACGTGACAGGAATTTTCGTGACCTGGCGTAGCTAGGTCTCGTCGGCTCCGAGCAACTGGAAAAGCTAAGTTGACAGGGCGACGATTGAGGCCACTTGTTATAGAGAAAACAAGCATCGGCGATCGAGTCGAACACCTAGTTTTCAGGCCACTGAAACAATGCGGGCATTATCATCTTGCATCTTTGCCACGTTCATTGCAAATATACAGCGGCTAGAATTTAAAAAACGAGGTTTTGATCAGCCAGTGCACGAATAGACGGTTGCTAGACAACGCATGCTGCAGCAGATCTCACAATTTGCGTGCCGTTGTTTTTTATACTGCAGGAAAAGCTGATGGCAACAAGACAGTATTTTCAGCCAGTGGCGTAGCCAGCCCAAAACTTGGGGGGCCAAAATGTTTGACTTTAGGCGAGAAACAGTATTGTGTTTGGGACGCCGCTTCTCCAAGCACAAAATGACTAGATACGCTGAAAATTTGGGGGGAGCACGGCCCGCCCTGGCTACGCCTATGTTTTCAATTAGACGCAATAAGGGTGGTTAAGTCATTTAAGCCGAATAACGTCCGTGAATACAAGAAATTCAATTAAATTGTTTACGATCCTCTACCAGTCTTGAATGTGCGACTCTCAAAAAAACACGAACTTAGTGACGGAGGTGTGTACTTGTTCAAGATAATTGGTAACGAATTGCATCAACAATCTTTTTACATGACAATATAATTTTGTTGCAAAAAATTTGCAGAGCAGTTCTATCTTCGAAGAAGTCCTCTTTGATTTATTTAAAGAATAAAAAAAATTGCAACTTACACAGTAGACATACTAGAGCACAACCTTTTATTTCAGTAATCGATGCGGATATCCAACGTGAGCGTATAACAACTCTGGGACAAACTCGACGGAGGTCAATGGAGAGGTGGTGTATTCGTCAAAATGATTGAGGTAATTTCAAAGTACATCACCGTGACCGAGAGGGAGATGGCGACAACTGCTGTTTGTGTGAAAATTATTCGAGTGCTGATGAGTTCGCGGGACAGCAGGTTTCTTCAAAACAACCGCTGCTGATCAAAACCAACGTCCCTTCAATTTACAGAAACTGCATTGCGGGTTTCGATGGGACGATGCGCAAATTCTTACATCGCACAAAAGTAATAAGCGACACAACTTGCTACTTCACGTACTTGAAAAGCGTGGTTTGCGCAACCAAGAGCGTAAAAACAAGGGGGTTACATCACGGCCAACCGCGGCATGCGATAACTTAAGAGATTAATTTGCTGCGGAGTGACAGAAACATCGGCGAAACGAAGCCAAGTAAGGTATGAGTAAGATACTGGCACAAGTTGGCTTTCAACTAATCTCGCACATAGCAGCGATCGGTCAACGGCAATGAGCTTTTTTCGCAGTCAATCCTGAAGTTGCTTTGCCTGTGAAAAAAAAACGAAGGTCCGAATGCTGCCCGAGCGCTGAACAAAATCCAATGTCTGTAAGCGTGAAATTGGTGTGCAGCAAACGCCACCATTTAACGCTCGGATAGATACTATTTGCTTAACAATAAACTGCCTGGTGGGCGACGATAATGACTGCATCGCTTGAGCAAATGCGCACTCGCTTTCCCCGCTTGGCGCGCACCAAACAGTTAAAATAAGCTTCCGCATCTAATGACGATTTTCGATTGTGGACAAAGAAAACACAACCGTCAAATTACAGCAAGAGTTCTTCGCCACCGAGAGCACTGACGTTCTCAATAAAAAAATTAGGTCGGCAACAACAACCCACATTCCACAACAAGTCTCTACTTTAGCTGGAAGCCAAAAGATGAAGCCTATTGCCAAATCGAAATTTCGTTAGGGTGCGTGGGCGTCGAAAGGGGGGACAGGGGATCTTTCCCCTGGATTTTAAAGTTTGACACTTTCCTGTTACATTCTTAGCAAAAGAAGCTTTCTTAGTTTCGAGAGGGAAAAATTAAATTTCACTTCATTTGCCCCCCCCCCGGAAAAAATCCTTCCGACGCCCACGTTGGGGGTGGAGCTTTCCGGGTGAGCAGCAACACACTTTCCCTCATGGGACATGTTCATTTTTGGTTTAGCAATACAACTGCGGCGCGCTCATCGGCAGTGGCGCGAAATACTGCGCAGAGCTATCATATTCCACAAAGATTGTCAAGTTCATTAAAGATATCACCGACCAGATGAAAGCAACAACACTTAGGTTTGGGGTTCGACCGATGAAGACCTTTTTTCGCCGATACCGATATTTTTCAGTGCTGATAACGGCTGCATATATTTTCGCATTACTCACACCGTAGAAGACATGACAACGCATATTAAGCCAATCAGCTCACAAGAATATAGAAATAGCTCATAACGAAGAAATAATCGGAAATGTTTGCATTTTTGCAAAAAAATGAATTTATAATCAAAGTGTAACAATTTTAAGTTGTATTTCAGAAAGCACATTTTGTCTCCTTGCAACATTGGACATTTTCTGTCATCATAAACAAGCCCAGCAACGCTTAATTGCTCGAAATTCGTTCATTGGGAACTGAAGCAGGAGGTGCTCCAGGTAATGTCGGTGTATATCGGCAGAATTTTGCCGGTATGATAAATCGGCATCATCGTCATGCCGATGTACCTGTCCGGCTCTGAAGCGTAAAGCTTGCGCTACAATAAATTTTCGTTAATAGCGGATTTTCCAAAAACGGTAATTAGGTTACTGATACAGTCCTCTCCTAAGCGCAGGAATTTCGTCACGTGCAATTCAACCTACATGTGCAAAAACATGGGAAAGTATCGGTTTACGCAATTATTTGCTTTCTATACTCTAAACCAGGGGTCACCAGCATGATGGCCGCGGGCACCAAGTCGGCCGCACAACGACCACCTGGTCGCCTGCGGGCCTGCTCCAAAAGTAGCATTAACATGATCAGTGTCTCCACATAGATGAGTCTCATTAATGAGAACATAATTAAAAGGTAAATTGAGCAAATGTTTTCTACTTCACAAGTGAGTATCAAGCTAGCAACCCTTTGCATTAATCGGTAGCCAAGCAGTAGCTCTCAGTTTCAAAGAAGTTAGTGACGCTACTTTAAACCGGCTTTTGCGATTTAATTATTTGCAATTTTACACACTGAAGCAGCAGTTTTTGCAATTTTTTATCGGCGGAAAACAACGTTTTTAGCATTATTTATTATTCTACACTCTGCACATCCGTAACATGCTGTGCAAATATACAAATCTGCACCAATATTTTGTGCAGATATGCAGATGCCTGCATCGACATGTGGTCGCACGGTGCGCACGTCGAGCCGCGACATCTGCTAGCCATCAGATGTTTACACTTACCGCTTCAGGCCAATAATGTCGGCAGAGAGGGTATGATTCTCTCTGCACACAAATCTAATTTCTATGTTTTCATGAGAACTGATGCGCTTAAACCTTCTGTTGGTTCGCACGCAGCAAAGGGACAGAAATTTATTTAAGAGACTTGTATTTGACGTACGTGGCTATTGCAGCCTGGGAATGAAGCTTTGATGCATTACTTTGACATAAAACATTTCTAACATATGAGTCGCAGTCATTTTAACGATTGTGAAGTGCTTGTTTTTTCTGGATAATTTGACGGTGGATTCAGACATGACTTTAACGAACAAAGCAACAAGTTTTCTTTAATCAACCACAATGCTGCGCAAACACGCCATTAGTCATGCTGTAGAGCAAGGGTGTGCAACAGTTTTTGTCGGTGGGCCATATAACCAACTTCAGACATCTAGGTGGGCCACACGAACAATTTAGTTTTTTCACGTACACTTTAGTTTCTTCATGTACATTAGGATTTTCATGCATGATGGGAGAAAATCAGAGTGTTGGCAAGGGCCACACTAAATGGCTTGGCGGGCCGGGTTGTGACCCGCGGGCCGCCTGTTGCACACCCCTGCTGTAGAGAATGGTCCGAGAGTGATTCTGCATCCGTGTGTTGCATGAACAAACGTATCGCACTGATGTTAAAGACAGGAAAAGTTCAATTTGATTAGGAAATAATACGTGTGACAGTGCAATTGAACAAACTTGGAAGATTTTGGATATATTTTGCAAAAAAAGTGAATCAAAACACCAAAATGGATGCTAGAATCAAAAAAGTCAACAATGATTCCAAATGAGGAGAACACCTAACTCGTCATGAGTTGCGACAAGTCACTTCGGTTCGTTAAACCAGAGGTACTCAACGTTTTTTGTTGCTTTTCTGAACGAACTTATCAAAATAAGTGTTTTTCTAAACTGCAAAGTCAACGTTAGCCATTTCTGTATGCGAGGCTACAGATAAACAGGAACTCAAGATTTCGTAGGTGCATTTCAGGAAGTTCGTTATTTCTTGCGGGAGCCGTCAAGTGTCCAGGTGGGCAATCCATACACACTGTTGTTTGAGCATTACCAGGTTCTTCTTTTGAGACACAAGACGCCCATCATTGGCATCAGCATAAACATGGCATAGTTGTACTTTGCTTAGGATCCTAACCTCCATAGACTTCACGTAATGCCAAAAAACTATAACCATTACACCATGTAAGCAATGCGACAGCTTGATAAGCTCACTCAAATTCCTTGTTACATAAAACTCAGCTGGCGTCCGCACAGCAGATATGAAGCTGCGGTAATGAACCAGTCGCACTTGTTTACCACAACGGAGAAAGCCGGTTCAAACGATAACTAGTGCTTGGCAATCTGTCCAAAACTATTTCAAGAACTGCCATATAATCTGCAGATCTTGTCTCTGAGGGATGAGCTAAAACCGCAGGTAAAAGTTCGGCTTCGGCATCTTAGTATGATTAAGCAACACATAACAACTGAAGGAGAAACTGGTGGTTGCTAGCAGTTTAACAAACATGTAAGAGCTTAGCTGTATTTATTTATAAAAATCCATGTCGCATTTTTGTTACGGTATTTCTTGCCCAGGTAGTGGGTAACGCTCAGGCTGAAATTCGACGAGTGAAAACGGAACGTTCTTTTCATCCCATAGTCAAGCAATCCAACGCAGCTAAACACAGGCCAGAATGTTTGTGAATGACTTGCAACCTGCTGTGCTGAAGTAATCGACACTTTAAACCAAAGTGCCGGTAACCAAATATGTCACTAGGAATGCGGAAATCAAAGGCGAGCAAGCAAAATGTTAGTCTAGCATGGTGCGATGTCGGCAAGCATCATTTTTTACCTATCCACAGGAGATGGATTTTCGATGCTGGATCCGCTCCTGCTTCGTTTGGACATTGGCAAAGCGGGTCAGGCAGTTGGTGGAATCTCGGTACTGCCAGTAACTAGATCAACGACACGAACGAAACGGGCGATGGAAATGACGTCAAGGGCGCCTGTGCGCGCACTGCGCTTGTGGGCACTATGTCTATCAGTTGAACTTGGGATGGTAGACGGTAAAACTAAGCTCCGACGTATTAAACATGAGGTTTTCGTCAACCATGATTATCAAGAACACTAAAGTGATGCTGCGATGCGCATCCCAGCAACGGGTTGAGCAGACGGCGTGGAAATGTAAAACAATCTCATTAAACTGGATTGTTCGGATCACGATAAATGACGCGCACATTTTTAGAACACGTACTCCCCGGACATGGATGAAGACAAAGAAACCAGTCAACGGGATTGCAGTAAAATCACTGCACAGTTTCAAGATGCAAATACCATTTTGTCTAAGCTACTGCATGGTTCTACTTGCAACGAGCAACACGAGTATGAATCGGAAGCTACTTAGAAACGTACTCATCTACATGGTGGACGACCTACCAGCCAGGGTTGCGGAGTAGGAGTCGTAAGAAGTCGTTGGTTTTTGGGTAGAGTCGGATTCCTAACAACACTAGGAGTCGGATTTTTTTGTCCGACTCCAACAGTACTATTGGATCATTTTTTACACAACACTCCTAAGTTGGGAATTCCTGTTGAAATGGTACAATTTCTTTTGAAACTTTTGTTGAAACAGAGATTTCATACTGTGCACCACGAATTCCATTGATTGCTACTTGCTAAAAAATAGTTAACAGCCACTTCATTGTATTTATGTTAAGGAGTCGGAAATTTTGGAAAGGTCGGATGTTTTACCTCCACACAATATTCAAGATCTTCTCCAGTCGTGCGCCGTTGTCGAATCAGCGACAGCAAATGGAGCAAAACAATAGCAAAGAAGTCACGTCTTAGACGTAGACATGTGTGGCAACCGCAACGTTTTTCTACAGCAAATCATGGGTTAATCCAATGGCTTTGCGGAAAGCCGAAAAACTAGTGCCGATTTGCCAACCGCTTCGAAGACAAAGCAGCGGACAACCATTGGTTCTCAAATGCAGCATACGAATGTGGGGGGTTAAAGAAAAAAACGACGGTCGTGCGCATGCGCGCTCTCACCGTGAAGTGGATAATCACGGTGACCTGCGAACTGCACGTGATCGCTTACCCAACGATAAGCGAATACTTACGATTCGCGGGCGTGCCTGACCAAAACGTTACAAAAACGCGTTTAAGGTCGACTATCCCGCTGGGAACTTGCACACCCAATATGTATTTGTCCAAGGATCACACCTGGGATTCCTTCACGAGTGGGAATTTCCCTAACCAAACGTAAACACGACGACGATGCTATCACCGACTCCACTGTTGCACACACGTCGCAGAATAAACGAGATCTTACCAAAGGCCTCTGTTATACAAAGAGCCCAGAAAGAATGTTTATTGTGCCCCCTTTCTATTCCCTTTGGAGGGTTACAAGTATGGGGAGTGGAACAAAAGGGTCGAGCGGTCCACACCTCCACTACTTTTCAAGGGAGGATCCAAGATGCAAATGAACGATCATCGATGACGTTTGTCAATCAATCAACCACTACGTAAGGCCTAGATCTCATTGCCCAACTGTAAAACTGGTTCTTCCGTCCATAGTCACGAAACTCCGCTTAGCTTGCACCATGAGCCACGCGGTTACTTTGGCAACGATTGCTGCAGTGGTGGCTGGCCAGTGGCAGCACCGCGCGTGAAGCTTTTACTTGCACTGTCATCCATTAACGCGTAGCAGCAGGCTGGAAAGGCTGATCTTACCGTTTGTCAAGCATTCGGTATGACCCGACCGGTATTCGAATACCCTCTACTAGCTTGAAAGGCGCACGCTCAACCCACATAGCAAGTGGCTGGTACAGATAACATGAATAGTATAAATTCAACATCGCATGCGTAAGTTTTAACGGAGCAACAGCCTGGTGGATGCTTCGAGTGAACCAAGGTTCTGTGGTTTCGAAACATTTCAAATACAGGGCATAACCAAGACTATAATCTTCTTTGGGTAAGAGACACGCGGCCGAGAAAAGCAGGGATTTAGACATTCACAAGATTAAACGTTATCCGGCGAAGCCTAGACCATGGGTCACGTAAGCAAACCGGCGTAAATGTAGAAAGCAAGCTGAAATGCGGTCCCGACACGCTCCATCAGCACGCACTTGAAGGGCATGCAAGTCAAACGAAACGAGCACATTGGTTGGCGGAGAAAAAACAATAGACGCCAAGAACGGCGTAAAAGGTGACAGGCAATTCGTTTCGCACGTCAGTTTTCGTCAACGAAAACGGGGCGACGAAAGCTTGGATGACTGCCAACTGTTTGCAGGACAATGTGATTGCGGAGCGTAACCGGCCATCTCCATCAGCGGCACAAGGCTGCCAGCATGATGTCCCGTTTCTTGCCTCGGTTCCTTCAACCAGTCGCGTTGCGGCATGCACGAAAGCACGCAGACGGAGACATCCGCCGTAGCGGTAAGTTAATGCGGGCTTCTTCCGCATGCCGGGGCTCTTTTCATTGTTTTTGTTGTTTTCAGTTCGCACTTTTCGCTAAAATGCATTACGCAGCGGCGGCGAATCAGAAAAGCCACCCTGCGTAGAGCGATCCCTGTGTTGAAGACGCGCGAAACAAAGCCGCTCCCGGGATGCAACACTCGCCAACGTGGTCTACCATTGTGCTTAAAGTCTGAGGCAGGTTTTTCGTTTAGCGAGAACAACTTGACAAAGAAACGAGAAAAGTTTTAAAGACACCGTGACAGCGTAAAAAAATACGCGATGTTTGGACCTTAAACAATTGTTACCGAACCGTTAGAAACGATGATTCATTCTTCTGCGACGAACGACGCCTGGGGACGTAAATTGGAAAAAATAACCAGATCGGTCTTGCGTTAGCGAAAGGAGCGAGCCCTTTGTGCATCACATTAGTTTCCACTCTGATTCTATTATTTCCACTGCCATACATAACACAAAGAGATTGAGATTCAATGGTTATTTTATCACGGTTTTTGCGTTAGGACAGCAACTCAGAAACTTTTGAAGAGCACTTTGCGCAGAACTTTGATAAATTATTTGAAACCACTGCTGAGCACTTGCACGAAGCTGGTAACACTGTCCGCAGAAGTGGAAAATAACACAGTTCATTTTTTGAAGTACGGTCAGACCGTTACAGGAGACGGAGGAAATTTACCCACAAGGGGAACAATAAGTTTTAGCATGAATTTACAGCTTTTGGATATGCGCGTGACGTCTATATTACAAACGATTCCACATTCAGTATTTGCCGGAATCCGGGTTTTAATTCAGGGGTTTATCGATTATGCGCGTTTCCACACTCATCAGGCACCAGGCTGCGAATCAGACAAATCAACCGCAGACGAAAACAATTTTAAAATATTCTGCATCCTACGAATGCTTGCTAACCCTTTCCAACAAATCATTGGAATAGGTACTTTCTGTCCATTGCTACAGTGTGATCCCAGAATATTTCGGAATTTTAGCCACTTTGCTCCAGACCATCTATGTCCAACTCAAACGGCTTACTGAGCCAAAAAGTATGTCGCTATTGGCCAGGGCCGCACATTGAAAGACATATGAGGGCCGCACATTGGGTGGCTTACTTTGAGTTCAGCAAACTAAATTTAGCTTAACCTAATGCACTGAAAGTGTTTGAATACAACTGCAATGATAACAGACGTGATAAATCGGCTGAGGACCACCAGCATCAAAAATGTCAAATTCAAAATTATCAAAACAAGGACAGGTTGTCAGTATGTAGGATATTTTACTACAGTGTAAACCTAAACTGGACCGCACAAAACCGTCAACTGGGCCGCATGCGGCCCGCGGGCCTCGGGTTGGACATAGCTGCTCTAGACCCTATCTCGGGATTAATTTTATCGAAATCCTGGGACTTCAACAATGAACTTCAAGGCGGCACGCGATTTCGTATGCGTGGATTATCTGCAGTTTAGAGAAGTTTCAAAATTCAAGTGGGCTGCCGTATGCATAAATGCGGCGCGTCATACTGACCTTGGTGTTGTAATATTATTGTTATCAACTATTGACTATCATCGGTAGCAGTGTTCCCTCTAAGAAAACTTTACACTGAGAAAATGCTTGTTTTAGTGCGCATGAAACTATGTAGACAGACAGACAACTGGTGAAAGTTTCAAGCGTTGAAAAGGTTATGCGAGATATATAGTATATATATTCACGATATCACATTTGGAATGCTGCAAGTCCGCGAGAATGAGATTTCACTGCACAAACGGTCTGGTAATACTGCGCATTTGCGCAGCTGCGCACCTTAGAGGGAGCACTGATGGGTAGCGAGTCACTACGCAGAAGTTGGATGTCTTCGTTACAGAGGACGAAAGAACTACAAAGTAGTGAGTGATGCCAGCTCTCGTGTGGTGATGAAAGAAATCGCATCGATACTAAACCAGCAAGAAAGGACAGACAACCAAAAAAAGTTGTATGAAGCACTCTATAGGCTATCAAGCCTACATCAGTTGAGACTGAACGTGCTTTCTGGGCTCTTGGCTGTTTTGCAAATAACATCGGGATCCGCCTTCGGTGATAGCACTCTTGGTGTACTCTTGTTTATGCGCCAGTGTTATATTAAATTAATGCGGTTACTGCAGCTTATGTGTTTACTTTCAACGAGTTCGTCAATCCCGAAAAATCCCGGGATTGTTGAGTAGAAATCCCGAGAAACCTGTTTTGTAAATGGTCCCGAAATCCCAACCCTGCCCATTGCTTGTGAAACAAAGAAAATCATTGGCAATGATCTTTCACTGAAGGACCGCACGTCTCTTTTTAGCACAAATACCACGACGAAAACGAGACAAAATTATTAAATTTCGATCCACTAAAAATGTCACTCAACAAATATTTTTATGAAGCAAGATTTATAAAAATGTATATTCTTGTGAAAAATCACATCAAATAATTTTGAAGAAAAAAATTTTTTTTGACTGCAAATTCAATTCAACAAAATTTACGGACACAGCAACAGCACATCCCGCTAGCACTGAACAATATCCTTTTATCGTCGGCTTTTCTTTAGCGCGAAAAACATGGCTTGTAAGAGGGTTACCATGTTACCAAATAGGTCTAAATGACAAGCAGATGGACCAGGTGAGGTTACAAACTCCACTGTACCGGCTGTGGCCAACACAGCTGCGGCAGAAAAACCGCTGACAACCGTAGGCTAATGCAGCGCGAACTTAACTTCATGCAACTGCATTTTCAAAATGCCGAAATGTCTTTTCAACAATTATTGTCTACGCGTCTCATCACAATGCCTTGACTTTTTGCCTGAAAAATATCTGTAGCATAAAAAATGTCTTGAATGAATTTTCTGAAAAACTTGATCCTTTCGGCAACAACGGGCCACCGCAACGGCACAAAATGTGCAACCGCACACAAAAGGTTTTGTTTGTTGGCGCGACCAACACTTTACGGCTTTTGAAATCACAAGAGTGCGTCGAAAGGCCGGGAGCTGAGCAAAAATATCACGTGTAAAACTGCTATAAAATGTTCAAGTGACGCGCAAACAATGGCGAACGAGGTCGGATAAGTGATGTGAAAGATGGTTTGATTGTTTGCTGAAATAACAGACAGTTGCTGCCACAAATAGTAAAACCAGGTGGGAGGATACAGAGAGCAACGGCATGATATCTATTGCGGACGTGATTCAAAACCACGTGTCTGTTGCGTGGTAATAAATAATGAATTAATGCAGCATTTTGTCGCACAGGTGCTACGAAAATAACTTCTTGATCTACGCTAACTGCCATCTCGAGTTAAAAAAATAACAAGCGAGCGGCCAAACGCACAGCAGCGAGCGTGGAAGAAGCGTTATTGCGTACTTCGTTGTAACTGCGACAATATCTTGTTTCTGTTTTGAAAAATGCAACCTTTAACGACGCAAACCCAGACGCGGCGGCCGACGAGAGCCTGCAGAGAACTAACGAACATTCATCACGCTAACCCAGGGGTTCCCAACCCGGGATACATGTACACCTAGGGGCACATCTGAGGGGTTACATTTAAGGTTTATTCATATACTATTTATTTCCAAATATTCACACATATATCAGTGAATATCATTTTCAAACAACCGTTATATGCTTTTTGTTATAATCTATGATTAGTCACGATAAAACATTTGGGAAGAGAAGTCGATCTATGCCATAGAAAAGAATTTTAGGGGTACATGCTCATCCATCGAAATCCTGAAGGGGCACATGGTCAGAGAAAGGTTGGGAGCCCCTGCGCTGACCCATCAATTTCCAATCACATTTTCGAGTCGCGTCAGACGCACATGGATCTACCACGTACCAGTTATGTGGCAGTTTGGTTACGGCGCTGTTACGGTTCTGAACCGAATTTCAAGAAAAAAAAAACTAAAATTGCAACGAGGTGATGGAGCTGCTTGACAACATTCAGACGCTTTTTTTCTGAAATATGATCCAAGCAGCGGTGCAGTATCGATAGAACGCTCAATCACCTTTCAGCTAATAATCGCAGACGTAAGAATTACACCTGAACTTGAACAAGAGACGCATTCTTCATTCTTTCAATACCTTCGAAATAACTAACAGTGAACCTACAAACGCAAACAACCAGATTAAAGAACTTTCGACAAACACTATAGATTATCGTTCGCAACGCAGACCACACACTGGTTCGAAACAAATAAAGATTTTAACCGCTAGCTGTCCTAAACAGTTCGGATTCACAAATCACAACGTAAAGATTTGACATGAAATCAGAAAAAAACGCAGCCACTATAATTTAAGTCGTGAAGCCCAAACGCTGAAAAGGTAACATGTTTGTCACAAGATGAGGAAACTAACCAATGCTACAGCAAGTACACGTGTTCACAACCGAATCGCAAACTATCAAAAAGCTTGAAAATGTCAAGCAGCTCACTGATAGCCATAAACGTACTGATTAGGTAAATTTGTAAAAAGCATGTCGTTGTGAGCGCTGTCACCGTGTCATCGAGGTTTTCAACGCACACGCACAGGAATGAGAAATGGCTGACAAGCAGTATCTTGTTTACTTGACACAGCGACGCCCAAAAGCGAGTTAAGCTCGTTACGCCGACAAGAAAATAAACCGTGAAACGCACCTATTCAAAACAGTGACTGTTTGGGAGTAGTCACCCCTTGATGAACTACTTAGCTTGTATTCAGTCAGGGAAGAAAAAACATTAGGCTTTAAGAAACCCTGTTTGATCCAATATGCAAGTGCTCCAAGTTAGAACTGTGTCGTCAAGGGGAAATACTTCCAAAACACCAGGAATTTTCAATTCCTTACTTGTAGATGTTCAAGCACGTAGAAATTGTCAAAGAGCTTAGATAACTCCGAAGCCTGTGGAAGACTTATATTCAATAGCAAAAATGTTAAGCAGTAAACGCAATCAAAAAGATCTTGCCACTAGGTGATTTTCACACAGCGGAAGGAGAAAAAAATGCCCGGTTTTGTGAAATAAAAATTGTAGCACACACGCCGGTCTCCTGCATGTCATCAATCGTTGTCGCAAAGCTTTACTCATTAAGCGGCTCAAAACGTGTGCTTTGTTTCTTTTTCCAGGCGTTGTTGTCATTGCTTTCCATCAGCATGAAAACCTGCAACCAGCATATAAGACCGCGTCAAGTCACTGCGACAAACTCTAGTAACCGCCAAGGGGTGCATCCCACACATGCCCGAGTCCTCTGGAGTGCAGACAGAAAGCCTCTTAGCGCAGTAAAAACAACTGTAAGTATGTGGTGCAGAGCCCTGCAAACAGCGTCCGAGATTTGTTGACTCAGGTGCGTAAAAACGCGGTGGACCTGCCATTGCGGAAAGCCGATTATACGGGCCGCCCACAAACCTGAAATACTCTTCTAATTGCAGCGGTCTCTGACATCTGCACATGAAGCACAGCATTCCATTCAGGTGCATCGCACCAGGATCACCTAAATACCTGCTGTCGCCCAGTTGATACCACAGCAACGAGACAGCCTGACCAATGTGGAAACCGCCTCAAAACCTCCTGCTGTTGGTCGAGCCGCTGTAACGCTTGAAAATCTCAAAGCACTTTCTACCTAGGCGGCGGACCACGCACAGCTAGTGCGACTCCACGGGAATTCGAATTCGGCTGCTTCTGCAGAACTGCCTGTGCAGGGCCAGCAGCCGCACAGTGCACCACGCAAGTCTCTGAAGTGGGGTGTTTTCGTGCAGCAGAATCATTTATTCATAGCGTAAGTAGGGCGATAATGTTTTATTCACGAGCCACAATAACTAACCGTTGGCCAAACATCCCTTGCCTCAAAAATCCGAAACGTGCACAACGGCAGCACACCCCACACGGCACGCGTAACGGTCGCTGGGAAAAAAGTGTTGCACCGAAAGTTTCAGAAATACATACGTCAGGCACCCTGTGCTCTGTAAGTTCGACATACACATACTTCTGTGGTCTCGCTAGTAAGACCGCGGCAGGAACAACTTTTAACAATGAAAGTATTTGTGCTGCTTCCAGCTTTCGGCTTTCAGCTTTCAAAGCGCTCGCAAGAAATATTTTGCCAAGCAATTTTTCTCTGCTCCTGTTTAGCTTTAAAAATAAGAATCAGCTTTAAACCTAAACATTCAAGAAAGACATATGTCTATCAAAACACGTGCATAAAAATTTTCTGCACAGAGCGACTCCGAACCACAAGTCTGTTAAAAAGCGCACTGTAGGCATCAGCAAAAAATGCTATTTTATTTAATGATACAGGCAGAGACAAGAACAAGAACGGTTTAACCTTTGAATGACGATGTGCGGTCGCAAAAAACACTAACGACTAAGTAGAGGAATTTTCGGCAAACAACGTGATAAATTGAACAACGCATGACTGCAAAAACAAAGTGGCGTAAACAAGCCTCTCCGAGTACAGCAAGCATCACGCATGCAATGCTGCATGAACCATGGTTTGAAAATCTTGTCTTGCGAACAACTTCTTGTCGACGACAGAATGAGCAAAATTTTGAAACTTATTTCTTTTTTCTTTACAGAGAGAGAGTGAATGAATCCATTAAGACTTTTCCACTATTTTAAAATGAAACATATCTAACTGAGCCACCCAGAAAGGTACCACTGCGTCTGTAGCCTCCTCTGACATTACGACAAAACAAAGTCATTGACCTTTGGCATTCATATCATTCCAGGTTTAAAATTGAATTAGACGTTTCACGTACGTGCAACAAACAGTTTCATTCTATAGTGCGGACTGAGTTGATCGCTGTTTTACGAAATGGAATAGATTACTTTAGCGATATATGTTTTACGTCAAGGCCTGGGACTATGTTTGAAGCGATGATGGAGGCTTTGGCCGTGGGAACTCGCGAAAACCGCATTCTCAAACCATTTTCAGCGACTGACTTTCGTATTTGGGAATTCAGCATTTACTCGATTTGGGCTGCATTTAAAAAGTAAAGGACTGAAGGAGCAGCTCGCCAACTTTTGGCTAAAAAGTTCCGAGGCGCAAACACCTCTAGCATCTCTTGCGCGGTGTACACAGAAAAACTTCGGACTCTAGCACTTACCTGAAGGATGTCAACCATATGAGATTTGCTATAGAATTCCTAACATCATTCTTTTAACAGTAAACACAAAGGATGAGATATTCATCAGTGTCAACGGGTGCGTTATTTAAAAAGGAAAAAATCGAAGCGCTGCGGGAAAAATCAAATCTAAAGCCTACAGTGAAACCCTCGAACACCAAACCGACAACTGTGCCGTCATTATCAGCGTGAAAATGTGACGGAACGTTAAGAATAAACAGGGCCGGCCTTAAGCCGATGCAGCTGCATTGGGCCCCACGCCATAGTGTTTGGAATTCAGTAGAAACGCCACATAAATTTCATTGTCAACAAAGAACGCTCTCGTCAGAACTAGAACATTTCCTCGCGAACGTTAGCAAACGTGGTCAATTCTCGTGTTAGTGCTGTACTGCATATTTGCGCTCTACCACGATCCTAACACGGTTGACTGAACACGATGACGTCATAAAATCACTGCTCAGAGGGGCCCCGCGCCCAGGTCTTGCATTGGGCCCCGCATCTGCTAGGGCAGGCCCTGAGAATAAGTGTGGGTAAAGTCATTTATTGAATCAGTACCATTTTCGCCCAAACCTGCGGAGCGGACTAAAAACTGTACTCGTGAGTGTTGTTCATACACGTTCCACGGCCGCACGTAAGAGACTGCTGCAACTAGAAGACTCTTGTTTCTTAGGACGAGAGAAAAATGGCGATATTAACGTCAATACTGCTGGAGACCGAAGTTAAACACATGGTGTTGCACCGTGGGCAGGAAAGGACTTTAACCAAACAGCGGTTGCTAATTTATCAGCGCGAGGCCGTTCACCAGTGGCACTTCTTTCGCATCAGAACAAAAGCGGAAGCTTAAACAAATATTAGACATGCCACCCTTAGCTACGCACCGGTAAAGGTTTCTTCTCATCACCACGTCAACAATGAAGAGATTGCAGACCCCACCAAGGTTTGAATTGCGAGTATTTCAATCTGGTCGGCAACAGAGGTGTGTGCACAAGTGGTGAGCAAACAGCTTCTGCTTTTGTCAAATTTTAACGAAAGGAAGTTCGATAGCACAGCAACGCATTGCATCCATCTTAACTTGGATACCACTTCAAAGAACACGCCCCGATCGCTTTTGCTCTCCAGGGTTTTAGAAAATTGATTGTTCAGCACATTCACGGTATGAAAAAAACCCAATTTATCATCCCTAAAGTGCAGTTCTTACCAATAAGTGCAATACACCGCAGGCCCCAACACGCTCCGGTAAACAAGTAGCTTGAACACTCGGCACTGTCGATGTAATCGCGGAGCAGTTTTCCGGCATCTTAAATATCTACGCACAAAAATATAGTACCGAGTACAACTAAACTCCCATAATATCAATGCACACATCAATGCAAAGTTTTTAGGGAACTGACGAGTACTTGAGGCTGCAGTTACTCTCTCGAGGCTCAAAACGAATTCTTGAGTGCGGTTAAGTCGAACAGCCCACAAACGACGAGTTCTCTGGAAGGTGGAGGGACAGTCAGTGTACGTTTTATTCAAGTGTCAATGAATAAACGGTGCATCAAAGGAAACTCGCACTGGTTCACTGCTCAGAAAATGAGAAAAAGAAACACTGCTGTAGCAGTACTATATCACTAATACTGCAAAGTTGACAGGGTACAGAACAAAAAAACTGCAACCAGCGAAACACCTGAAGGAAGCATATCGCCTAGTGTCAAGTCCAGCTCCTCGACCTCTATCGTTACTTACCGTTACGCAGTAGCGCAACTGTACTTCTCGATTCGTAGATGATTTTAACTTGAATTGCCTGCGAGAGCAGCGGGTAGGTCCTACCTCTTCAACCCAAACATGACTTTGCTGCCGCATTTTTTTAATGCAGACTTTATCTGGAAAAGAACCGCTGACAGTTTTGCCGCCTAACGCTTCGTGCTTCATCTCCTGAATTCTGCTGAAGTTCAACAACGGCTGCGTTCAAACGGTCTAACAAGTTTCTCATTCAAATCATTGGTTTTCACGTTTTTTCTAACACAGATTTGACTTCTAAACCAACCTCAGGCACAGAGGCAGCTCATTTCAGCAGCATGATCACGCACGCGCTGAGTAAGCACCGTTTATGTGGCAAGCATATACTTACAAGCAACGCAGTACAACACAACGTTTATAGTCAGAAGTTTACATCATGCAAATAAAACCGCCAGCATTGAAGTTGTTATCGTGAAAGCGACCAGTCGTTAAAAAAAGCAATGCTGTGGCGATCCAAAAATAGTACGACTTACCAGACCTACGAACACAGGCAGTTGAATAAAGGATATCTTTTTACGATCCAAGATCCTTTTAATCCACCGTGAACACTTCAGGTCATGGAGTTCAGGAGAATAGGGCAGCGTCTCACCAATTGTGCATTTGATAAAAGAAAAACAATGGAACGAGTAACACAGTGAGCACAGCGGATTACGATGGCTGTTGACGGCCCAAAGCGCTGCAGACGGATTGTCGCGATAACCACCTCAAAAATTTCAAATCAGTCAGTGAAAAAAATAACAGAAACCAATTCTTCCAAAATGTCACAAATTAATCTTTTCGGATGATTTTTTCTGCACTCCGAGACTGCTATCTGCTTTCCTATACCAAAACTGAACCCGACATTGTGCAAAACACATCAGAAACAATGCTGTTCTTTTTGCTAGGCTGCTGTCTAACAGTTAGTCTTCTTCTAGCCATTAGTTTTGCTTTGTATAGAAGCGCACATTTCGCATACCTCCTCAATTAGGCTTCCTCAAGACAATGTTTCAACGCCACTGCATGCAATTCACCAGTAACCAAAAACAATGTAAAATGTGACACAAGAAACTACTGGTGTAAAAACCCGAAACTAGCACTCAGTGGGCACATCGGACACGGATCATCTTCTCGCCGCAGAACTGCTGAATCTCGAACAAGCCTCAGCAGAATAATCAGAAAAGGGGAAAAAACGAACAAAACATTAAAACATGCGATCGAGGTGACTTCTGTGCAGATTTTACTGCATCAAAACCAATGCAGCGACAAGCTGCAATGTTAGCGGTGATGTTGGTTCACACAAAGAAACGCAGCTTTACAGAATAACGCGAAACATCACCGTTTCGCGAGCGGCGCCACGAACGAAGTACGAATCGAGCACAGTGCTGTAAGACCTTACTCGACGAACCGAAGCGCATCCGTTATGGCGTGTTTTCCACTTCGCTGGGCTAAATCGTAACTGCCAATCGGCGCAGGGTAAAATCGAATTACCGCCTCTCTTAAGGCTAAGGAATGCTGGTGATGTAAAGGCACCGACAGGGGCAAGCTACTTCACTTGTTTGTTGCTACACGGCAAAACCATAGTAGCAGGCAGTATTGCCGATTTATCCGAAAAGCACATCTCAACGGTTCGCAATCAAAGCTCCTATCATCATTTTCTTTTTTTTATACAAAAACGCACGAAGATGCGTATGACCTGCACGTTTTACTATGGCTTACATTTCTTGTTCACGACGTATAATGCACCTCGCTTTACTATGCACACCGCCACCACGCTTGACTATGCGGAAATAAAACGCAGTTGAATAGCTGATGCGCTAATTTTAATACAAAAGAATTAGAGCGAATCGCAACAGCTTCGGCCAGCGGAAAACCGCATTGGACATTTTTCGAATATAACAATATAAAAGACGGACCCGTAGATTGTCGAAGTTGCTGAATTACGACGCTTAGTAACGTCAGCAATGACCAATGGCAACACGCGTAAAAGCAAAATCTTAACTACCGTATAAAGAAGCACGTTGGCACAACGATTAACTAAAAAAACAGGATGCACTTAACACCACACACTACAATTAATAGCTACAAACACGTGGTTTTCGTGCTGCAGCAACCACGGCGGGAAGGCACAAATGAAGCTTTTTTTAACTACCCCATACTACGCAATTGAAATAGAATGCTCATCTAACCTGAACCTTGGGAGCAAACGCACGCACAGTAACCACTTAGAGCTTCGGTGACAAAAGTTATGGCAAAAAACGTGGAACCCTTTTGCAAGCACTGCGGAAAGTCGTTGTGCCCATTTCCAAATTCGTCCAGTTAATTTATACATTGGAATTCGTCACCGATCAATTTAACCTCAAACAGTGAAAAAGCTGAATATGGTAAAGTTAAGGATAAAAACAAACAGAAACAGGACAGTGTGACCAACAGCGTTGGTCAACGCTTTTTACCCGATCAAGTCACTTCCCTAAAGCTGGAATAGGTAAACAGAAAAGCCAACCAGGTACTCAGCAATAAAAATGAAAAATGTCTCTTAGTAACATCAAGCTGGTTTTTCTGATGACGAAACAAAGACATCTTGCAACATGAAATATGGACGGCCGGCGGTTACTAGCGTTTGCAACTTGAACGTTTGGCAGCAATGATTGCCGCCCATTAACAACTTGCAGCTGTTTGGTTCTATTTCAGCTTTTGCATCACCCCCATTCACGGTCATATTTCCGACATTTTACCAAAACCGTTGACCAGCAGCCAACGAACTTTTTCTGATAGGGCTTCTGCTGAAGCAATGACCCAAACGAGTTAACATGAGAGCAAACGGAGCCCAAAGCTATGCAGGGAGTACCAAACCTTTTGCAAGTGATCGAGAAATAAGACTGGGTTGGCAAACACAACCTAATAGAAGCAGTCCCTCGGCGCATATGTCTTTGCATAAACGTACTGCCCAAAGAAACGTACCGATTCAGGATTCCGATAGCATGAGACGGACACACTCATGAAACTGGCCGACCGTAACGACTGGCCGCGAAAAGACCAGGACCATGGCAACAGCACAGACGTCACCAAAGGTGTTGCGTTACCCACTGCATGGTAATGACACGCGGCGCCAGACCCCACACGCGCGAGCAATGCTCCGGAAATAAATCCTTCACATTAGCTTGCGATTTTACACTATTTAGTCCGATGTTTCCTCAAGAAAGGCGTAGCAAGGTAGCACGGGTGAAAATAAAGAGCTACTGCTATAGTCTAGTCCAGGGGTCGGCAACCTTTTGGTGAATGTGTGCCGAATTAAGGTTCCAAATCATCCAGTGTGTCCAACTACATCGGTATTTTTGTAGAAGGTCAATAATACTTCTTGTGAATCATAACAAAATTGATATGTAAAACTTGGAGTTTCTGTGTGCCATTGGAAATTGCTTGATGTGCTGAGTGTGGCACACGCGCAGCAGGTTGCCGACCCCTGGTCTAGTCACTATGTATCGAAAGGAATACTTCCACAGCAATGAATCAGACACTTTGATGTTTGCCGAGTATAAATTTCGCCTACTGAGCAGCCATCTTCAGGTCTTAATCAAATAGAAATTGTCTAGACTAGTAAAACACTTTCCTCAGCAAACCTAAGCACAGTTTGCAATGGATAACACATTGCGGATTTTCTAGACTAGACCGGCGAAACTGGGAAATAGAAAACCAAGCAAACGAAGCGCGAGATTTATCGAAAAACGATGCTTTGCAAACATACGAGTACGCTACTCCTAACAAACGCGACACCTAGCGAATTCAGAAAGTAATGGGGAAGATGCACTCACTGAATCGACATTATGATCCTGTGGCCGCGCCAACACGGTATCGTGCGCACAGTCAACAGGCCTGTACCAAGCACGATATCCATGGATGCTGGCTTCTACGCAAGCAATGAAAAGCAGAAACAGAAGTGGTCAACAAATGACTTTTCTAGCACACAGCAATGGCATCTACGTCGTTCCACCGCCGTAGCTAATCTAATTCGAATGTTCAGTTTGGCGGCGGTGTAAACTGCCAGAGCTGAATAGTCTCGAGCATAGCTTATCACGAGCATGCACAAAACTTGCAGCAGTCATTGGGTTATTTGCGGCGACCAAAACATTTGCGGAAAAAAAGCTGTGTTGCACACAGAAATGCCCACGAAAACGTGGCATACGGAAAGACCAAAAACACACCCACGAGAAAAAAATGCACTCGCAACATTCCAGGTCGGGTTGCCACTCACTTGCGGTTTAAACTCTGATGTTGGTCACTTGCTTTGTGCTTTCTTCAGTGGTATTTGATGAAGTGAAAAACCGCTTTTTGGCACACTAGCGAAATCAACGATTTAAATGCAATAAGGTTTTCAGATTAATTAATAAGGCGTGGGTAATAGCCTTCACTAAACCGCTGAAGTGAGTTGCCTGATTAAAAATGGACTTGATCCTCTATGTTGGATCTTTCAACATTACGGTCATCCACTTGAAGTTCTATAAATAGATAAAACGCTACATCATCACTACGAAACTCCCAGCACGTAACTCGACACTCTAGCATGACGCATCTGAAAAGATATGTCCACAAGACAGACTCTTAAACTTGATTGCTGGTTACGGCGAGCTCGGAAGAAAGTAGTTTCTTACGCTATGCATATCAGGCATCTAATTAAAGTTTAATTAAAGCATGCGCGGTTGTTTGTTGCACATACAATATCAGCGACGAACTAGCATTGTTAGACTGTTTGCCACGAAAAGATCATCAGCTCTTTGAAATAGGAGTAGCGAGCAACTAACCCATCGAATACCAGAAACTTGTGACTTACAAGCACAGTGTATATAAGACACTGAATAAGTGTACTTGAAGCAAACGTTTCAAGGGCCAAGCAAAACTCAAGACCCATTCTTGCGAAACAAAGGCGCCGGAAATAAATGGAATGGACATTGTGAAATCAACGATTCTGCAATTTGCAGCTGCCGCGTGCTTGCCGGTGTATAGGACGCACTTATATCTTAACCCAACCAACAGCGTAGAAATAATAACAGGAGGATCACAGTAAATTCATAATGCATCCCTGAGAGCTGCTAAGCAACCGCGTTGCAAGATTTCAGCAAGAGCACTGTGTGAAGTAAAGGACATAAAAATTCTTTCACAGTACTTGGTGCAGCAATAATCTGCCGAGCAAGGTCGGTCGGTCGGTCACGACCAGTCGTTGCTAGTGAGCGTTGCATGGCTGACAGAACTACTTGTTTACAAGTGTTGCGGGTTAGTTGACAAAGTAGTAGCAGACACACGCTCGAATACACCAGGTGCCCTGGTCCAGCAAAACACGCAATGTAGTTTTAGCAGCTTGAGAGTTGCGGCGACTTGAAGCGCAGATCATCAAGCGAATGGAAGAGGTCGTGACTTGCGCTTCATCGCACCGTACGGCGTGCGAAAAGGTTGAGGCAAGGCTTTTTAACCACAGCGACCAGCTCTCCTGCCTCAAGACTACTTGAGGATACCTAAGAGCAAAGCGCCCGGACTATCATTAACTGCTTGGCCTCCTTACACGACGTTGCCGAACTCTCGCTGTGAGTGGAATTGGAGTTGCGCTGCAAGTGATAATAGCCCGCGCGGTTCGGCATGTAATCAGAGAAAAGTGCGAATATGCAAGCCATGCAGAGCGCGCCATCAGTGCGAGCGACGGGCATGGATTATCGCGTACGGATTACCGCCTCCGCGTTCGATTCGCACGAGAAATATTACATCGGCCACCATCAGATCGAAATCGCAGAAACTAATCGCGCAACGCGTCAACATATACGTGTGACGGCTTCGCGGAATTACGCACACTAAGAGCGGAACAATCGGCGCGCCGCCAATTACAGACGATTTGCAAATTTTTGGTGTGCTAAGCACAACGTTCAACCAAAATCCGATTTTCAAATATGAATTTAAAGCAAAACGCGCTGCGCGGATGACGACTTTGATTTGACTTGACGACTTGTCCGGCCAATGCAAACACTGGGAATATCACTAAGTCTTTCCTCCCAAAAAAAGAAACGCCTGATCACGAATCTGACAAGCGCTCGCGGGGGTAGCAGCACTTGCTTTGTCTGCACGACTAATCGTTTAAAAAACTGAAGTTGTAGCAAAGCTGTCGGTTTTTATCTCTTCAAAATGGAAGAATGAACTTAAATGTCACTTCCTGTGAAAATTTAACTTGAAACGTGCATTCGTAATCTGAATTTATAATATTTAGGTCAACTTATTAAACGCATGCTCCCGCTACCAACTAAGTATACGTTTCGGAAAAATTGCGATGATTGCTTGTAACCATCACTGTATAACCGATTGCGTCCGCGAAGCTCGAGAAGCAGCAGCCATCAAAACCGTTTGTTGTGAATTTTCATCCAGCTTGAAACGTTGGTGAAGACCAAGCAGACCGAGAAAAATGAAGCACAGACCGAAGTCATGGTGACATCGCTGTCGCACAACGAAAGATGCGCACCTTCCTAAGTGAAGGGTCTGTCACGAAGCAGCTTTTCGACAGCAAGGGTGGAGCTAAAACTAATGCAGTGAACAGTCTCACGGCAACATGAAAAGTCTTAAAGGCTAGGCGGCGAGCAAGGCGGCAAGGTAAAGAGAGCAAGAAGAAAACGTGGTCGACGACAAGTGATCCGTTTCGGCAGAACATCGGACATTGCGATAAAGTAGCAATTTCTCTCCAGAAATCACAGCTACTTGAGTTTACCTGCTCACAGCACACCGACGCACTTGATCGCGCATAATGCACAGGAAATGGAAGGCAAGGGAAAATAACCAGTGGCAGCACCCGCGACGCTGTGCCAGGCAACGACGTGTAGAGCTGCTGCACTGCCAATGTGCAGTAAAAATGAAACAAATCGATAGTTCCCAAATGAGCGCCGTGTTGAAAAGAGATACTTCGACTTTCAACTGTGATGCCAGCTTCAGCCGAACAAAAAACTCGTACCTTGGAAACACAATTTTTCGTAGAACTGCCATAACGACGCAATATGACAAAACCAAAGCCATAACCATATTCAGCTCATTTTTATTCAAAATAACATAAATGCCATGGCAAAAATTTTCTACGTTTTAAACTTGAGTATAATTCGTTTGCCTAAAATTGTTTGAAGGCCTAAATTGTACCTCTTCGGATTCATTCCCCACGTGGGTTGTAGTTCGCCCATACTTGCTCAAAATAATAATGTTTGTTCGGAATAATTTCCAGTTCACCGTTGGTGAGATTCTCTTTACCGGTACTCAGCAGTTAGGCAGGACTCAGGTAGACAGGTACAGCTCACAACATACACCCCAAATGCATTGTGGGCGTGACATTGCGAGTAGTAAAGCGCGTTAAACAGGTCACACACCAGCAAGACGCTCAGCAGTTGGATAAAATGTAGAACACTGTCCTTCGTGGGCAGCATTGGTAAAATTTCCACTTAAAAAGGAATGTATAGGTGCAAGTTACCAATAACGACATTAAAGTTGCACTGGAGGTCTGTTTTCTAATAAACTGGGCACTACATCTTCTGTCTTCAAAAGGAATGGCCAATGAAGTAACGGGCTAAGCCGGGTGTTGATACTAAGTCATCCAAAACTAGCAAAAGTTATTTGTTTTATAATAAATGATGTTCTACCAAATCTTTGTACCATTTGTACTGCAGAGTACAGTAACTTTGCGCAGATTGTTTGCTGTGTGGCTCACACGAATAAGAACCAATGTTTGTCGCTGCCTGGTTAAAAAAAGCAGTTTGCCACTGAACAACTTGAGTTGGTTTTGCTACTAATCATCACCGACAAGAGTGATTTGACAGATGATCATTACCGATTAGAATCTGTATTTCTAAAAGGGCACAACATTACAGGCAGACGCCTTATAGCTTCTCAATGCCAGGACAGCCGTAGCGGTCAATGTCTCCTTGTTGGATGCAGTGTACTTTACCTGCATTGTCCGAACATTACATTCACGATACGGTTTGTAAGAAAGATCCTGTGATAAACCCTCAGTTCGATTTTTCAAACACAAACGTGGATCTGAACAGCAAAAAACGCACATCGAAACATTGATTAGATAGACTAACATAAAAATGTTGCCCGACTTTGGACGAACGTCACCTCTCGAAATGTGATCTACGTCAAGGTAATGCTGCAGGCAAAAGAAAAGAACCAATCTTCTGTCTCGATTGCTTGAAAACCAGGTGGGTTGCGTCTAATCATCGCCTCCAAAATTTATTTCCACTTTGCAACGCTGCATGTACTTTGATGTAAAGTTATAATCAAGTCACGTTTAAATACTAAATGATCTGGTATCACGGCAGTAGATGCGCTTGATTTGTTAGTTTGATCGAAGGGAACTTACCAGAAACCGCAAACACGGACTTGTATCTTTGTTATTCAGCATCTCTGGGAGAAAAAATTCACACTTGCAAACCGTTGGCAACTTTTTCGAAAAAGCGCGTTTCCTTTCTGCTGCCCACAACTTAACTGGAGTCTTGGAGCCGCACATGACATGCAGTGAGCATTATCATAAACCTACCTAGAGGCACAACACTCCTAAACAAATGAAATGCAGCAACTTTTGACATACCAACTGCAGCAAACTATCTATCCCGACATTTCTTTCTGACTCGCACCGGTCTTCTTATCTTCAGCAAGCGACACGAGCAAAGAAGCCGACCAACTCAAAGACAACCCAGTTACTGTTGGGGTCGCGACACGTACACAGAAGTGGCTGCGGAGGGGTCAGCGATTACGCGGCCTTCCTTGAGCGGCTTTTGTTGTCCGTCGGCGGGTCTTTTGTCTTTCTCCGAAGCGGCGCAGCGCTTGCCCTTCACCGCTTTGTTTGCAAAGCGTTCGTTGTTTGCTTTCGCGCACCCCGTCCTAACAGTCGCCAAACAGAAGCACAAGGTTTCTCACAGGGATTTTTTCCGATTAATAATTGCAAGCAGAACGGGTGGTTCTGAGGCGATGCGCATTCCCGAAGCTTTGCGACAGGCCACCGGCGGTTTGCACAAAGCGACGCGCCCTTTGAAGCGATACTGCTATACTGGGCACTTCGAAAAGTGTACACATGTTTATCATGCGGCGCGCGCAGGACAAAACAGAGGTAGTAAAATTTTCGCACAAAGGAAAACTGTCTTACGGAGATCTTTCAGGGATATCATACGCAGAAGACTTAATAAGAAAAAACAGGAATCTTGTTAGCGCGCATATAGATGATTGTGACACCGCTTTGCGTCTAAATTTGAATGACGCTGAGACGAAATTTGGATAAAGTATCGTGATTTTCCCTAAAGAATTCCTTTACAAGAGGTCAATTTTTCTTTTGAAACCTACAAGGGAATATTTCTTAACACGCACCTCAACAACATGCCACTTAATGACTAAATACCGGCGGGCATCAGACTCAAACGCGGATTATTTAATTTAAAACACAAGAATAAATATAAAGCTACTGAGATATGCATTAGACATTATGGGGCAGTGCACACGTGCATACAGTAGCAACAAAAATCCTACATGATCAACCGTCAACAAAAGAGGTGTCTTGCGACACTGGTTTCGTGAATGATAGCAAGTAAAAGAATAAAAACTGGGACATACATTACAGGATGCCTGCCGTTAGTACGCAATGCACATGAGTGCGCGAGATCAACAGTCAAATCAAAACTGCTGGTTTCTTTCGGCTTCGGCCCAATAAATCCGTGTTTTGCGTACTAACGAAACAGCATCTATGACGCGTGCGACAGTTGCTTTATGTCTTAGATCTACCTACAACAACCTATGAACAATCTTGCTAAACCAACTTTACGAAGTTTGCTTGGAAGAGCTTACGTAGCAGCTGAATCGTTCACATCGTTACATGAGCCATTATTCAATGTTTATGATACGAAACACAAATTTCAAAAACCAAAGTAGACTACCTATGCTAACAAAAGTAATTCCAAGCTAAAATAAATAAAATTTAAGCCCTAAGTAGTCCTGGAACGAAATTAAGCGGACTGATTCAGGTTGGCATGAAATATCTGCCTGGCAACTCTGCATTCCAAGGAGCCCGGCAGCTTTCGCCAGGCACAGAAGTCGGCAAACTTCAAGAGCTTCATCCAGTTTCAGGTAATGCAATTTTCTGCGAATCCGGCACTTCGATGCGAAGAATTTACTCTGACACAGTTAGCACCCCGAAGAGTCTGGTCCGCATTCAGAGGCAAAGACAAGAAAAAAACAGAACTGCCGTTTTCTCATGTCCAGTGGGCTACCGATGGCCGATCGAGCGCAGTTTTTATCGAAGCTTGCAAGGAGGGCGCTCCTTTCGATAATTGGCACTTGAAAAAGACCAGATGCAACGTCCCCACAACAAATACACAATGAGCGATCATTACGCCTCCGTTTCCCAACAATCACATGTGCAACTTTTGAATTTTTGATCTACGCCCTTCACGTCGTAAAGCAACGTTATCTCGCAGCCGAACGAATGTCCCGGATGCGTTAGTGAGCACATTTGAAGATAGTGCGAATGTGCTAAATTTTGGTAATCTTCAATTTTTGTAACCTTGAGGTTTGATCTTAGCAACAGTGCGTAATTTTTTCTTTTTGTTTCATATGTCGACTTTTGCGCAGGACTGAAGATGTGTAATACACGAAACTAGTTTCCTTACGCAATAAATTGCGATAGATTCGCTTGGTGTGGGTCACTGTTGTGGCTTTACAAATATTGCTGAGGTCTGTCTCTATTCAGAAGGCCCTGGTGCGAAGCAACTGCATCGCGCTGCGAAATCGTAGTCTGATATCACGAAGGTAAATGCTGCCATCGCGTGGTCCGCCACAGAGCCGCCTCGCGATAGCCCGGGAAGTCTTTTTAAAAGTGATTCCAGGTTGTTAGACTCTGCACTTCAGCCGAAATATTACTTCCCATTATTTTTAAATAAATAGATGCATTAGCAAACGCACGCACTAGGATATTCTTCAATATGAAACAATCTTTTCAAAAATGAAATCTGAAGAAGGCAGTTCGGCACACACGTTTTGGCGTTTCGTATTAGCTCTCACACTGCAATTTATCGACGTGTATCCGCGCAATGAGGTGGCAGGCGCAATTACTTTGCTGACGTTGCAGAAAATATTCTTGATCTCTGGAACACAACGTATCGATATGCACCACGATCATCCATTCGAGACTTCGTCCATTTGATTCACGCAAAACTCTTTTGGCAAACAACAAAACCCGTTATCGCAAAATCTTCTCATCGAATACAAAGCCAGTTTTCTTCAACTGCCGCAACCGTAAACTTCCAACGGGAATGTCAAGGGCAGGTGTCATCGTCACACAACATTGAAGCACTACACCGATACGGAGGTTGATAAACGCAAACTGACCGTCAAAGCTTGCGATGCCAAAACAACAAAACACAACCGGCGCTCATCGTTCTGCGACAATGCGACCGCACTTTAACAGATCGCTAATGGAGAGCACGACAGGTGTTTCATCTCAGGGTGAACAACGCGACAAACACAAGAGCGTTCAACCAATTGCGTGCACTGTTACGATCCAGTGAGCGCAATGGCAGCGTTGAGAATTCAGTGGCGAACTCACTGAGGCCGCACCTCACTGAACATGCCTGTGCACCACGCGAAGGAATAAGGATTCCTCAACTGAAGGATCTTGATTAGGGCACAGTGGAACAAGTGACAGCATGGTTATGGTTATCCTCGCACAATACTGGATTGTGCAGCAACGATTTTCACGCATATGCAAAACCGCAAAAGACATCACATGCGCAAAACAGAGACAGGATAGATGAAACCACAATATATACTACTGTACTTCTGAGACTTTTTTCACCGAAAAAAGATGAAAATGTGTCTGAAAGTTAAATGTGCAGCATGTCCACTTTCAACGCAGGTTTTTTCAAGTCTTTTGGCAAAATGGAATGCCATTTTTAACCAACAAAAAGTCAATATCTACAATAAAATAAAATAAATATCCTAACGCACCGCAACAAGCACGGATAGTTTATCCTATACCTACGTTTTAGAAATTAGAAAACAGCAATGCAGCATCCTCGACTACGGTGCTCACAGAAGCGCAAGAAGAATGACAAACAACGAAGGTTTTGAAGAATAAACCGACTTATTTTTGCCGACTGTTATCAAGTTAACCCAGATACGTACAATCCATTGTGGGAAAATAAATAGGTAGTTGAAATTGTTTGCACTTATCAAAAATATCAACCATTTTCAAGGTCTTGGGTTTGACCTTAATCATCTCAGTAACAATTGAGTATGCAGTCAAAAAAAAACAAAAACCGTGTCTTTTTCGAACTCGCAGTCAAAGCCTAAACTTAGTGGTATGCGTCGAGAAGTCAGCATTGAGCGTCTGTCGCTTTTTATTTAAGACATAAAAAAGCTGCTTAATCCCAAATGGTGAGAGACATCTTTTTAATTTTGCTAGGTTCGGATCGAAGACACGCAAGCGCCACTTCGTGTGTCCAAGACGTTGAAACGTCCAATCAAATTCGCCTACTTTCGGGAACATTTTTTATGTAAAAACAAAGAGACTCAGGTAGATTAAAATTTCGACGCATGCACATCCGGATGTCATAATTGCTCATTCCATGCAGTCCTAATACGTTCGTGCAGCTCACCGCGTTGTCAAGCCGGAAGCTTTCAGTCGTACCATTCACTGACGAAACCAACATATTTACATATTTAAAGTGACGCAATTCGCCCTGTTTTTTTACGGCCACATTACAATGATCCGTTTCTAAAGCTGCCACAACACCTGAAAAATGTTCCAGCAAATGACCAGAGTCACAGAACGCGAATGGTGCATGTAAAGCGTGCATTACGTTTATCACATCAACCTAGATCAGGGGTGGGCAATTAGCGGCCACATGTGGCCCGCCACAGCGTTTTCAGTGGCCCGCGGAAACATTCAGGAAAAATCGTCAAATCTGACATTTTTTGAAACTTGATGTTACATTTGTCTCATTGAATTGCCTGCACTGGATAAAGTGGTTTTGCACAAAAACAGAACCTTTTCTGCGTGCCATTGCTCTTTTTGTTTTATTTATTTTTCGATCGTATCAGAAGGTATGGCCCTCCGTAAAACGCGGCCTTCTCAAAGGGCCCTCGAGCTAAATTAATTGCCCAATCCTGACCTAGATAAGCAGCTTTTGTCGCTGTTTATCCGCTGTGCTGTTCGAACAGCGACGTTACAAGCGATTCCAGAATTATAAAAACGACGTTGATAAACACTGCGTAAACTCATTTGCGGAAACTAAAGGTCGATGGATGACTAAACAGGCAGATTTTCTCCGCAGCCATGTTACACAAGTGACGAATGGTCGGGTCACGCGTCCCGTCGCAAGGAAGAAAGCAATACGACCCGCATCAGCTTAGGATGCTTCACAAAAGAAAATCCCGCTAATGAATCAACGAGTGTAACGGGGTCAAACAACGGCACCGCATTACTGGTGCTGGACTGGGGGTTTGAAAGCTTCAGATCGAAAAACGTCACAGACAACGCATCGTTCTTTCTTGACAATCACAGCCACTTAGCATCACACGAAGTGGTGGCACAGAACATGGAAGTGTGCGATCCGCTGAGGGACGACCAAGCACGAGGTAACGAACCAGTACCCAGACGGAGAGGGTTATTAATAACGGATATCCGAGAGATGACAGGAACGCTAACAATCGGTTCGGCGATGAATTCTGAGCAACTTTCGTATTAAACAAAACACTGCTAGCTATATTCCACCCTTAGAATACACTTCTGCAAAACAAGAGTTTTCGAAAACAACTTTGTGCATGTCTTTCTGTTGGCTTTTGCTTGCAATATGCTGGGCAGAAGACGCGGAATCGATTTCTAATCTTAGCAAAAAAATTAACGATGACTGCGTCACCCTTGTGGTGCTGAAGCGCCTATAAGGATTCACAAGCTGATAGAAACTCTGACGGCTGGGCAAAAGTTTAGACAAATGTACTGCGTACCGGTGCACATTTCGTCGTAATTTCAGTCGTTTCAAACAGCACTTCGTCATATTTTGTTTTTTTACGCCAAATTCTAAATGCGGAACGCACTTACAAAGACTACATCACATTTCAGCTGAACTAACATATTGATAGTGCGAAACCTTAACTTTAACTGGCGTTTGAAAATGCAAGTTTAATTTTGTGAGAATTTTGTTGCCTCCACGTTAAAACAAATCACAGTTGCAGAATAGCTACCGAAATTATCTAATTTCACTGCACGTCTTATAAACGTAACAAAAAAAAGAGGACTGTGGAGCCGTAATTCAAATTTCAAGTTCCAGCTCCAGGCATCTAAAGCTTTTTGGGTCCAGCTCCAACATCAAAAAGATTTTGGCCCCGGTTCCAAAATGACTTGGGTTCAGTGAAAACCGAAAACGATTGAATTATTTGTACAATTGTATTATTACACCAGCTCAGATGAGGTGTCGCAAAATGATACATTTGATGGATAGTGAGGCATGCGCAAATGATTTTGAGAAGCCTTGACCTATACGTTAACTCGCTTGCCTCATTAACCTGGGTTATGGAACCGGAACCCAAATTTCAGACTTCGGCTTCACCAGCTGAGACCTTTTGGCTCCACTTCCACAGCCCTGACTAAAAGTGCTACACAAGTATATATATAATTACTAAGACGCCGAATGCAGACGGTCGGCACCCACAAAAAATGCTAAACTGTCCATATATTTCACCGTGGGAATTGCAATCCCTTACATACACGATTAAAAAACGCCTGGTTTGCATAAAATATCGGTGGAAATTGGCGTTCACCCATATATTACCCACAGAAATGCACTGCAATCACGGAAATGAATCTTGTAATTGCATAATCTTAGTGCAAAAAAGCTATAAAGTTATTAGCGTTAGTTCTGTAACTATTCGAGAAACGTAAATGATGCGGAAAATACAGGAAACAATAGAAACTTAATCACTTCCACCAATATTCAGATTAAAGCGGAAATCAACTTCCAATGCACTTTCCCCTTTCCACAACAACCTCCATAGTTTTCAATTTCGCATCTTTCGACACGCATTTCGGAACACATGATCCATTGCTAAAAAGTATCTGTTCCACAGCTCGCGTGGCAATAAGTACTCAACTACTTCAAACGCTGTAATTAGATTTACAAGCGCTTTCCAGCAACCAACAGTAGGGTCGAACGAATTCCACAGAACGCTAATCCCGCTTGTACGAAGTTCGCGAACTAAACGAACAAAACAAGTGCCTTTAATTCAAATCTGAGGTCAAGTGGCACCTGGCGCAGTCAAGCGCATCGAGTGTTTAAAGCACGCAAGAGTCTTGTGACTGATAAATTAAGACAATCCTCGTGAACATGCGTAAGAGCTAAAACAGCACTACTGCGGGTATACGCCTGGGTGAGATGTACGCTTGAACCACAACAGATTACTTGTACAAACTTTCCAGGAAAGCAGTTCTATTTTCTATCCAGTATGAAGTCAAGTATTTCAGATAATTTCGATGAGATCTGTTGCAAAACAACAGATATCTATGGTAAAGCATTGGTGCTTGGAATCAAGGCTGCAACCGTTCCGGGAGGAAACGGTAAATGGTGGTACTGCAGAAGAAAAACGATAGGCCAAGTACGTTTGGTGTTCACCGTGTACGACCAACCACCAGCACTGCAGCTGGAATTGAATTTATGAAAAGCAAGAAATACATCTGCACACACTGAAAGCAGTATTTCCAGCCAAACCACAAGTCACTTGTTGTTGCAAAATATGTTATAAGGGATCGTCATCTACACACAACTTTTTGTAGTAACTCAGACACAGGTTAAGTCAGTTTCAAAGGGCATTCAAATGCACTCGATCTTCCAAATGAAAAAAAGCACACGAACGAGAGAAAACTTGTGCTCTGTCTGGTCCTTTTGAGGGCGTTTGCAATCGCGCTACCATAGTTTCAACATCCGGGGTATATTCCGAAGCTTGCAAAGCGCAGGCGGTTAATTGAGTGCATCACGGCACAAATACACTAAATTATAGCGCGACAAATGAAAAAATCACAAGTTGTTATTAAGCTTACTTACTGAAGTGTCGTCCTGTACTGTTTGCAAATTGTAACTACTGTAACTGAAAAATGTAAAACTACGAGCAGAAGCGAACCAAATCACAACGGCACCAAAAGTACACAAAATGATGGAAACACTATTACGGAAGGCCATTATATTTCATGTCAGCATGTGAAGTATCGGTCGACACTCGACCAACTTCAGGCAAACACTTTCCGCGATTCGCCGCTCAAAATCATCTGTCTTTTCAGAGCCGGGATGGCACATTTGCTCACCTGCGACTGCGATGTCGTATCAGGACGGCGACGCTCTTCAGCAGCCTGGAATGGTCAACAGCGACAAAGACGCGTGGTGTAAAAATGCTGGTCGTCTGTCGCCGGGAAAGGCTCCAACTTTCTACCTCGAGGACTTGTAAGCCGACAACCCTTAAGCGAACTGAACTACTTGAAGCTAGCGTTTCGAACCCACCAGCTATTTGGCCATCTCAAACAGGCCGCGGCACGTACGTGGGCTGACACTTGTGAAGCAACGGGAGCGAGCGCCGAAACAGCAAGTGGCGGAGCGCGACGATTAAGGGCTTTTCTCTGGAAACTAAAGCAGTGAAGATCCGCCCGGGACCGTGGCATGACCGTCGACGGGCAGATGCCAGAGACCAGGCGTCATTGGCAGCTGGAGCACTTCTCGATATGGTGCTCAGTCCGAACCCCGCCTGCCAGGTGCGAAAACATGACAAACACGATGCACGAAACTTCATAACACTTGACGCATGTCACTGTATCCATAAAAGCACACGGCGATGATAATGATAATATAATTATACAGACAAGCGGAATATTGATGATACACAGCGATATGCGAACCTTTTCTTATATGCCTATCGTCCTTGTTCGTTTCAACACAATGAATAGGATCAGAATCATTTTCGCACATCACCTTAAATCATTTCTTGCAACATTTCGGATTGAGGCACGAGTGAAAGGCGATAGTGCTTTACTGGTTTGCTTCGCAAATGGTAGAGTCGTGTCGATTTAACTTCCACAGACAAATACAAGATTTCGCATCAACGAGCGAAAAGTGGAGCTACCTGACACAAGCCATTACAGAACCACAGGCACCAATTGCGCAATAGCAAAATAGAGTGGTAGTTGTTAAAACTTCAGCAACCGCTCTGACGTTACATTGCTACACTAGTAAGAAGGGTTTCACAGAACAGCTTACATTCTCTGTACAGCACGATTGTTGCCAAAGAGAACATCAGTTTATTTAGAGGAACTTGACCGAAACCGACATATTAAACCGGGTACGAAAATAATTATTCGGGAGTCTGGCACCAAATGTGAAAAAAGTAGTAAGAATGAAAACAGTCGCGCATGATAGCTACCACAGGTGCTGCATCTATCCCACACGCCCCAATGGCGGGGAACGACCCCGCCACCGCAGAGGCGACCGTGGCAGTGGCCGCAAACGTGTCGGTTTCCGCGCTCTCAAGAGTAAATCAGTGAAGGTTCGCTTGCTGCAAAAGGCGGAATTTAGCGCGACCGACAGCAAACTGTCGTAAATCGACCGCTTCGTGGCCTTAAAACAGCGCCGAAATGGCAAGCGAAACGCACAATCAGTCGCGGGACAAATGAGGCGATGCTCAGTGTATGAAGGAAAACATGACTTTGACGTGAACGCCAATCGTCCGTTACATTCAACCCAAATAAGCTTTGCTTCTGTCACAACTAAATGCTTTGGTGAAACGGACGGGTAATGATACGCTGGAGATGCAAGTTACGAAAAAGAACTTTCAGCGATATTGATATATTCTGTCGACCAGCGTCGAGTCTCCGGCACCAATTAATAATTAATTGATCACATTTGCTATTTGGAACCTACTGTGGAAGATACCACGCCGATGCCTAGGGCGGGCGGCATCTTCGACACTTACAAGTAGCGATAACAAACGTCAAGATCACCGCTTCCGACAAGGACTAATCATCTCAAGCGCATGACATTATCTTTCTACAACAACACAGAAAGACAATGGCATCGCAAAAGGCGAACGACTCATCAATTTTTTATCTGTGCGTTTCAAAACACAACCAAAAAACAGCGTAGCGTAATAATTTGGAAAACTTCAATTTGTTTTGTTTCGTTGGCGAAGAGGCGAACCGAGAGGAGCTCGACCGACAAGGAATTTCTGGAACAACCGAGGAGAAAAGAAAACACTCCACATTGAGAGGAGTGGCACAAAGACAAGCTGTATCAACACAGGTCCAAAAAGAGTGAAAATCCATCCTTAATCTAACAGTGCCAGGCAGTACAACTGTGGGAAACAGGCTGGATGGTTTTGAGTTAAATTGATTTTATTAGCGCAGACATAAAACAGTTTGAATGAAAATTAAGATTAAAGCGCTGGGACATCCAAGAAACTGTTAACCAGTTTTGTCCTCTCGTCAGCACCTCTCAACAGTTTCATTATTTTATATCATGGTTTAGAGTTGATGGCCGAATTATTGGTGAATTTATAGGGTTACATTTTTGAAAGGGATTGCAGTCTGCTGAATGATCAACACAGTTGCGCAGTGGTGATGGGTCGCAACCGCTAACTATCCTGGTTTTACCCAGTTCCGTAAGGAGCTGAAATTTTGCCACAAGGAACTAGAGGAATTTGTTTCTAGTGATAATGGTACCTAAACTCATGTTGCTCTGCTTACTAGAATGGTGCAAAAACACGAAAGTCACAGACCACCCGCTGCCCAAGTTGCGTTTAACGCAAATTTGAGTGAGTCATCAAAATGGATAGGTGATGCATCAACAAATTTTTTACTTTTGCATACTGCTATGTGAGCAATCCGGCATTGTCCGGACGAAACAAGACTTAACCACGCGAGCTTTCCGCATTCATCAATTTTCCTCATTGGCTTTTCACAAAGGCGTGTGTTAATATCCGTTTCCACATACCAGACTAAAACTGGCTAAACCGATATAAATCTTAGAAATGATGCCGTGTATGCGAAATATATATATCTTTTTTACGTGAAGGCTTGACGGAAATACATTCATGTCAGTTTTTCCAAACCACGGGATTGCGTTCCGAAAACAAAGTCGGCAAAAAAAAGAGATAAAAGGCTAAAAGTGAGCCTTTAGAAAAATCAATCGCAATAAAGCTTGTTACTTGCATTCACGAATAAACGACATAAATCGTAATTACGATTTGTTTCAAGCTGTTGAACGTGTTGGAATATTAAAAGTAAAACAACAAAATTTTTCGCAATACATATGTTGTCAGTGTGTAAGAGTCAAAAGTTATGGAAAAAAACAGATAAAGTCATCATTAATCCAGAATCTTGAGAAGCAGTGTTCTTAACCAGGGTGAGTCAATAAATATCCAGGGGGGCGCGAGCTCTTAGGCGTTCTACGACATGGAAAGTTTTTGAATGGGAAAGTGTTCCATCTAATTTACTTTAATGTCAGGAGTCTTAAAACAACTAACATCTACTTAGGGGAGGCATGGCAGAGAAAAGGTTAAGAACCACTGCTGCAGAGGAACCAACACCAGCTTGAATAAAACTATTGAACGAAAATGATATAAGCCATCATCCATACAATCTGTCAAGCCATGCAATAAGGTGTGACAAGTAAAACATTTTATTGGTATTGGGTTTAGTAAACTTCGTTATAAGCGAGATTCTTTCACCAAATGATGTAAAGCTTGGTTGAAAAATAAAAACAAACCTTCCATAATTTCATTTGACCACTGCAGAAATTGCAAATTCTTACCAGACTAAATTGAACGTTTTTTGATCGACTCCAAGCTACGAACGCGGGAAACAAGTGAGGTCAAGTGGAAGCTTGATCACCTGCAGCTAGCAAAATGATGAGAGAATGTAACATAATGCAGAGCTGACGTGCTTTTCACAAAGGGTGCCTCAACTCGCAACAAACGAACTATTCTTTTCCGCTGATGGTGAGAGCGAAAACTTCCGCTCTGAGAATACGCGGCAAGGTATTTCTGCATGGGCGATGGTGGTCTGCATAAGAAATGGCACATGTTACCAATACCGGTACAAAATGCGCACAGACGAACGCATGTGCACACTGCAATGATGTAAGAAGTACGCCGTCAACGCCACAAAGCAATGGATATTTCTACGACCAAAAAGACAGCGCAAGTTATCTGCACTTTTCAGGAAAGTTGTTAAAACAACATTTGATAAAATCGCGGGTAACATGAGAACAAAGACGTGGTATATGAATGGTATAATACAAAGTTGGACTTCAATATTCCAATAGAATTATTCATATAGAATGCAGTGTTAAGAAATGAAATTTACGAGTCAATGGTAGGTGCAACTAAGTCAGCCTGTTGTAATACGATGACGGCGAACAACACATTCGACGCCTTTCTATAGATTCTGCTCATGCCTGATAAGCTACCAGTTTAGCCGCTTTCACTGTGTCGTTTTTTCTTTGACTATGCGAATATCTAAACCTGCTGTTGTGTGGCACCTCACAGACCGCAGCTACTAGCAAATGCAGACCTGATAACTTATCCAAGGAAAGCTCAGTAAATGACTCAAATATGATGATATGCGGCAATTTATTATTTACAAAATTGCCTTGTATCACTACGTTGATTAAAAACCCTTGCCGCATTAGTTATGCCTTGCTGCTGAAAATACTAAACAATCCAGACAGAGAAGTCATGCTCACTCACACCAAGCCAGCTTGATCTTGGTGCCAACAACAGGAGCGGTTAACAGAGTTTGAAAAGGTTTTCGTGCTCGGCGAGAAAATACACTTCGCACAAAAGGGCGCCTGTTCCCGCATTCAAAAGACACTGTTTACATTCCTACTAATTACATGCTACCTATTCAACGTGAAATACGGTTGAGTTCGTCTTAAAAGAGCCCATCCCCGTTAGTTGCTTTTTTCACTGCGGTAATAGCGAAGTGAAAGTCTCACATAGACACTCGTACAAGAACGCACACCGCCCACTCCTGGTTGCGCAGACGGCTGAGGCTATAATTACATCAGACTTGGAATGAACTGCTGTTGATGATGATGTAACTGTAACTTGAAGCTCATTTGACACATCAACAATAAAACCAATGTAAAAGCACACGGTTAAGCTAACAACAAAAATCTTATGATTTCAAGCACCCATGATAAGAGAAAAATCTGTACATGACTTTTGACACAGTAATGCTTCGATTTAAATCTAAACATAAACATGTAGTCATTTGACTGAAAGGCACAAACATAATATGATAAAACAAATACTTTCTCCACTTGACAACAATATTTTGCACAGTCAGATTTTGCAACATCACTACAGTTAATGTCATAGGTTAGCCCACACTTCACTCTATATCTGTAACATCCAGAAAATAGTGCCGATGATACTGCCATACATACTAGCAGTCAGATAAAAACATACCTTTTCAGGGCATCATCTTAACCTAAGCACGACAAAGCAAGCCTGATAATAATGTTCCATTACAATCCCTATTGAAAACTTACAAGAGCTCAGCCTTATTTACATTGCAACTTTATGTACATTTCATGATTAGCAAATTTAGTGGCTAACAGTGTGGCAAACTTTAATGCTTCTGTGAATGATTTGAATGGCAAGATGAACAAATTGGTTTTACAGAGAAAAAATAATTCCGTCATCAGAAGCAAGAGATAGCAGATTCATTGCTGTTGATCCACTTTCAAAACCCAAAAAATACCGTTTTATTTTTTAAAGGGACGTATCTTACGTATTTACAAAAAATTAAAATAATATGAAGGCCTTCACAGAGAATGTAGAGATATTCAAAGCAGCCACACATTGTTTTGTTACAGAAAGTGCATTTTCTCCCAATTCATAGCAGTGGTGTATAGAATCATTTGATCAGTCAGTCATAGGTGGGAGTGCTGTTATGAACCTATAAGCACATTTACATAAAGTTAAACATAAAAATACCCAATAAGCAATGTTTCAGAAAATAAATTTGCATGTACTAAATGCTACTGATTACATGGCAACTGGGTTTTTATTTAGTGAACAGAGCATCCACAAAAATTAGTTCAGTTTCAAACTACAAAGTTTTTTTTCGTATCATGCATATATCTGAATAACTATTTTCTACCCTTAAAATAATTTAAGTCATGAGAAAATACCTAAATTATATAAGTAGCAATAGACTTTATGGAAATTTTCATATGTGGGCAAGATTCAAGATTACTGATTTGACTTGCACAACAAGCACATTTATTTCATCTACTTTAATACCATAAACTGTTTTAGACAGTGGTTAAGTTTGTTATCATTCATATCCTGAACATTAGTCTTTGCATTTTTATTACTTGTGAAAACTAAATCCCTGCTGGCTGAATGAACATCTAGTTTTCTAAAGCCAACTGCCACATCAGTTAAAAAATTTAACAAATGCCAGCTCTTTAATATGAGCAGTGCATGCTTTACAGATAGCATACGTACATATTAACAATACAAAATAGCTGTTAGTAAAAAGAAATCGAAGTTCAAAAGTTTTCAGCTATTGGTATTTCTTTTCATTTAAGATAGAATTTTTATTGAGCCAGATGTACCACTACAGTATTACTAGGTGCACAACATGTTTGTATGGTCATATGCTAAGAACTTGACCTCAACTTTAACTCAGATTTTTTAAGGCAACACTGTCCTGTAGCTTTGAATGACTAAAACAAAGGATGAGAACCACAGCTTACTGGCATATGCATTAGTTATAATCTGCTCTTACAGATCTGAAAACATCCACAGAACTTCACAGTTCTATAAATCTGAAGAAGATAAAAATGCTCACACCTGCACAGAACATTTACACACTAACAATTGAACACTAGAGTTTTACAAATGTGAGATAATAAACGAACAACACAGAAAAGGATTGGCATTGCTCCATAGCAACATACTACCTGTCAAAACATGAAAACATCTCTTTGGCTGTTGCTTTTTTGTGGAATGCTTTCAGATTCCCCACCAAGCACTTTATGCTACAAGGATCATGGCTATTAGGTCCACACGGGTCACAAACAACAATACGCACGCACATCTTCATTAAATACAATTAAAAATGCTAATCAAGACTTTAAAATTTTGAGCAAATAAAACTTTGCCAGGAGCTGCAGTTTTCAACTTTCTCTTTCTCAAATATTATGATACCACAAGTGAAACCACTTATTATGATTCATATTCTACATACCTGACTCTCAGCATAGGCATTCTACTGCAGCAACAGGCTGCTTCATGAAAGCACCAACCTATACTTAATGTGATAATTGAATGGTACAAAAATTATGCAAATATGATGCTTATGCCTATTTTATATGTTAGGCCTTGGAAGACTTAGACATACAGCAAAATGCAAATTTTGCAATTGCACAGCAACAGGTGGCAAGATATCAGTTTTTTGTTAGGGCTTCAAAATTCCTTTTGACAAGTTCATACTAGAGTGCAAAGAGTATAAATAATCAATTCAACAATTGTGCAAGACATTATCTTGTACATTCGGCTGCTGTGACAGCCGATGCATGCTTCATGGCTCATCTTGTCTGCTTGTTTATGAAAATGCACCTGCTAGCATTGCTGTAAGATAACTGTCTTGACTTGGTTCGTTGTGCTTTCTAAGTACAAGTTGTCTGCATTTTGTCAACACCTACCGAGGCCAATAAAATCGGTAAAACCCAAACATCTGCCTGATATATTGGTCTATCTCTACTCAAAGCACACAAAAAACAACTTTTTCTGAGCAGATATACCATGCCGTAGTCATAGTTTTGCATGCATTAGCAGAAGGCTTTCTTCACAATAAATGTATCAGCTTCACTGTCAAACTTAAAAAACTTTGTTACATAATCTGGTGCAGCACTTCCAAATCAGTAGGCCACAAAGTATTTCAAAATGTTACAATTTTCCAGTTTTCAACTAGATCTTTTCTTGAAAACCAGCCTATTTTCTATTGATTAGATCTAAGAGGCAAGATCAAGTTTCCATTAACAATAAATTGCATGTGCTGGTAACAATGTTTCTTTCTCACGTCTCAAGATTTTCGGTTGTTGTTTTGTCACGATGTCTCATAGTGGGCTCATCAAAATTTGCTAGTAAAAGTGAGTCACAAGCTTTCTTTAGAAGGTTGGGAAGCAGTGGTCTAGTACATTTCAGAATCAACCCAAGAACGCAGCCACCTTTTCATGTTGAAAAATACTTTCACCAGCATTGCCAGAATGTTCCAAAAGGAAAACACCAATACTAAATGAAAGGAAATTTAACTTTTCATCAAGATTCATGTATTTTATAAAAAGTTAACAACTGTGCCTGCAAAAGTGATCAACAATTGTCACTTAAATCAATCAGCTGAAAAAACTGAGGAAGCTTTGACTGAAATAACCTCAAAATATACAAAAACAAGGAAAATGATAACCATAAGGCATCCCATAAAACAGTGTGGTCGATTGGTCGAACTACTTTTGACCTGAGGGCAATTTTTAAGAATGTTACAACTCACAAACCACTTCCAATAAAATGATGTATGAAACAACAGATGCACAATATTTAAAACTGGTAAAGAAACATAAGGGAGTGCATCATTGCAATTATTACACAATAGCAAATAGCAATTTATTACAAATCTCTATCAGTGGGGTGCCTGTGGTCGTGGCTTCTTCGACACTATCATCCAGTGTTTTGTCTGCCATTTGATTTCTGTTTTTAGATTTGACTTGCTTAATAATAGAAAACGTACTCTCACACAGGTATGTGTTTCCAAACATCAAGTGCATTTTAAGTGCGAAATCTTTCGTTTGGAAAATCTATCTTTGCTTACTAATTTCCAGAAGCTCTCTGCAGTCTCTAACACCATTAGTATTGTACACTTTTATTAAAAGACATTATGCTTGTTCTTATTTAATTTACCTATTACAGCGATGGGTAGTTAATTTGGCTCGAGGGTCACTTTGAAGTCTGCGTTTATCGGATAGATAGACAGATTTATTTGACGCTACTGATTTCACTCCACAAGATGTCTTCAAGACAACAAACGCTGGGGCACTGATAAAAACACAGAGCTTATCCAGAGAGGTAACCCAGTGGAAGGTTAGCAGCGGGCAGTACCTTCTATTTGATCGTAAAATAAACAAGTAAAACAAGATGGTACATAGAAAATGTTTTACTCATCTCTCTTCTGCAAATGCACTTTATCTAGTGCAAGCCATTCAGTGAGACAAATGTAACTTCACACACTTTTCAACAAAATTCAGATTTGAAGATTTTTCCTAATGCTTCCATGTGCCACTAAAAATGCTGTGGCGGGCCTGTAGTTGAACCACACTGTCATTGAAGGTAAGAACCAAAAATGGAGCAAAACATTTCACGTTCGATCAAGACTGCTTTGATCATTGTTGCATTCTCCATAGCCAGTGAACTGCTTCAAATGGGTTTAATCAAAATCAATGCTACTTGTTAATCTATCTTACTAAGAACAAAGTTCTTAAGAATCAAGCAGTGTTTTTTACAAAAATACTTAGGTGTAATTTCTTCCAGCTTGTTTTTCATTCATACACTGTAAATATTGTAGATTTTAAAATTTGTCACAAAGAGTTTTAGGAATTTTATCTTAAAGGTGACCTAAGACATAAAACATTTGACATGAGGTACATATTAATTTAATGATAAAACAATCTCTCAACCAGCATTTCTTAAACTTAGAGTATAATTATCCATGGCGGTAAATTTCTTCATTGTTAGTAAAAATTTATTTATCATCACTCTCATAGCATAAGTACATAAGCAAATTCATAATCATAATGAAGATATTCTACCTAAATCCTTATGCCAGTGTTTTTCAACCAGGGTTCTGTGGAACTGTTTTTTTTCGCTCAAACATTTTGGTCACAAAAACATTTCGGTCATTTGTCGCACAGTTGTATTAAAACTCGCCACAACAGTGTTTTTTAGTCTATATTTTCAGACATTCTGACCGAAATGATTTAATTTTTTTCGGTCATTTTGATAACGTTCCGATGTATGACCGAAAAAAACAGCCGTGGGACCCTTAGGGTTCTTCAAGTGGCTGCCAGGGGTTCTGCCGAAACAGACCGAATGTTCCTGAAATGAAATTCGCAACCATAGTTCTATGCAGTTGTAGCAATGTAGACACTTGGATCATTGCATAGGGTTCCATGAGCAATGCAAACATTTCTGGAAGGTTCAGCTGCAGTAAAAAGGTTGAAAAACACTGCCTTACGCACTCTTTAAAAGATTTTTTGAAAGGCAAAGAAAATCTTAAATTTTACAATGGCAACACTGAATGCTAAGCTAACAATTTAGTGCTGACAAAAACACTTTTCTAGGCTAGACTGGACGAATGCACCTTTTGACTTGGGCTATTGGTAGTATGGTAGTGAGAGGATGTCTAGGTAGGTTGATAAGGTAAAACGCTTTGTTTTAATTAAAATTAAATCTGATCTAATATGTCCAGGATGCTAACACACATTTTAAGCATGTGGCCATTTGCAACATGTTTTGTTTTTCTCAAAAGCTCAAAAAAATAAGTTCAGGTGATTTTGCTATGAGAGTGAAATTCTTGTATGTATGTATTAACAAGCCTTGCATACATTTGCAACATAAAACTTTAGCCACAAATATATTACATTCTTCAAGTTTTTAAAATATAACATCACAAACAAACAATTATTAAATCTTGGATTTATATATCTAATCCACTATGTTCTTCATTTTCCTCAGTTTATTCTGTCATAAAAATTTTTGTAACAGTACCATTTTCTCCACCACAAAAACACATAGCAAATGATCACCCAAAGCATAAGAAACCCTTTCCTTTATAAGTTAAAACCGTCCTGTCAAGACAACAAAACCTGGACAGAATTAAACTTTTTGGCAGACTAACAATACTGCTGTAAACATATCATCATTTGCCATTGCTCTGCATGTGGCAAAAGCTAAAAAGGTACATACAGGGAGACTCCTCTGAAATCTTGCATAATGCAAAGTGTGAAGTTAGGTTTTTGACTAAAGTTTTTATTGGAAACTAGGATAGAATCCGACTCTTGAGCCTTTGATTAGTTTTCTAGTGTTTCTGATTCAAAAGTTATGATCTAAACTAAAAACAACAAATTGATAATTAATTAATTAATTATTTAGGAGATTAATCAATTATTTTGTGGTTTCAGGGCCTTCACTTTTAAACCAGACACACTAGAAAGCTAAGTATAGCCAAGTTTCTAACAAAAACTTGAGTCGAAAAATTCCATCAAGCGGTTGGTGCCGAGGGCCAGGTAACCTGAGCCAAAATGGCCTAAAACCTACCCCACTTACGACATCACTCACAAAAGACCTGAAATCCAAAATGTTCGATTTTTTATTGCAAGCTACTAGACTTGCCATATCTTTTGAGCTTTTGAACAGCTCTCTAGCACAATTGGCAGGCAAGCTATAGTGTTGCGAAGTGATGGTTTTCAAGTGGCTCACAACAGAGATAAGGAATTGTCATATTTTGCGATCCAGATTCAGTCCTGAATTTTTAAATCTCAGTCCAAGTCTAACCATTCTCCAAAAATTTTGAAAAAATTGAAATCCAAGTCTAAAAAATTAACAAAATGCAGCTTTCTGACAAAAAAAATTATGCAATTCTTTTCATTAACTCAGTCCAAATCTGGTCCTGATAATAAATTCATAAAACAATTTACAGTACGGATCAAATCCAAATCTAATAAAATTCATCATGGTCTGGATCCAGTCCAGTGGTCATTTCTGGCTCATGCAGGTCTTATCACTTTGAGAGCCAGCTTACAATATATTCGTACTTCGATTTCGGCCTAAAAAACAGCAGTTGTCGGTTGCCTTACCAATGCCCTAGCTCCTCCGCCGATTGCGCTAGAGAGCTGTTCAAAGGCTCAAACGGATCAGCCAGGGTAAATTTGGACATAAACAGGATTTTGATGTATCAGGCTGTCTTACTACATATGCACGATTAATTTTTCTTCTACATCTTAGTATTTTATTTGAACTTTGAGCTTAGTAAAAAGTGTAAATATGACTTACTGTATGAAATACTTTCAAAACAATGATTCTTCCAAGTAGCCACAAGAATGGTATATTTGGAGAAAAGCTGCAAAAACATTAAGTGTCTAAAGTTACCCTGAGACCAGGTAATTTGGGACACTACCATACTTTTTGGACCATAAGGCACACTTACATCCTTAATTTTCTCAAAACCTGTTTCCTTTAGTCATTTTTCGGACATAGACCAAAACAATTTTGAAATGACCGAAAAAAATTAAGGTCAGTCAGAATGTTTGAAAATATAGGCTAAAAAATACTGTTATGGTGAGTTTTAATATAACTGTGAAACAAATAACCGAAATGTTTCAGTGACCAAAATGTCTCCGCAAAAAATGACCAAAATGTTTCAGCGAAAAAATAAATCAGCTCAGAAGTGCGCCTAATGTATGAATCTGGTTGTGCTTTTTTACTTAGAACCAATTTTATGTGGTAATCGGTGCTACGTTTTTAATTGCTAGTTTGTTTGATTTTGAAGACTGCCATCAGCCACATGAGAGTTTGTCCACTGTCTTAACAGGAAAGTTCACATGTGTTCAAAATTGCGATTTTTTTGTAAACAGACCATTGTGTTATGTAATAAGCCAACAATTGGGATGAGCATTGCATGTGGTTCCGTGGGCAGCTAGCATACACTTTAATGTTGAAGCATAGATCATATTACTCTGCGAGGCTGCTGCATACAGAGCTGTGTATTACTCCACAAGGCTCCTGACTACATTGATGCACACCCAGGAATAAACTGTTAAAGTGACTATATTGTTTTGTATTTTATGTGTTTACAACTGAACAATGTTGTGAGTTATTGTGAAAGAGTTGAATACAGTTCGACTTATCTGAGTTTTGCTTCATTTAATGCACCTTAAGTATGAAAATAAAACAGCTAGCATTGAATAATTGATACTGTGCTTTATAATCCGATGGGCCTTGTGGCCTGAAAAATATGGTAAATATTTTTTAGAAAAAGGAACTATCAACCTTCAAATATTTTTAAAAAATGTGTTTTCAGAAACCGTATGTGCTTACCAGTCCTTTGATTATTAGAATGTTTCAAAATCATCTATAGAACATAAAAAAACAAACAACAACTTTTATATTATCCCATGTAATCTCATTTGATGCTTGTGTTAAAGTGCTTTAAGACTTTTGTACTAACTGACCAAAATCTTTTATGAAGATGACTGGTGTGTGTCGTTTTGATTCAGAATGTTTCTGAAAGCAGTATATTCCTTAATAATTTTCATTTGGTTGAGGAGAGACGCGCTAGCTAATAGATGAGCATGTAGCAGTACTACTTAACTGACATTCCCATGGCGGTCTTATGTAATGTCATTGTTTCGGAACATGTTGTATTTTACCAAACCAACAAATGTTCATGTTATTTTTTCATTACTGATAAATATCTTTTGTGGGCGGGATGAAATGGCATTGCTGGCTGGATTTAGCCTGCAATCTGTGGTTTAAAAATCCTTGGCTTTGCTGTAGAGGGTTTAAGCACGTTAAATCAACATGCATTGCCATTGGTAATCTGTATGAAAGTCCCAATTATAATTGTACAAACACAGACATGCATCCATTGATTGTACAATTTGTGTAACTCAATGAAGCAAAAATGTTTGGAGTAAACTAATATGGTAATACCAGATATCTGCAATGCTGGGTTAACATCAGAGGATAGCATTTTTCAAGAAGCCAGTAACACCAGTTACATTTGACTTGAAACTTGAACACTGCAGAAAATGCCATGGGCTAGTATGCTGTAGTTTTTTTTGAACTGTGGTCAATTTTATAATTCAAACATGTTAAAATTTTTTCATATCAGATCATGTAATATAACTTGTAAGCTTTGAAGCATCCACCACACTTATACTAGGTATAGGAAACAGGTGGGCAGGGAGTTCTGCAGTCTCACCCAATTTTATCCTTTAACACTTCGGCACCCGGGTGGATTCGGGGATTTTCGGAAACAAAACGCCTAAATGCACATGGCTTTGCGCGGGAACATCTCCGCTCCTGTACTGGTTATGGACCTGGTTGAAGCGACAAAAGTCGCAACAAGTCTTCTAGTCTGCACTCGAAAAAAATTTTTTTGCTTGGGGAGTGCGGTTTTTTTGTGAATGACATCATAATGAAAGGCTTTTAGGCCACCTTGGCCCACTTTGCCTGGCCCTGGGTACTAACCATTAGGTGGTAGTATTTCGCTGAAGTTTTGACTTGAAACTAGCCTACAATCCGAGTCTTTTGATACTTTGGATGACCTGCTATGGTTTCAGGTTCAAAATTTGTAATCTAAACTAGTAAAAATATTTGACTAATTAGCTAATTAGATAATTAATTTGTTTATTTTAGATCGTAACTTTTGAACCAGAAACGCTAGCAAGTCGATCAAAGGCTCGAAAGACTCGTACTCGAGTCTAGTTTCCAATGAAAACTTTAGCGAAACACTTTGGCCTAGCGGTTGGGCCCTAGGCCAGGCAACATGAGCCAAAATGACCCAAAAACTACTTCACTTATGATGTCAGTCACAAAAAATCCGCACCCCCCAACCAAAAAAATTTTTTTTTGAGTGCAATTTACTAGACTGGCTGATCCATTTGAGCCTTTGAACAGCTCTCTAGCGCAATCGGTGGAGGAGCTAGGGCGTTGGTAAAGCAACCGAAAACTGCTGTTTTTTTAGACTGAAATCGAAGTATGAATATATCGTATGTCGGCTCTCAAAGTGATAAGAGTGTTGCAATCAGAAAACCCAATCAACAAATGCGCGAGACTTCATACTGTGGCAGCAAGCAACAATAGACATCACCCAACACGATCACTCTAGTCGTCACTGTCAGCAACTACAATCAACTGTTCATCAGGTTCCCAAGCATTGTTAGAAGCCACTCTCCAAGATTAATCTTTAGGGATCACTCTATAATTGCTTGTTCGTGCCACATATATACATGGGTGTTGTTCTTCATGCGCATCCCATTCAGGGTGAATCACAAATTCAATGCAATGCCAACCAAGATGTTGTAACAACATCCCTCTTTTTATAACAGACCGCACATTCTTTTTGTGAAGGTTGCATCTGGCATAATCGTCACATCCTAGTCACAGCACCATTTTGTTGCAACCAGAAAGCCCAATCAGCAAGTGCACAAAGCTTCACACTGTGGCAGCAAGCAACAATAGAGATCACCCAACAAGATCACTTTATTAATCACTGTTAGCAACTACAATCAACTGTTCATCAGGTTCACAAGCATTGTCAGAGGTCACTCACCAAAATCACTCATCAGGATCACTATTACTTATTGCTTGTTAGCACCAGAACCACATGACATATATATGGGTGTTGTTCTTCACACATATCCTGTTTGTGGTGAATTGCACAATCAAAACAACGCCAACCGAGAGGTTGCAACAACAATAATGTAGAAAGAAAAAAATTTTGAATTTTTGTCAGGCTAAACAACAAAGCTCCACCTGCCAGTAGCACAGAGATGTCTTTGGTTTTCAAAGCAAGACCTAAATCACAACCAAAGACACACTTTGTGTGAGGAAGATATTTTTTCTAAGGAACTGGCTATAGGACCGCCGACAGTGACACGATTGAAATAAAATGCTGAACTTGTCACTCTAGCAACACCTTCGTGGTAGTCATAATGGACATGCCTGCATCTAGTCAACTGTGCGAATGGCTTGCGGTACAGCTCTCACTATGGCACCTTTCATTTTGGTAGTAGTGGTTGCACTTTTCACGGGATCGTTTTTTCTTTAAGATGGCGTGAAGTAAGAGATTCATCCCAAAGCTTTTCCTCTGACACTGTTCAAGGGACATCGTCAGAATGAAGTAGAGGTGCAACCAAACTGGTTTATAAACAGGAAAGTAGAGTTCTCATTGGTTGAAACAGTAGCCAATAAGAAAGGCTTTAGGAGATCGGAAGAGTTCTCATTGGTTGAAACAATTAGCCAATGGAAAGAGTTGATCTGCTTTTCGAACTTCGTTGAAAAGGTTTCGGAGATCTTTAGGGAGTAAACGAATTCTTTTTGTTTGCAGAGAAGAGAATTCAAAGATTTGATAAAAGTCGCTTCTAGGGCGGAGAGATGAAATGGAGCACGTGCTCAAGCGAGAACTTGTCTTGATTGTAATGTAAGGCACATTGGGCGTTGTCAAGAAGATGTGGACCGATGGCCGATATGGTGAAACTGCGGGGGACTGGTGACCTTACCGGGGCGGGGAAGGCTTTGACAGATGTGTGGAGTGGGAGGATTGGTAATCGACTTTGGAATGTGTTGTTTAATTCGCTCTTCTAAGCGTTGAGACGTG
>Ga0210059_1000201_pt1 | contig 64428 bp, 35 predicted proteins | sample Ectturendosymbi2_FD_188042 | JGI IMG/M metagenome (GOLD analysis project Ga0210059, IMG submission 188042) | Ecteinascidia turbinata endosymbiont from Florida, USA - Sample 2 (SPAdes) (version 2) | ecosystem: Host-associated > Tunicates > Ascidians > Unclassified | place: Key West, Florida... | reverse complement strand
TCATAACATCTTAACAAACTGACTGACGTCAAGAATACTAGTGGCGACAAAAAAACTGACTCATGAAATAAGTGTTTACTCAAAAATTAAAAAGACGTTTACTCAAATAAATAAATGACTGAAACAAACTAGTTGATGCTAATGGCTGAAAAATTTCTCCAACTAAAAACTAGTAACTCTTGGTAAAAGGACCAACAACGGTAGAGAAAAATAGTAAGCCATGTACGGGCAGTAAGTCTCTGGTGAACACATTTAAACCTGCCACGAGTTCGCTTTAAACGCTGTGGTGGGAGTAAGCAACTTAGCAAGCTGTGTTGAGAGAAAAGCTAGCGTACAAAGCGGAAGACAACATCGGATGAATCAAACAACACAAAGCATCGTAATAATTATTTCACATGGTGGAGGATCATGTTCTGAATATTGATTTGCACGGCAGTTAGGTGATGCCATTTATTTTCACAGATCTCCATAGAGTGACATCTTGGTAGTTCGACAAAAGTAACGGTTTATGCTTTGTGCAGAGGTGGCTTGTTTATAGTGCCGCGGTTCTCTGAATAGTGCCGCGACAAGGCCATCTGGTTCTTGTCACAGTCAGTTTTACAATCTTGTTTGTTCCAATTACTGTGATGCGCTGATTATCTTTTGGAAAATTTGTTGCTAGTTTGACCAACATTCATACTGTTCATGATATATCACATAAGTCGCAACATAAATGCCACAATCTGCGCAAGTCAAGCTTTGGTTTAGCTTAAAAGTTTTGTTTTTTTCGTCAGCAATTGTGAAACGTTTGGTACCAAAACCATGGATTTATTATCTTTTCCATAGCAACCACAACAAGTGCACAGTGCTAACATGGCCTTAAGCCACCTTTGGTTTGCTTTTGTGTCTTGTTTAAAGCAAGATCTTTGTAGTTTGTTAGCTTTTGTCCAATTGTGGTGGGTCTTTTGTAGGTAATCATTGCTCTCGGGTTTAACTTTTTTTCTTTTTGTGTTAGAGTAAGCAGATGGTTAGGGGAAAAGATGTAGCCCAAACCTGTGGGTCTTCTTTCTTGTTGCATTTTGGGGGCCGTAGTCTATCCTCCCAATTAGATGCCAGTGCTATCATGTCATTAATCATGTTCAAGAGAAATTTTGAATGAATCACTTTTTCTTTGAGTCAGTTTAAGCTGCTGAGGTAATCATCTTTTCTTTGGTTGAGGCGCCTCAATCTAATAGCTTTTCCAAACAAGATTGACTTGAATGTTGTTTGCGGGTGGTGAGAATTCCCATTTATGAATTGCCTTCCCTCCGCTGTGGGTTTCACGAAGTCTTTAGTGACAAAACCAAAATCATCTTCAATGGCTACGCAATGATTGACGTCCAGAAATTCAACTTCGCCTGTTTTCTCGGCAGTGCAAGCTTGTCAGAATGTTAGTTCTAAGCCACTGTTCTCAAAAGCTGAAGTTAGTACTTGTCGAATGCGTTCATTTGATATTTCTGATGCAGAAATCCAAATTATGTCATCGATAAATCTACGGAAAAGTTCTGCCTCATTTAGCACATCCGCAATCGACTGTAGGATGTAATGCACAGCAATGTTGGCATATAGTGGCTAATGGCTATTGTTGATTTGTACACAATTTAAGACTATTATCTTTGTGACAGCCATGCTTTCATGAAAGTAGTGAATTGGTACATTTGTTTGTTAGTTTGAGGACAAACCATCATGTTTTTTCGATCACTGAAATTCCCGTTCATCATTTTATTATGTTTTTGGTTGGGAGTTTGGTTTGGTTCGTACATGAGAGAGGCTATGACACCACCATCAAATTCTCAAAACAGGTAAGATGTAGTGTTGTAAAGCAGGTTTTCCCATGGATAGGCTAAATGTTCCTGGCTGTTGTCATAGATAACATATCAGTAACCGGTCACAAGTGACGTGGTGCTGCTGCTTGTCCAAGACATTGCAGAATATGATGTTGAATTGTTATCCTGGCTAATGCACCTGACCCTGCTCAATCATGTGGAAAGCACACATAGGGCTATAAGATTTTTTGTGAACCTTATGTCATGTGTCATGTAGCAGGACAAGAGGTGATCAGAGTCACTTTTTTTGACTCCTGCTCTTGTTCCAACAAAGGTGACTCCAACTCCTGCTCTGAAGCTCATTAACATTTTGCACTCCTAATACACTCTTGTTTTCACTCTGAAAACTTGAAAACAAGAAGGACAATTTGTTTTTCTCACCTGAACCAAGTTTCACTTTGCTTTTTTCCCAGACTACTGTTGGCACAATCACAATGAAACAAATCTTGTTGTGAAATAACACTTCAACTGATTCACTCAATTAAATTCTCTCACTTGTATTGTAAACTTTAAACGTATTCTGTTGTGTACATTTCTGAAATTTGAAATGATTTCACTGTTGTATTGTGCACTTCACTAAAAATAGAAACTGTCAATACTGCTGACAAAAAATAATACAACACATGAGCAAAACCGCCAATAACCCACATAACTTTCAACAATCCACATAACTGACAATGCATGCCTAATCTGAGAAACACGTGCAATGACACAGCACTCTAACAACAATCTAACTGCAAATGCAAACTAAACCATCCTTAAACGTTGCTGAATCATATGCTACAAAGGAAGACAAGAACGAAATAAGACTTGCAAACAACCAGTGCTTAATGTGCATAAACTGAGCTAGACAACGATACTGTTTCACCAAGACTTCTTCAACATGCTCTCTAAAAATTTAGCATCGGAAAAGTGTCTAAAGGGTGAAACTGTGCATGCGCATCTGCTTTATCCTCTATTTCATATACAAATTAAAAACTTCAACAGCTGTTTTCTTAAAACTGGCATTATGTGACTTAAGTACTTCTTGTGTGGGCTGGGGGTCTTCAATTTCACAACATCATGTAAATTGCAGTATGCAACAGCCTTGACAACATCAAAACCAAATTTAAATTATTTTAAGCAAAAGTAACATCAGCATCACAATCACTTTTTCTGGGCCTCAACAAAATTTTAGCTTTCAAAATCATTTGAATTATCTGGTGAATAAGGTGTGCATAAAAACCAACATTAAAACACTGATATGTACAAAACATTCTTGGTATCTGTTCAAACTGAACATGTAACTGTCAATTTAGTTTTATCTTTATTTAAAAGCATTCGGAGGTGAACTGATTTTCTGCTGATTAAGATATGACCGTACTGTTGTTGCATTTTAAAAACCAGCTCAGCTGTAGTATTACACATTTTGTTGACAGCATAAAAAAGCTGAAGTTCTTGCACTTTGAACAGCAGCTCAGCTAAAGTTTTATACAATAAATTTTGTTAACAAAATTAGCTCAAGCTATAGTGTTACACAAAGTTTGTCATGACTAATCTTCTTGTAGGAGCTTTAGCTTACAAGTTCAACTTTGCTTGAGTACACACTATTGACTATTATTAGCAGAGAATTACGAGCATTTGAATATAAGCTGGATCGTCACTGGCTCATAGTGTAACCACTGGTGCTGATGGCTCTTTCACTGTTAGCACTTGATGTAGGGAGACTTAAAGATGCCACGAGCTACTCTGCTTAACTTTAGAAATTGCTTTTTGATTGTAGAATCACTCCAAAATTTTATCAAATCCAATTCACCATCTTTGCAAATGGACGTAGATTTGCTGTCAAGGATTGTGTTTATGTATTCTGTCACATCACTTGTTTCTGTGCCTTCCCTCATGGGTGGCTCATCTTGCCAATCCCAAAACTCATCCTCAAGCAAAGATGAGCTTGACAGTTTTTTCTTTTTTAATGTAGCCAAGCTTGTAAGCTGATGGTTGCATGTCAGTGGAAATATTACAAGAACTAAGCTTTTTCATGCATTTCTAAGGAAGGTCATGTATTTTTGCCTTGAGTGAGTAGTTGAACTTGGATAGCAAGGCCTTTAAGTTTAGGGTTTGAAAAAGTTCCAGCAAATAATAGTCCGATAGTTTGAACTTTTCTTTAAGACAGACCAAGACCCTTTGCTCAGAAAAGCTTGAAAAGGTAAAATATCTTGGAACAACATTTAGAGACCTTTGTAATTTACCAAAACAAAGGAAAACTTTAGACAAGGTAGGCCATTGGTTGTCTTCAAACTGCTTTGTTATTTTCTCAAAATGATCATGAAAGTTAATCAAATCATTGTTAAAAAGTAATGGCTTTGACCTTTTTCATGTAAAATATTTTTCATAAATGATTACAGCATGGCAAGAACTGAGTTCCAACAAGTGTCATTTGATTGTGTCAAATTGTGTTTAAGCTTGTTATTTAAACCAGATCTTTCGAAATGTGAAGTAATACTTTTAACAGCTGAGACATTTGAATTTCATTTACATAGTACATGTTTTCATCATTTTCTTTCAAGGGATTAACACGTTTATTTAATGAATGCAGCTGCAGTTTGTGTTAATACTGTTGCTAACATATGGCAAGCACATGGCAAACTCCGAAAGCCACTTAAGGCAAGAACCATATTGCCTCCATCGTCAGAAACAAAAAAAGGTGTTTTGACATCTTTTCTTGATCAACACCCAGCCTTTGAAATGAGGCAATTAATTATATGCTTTTTCACATTTTCAGCTGTTTCATAATCACCAAGAAATTTCTCAACTGAAAGAATACTTGAACGTAATGCAGATTCAAGAACAAAATGAACAGTCAAGGATAGATAAGCACAATTCTTACTGTCTGTCCACATGTCAGTGGTGACACCAACAAGACCATTTTCTTCCATTGCTGCAACTACATGTGAAATAAACCTTGTCTGTAAATCTGCAGCATGAGCAAATGTTTCTCATTATAACAGTGCGATGAAATGGAATTTCACTGTGCAAATCTATACAGCCACACTAAGCACCCAGTTTCACAAAATAGCATGTTATGTTTTGGAAGCCTTGATCTTCAATAGCTTTGAATAGGTGAATGTCACAAGCTACATATTGTACCATTGCAGATGTTAGTTTTTTGTCTGTAGTAGACAACGTTTTTGATTTTTTAAAATAACCGTTAGTTTTGTTCTGCATACGTCACTTATTAGTTGATCTGTTATCAGATGAGCACAAGTTACAATGGTCAAGATTGATCTTTCAGATGCGTTGTTCCACTATGAGCACAGTTGTGCTTTAAAGACTTTTCATACACTTTGCAAAGTATATATCCACAATACTGTCCAGCTTGCTTATCACTGTAGTAAACAGTTGGAAACTTTGCCAAACCTTACTTTTGCAATCCGTCACAGGTCTGATAGTAAAGCCATAACAGTGACCACCACCAAGCGAATCAATCACAATTTATTGCGTAAGGAAACTAGTTTCGTGTGTTACACATCTTCAGTCCTTATTCAAGTAGATTCTATTTCAAATATAATAGATTCTTCACTCCTTAATCAAATAGATTCGACAGTGTATGTATCGCATTATAAATGTAAAATTTATCTGTAAATCATTCGTATAAAAAAGAAATTGACAAAAAAATATCTCAATAATAAACAGAACGGTCAGCTCACAGTAGCTTAGACTGGTATATTCTTCACATTTTGACTTTCTCAACACTTCACTTGTGGCCCTGCTAAGCTAGTTAGTAGGCTAGCATTACGTTACAACACTACATTGGTTAAGTTAAAGAAACTACCCAAAAAAAGACACTGCTCAGTATTTCACTTTGACCTTTATGCTGTATTCATTCCCTACTATGACCCATATTTATTCTGTTAACTCTGTGTCCTGCCTGAATGCCTCCTAAAAACTACTATTCCTGTTACACAACAGTAGATTATTTGTGCTGTGCCTTAACACAGGTCATTGCCAACTGCGATGGCTGTCATTCTTAACAGCAGCCTGCACTGAATTGTTCACAATCCAATACATGCAAGAGCAATGGCATCAATTTGCCAATAAGCCTGTCAGAGAAAATTTAAATTTAAAGCTATCATCTGGCTCCTGTAAAAACTGAAAGTTTAACTGCAGCTCGGGGTCTGTTTTTTTTTCAAAATTCCGACTCCAGGTCCTGCTCTGGCTGGAATCCACTCTGGCTCTGTGATCACCTCTGAACAGGACTGATACTCCCATGCCAATGATGTTTGTTTTGTTTGTTCAATGTTTAAGGTTCCAACCAGACACTAAGTCCATAGAGTACAAGCACACACTGTCTGCACAACGTAGATCCATGGATAAAAATAGACACAGAATGTTTTATAACAGCGTTGGAAGTAGAACCACAGGATTACAGGCACTTTCTTAACACTATTGTTCGCTAACCTGTAACACTTGGTACGACACTACATCCAGAGTGGGACACTGAGTCCAATATCACACTTTTCTCAAGGAATCATTGCAACATTCTTAGTATGTTTTGATAGCTGGAACATTTGTATAAATTTTTGTTACAAAAAAACGAGCATCAGAAAAGTTACTGTTTTGTAGTGCAAACTCTGATTGCATCTTACTGTTATTGAAAACATGTTGCACATGTGTGCCATGTTGTGTCATACATGTCATTGAATAACTTGCATAATTCATGCTCAATTTATCTGGAATTATCATAACAACTTCATTTACGTATCTAGAACAAATGTAAATTTTCATTGCAAAAGACCAAGCAGAAAAAGTTGTTTGTGTCTGAATGCAGACATGTAATATTCTATTCTTCAGCACCAAAGGTGTTAAATTGTTAGGTCATTTTATGTGCCAACAAACACTGGACAATTAAATTTTGGTTTTTGGATGCCACAGTGTATCAAGTGGAACATAACTCCATGTTGTAGTCTCATCATAGGCTGTGTGATTGGCAAGATAGTTAACCAATCTGCAAAGTAACACTGCACAACAGAGGGAACAATGAAACTTATAGAAAGAACAAGGATTTGGAAGGCAATAGTTATACTTTGATACAGGGGCAAGTGGTGGGCAGTGACACTGGTCAGCACACTAAAAGCAACTAAAAACAGAACAGATATCAGAACTGGCTCAGGCATTAGTTGAGTAACACGTCAACCGCCAGTCCACGATATATTTGTGCTTTGAAATCGACCTAAAACAGCAGTTTTCAGTTGCCTTACCAACAGCATAGCTCCTCTGCCGATTATGCTAGAGAGACTGTTCAAACGTTCATAAGACTTAGCAAATCGTCGAGTGTGGAATGAAAAAAATATTTGGTTCTGGGTTTCAGTTTTTTTGTGAGTGACATCATAAGTGAGGTAGGTTTTTGGCCATTTTGGCTCATGTTATCTGACCTGGGTCCCAACTGTTAGATGGAAGTATCTCACTGAAATTTTATTGGAAACTAGGTTAGAATCCGAGTCTTTTGAACCTTTTATCGACTTTCTAGCATTTCTGGTTCAAAAGTTATGATCTAAAATAACAAATCAAATAATTATCTAATTAGTGGATTAATTACTAATTTCGTTTATTTTGGATCATAACTTTTGAACCTGAAACCTCAGAAAGTCACCCAAAGTATCAAAAGACTCAGGTTTTAGCCTAGTTTCCAAAAAAACTTAACCAAAATACTACCATCTAATGGTTAGGCCCCAGGGCCAGATGAAGTGGGCCAAAGTAGCATAAAAGTCCTCCACTTATGATGTCACTCACAAAAAATCTGAAACCCCAAACCAAAAATTTTTTTTTCATTACCAACTAGAAGACTTCCCCAGTCTTTTGAGCATTTCAACAGCTCTCTAGTATTTTCGGCATCTGAGTTATGCCCGTGCAAAGGCACGTGCAAACAGCCTCTTTTCATGTGAACTGCTTAAATTAATCCTGGCAGAGGAGGTGCTAAATTGTGATGCACTAATATCAGACTTACTGATTCACTTGGCTTCAAGCAACTAATGCCTGAGCCAGGCTAGCAAAAGAAACACTGCACAAACTTGCTGCATACAAGCGACCGGTACGAGGTTGAAATGTGGAATGACAAGCATCAAGGTACAGCAGTCGTCAACACAACAAGAATGCAAACTACGTAATCACAAACATGGGCAATTAAGAAGAGCGCAGCACCGTTTATACCACACTCAGCACCGTTTATACCACAAACGGCAGCACCGTTTATACCACGTTTATACCACTACCACACTCTGATTATGTTGTCTTGATTGCCTATTTGACTGAATTCTGAAACTGTAATCTAAAGTGTATGTTGCTAAAGTTAGCAACGTATCATCACTACTGCTGATTGAGCTGTTATTCACTTTTCATTTTGATACTTGGCACTCTTCAAAAACAAAGTGGGCACCCGCAAGCTTATCACCAGGAACGAAAAGCAGCAAAAACTTCAAGCTTTCGGTTAAATTTTTCTGATGTGATTTTCTGATATGGTTGAGTGTTATGTGTATTCTTCTGATTGTTATTTTACACTTTACTTTAATCAAAATTGTTGAGTTATCCTGCTTTGGAAAATAAGTTATTGTAATTTGAAAAATTTTTAATTTTTATGCATTAGGAAAAGTTTTAAATCAAGGTGAGTCCAACAAGATTTTACCCTCATTTGCTGATCATGTTGCAGAGGTCCCAGTCAAGTTTTTGCCCTGACGTTCAATTTACCTCTTAATGTCATCAGTGGACTTCAGTTATCACTCCTTCCTCATTTTGAACTGCATCCAACTTGGTTTCCAGTTGCTGTTGAACATTGTATTAGCTCTAGCAATATCATTTTGCAATGTATCTATGGATCTGGCTGGTATATTATTTTATAGGAGAAGAGAACAATTCATTGAGAACGTTTTGGACCCTTATTATGGGTTATTGCAAGGTTCTTGCGTTCTGCTGTCTGAGTGCTCCAGTGTATGCCAGTTTGTTCTAAGGTGCTCACTGGTGGTAAAAGAGGCAAATAATAATAATTTTCTTTTATATTGCCAGTTGAGTTTTATAGAATTTTTGTATGAATGGTTAAAAAAAGAGTTCATCCTTGAAGTTGATTAAGCACTAGTGTATGACGTCTTTGAGATGTTAACTTCTGTTCATTATGACCATGTGCATTTTTTAAGCACTGGTGTTTTGATTTGTAGAAATACATGGTAAAACGAACAGAAGTGATGACAGTGTTTGTATTTTAGGCGGTTTGAAAAGGATTGGACCAGGAAAACTTTGGCACAACATACTGACAAAGGAAGAATCAAGGAGAATGTCTTCTTCCTGAAAACGCATAAAACTGCCAGCACTGTTGTTCAAAATGTTATACTGCGATATGCTGATCATCATGGCTTGTTAGTTGGTGCCCCAGCATTTAATGATCACAAATTTGGATATTCAGCAGGAAAGACCTTCCACCATAATCAATTGCGCAAGTCGCAACTTAAAATAAGCATCCTTTGTCATCACATGCGGTTCAATTATGAGGAAGTGAAAATGGTAATGCCCACCCAAACTGTTTTTGTTACCATCATTCGTGATCCTGCATCTCTGTTCGAATCGTTTTTTGATTATTTTCACTGGGACTGTGATTCTTTTGCAAGAGTACCCCATACAGAGCTTGGCATGCGCTTGTGGCTGAATAACACAAAAAAGTAAGTCTGTGTTTATGATGGTCATGTGGTGATGGGTAGTGGTACAGTGCCAAAAAGCAAGTGGATGAATGTTCCATTCAAAAATAGATATGCTTTGGTATGGTTGAGATAATACAGTTTTTTTCTGTTAAGACTTCAGCAACCAACGCCCTGACCTTTTAGTGCTACATAGAAAAATGGAAAGGCATGTTGTTTACCTGCATTAAAGTGAGGATGTCATTCCCTCATGTTTGCTTCTGCCATAGGCAATGCTTTTCCAACTGCAAGTTGGTGATTGCTTCTTGGCAGCTCAGGAGTTGTTCAGGGTGTGTTGATTGGTTCATAATTTAGGTTTGATGATATGTTAAACTATGCACTTGTGTGTTTGCGATACAATGTCTGTTTAGTTTACATGGTGGTGGTACAGTGCGCTGCAAGTAATGCCATAATTTTTTGTGCCTAGAAATTATTTCGCATATTTTGGGTTGTGAGTGGATGTTGGAAAAATCAACTAGCTCTAGCCAGCTAACTCATTTTTAAGTATTGATTAATATTTCACTTGTCCCTATGCATTTTTAGTTTTAATTGATGCATCTTATTTCCAGATATTTCAAGGGAAGAAATGACAAACCTCTATGGTGGTTTGCTAAAAATGGGTTGTTCTATGACTTTGGTTTCGACAACCTCAACGAAAGCGAATTTTACATTCAGAATTCAATAGAAAAAGTTGATCAGATGTTTGAACTTGTCCTTATAGCAGACTACCTTGAAGAATCATTAATTTTACTGAAGGATTTACTTCAGTGGAGTCTGAAAGACGTGGCCTTTCTTCGTCTGAATTCACGTTTGCTGAGGACAGTGCTCGACGAGAACTTGCGAAGCAGAATTTCTGAATGGAACAAAGCTGACTCGCTGCTGTTCCAACACTTCAACCGAACCTTCTGGAAAAAGGTTAAAAAGTATGGCCTCAGCCGCATGTCGCAAGAAGTTGTTCGGCTGAAGGAAATCAACTCCCAGTTGCGTCGATCGTGCATCCGTGGCGATGGGCCTGTGGCTGGCAGTGACGTCGATGATGTCAGGTTTAAAGTTTTCAGCCCGAAAGGGGTGAAAATGGCGTCATACAACCTGAGAGAGGATGCCAAGTTTAATAAGACGTGTCGAGATCTTGTGTTACCGGAGAGGCACTGGCTGCGTTACCTTATGACGAAACAATACGGTGGAGCTTGAATTGAATGGTTTAATTGAACATTTCAGCAGAGTAAGGCAAGGCATTTCTATGTCCTGATATTGAATTGTTAATGTAGCAGTGAGTTAACAGCTATTTTATTTCGCTGGAACATTTCAGTCATTTGTCCCATAATAGTATTAAAACTCGCCGTAACAGTATTGACTAGCCTACCTTTTCGGACATTATGACCGAATTGACTTAAATTTTTTCTGTCATTTTTTAAAAATTCGGTCTTTGAGTGAAAAATACAGTTTGGGAGGATGTATTAATAGCAAGCAATTACCAAACTATTTTAAACAACGTAAATTTTTTTTTTAGTGCTGTGTGCATTATATATTTTTTTAGTAGTAAAAAGGCATGAATTTTTTGGACTGCAGAAAAAAAGTCTTTAGAGAATGTTTAAAAGAGTTACGTGATTTAAATTTTATGTAAACTCAACTAAAATTATGAGGTGTTTTTACCAAAATTTGACACTTTTCACACAAATTCAATATCACTTACACGCCAGTCCGCTCTGTCTTTGGCAACTTACAACCATAGGTATGTACCGGAAGCAAGGTTTTCATTTCCGAATGAAACCATAATTACTTTAATACCTTGTTTATGGCTGCGAGTTTGTTCCGAATGCACTGAAACACGGAAAGCTGGACTCGTACAGTAGAATTTGCCTAAGTCGTCACCTCAAGGGATTAGAGAAAAGTGACCAATTAGGCGAAGTGACGAATTATGCAAACAAGTGAAAACTCTATCATAGCAGCTCGTATACTTTATCATAGTAACTCGTATACATAGTGCTTTTATTTGCAGTAAAATACAACTTTATGACGTTATGGTTGTTTACTAAATTATACTCTCTAATTGCTCTACTCTATCTAGACTCCTGCATTTAATCAAGCATCTTTGAAATCTTTAATAAACTTTCTGCGTTCTCTCAATGGGGAGTCGGGTCGCGCTTCGCACCTCGTGTATAAATTCTGTAAACAAATCGCGAGGTGCAACAATTCTCAGATAAAGATTCTTAATTTGTTTGAATTCCCACACGTGTTAACTGCTTAAACATTACAACCGAAATTGCAAATGACGGATTAGCCGAACAAAACGCTTCTCAGGGACAGAAAGAGGTGACGAATTAGTCGATAGCGAATAAGACGAGCAGAAATGTACACAAAAGATAGGAATTCTGCCGGGACCGACAGAAACGTGACGAATTAAGCGAATTGACCAATTAAACGATGACGAATTAGACAAATTCTACTGTAATAGGTTTTGCTCGACTGCACTTTGGCATTGGCGTAGGAGATGTGGAGCGCGAGGCATTTTGTGCCATTTTGATTGATTTCTGTGTGTAAGATTTAAAAATATGATCTTCCGTCAGTTTATAGCGGGTGAACCTTTTCACTCTCGGGCCGCATTGCAATCTAAATTTGACAGTGGATCTGACTGAGAGAAGATGGGTGCATAGTTTGTGAACAATGCATTTATCAGTGCACAAATGCACCACAACAAAACGTTTCATGTCCTTTAGCAGGCAACAAAGCATGTTGTTGTGTGGCCATAGTTACCATAGTTTAATTTGTAAATGCATTTAGTTTGCAACACAGCAAAAATGTCACTTCTCATGTTTATGGAGGAACAACGTTGTCGATCTGGTCGACAGTGTCTTTGGGCAGTGCGTCAGAGTCTAGTAGAGTTAGTTTTGCCATGGCAATCCTCACGATAGATCTGAGGTGTTGTCCAGTTAACTTCGATCTGTGACGTCCTTTATGAGTATCCATGTCCGCTGAACATACGTTGACACACATGCGAAGTTAAACAAAGCCACCACCAGCATTATCCACGCCAGGGCTTCTCAAACTATGGGTCGCGACCCCATTTGGGGTCGCCAAATATAATTTTTGGGTTGTGAACAAATTGGCTTGGCAAATCGGATATAAAGGTTTTTGTATTCTTTTCAAGAAAATTAAAAGTAGGCCTGCAGTGAATCTATTTCTACTGCATTTTTAGGAGCAATACCGTGCTTTATGCTGTCAGTTGTTTACTAGGATGTCTGCCTGAGCTATCAAATGATATAATCAACCAAGCACAAGTTATGCCTTGCTATGTTATGGTGTTTTAACGTACTGACCAATATAGACCTTATTGCATTCATTCCGACACGAAGACATGCTTGTATCTAGAACTCTTGGTCTAGTCTAGGGGCTAGGCTAACTGCTTTGAGAGCACACTTAGTAATTCTAGACTAAAATTAAAAGTTTCATGCACAGCTTTAGAAGTACTTTGGACATTGAAGTACTTTGGACTTTGATTCAAAGTTGGAACCACAAATCATGCACAATTGAAATTTCAGGGGGCCACGCACTTGCTATGCCGAGGATGAGTTTGCGGAGTGAAACGACAAAAGCTTGCAACTGGAATTTTCAAAACAGTTTATGAATGCCCAGTCATTTCTGATCTAGCCAGTCATAAACCTTTAGCCTTTTGCACAACATATTTGTGTGAAACAGCATTCTCAAAATTGATAATTATCAAGTTCAAAAACCGATCCTTTTTGAAAAATGTTGAGAATGTCCTTCGTCCTGGGTTGTCTTGTATTGATCTACGGATGGATGATCTGTGTACAAATTATCAAGTGCATCCATCTCATTAGTCGTGCTTGATAGCTTTTTATAATTTGAGTTGTTTTTTGTTAATATTTTTTCGCCTTACTGTTTCCATTACGTGGTAGTTTTATTACTGTATACTTTAGTGGATCGTGTGCATTTGGATGATTTCGCCATAGACAAAAATGTCTCTTGAGATTTATAATGTAAGTAAATGACGTTTTTAAATTTTCCTGGACACCTGAGCCAGCTTGGATTTGAAGGATGTTGTGTGCATATAGTGCCCCAACTGATCTTTTCCTTGTTGCTTAACGTTCATCTAATTCGTGCGTGAAAATATGTGTGCAGCAAAATCACACATCCAGTTCTTGCCGCTCAGTTCAGGAGACGTATGGAAATTCCCACGGACTTCGAAAATCTTCCTTTTTGTGCTCCTACTTTCGTTCAAACACTTCTTAAACTCCACCAGCGGACACGAGAGTCGAAAAGTAAATCGTGGTTATCTGGATCGTCTGGGAATGTAATAAGCTGATAATGCTGAAGTCTCCTTACTAATATGCACGTAGTACGTTCTTCAACTGGATTCGCGGTATGTTGAGTTACAACACAGACGTAATGCAACAAAGAAAAGCAACATCCTGTTAAGACGTTTTCTATTTTTTTCTGCATTTTTTCTCCATCCCAATATTTTTTCCATTTAAGTTTAAAGACCCATTCGTTGTGATCTTGAAAAGTTTCTTCCAAGATGGCTTCATGTTCTCCAAACCAACAGACGCCCAAACATATACTTCCTCGGGCGCCGCATGTTTTAGCTCGCTGGCTATATCTTTTGGAAATCAGTTCCGTGTGATAGATTGATTTTTTCAAACTTACGTTTGTGTTAAGCACACAGGATACCTACTGCTGTCCATAACAAAAATTCACCTCCGAAAAGAGTCTTGCCAGCCTTAACTTAACCTATCTTGGTATATGAGTTTTGCATTCGCAGTTGGCAAAGGACGAATTTCTGAGCCTGCAAATTTGCCGCCGCCGTTGAGCTGGGGCCTCCTGTTCTTGCATTGACAGCTTGTTTGAGTAGGTAGCATGCTTCGTAGCAAATTGACGCCTGACATTGTATTCTTTAGTAACAGCGACACTTCTCTGGCATACGAAATGTACGGTGATTAATTGGATTTTGGAGGAATAGCATTTTGTTGTCCTGTCCTCACTAAACATTCTTTTTTTTCTGTCCACCAATCTCTACGCAAGGAATTACACTTCCACTGTTTGTCTTGAAAAGTGCTAAGTAACAAAAAGTTTAAGTCTGCCAGAATTGTTTCATATCTGACCTGAAGCGGAAACAAATCTTAACATCCCGCTGGAACGTAGTTCCTCACATCCGTAATTTTTGTCTGGAAATCCTCACCTACCGGTCAGTATTCAGGGTTACCTGGAGATCCTGACCTTGGTGGAAACAGTTACGTAAAAGTAAAACTTTTAAATTGAAAAGCACTCTACAAGATGTGAACGTTGGCACCGCTTTGATACTGCATATGCTGTGCAATACGCCTCAACGCCACTACAAGTAAGATTTCAGTTCTTTTTCTTATGAAGGGAAGAACTAAAATCTAGCTCCGTTCTTAAAGCGATCAAATACCTGAATCTGATACAATCCATACCTCAGTCTCTACAACGTTGTAATGCTGCTCGATGTTGATTCGCCCGCCCCATCCCCTAAAAAGCAATAAGACAGTATTGCGTGAATAAATATAGTCCAGTGTTTCTTTTATTGTTTCTTGCTGACATGTTTTGGCGTTTTTTATTGCACTTCATCTGTTGCAGAAATCGCATAAATCTGGCAAAACCCCTGCTGGGCTTTTGTTATTTCTGTGTTATTTCCTTTTGTCTATTTTCACGTCTGGTGTGGTGTGCGAAATCAAGTTGTATTTTTACATTTGTTGTACATTGCTTGCGGTAAACGTTGTGAGAATGCTGCTGGCCGTTAAATGCTCATTCACTGTTTTTTCTGTTTTTAAACACTACTGCGTTTTGGATCGCCGCCCAAGACGTGTCTGTTTCCTAACAACGTGCAAATGTTACACGACTCGTGTCAATAATAATTTGCGCCCGCTAGCACGGGCGTCGCTTATTGTTTTACACACTGCTGCGATTTTTATTGCTAGTATGTTTTTTAAGCTTCTGTCCGTGTGTTCATTAACTGCAGTGAATGGCTAGTGTTTGGATTTGAAAAAAAGCAGGTGCGCAATTATGTGGCGTTTGTGCAGCGTTGAGTGTTCTCCATTATCCAAACTCTGTACCAGTGCAGTTGGAGAGAAAAGTGAAGAAAAACTGTTATCGCAGTGAATAAAGTGGTTGTTGCAAACCCGCGACATAAATATATATTACAGGGCAATGTTCCCTATGAGGTGCGCAACTGCGCAGTACCACCAGATTATTTGCGCAGTGAAATTCAATTCTCGCGCACATATGACATTTCAAAACATTGGCAAATCACGAAAAGAAGAATCTACTTGAATAAAATGTGTATTTTGTTCGTATTTTGATAAGATTTTCTACTTCTTAAAATTCATTTAGAACTGTGCTGACTCAGTCTTAAAATATTCATGCTCACTAAAAGAAACGTTTGCTCGAAGTGTAAAATTTTCTAAGAAGGAACACTGGTATAGAGTGACTGCACACTGTTTGGTTGACTTGTACGCATGCTAGCCCCATGAACACAAGCCTTAAACGTCCTTTGCTGCATGTGGTAAACTGCTTCCCCAGCATATTGTATGATTTTTGTCACGTGAGACTTCTCAGCCAATGCAGTTGTGCATTGTCACGTGAGACTTCTCAGCCAATGCAGTTGTGCAAACGGAACGGGCACGAAACGTCTTTAGATTGTTGATTGCCAATGTAGGTAAATTTTCTATTGCTACTGCTAGTGGACGACGCCGGTATGCAGCAAGTTCACACAGGCATGTTATTCGAAGTTCGAGTTGCATTTGCAGCAAATTGATTTGCATTGAAAGAGCTTACGCACCTCTCTCTGACTTGTCCACACAGGTGCAGCCGTCGCTACTGTTCTTAGAGACGATCAAAGCAGATGTTCTGGTTTTTGTCGTTTCTCCGTCAAATTGATTGAAACTAACGAAAAAAACAAAACCAGGACCGACTCTCACGCCCCTTGTTTATTGTAGTAAAGCGAAAACGTCGGGTGTGTCAGATGTAAAAATTTGTAAACTTAACTGTTAGAAGATTGTGACTCTTATGGCGCGTCTTGCGAAATGATAGAAATAAAAATTCTTCTTGAAATAAAAATGTCAGAATCCGTTTCAAAAATGTGAGATTATTGTTTTTTTTGCACAACTCGTTCTACTCGTAGCGACATTTCTTGAGTCGACTTGTACTTTTTATCAGCACCTTAACTCGTGCAAGTTTCGTATCATGCTTTTTGCAATTTTGCTTGGACCTCTTGTGCGGAGACAAGCCCATTTTTCGCATCGTGCTGTATTATGAAATATATTTTATTGTAATAAAAAAAATGATCAAGTTGACTGACAAATTCCCAACTGACATATTTATCGGGTTGATTTCATTCCTCCCGAGACTACAGCAGTCGAGGCTCAAGGTTTTCTGTCAAACTGTGGCCAGTGACCGATACGAGCATGTGCTTTACTGCAATCCAACTGCCTGGTTGGCTGCTGACATACTTGAAAGTAAATGTGAAGTGTGTTGATAGACGCGGTGCTACGCCGTGTCGTATTTCGCAGCTGTGTAGAAATCAAGGGCAACCAAGGCAGCCCGTTGCATGACAAAGAACATTCAACCTGTGCAAACCAGAGTAGAAGCTTAATTGGCCCAGTTGCGAGTAAAATGCCTTCAGCCGTTTCTGCGCAAAGCGAGCCAATCAATAACTTCCACAGCCGGCCGTTTTTTTCAACGTAAGATACTGTTTTTGTTCAACACTCATGAACGGGCCAGTCGTGCAGCCAGCCCAAAATTTTGGGAAGAGCGATATGTTTTGATTGAAAGCAAGCAACAGTATTTTGTTTGGGACACCACCTCTCGAAGCCCCAAACGACTTTTCGACATGTGTGAGTATTCTACTCGAGTCCAAGCCATGTATCATTTCTATCGGATTAGCAGAATCCCGCCTGCACGGTTTTGTGGGCAAACCAATCAGAGTCATTGTGTTTAAAATTGTAGTTTTGATCATATCGCCTATCGCCATTCCCACCGCAAAAGTGTAGTTTAGGGTTACTCTGCACAATTTTTTTTAGATTGGGAAAAGGAATTTTTTTCTCAGTATCAGTGGTATCAGTAGAACAGATGAAAAGATTCGATTCACTGCAAACTTTCCAATGCAAACAGTAAAAAATGCAAGTGTGATGTTGGGCGCATTATACAGTTCCACCCTTTGCTTGCTGCTCCAACTGCCATGTGGTGGCCAGGATGCGATGCGCAAGTCTTGATAAGTATATTTTTAACACAAAAATTTCAAATCGAAAAACATACTCATCTGCAGCAAGGAAAAAAGTTTTCCAAATGCACTTTCAATTACGCTAGACATTCTAATATTAAATACTTTTACACATTCAAGTAACTGGTCTCCACAAAGGTGACCAGCAAGTGAATCCGTCTGCTCTTTTTCACAGGAAATGGATTTCACGTAATACTGCGCATCCTCAGTTCTAAAATCTTATTCAAATAGAACTTGCTACAAATAGATACTTTTACGTTCCTCAAAACTCCCACTGGTAGTTGGGTCTAATCAGATACATGTACACAACTACGTGAGTTAAAACTGCAAGCAGTTATAATCGCATTGGTAATCACAGCGTAGGCCTAATTGGCAAAAAATCAAATCGCTTCCAGCATTTTACAAGCAGCAAATTTGAGCAAAGCTATTTTCAACAGTTTTGTGGGTCTGGCAATTTGCGGTGTGTGTGAAAACATCGAATGTCCTCTTCAGCATGGAAGCGGCCAGCTTCATGCTTGTAATCAACTTCGTAAACAACTTTTCATCGAGTACTCTCCCGAACTCGGAAGTACAGGGCAGCAAGAGCTAAAATACGTGAAGAAAATACCAAGGCAACCAGGATTCCAATATCTCGTCCAGTGTACGCCTGAAAACAAATATTTGTTTGTGCTGTCAGTTCAACTGCTGTGCTTTTCACCACGAAAACGAACTGGTTACTTCATTTCCAGAGAGTAGTATATGCACAATAGATGACTTTTTGCCGATTCACGGCTGAGAGAAAGCTTTGTTTTTTATACCTCATTTGACTGAGCCAAATTAAAATTCCTATTTTATAACATGATGTAATCAACACAAATGCAGTGCCACCTGGCCAAACGACGTTTCGTGTCAGTTGATTAACACCGATTTCTAAATGCCCAAACTTTTAAAGTAAATAATTTCGACTCTGATAAAACTCCATATAAATTCGTTTGGTGTTTTAGTAACCGTAAGTACATTTGAACAAATTAAGTTCTAGTTCATGTGACACGCAGCGGCAATAAATACATCAGGTGGTAAGAAATTAGAAAAAGTCTGAGTACCACTGCTACAGTTGGTATTTTAAGACAATTTAGAAACGTACATGGTCAACCGTTATTTTATGTTGAATGTAAAATTTCTGGTCAGTCCCTCAGTCGGAAACGGATTGTTCTTTACGAACTTACTGATCCCACGCGACCTGGAAATCAGCTTCTGCCTTCAGCGTTGCCCACAACCTCATAGTAGGCCCAGTGCAGGATTAAAGCAGCGCGGGGCCTGCAGCATCTTAACACGTCTAGAGACGGCCTACGGTATATTCGTACTTTGATTTCGGCCTAAAAAACAGCAATTTTCGGTTGCCTTACCAACGCCCTAGCTCCTCCGTCGATTGCTCTAGAGAGCTGTTCAACGGCTCAAACGGATCGGCCAGTCTAGTAGATTGCACTTGAAAAAAATTTTTTGCTTGGGGAGGTGCGGGTTTTCTGTGAGTGACGTCATAAGTGGAGGACTTTTAGGCCACCTTGGCCCACTTTGCCTGGCCCTGGGCGCCAACCGTTAGGTGGTAGTATTTCGCTGAAGATTTTATTGGAAACTAGGCTACAATCCGAGTCTTTTGATACTTTGGATGACCTGCTGGGGTTTCTGGTTCAAAAGTTATGATGTAAGTCAGTAAAAATATTTGACTAATTAGCTAATTAGTTAATTAATTAATTTGTTTATTTTAGATCATAACTTTTGAACCAGAAACGCTAGAAAGTCGATCAAAGGCTCAAAAGACTCGGACTCAAGTCTAGTTTCCAAGGAAAACTTCAGCGAAACACTTTGGCCTAGTGGTTGGGCCCTAGGCCACGCAACATGAGCCAAAATGACCCTAAAACTACTTCACTTATGACGTCAGTCACAAAAAACCCGCACGCCCCAGGCAAAAATTTTTTTCGAGTGCAATCTACTAGACTGGCCGATCCGTTTGAGCCGTTGAACAGCTCTCTAGCGCAATCGGCGGAGGAGCTAGGGCGTTGGTAAGGCAACCAAAAACTGCTGTTTTTTTGCGAAAATCGCCAAAACCACCCAGACGCCAAGGAGAAGCAACAAAAAAGGGCGCATTTGTATCAAAGGGGCGCCAAACTGCCCCCCATGGATCTGCCACTGAACCTAAGATCGTTTCCGACAACTGCTCTGTTGTCTTGCCAGTGAGCGGATGTGAGACTTTTTTTGTGATCGGAAGCAATGACACTTTTTGTGATCGGAAGCAATGACACTTTACGAAGACAATTTGTGTTCTGTCTATTCTTGTGACTCCAGTGCAGTTACACCAAAAGCAATTTTCGTGAAAAACAAAAAAACGTTAACCTCACCAACATTTTTTTCTACTTTGCACGATCACTTGGAGTATAACCACAAAATTGAAACATGCAAACGCTTGTAGTAGAAATAAGTTGAGAATGGTCGCACGCAAATATCGTTTGAACAGTGTGCTTGAAAAAGTTTCCAAACACCTTTCTTCAGGAACAGTCAATCTGGAAACTGAAACACGTAGGTGGCAATCCTGTGTGATAACGTGGGAAATCGTCCAAGCCACGTGAAGGTGGAAGTTATGAAAATTGAATGGAGGCTTTGAACCACTGGCAGGGCTTTTCAAAATTAACTAATCACACGCTTTAAATTGTTAATTTTCGAGGTGTTTGTGCGGATGGCAGCGTGTTTCAAAAACTCGCATCGAGTAAAATCATTGCACAATGTTCCAGTAATCTTTGCGAAATAATTTTTGTGACAGCTTACTGTTACTTTGGTTTGGAATTGCTAACTGGATGGAAACTAATAGTGTGATCTTAAGCGCAGTACTCATTAAATCGCTCAAATGAACGCTGTCAATTTAGCAAATATCACATTAATAGACAAGATGCGGGGAAGACAGTTGCAAAGCAATACTTGGTTGAAAACTGATGTTAAAGCTACAACTAATTTGCAATGACTCTTGAAAGTTTTCAAAACGACAGCGACCACTGCTTTGCAAAAAATGTAATAGAAAAAAATAAACAACAGGATTGGTCAGAGAGAATGTCGCTACGTTTTACGGCAAGCAGGGTTTATGCTAACTTTGTGTTAAAATGTTATAAAAAATTGGAGAAGTTACAATGAAAAAGTCGATTTGAATTTAGGCTTATTATCGCTCTGTAATTAGCGTTAAGCTGGAATGCTGCACAGCGATTTTTACTATTTATTTCTGCATATTTGTACTGTATGTTCAAAGCTAGGCTTGGGTGCTCAATGATACTGAAGTAGATATACTATGTATGTCATCAAAAACACTATTACGTATTCACTAACACGCAAAATTTTCTTCTATGTAGCCAAACAATTTGTCTTTGTGCAGATCCCTCGATGATGTCCTTAGAACAAACTGAACTGTTTCTTGTTCTTGATCAGACAGCCTGATCAAAGACAACCCTGGTGTTAGAGTCTTTGCATTCACATGCAAGAAGACCAAGACGCGAAGCCACAGTGACTCCTCTGACTTCGAATGAAAAAATTCGCAGGGCAAGTTTTTATTCATGTTAGTCCTCGCCAGGAAGTAGCCATCTGTCGTCTGCGCAAAGGCTGGCGCCATCCGACTCGTCAAGTTTTTCAAACCTAATTGTGCGCAGTGAGGTTTCTGATGAATGGTGGACCTTTGCAGAAAAAACGCCATCATTCCAGTCACAATCTGAAAAAAGATAAGAAAAACTGAACAAACACTTCAACGTGTAGTCCGAAAAAGCTTGTATTATTTCCACTGGTACGCCGAGCACTTTAGCCATACCTGGACTTATAAACAAATTGGTACTATCATGGGAAAAAACAATAAACCTACCACCTGCCGAAACGTTTCTCTTGATTGACAACGTGAGATATAGTACTTTTAGCTAGAAGCGTTGTTTCGCCTGTTGTTTGAATAACACTTTGATAATTAACATGTCAGACTGGAAAATTCTAGTTAAATAATTTTCTCTTGAAGCTACTGGTACATTATATCTATTCAGTAAAGAGTTGATATTGATATGCCCATAGATTAGGGCAAAAATCCTCTTTACGGGTTTTGTTAATTTGGCTTGTGGTTTTGCTAATCAAAAAGCTCTACTTGTACCAAATTACGTCTCCGCAAAAGTTCTATCGTAGTTGCTTTCGATCAACACAAGTTGAAACACTTGGCGAAAACACAGGTCACTGAAAGTCCTCGCAGAACACAACGTATTGTTGACTGTAAATACAAAAATACTGTAAATACCGTTTGTCCACGGTAAACTATTCTAGTCTTAAACATTGCTAATATTGCCGAGATGATACTGACCAAGTTCTTCGTTGAACGTTTGATCGATGTCGCTTAATTCGTCGTCTGTTTCATCACACCAGATGTCTCTCAAGTCACTTTTCTAAAAAAATATTTGATCATCTCTAATTTTGTATGTATATGCACCAAATCGTGGTTCTTTCCTTGACGAGCGAATTTGAATTTTTTGTAATAGTTGAAGCAAATGCACTTTCATTGATTTTACACAATGCTAACATGATCCGTAAGGTCAATCATGTATGGTAATTACGCTCATTCACCCAGCATTGCACATGACTCTATAAACATGCAAAACACTGAAACCAGGTGCTTAAAGCGCAATGCATTCGGTTTAAATATGTAATTGTAACGAACACATGTTTCTCGTCCTATAAAACTTGCCCGGACTTCCTGGTATTTTTTAATTTGAGTTCACAGAATACGACAATGATTTGCTTGGCCCTTGTCTACGTTTTGCAAGCAAGATACTGTTGTGTCGCTTTAGTTAAGTTCATGCGAAGCCCTTAGTGACGTAGTGAGTCCAAAATTCTGGGCTGGGGGGAATTGGGGGGACAAAATGTTTGATTTTAGGCGAACAACAGCATTTTGTTTGGTATACCGTCTCTCAAAGCACAAAATGACTAGATATGCTACAAATTGGGGGGGGAATGGCTCCCTGAACCCCCTGGCTACGCCTATGGAAGACCTATCCACGTCATACTTCTACGCAGGCTGCTTCGCACTAGTTTAGATCAAAAAGGCTTCGTCAGTTATAATCTTCGTTAGAGCAAGGATATGTTGAATCATCTGATGTGGTAAATACGTTAATGGCCAAAACACGTTAATGGCCATCGGCTTTACAAGGGCCAGGCAGACCAGGGGTAGTCGTTGATCTCGCAACAACACGTTACCATGTTCAGTTGTTCTCAGTTGACATTTTTGCTCTTTATTTTCCTTTTCAGGAAAAATTTTGCGAAAAGGTATGTATGTATTTTGACGTCTTAATCATTCACCAGGAGCATACCGAGGTTAGATGGTGCCCGGGGCAAGAAGCAAGTTTGGTGCCCCCATGTTTGAACCTAAGGTTTTTTGGGAGTAAATGTACTGTATTGAAGAAAGTACTTGCGACGTTGTTGGGGGGTTTCGGTGCCAGTGATTCGGAGCCCGGAGAATTGTGTCCCCATTGCCCCCTCGTTACGCCCCAGCTATTCACCCAAACTCCAGGTGTGGACCCTCAACTGGTCACAATATCTTTCTTTAGCCCCCTTTCTCCTTGTCACAAAACTACAAACATTTTTCGGCCGCCCAAGTCGATAGAGGATCGCATTCAGACACAGTTTCTCGTCATTTCAGAAATTGATACGACGAAGTTAATTCCTATATGCTCTTGCAGACTGCTTAGGTTATTGTATGATGAAAGTAGCAATGTTGAACAAGTTGGCATTCAATCCATTTTTTCACCTAATGGACACAAACACACCCCGTTTCTCACTGGATTTCTTGAAAAAATTAATTTTTCGTTTTCGTTCTAAAGTGAGAAGTTTATGACTCACGCGATTAATTGTTTTTTGTTCCCGCAGTTCCCTCATACGAGACCTGGCCAACCGTGCAAATCGATCCATTTCTCGTTTTTCTTCGGCCAGCTCTTCTTGCCATTGAATCTAAAACCATCAAAAAATACATTATTGGCTAAGTTTAACGTCTAATCCAAAATATTTCGCTTCGTTTGATAAAATCATTGTCTTTAGACGAGCTAACAAAAAGACTTCCTATCCAAGAGCCATCTGAAAGCTGTTGTTAATTTTTTGGCGGTGAGCAACTTTTTCCTTGGAGCATATGTGCTGTGAGCTGAATCACTAAACCTGTTCCACAGTGTTGGACTTAACATGCACGCACAGCTACATTTGAAGCTGCTGGCATCTTAACATGCATTTCAATTACCTATTTATTCGATTGTAAGCCGCGGCTTATAAAGTTTTTTTCATCATTTCGAGTGGCTAACAATCACGGGCGGCTCACATTTTCTATTTCTTTTCCTTATCGAGCGGTATAGAGATGACGCTCAGTCTTTCCTTGGCTGCGTTTTCCTCGACCAAACTCTCTTTTCACGTGGTATTCTCTTCAGCATCACGTGCACATCCGTCACAGGAGGGATTATGATGAACAGAAGGCAGTTGTATAGTGGTGTAAGCATCATTACCAGGGTTACGAATAAACGCGAATTGCGTTAGTACGCGACAGTATCTCAGAGGCTTAGGTAACCTACTGTATGTTCAAGTGCGGCTTACATTAAGTTTTTAACAACGTTTCATGCGGCTTATCAAAGGCGGATAAGAATCGAGTAAATTCAGTAGCACATGTGTTTGACACAAATTTTTATTGGATGCACATCTGAATCAGTTGCTTCTCACAGCAAGCTAACTTTTAATCCAATAAAACATGTCTCAGTGAGACGGAGGCCATTTTACCGGGCGCAAATAGCCGAAATCACCTGATGCAGCGTGACAGAGTTGTAAGTCGGGCCGCGATTTTCGGGTCGGCCTTAAGTTTGTCAAAATGTTTCGGACCTATGCATACAAAATTTTTTCGCAACGACGGGCACTTTTATCTCGGGCCTAAATCGGGCTTCAAACACAAACGTGGGGCTCGGGCCTGGTTCCGGCTTGTGATTTCGGGCTCGGGCCGGGTTCAGGCTTAAAAATGAGCCCCGTTTACAAGTCTGCAGCGTGATCACCAGCAATGAAACAGCAGCATTTACATTTTTCTACAAATTATGGTCGGTGGATTTACAGTCTTAGACCAAGCACAATGTTCGGTAACCAACAGCATATTGCAGAAGATGATTCAAATAAACGATAAAACCAAAAATCACAGCTTCATTGTCCAAAGCTGACACTGAGTAAATAAGATCACTGATGACCCTCCGATAAATGGCCAGTGTGGAGACTCCAACACATGTCCACAACTATGCACCTCTGGGCATGGCCCCGACATGGGGAAGTGTCGCCCCGGGGCGAGTCGAAAAGTGCCGCCCCCCACAGCCGAAAAGTTCCACCCCGGGGCGAGTCGAACAGTGCCGCCCCCCCCCCAAGCCACGGGTTAAAGCAAAGTCAAGCCTTTTAAGAAGGAATTATTTCATAACAATACATCATCAGCCTGGAGTTAATTTTGAAAATTTCACTGAAGTGAAATTCCGGGACTTTGCTAACTGGGACGGGACACCGGGACGGACGTTTAAACCGGGACAGTCCCGACCAAACCGGTACGTATGGTAGGTCCAACCTTAAACCTAAATCTAACTTCAAGTTCATTCGTGAAAGACCATTTGCTATTCCTTCTTTTCACCAAAAGTGCCTCCCCCCAGAAAAGTGCCGCCCCGGGGCATTGCCCCCCGACCCCCTCCTTGTCGGGGCCCTTCCGCTGGGTGTACCCCTCTCACTGAGTTTCAAAAATGAGTGTTGGAAAAGAGTACAAAGGAACAGGGGCTACCTTGAAATACGATTTTGCTACCGAACTTGTGCTTTCGAGATTAAGATTTTTCAAGCGAGACTATAACTGAATTGTTACTTTACAGCAAATGTCAGAACCACTCAATGTCTATCATGCAAATTTTTTTCAAATCACGTGCACTATCAATCAGAGACACTAAGTTTATTCTGCATGAGACGCACAGATCCTGAATCAATAGAAGAGCGTATAGCGGTCAAGCGAAACTGCGAAAAGAACAACAGAGACTACGCAGAGTTGTGAAAATAACACAAAACTCATGTGAACAAGGGTCGCAAAACAACAGGAATTAATGGAAAAGTCAAATTGCAGGAATTAATGGAAAAGTCAAAACAAGACAGAATCCATTGTGTAACTGGCTCCGTGGCTGCCTGCCTAAAGCAATATGTTTATGAATCCCATCAAACCTTTATATGTGATCCACTGGGTGAAATGCACTATTCCCTTTTCTTCTTTGGAAGAAGTTTGTTTCCTGATACACCTGATGCATAACTGCAGGTTCACAATTATATCACAAAAAAGTTGGTCTTCTTTTCTGACCTAATAATCAATTTGGCCTTTTTCTGAACCTTTTTAGCACTGTTTGGATTTTTATTGAAAGTTTCTTCTGCGCAACGTTTCTACGAAAGCGCCACAACGGCGGTCTGAACTCTTAATTGCCGTATGTAGGTTACCTGGAAACAGCTTTTCTTCAACTCTCTTACTCTTCTCTGATATCACCGAAGTGTTCAGAACGGTTGGGTTCTAACCATAACCCAATGTTAAAATACTATTTTATTTTCAGAGCAAAGACCAACTGCTAATGGAAGATATGTATTTGCCACAAAAACAAAGGGACAATCTGCGAAGAAAACAGAAGACCAGAAAGTTAAGTGAGCATAGAAAAGGGATCAAACATTTACCGTAAACAGCTCTTCCACGAAAATTGTTTCCTGGCATGAAAAACACGTGCGTTCGAAGCGGCAGAGCTTGAAACATACACCGCCAAGAGCAAACACGGTTTTTACTTTATAATGAACACAGTCAGTAGCTGGCGCGGAATGTTATTGGGAGGTGTAGCAGCGCGACGAATAAAATACGACACTTGATATCGTCAAGTTCATTCTTCATTTGAATTGTTAAGATAGTAAGCTGGCTTCGAATCGTTCGTGTTAATGTGTTTCAGACAGCGCAGTTCGAAACATGAGATCACAAAAGGTTCAAGGGATGTGATTCGAAATTCCAAGTCTCGTTGCTTGAATGTTTGACAAAAATGAATTTTGTAACAAAAGGCAAAGGTTTTGAATAGCCGAGGTTTGGGTTGTACACATTTTTGTGGTCAAGGCTGGCGCGTACTGGGGTAATCGCGATTGCAGCAAACTCCTAGTTGCACGTCTATATTGTATGCGGTACTTTTTAGCACTTATTGCAATTGGATTTCCTTGTGTACAGGGGCGCAACGAGGGGAACAAGGGGGAAAAATGCTCCGGGCGCCAAATCAATATAGGGGCGCCGAAAATTCCCAGCAATGTCGCAAGTACTTTCTTCAATACAGCACATTTGCTTCTGAAAGACCTTAGGTTTGAACATGGGGTAGCCAAACTTGTTTCTTGCCACGGGCGCCATCTAACCTCGGTACGCCCCTGCTTGTGTAGCTTGTTGGCTACCAATTAATCGAAGAGCGTTGGCGAGTGGTCATACGTCGCGGTTTGACTGAAACAGTCCCGCTTTTCAAGGTCGTGTCGTAATGCAGGTCATCTATTTGTCCCGGAATACGAGACAGACGACGGACAACATAAAAACAGTCCTGATTATATCATAAAAAGTCGAAAGTGAAGTAGAAATTCTTGATTCCTCTTCAATAAAAAACAATAAACCGTTTTCTCTTTGTTTTTTACAATACTCTTGACGAAAATTTCGCAACTGATGGATACCAAACAAATTTCCAGATCTTGTTCTAATTCCACGTGCAATGAAGTTAATATATGACCGTTAGTTAAGAGTTTTACGACACAGCTGACGTAAGGTCCCAGTTTGAAAGATCAAAATCCTGGTTGTACAATGTGATACTGAAACTTTTCTACAACTGGTGCAAGTAATCAAACATTTGCTTAATTCCAACGAAAAGACATCAACAATCATCCATCCTATATGCGACTTGGCACTGGATACTACTTCGCAGCAGAAAGTGCTAAAATAGGCACCAGCTGCAATCTGTATTCGTACGAGTAGCATGTCGAAGACTGATACCACAGCCAGATAAAAAGCTGAAAAACAATTTATAGAAATGCAACACTACAAAAACTTGGAAGCGTGCCCTGAGTATCGCATGAACCATATAAAAGAAAACAAAAGCCAGAAACGAAAGCTATTCCGTATATGTTTTCTTATACCGGCTGTCGCTATTTTGCGTAAGTAAACAGCAACGTTGCGTTTATCATATGAAAACCTCCGTTCAAAAATGCAAAAATTGTGCTTACTGGGAAAATTTTCAATACTGGTATGGTTTACTTCAGTAGGCTGCGCAGTGTATAAGACTTTGGATCCGCTATTGAGTGAAAGCTATAACATAAAAATTGTCATTTGAAGATATGCATTTATTTCCTACGTATCTTTGTGTACATAGCCATGCTCTCTTCATCTGTAAATTTTTACCTCACCGTGTTGTTTGTTTGTTGTATTTTTATTTAATTACAAACGGCCAAGGATGGCAGGCTAAGGCCTGAAGAGGTCATTGACAACGCAAAGGTTAATAAAAATAGGGACGCGCATACACACATACAAAACATTACAAAAAAACATGGTAGATGGTGAAGTTATATCAAAAGGGTGGGTGCTTTGACAAAAACAAACAAGTCTGCTTAAACAGGCATAAGGACAGATTTTTAGATAGTTCAGGATGTCCAAAGAGAAGTATTTTGATTAGTTCAGTGCGATTTAATGTGGTAAATTCAGAGTGGGAAAATATATTTTCTTCAACAAGAATCTTAGAAACATATGTGATCAACATTTGAACTTCAGTTTTGTTAGAACCACATTGACAGATCTGATTGTAATAGCCATCGATGTTCAATTTACTATATATCCTAACCGAAGCACACGCAAGATGGCAGTTGCGTTTACATTGCAATCGTGCAAATGCCAAACATTGGTTTGTTTGTTTTGCTAATTGTGTTTGCTGGATTTCCAACTGTTGTTTTCAACACTTCAAAAAGTGGTAAAAGGGGTAGGTTGACTTGATTATCGCTATGGTCTTTCACCAATCCTATAGGACACAGTGACGTTCTCGGTTAAAATTGATCAGTCATTTTGCCATTGTCTATTCATTAAATGTAATATTCACTGACACTTGGTTTGATTTTTGCATGATGGCTCTTTGTATTGTTTTCTGCTTATTAGCTGAGCCATATGAAACAATAAAATCAACTCAAATTTTAACTTTAAGGCATATATATAGTATAGGCTTAGGCATTTGCAATTACAAATTTTGTCTTTATCTAAAAACTTTTGCAATCATACACAAAGTACTGTAATTGTTAAATACATCAAAGACCTTGTAGTTTATTTGTGATATAGATCAAAGAAGGCCATAACGCGGTAGGTCAGTGCTCACCTTTGAATCGAGAAAGCGGTAATCGATCTGCGACCACCAGATGATTCTCGGCGTTCAGGTTTGCGACAAACAGTAGTGTCCTATATCGTGGTAATCACTGACAGTAATTGCTTCAAATAGCCTTATCGCTCTCTCTTATTGAGTCACAACTCGCAACACACATCATCCTGTGGCACGTTTTTGCTAGCAGTATAACCTCGCAGCAGACCCACTGCAGTACGATTTGTGTTAATTAAAGTAAAGGTTTTGAATAAACCGCAAAGGTTGCACATGCGCATTTGCGAGCATGTATGCTGCTATTTTGAGTCGATAGCAATGCTGCGAAGGGATTGACAGTGTTGAACTTTTCCCAATGAGCAGAAGGCTCATTTTGACATTTATTTAAAAGTGGTAATGGGAGATTTTAAAGTTTCAGTTCGAACGTTTCACCTTTCATTTCGTCGTACATACAACTGAAAAAAACGTAAAAACTTACTGAAAATGGTGTCATTTGTATGCTTTGGCCCTGCTTTTAATGCTTTTCACGACGCCGGATTGCTGCAATATCGGAGACAGAGAATCATGTTCGAATATAAACAGCAGGTTATCCTGAACTCACAAAATAGCTAACAATACTATCAAGCCTACCATTTCTGCGCTGATTTTGAGTATGTGGTTTTCTTCTGGTAATAACTGAATAGGAAGATCTTCACTGGGTTTTGGGAAAGGAGATGGAACTCCACTAATTTGACTCTCCGCAGATCCTTTGCGCAAACCAAGCTGAAAATGTCAAACAAAGTCTGATTAAAACGAGATCATCTTATAATCATAATCTAGCTGATGCACTTAATTGGTATTTAAGAATATGCGTTTGTCTGCAATGCATTGGAATTGCTGTATGGATTTTGGTGAATTTATTGCAAGTACTGTGATCAGGTGTAGGCAAAAAGCAATACGCATAGTTATGAAAGCAACCAGTTGATTTTTTCAAAACGAGAGTGTTTTGTTAGCAGTAAAGTGCAATGCATAAATTTGCGTTTTTTGCAATTTCTTTGAAGAAAATAATCGAAGAAATGATGCGCAGTTAGAACCCTGGTAAGGTCCTACAAGGAAAGTGGGAAAGCTGCGCCATTGACCTGCAGAAATATTTCTGAGCAAAACTTTTACGTATTAAAAATCTTATTGTCCAACATTTCATGTTGATCCAAACTAAAACTCCTTATGAGCTGCGTTTTCGGGTTCTTACAGATTTTTGTGTTCCTAAGCTACTGAAAGTAAACAGGCAGCACTAACTTTACGAGCGAAATTTGTTTTGATTTATTTGTGGGCGCAATTAAAAAAACAAACGCAAAGAAGTCCTTAAGCAAGTTGTTAACGCAAAACAATAGGCATCACAGGTCACCTTTGCCCTAAAAACTGAAACGAAGTCACCACATACAATTCTCGAAAAATGTTACTTCCTTTTTAATTATCATCGTTTCCTTCACACTCCAAACACCCACGAACCACAAGCGTATTTCAAGCTGCAAATTTTCACCAATTTTACTCACTTCCATCTTTTGAATGTTTGCAATCATAGATGCAATTTAACATTACGAACGACTATCGCGAAACTGCCTGATAGAAACTATTGATTAGTCTTAAGGTTTTGAATTGGATAGTAGCAATTAAGTTTTAATTGCAAGTAATGAACGCTCCATATACTTCATTTTTAGTCGAATACAAGTAGGCGACCAATATAGTTGCAGACTATGCACCCATTACTGTCACCATTGTCTTTGCCTCTAAAACGTTTGAATAATTTTATATATCCTGGCTTAATGAATAATGTCATGGAATACAACAATTCCAATTTATGCTTCACCCTCTAACTCAAGCCCAAGACTAGGAAAGCACTGGTGGAGACCCGGCATTCTACAGACTGGCGTTTTGGTAAAGTTTGGAAAGTGCACAAGAGCTTTCAAAATTTTTTGATTATTTAAGGTTTTGATGAATGCCAAGTAATTATGATCTTGTTTAGTGCTTCCGATTTTCGGACAATGCCGGAAAAACGAGAGCCTTCTAATGGTTTATGTTGGGACATTGTCGCGTGGGAGTCTTTGCTCACAGCTCTTGATTCAAAACAACCGAAGACCGGTATGCAGTTGACTTTATGCGACAGCAAGCCGCTTCTCACCTAACAATAGTAGCAACGACGTTGTTGCTTTTACTTTGATTTCTGGAAGTGTCAAGCATAACGAGCTAATAGCTGGGTTTATCGAACTAAGTTGTACGAAGTTAAGGAAGCACATTGTGAAAAAAAGTTAGAAAATAAAAAGTTATTACAGGCCTAAAAAAAGCTCTTGTGTATCACAAAGAGATCTTTGTTTTTGAGGTTAGTAGCAAAGACTAAAAATAGTTCTTCATTTCTGGCAAAATGAAAAAGTAAGCAAAGTTTGCAAGTTGTTTGGACGCTATATGATTGCTAGATGCGGGATCCTTTCGAGTGCAGCCTCATCCAATTGGAGAGCGGTTATTGCGGAACGCTCTGTTTATGAGTCAACCTATTTTACGGAATGATATTTTATGATGATGGAAAGCATGAAGCACTTGAAACCATTAAATTCATAGAGATTCGCCATATCTTAATTAACCATTTTGCTACAATATACCAGAAAAACGCGTTGATACTTTTGTACAGTAAATCGAGCTTGTGATATGAAAGCACACTAAAATAAGGCGTTACCCCCGATACGAGAAATTGGGTAGCCATGAATTTGCTTGGGTACAAATTCTTACATTCACCTTCTAAAGCTTAAAAACATCATGTGCAAATGGGTTAGATTAATTATTTAAGTTGAACCAAATCCGCCAGACTATATGTTTGGTTATGTTCCTACCCTTTTTCATTTGGACCAGGAGCAAGTTACGCATAACCGTGCGCGTTGGATCAACGTAAAACTGCTATAGATTTCTGTTTACTGTCCAGGCACTTGGGGTGATTAGTTTTAAGTGCTAATAATGACTATCTTCACGTACTCGATGCAGTTACAAGTAGTTTAGAAACAGCAAACAAGTAAGTTTCTATGCGTAGCGTAATGGGTTAGGACACATCAGCATGTACGATTATACTGCGATGTTTGTTGAACTGCTTTGCTTTTCGACTGCCCTTCAACCCAAATTGCATTGCTGTGTGCCATTGTGCTGGCACACATTCAACCTGTTTCAATATATTTCTGTTGTTTTAGATGTGAGTGAAATATCGCAACAAATAAAATACACCTTTTTGTACCTTTTTTGTAGCATTTGTGCTTGCAACTTTTTAAACAGCTATTCTCTGCAATCCACTAATTTTATCGTTGCTCGTTCCTTACTTCGTTGAGGTATAGAACATGACAATAAGAAAATCGTCAGAAAGTGGTTAACGTTACTTTCACTTTTCCAAAAGATTTTATGTCTCGATTTGAAATGGATGACTACACTACATGAAGTTATACGTTAATCATGTATTTCCACAAAATATTGAAATTATGAAAACGTCTTGAAGTAAAATGAGCCATAGGCAAAGTCGGTCCCCGAATGTTTCAAATCCTTACTGAGCCATTGTCCTCATGTGGACAAGTTTTCCAACTCTTCAGATGGCGAAGGAAGGCGACAGGGCCATAATGTTTGTCACAATGAACTCTTTGTGTTGTGGTAGAATTGATGCAGGTCTGTCTTGAAGCATCGGGAAACAATTGTTCTGAATTGCTTTGATTACGTGTTTAGTGTTAATCGATTTGAGAAAACGACTAGCAATCAATCCTATTTCGGGCTAACTTCGTTAATTTTAAACTGGATCTACAGCGTTCAGTTCTGCTTTGGCTTTAGATTAGACCTACAGGCGGAAGTCATCTCATGACTCTTTTCTGGCTTTCTTCGTTGTGCGTGCATGATTGCATTAAAAAAATTAGTGTCTTTATGAGTGTCAGTGAGTTGATATAATTTGGTTAGTGAGCAAATGAACGATCAAGTATCAACAGAAGGTATAATTATGGCAGAAGATCACATCAGTTATGCCCTTTCAAAATGTTTCACTTTGTATTTGTTCAGCGTGATCGTCTTAAATTAGTGAACAGTTCTAATCCTCTAGTTTCAATGAAAACAAGTTTAGAATTGAATAAGACTCGGACTTCCTGTCTTAGAAACCGTTTAGGATCAAAACGGGTCTGGCAGCATGGGGGTCCGCAGAAATTTTTTCAGGGGGGGGGCAACGTGGACATTTCGCTTATTTTTTTTCAAATTGCGAATGATGCAATGCAAATGGACCTTCACAAAATGCTTTACCCTTTCTACACCGCAAGTCCGTAGCTAGGGGAGCAGGGCGGGCGAAGACCCTACAAAATTTTTCCTCCCCGTCTCGAAAAATATGTTGGACATAGTTTTAAAAATGTGGGCTCCTCTCAGAAAACTCTTCGTCCCCAGGTGTCCCAAGCTGGTTACGGGCCTGCTACACCGCAAAGAAAATTCTCCATGAAAGCACGTGCTCCATTCGCATTTTTTGAAATCGTATACAGGTGGAGTTGTATTCGAGTTTGCGAAAAGGTTGCAGACTACTTTCTGTCATCCTTTAGCAGCTTTTGCTGAATAGGGGTATCATCCCATATCATTATTATTGTGAACTGCAGACAATTGAGTTTGAATTGGACTTGAACTATCCACAACTACGTTTGCGGTGCTCACATCAGTCTGCAATGTGAACCTCACTTCTCAAAATTTAGTCTGACTCTGAAATGTTTTTTACACTATGTCTATCAGGAATGCTTTTTTTCATATATCCACTTTCCAGCACTTTCTACAAATAAGTCATTATTTCAGAATAATCAACGGTAAGAACATCAGTAGCGGTGAAAAAAACACTCACAAACTCTTGCAAGCAATGATAAGTAGACCTGTAAGGTGACAACGACTATCGAACAACTTACTACAGTTAGAAGAACATCACGCAGGCTTAAAAAAATGCAGAGATTAATTATGAAAACTCGCCAGAGCAAATACAGCTTTGCACTTCCTCACTCAGAAGTATATTTCCACTCTACAAGCCTGCATACATAACAAGCCACGCAGTGTGTAAAAAGAAAACTGCATAAGCGTAGTTCGATTAAGCCAGTGTGGTCCAACTACAGGCCCGCGGGCCACATGTGGCCCGCGGATAGAACTTTTAAGGCCCGAGAGCTTTCTCAGTGTTTTTTCTTGAGTATATGTTACACTAGGTAATTTTAGTTAGAACAAGCATAGCATCTTTTTAAGTAAAATGTAGCCTACAATATTAACGGTGTTAGACTACTAGACTGTAGAGAGACTCTGGAAATTGGTCAGCAAAGATAGGCTTCCCAAACTGAAAGATTTCGCACAAAAAATGCACTCGATGTTTGGAGCATACTTTCTGCCATAAAGCAAGCTAAATATAAAAATAGAAATCGAATTGCAAGCGAATCACTGTACAGCAGTCTCAGCCTTGCGACAACTAACATAGGCTATTGGGTTTGATAATATGAACGATAAGTGTCAGAAATCTCTACCACAGGCATCCCACTGATAAAGATTTGTAATAAATTGCTGTTTGCTGATGTGCAATAATTTCAATGTGGATCTGTTGTTTTACCGATCATTTTGTTAGAAGTGGCCCGCAAGTTTTTGCAAAATGAGTTGGACCACGCTGGATTAAGCTATTCACTCACCCACATTGGTCACAGTCAGTCTCACACTAAAAATGGGTATTTCACACTTGTGAATGCATTGCTATATATTCACTCAGGTTTCTTTTCACACAGTATGAAACTACGTAGCTTACCGCTATCAGCAGTCACTGTCTCGCTGCATTATCTTAGATATCTGCGTTCAACAGCAAGCAGCAACATGCGACAAAACGCCTACTATCCTAACTTGAAGTGAACCATGGCATTGTTACGCAATAAAAACTAACAATAGAAGAATCCGCTCCCAAGTTCGGCCACGCCGTGGACCAGACATAGTGAACTGCAAGTTCCCTACTGCATGACACCAGTACCGTGAAACTGGCTCTTGTGCAGTGTAAGTGTCTTACTGGCAAGTGGACTGTCATTGTAAGAATTAAATCAATTAATCGAAATTGAGCAGCTGACTTTACGTTTTCTAGAAAATTTTGTCTCTAGGTCCAATTTCCAGGGGGGAAATGCCCGTTTTGCCTCCCCTGCGGACGGCCATGTCTGGCAGGAATGGATTTTGAATACAGGTCTCGTTTTAGTATTTACCTGTTGCTCATTGCTGCCTGTTCATCCGGCCGTTTTCGAAGCGTTCTTAAAAATTGTTCCCTGAGTGACTACGAATGGATAATTTGCGTAATAAAAGTTGACTGACCTGATTGTATGATTCGGTGTTTTCTTGCTCTCTTGAAATCGAAATACTAAACGCGATGTCTGTAGCACAAAGAAAAATTTTGATGATTAGCAAAGCTTCCGGTTTAACTATTGGCAAGTACTGTATATGCTTCCGTGACGGAAGATGAAACTTTTCAAACTGAGCAAAATTCAGAAAAGTTCCCAGTTTAATACTACAATCCACGTAGATCATAACAAGCTGTAGTTTCCAAAGTATACTTGCATTATAAAGGGTCTAATCCAGTGGTTCCCAAACTTTTTCGAGCCGTTACCCAAATCGAGGTAGCGATTAGGTCTTATTACCCACAATATTTCGCGATGATCACTCATAATATAGAACAAAATGGTGGTTTTGGTTCCGCATTACCTACCGAAGAATTGAATATTACCCTTGGGGGTAATTTACCCCCAGTTTGAGAACCACTGGTCTAACTGTTACTTCAAAAAGGTGGCCACACCTCAGCCTAAGGCATACTCTACATTGTTAAGCACACGGATCGAAGCGGTGTCGTCTGAAAATTTCGTAAATCAAACTCCCACGTTCTGATTAACATTCTTTGTTGTTAAAATACCCAGTAACGAAACATGTGTTACCAGCGCGAAGGAGTACAAATATTTCTCGTCATAACTTCAAGCACTCCCTTTTATAACATACCCAAGTTTGGAAATCCTTGCAAAGATACTGTAATGATTCTGAGTGACCAAACCAGAACCGTCGCCAAGAAGTCGTCAATAGGGGGACTTTACGTTTGTGCGGGGGGGCTTTACGTTCGTGCAGGGGGGATTGACATTCAATTTTGACAAAAATTCTACTAACTTATAGTGTTTCCTATTTCAATTTGGGGGGCTTAACCCACTAAAACCCCCGTGGCGACGCGACTGGACCAAACACGAATCTAGTGCAGATACAGCAAGTGCATTTCATTCAGGCAAACCTGAATTTCATAACTGCTGTTTTTTCTTTTGCAGTTTAACCCACTGAAAGCTCTGCCCCAGGAACCCCTGACCTGGTCGTAACCTCCATACTATGCTTGGGAACCCGAGTGTAGTGATATCTTGAAACTAATAAAAACATCTACAAGTTAAAAAACAAGAGCGAAACAACATAACCAATCATTAAAGGCAACGATGAAATGGCGACATTTAACCTCTTAACTTCATGTAAAAAGTGAGTCGTTCTAGGTTCAAGTTCCAGAAGTATGAATCTTGTATTTTTTGCAGGGTTAAGAAAAATTTAAAACAAAACAGTAGTTTGCCATCAATGTTATTCTGAAGCTGTAATTGCGATTTCGCAGAAGCTTCAGCAATTAAACATATTTTTAATAAAGCCTGTGGACGTCTTCAGCAGCAAACTTAAAATTTACAGAGAAGGCTACGAAACCAAGCAGCATATTTTTTAATCGCCAAACTTGCTTACACGTGGTATGGTTAAATTAATCCACTCTGATGATCATAAGCAACTACCTGGTTGCTTTAGTAGTCGATTTACTGAATTGAGGTCAGCTCGTTGTGACCAAACATGGCTTGTCACAGATACATACAGAAATTACGTGCCTAATTTTATTTCTAGCTAAACGTTGTCATGACCTATCATTCAGTGGGTTTAAATTTGTATAATCTTTAAAAATTACAAGTTTGTACAATTTGCCTTCAAAACACATTGCAAAAAAAATTTTGTTCATGAACCTATTCATTTACACAAGCATGCATAGTTAATAATACTGATCCAGCTAACGAGTTGCCCTTGTAGGTTTACATTTATGACTTCTTTTGCTGCTGCCACCCACTTCCGCCACTTCAACATCATTGCATGTACGCAAAGTTAGGCTCGACCTTTTATTCTCTTGTGTACCTCTCCAACTTTGTGCACTGCATTTCGCTACTTGGAGTTTTCATAAACCTCTCAGTTCCTCATGCCAATAGCAATGTAGCAGCAAGTGGTGTTCCTTCGCCAATATCTTATTTTAGTGCAAAAAGCGGCAATAGGTCTAACTGCCGTGATGACCAGTTTGTCATTCATCAAGCCCCTCGCCCTGCGTCTCATTCAAAAACAATTCTTCTAATGACCTAATTCAAGCATTCATGTCACAAATTAAAGTTTACAAAATGTCAAATTCAAGATTATCAAAATAAGGACAAGTTGTCACTTGTCAGTGTGTAGGAAACTTCTTCTACAGCGAAAACTTAAGCTGGGCCGCACAAAACTTTCGATTGGGCCACGGGTTGGACATAGCTGTGCATGACAAACTTCGGCTCTAGCAGGCCAAAACACAGCTTTGTCAGATATGCTTTCCTTCAGGTTCAAGCGTGAATCTGACTGCCGCATAAATTGATGTCAAGTTGCTCATTCGAGTAAGTAAAATACAGGTTACTTACTGGTACCATCTTCAGGAGGCGATGTGTCTCTTTCTTCGATGGCAATGGCCGAAGAAAGTTGGTTGGGAAAAGAAAGACCGATTCCGCTGTCTTGTGACTTAGAGCTGGGTGAAGGTGAGGCAGGTTGCAAACTACCGTCTTCCAATTTTGCAGAACTGGAAACAACTTTTGAACTGTTACAGCCCATGTTTTGCTACACTTGGAAGTCGCAATAACTGTTTTTTGTCTTCCTTTCTTCTAAACAGTGTGCTCTCACCGTTTGGCTTCATCGCTTATTCAGCAGCTGTGAAATTCAATATCTTCCATTGTTGAATCAACGAAAAGCGGTTTGGCAAAGCGTGTCGAACACCTTGTTTTGCTAAGGTATTGTTTGTGCTGAATGTTTTACTGACGTCATAAATGTCGCTTCGGTTAGCGTTAACTGAAATTAGCAACTTCGGTTTTCACCTTTTAAACAAAATCCTAGAGTCTTCCTTCTGTTTGGTTTGTCTAAAAACATTTGGGAGACATGCGTTATCTGCTACGTTTTAATGAAAAACGGAGCATACAGAGGCAACTCTACTGGGCGGCCATGGGGGCCATCCTGGATATATCTCAGCAGTGAACGTCTTGAGTATTTGTTTTACTTCTACCAGGGCTGCCACCAGTGCCGGATTAAGGTAGCGCGGGGCCTTAAAGTTTAAACAGCATCTCAACACCTGCTAAAATGGGTGTGGGCAAGGCATCCGTGTTAGCAGCTTTTCTCTTAGCATGCTCTATTCAGTTCGCATCGTGTCATGACACCCCGAGTGTATCCTACTGACAGCCAGTGTTGCCAAATGGTTGTGACCTAAATCTGCTAAATTGTGTCACAAAAAAACTGCTAGATTCTGCTAAGAGTCTTGTCACAAATTTTCAGCTAAATCTGCTAAAAGCCTTGAAGTTACGTTAAAAAATCTGTTATTTTTGACATGATTAAAAGAAACCTATAAAGTTACACAATATATGAGTTTATCGTCTTGCACTCGCTCTCAGTAAGCATGGGCTGAAAGGGCCGGTCTTGACCAACACACTTTTTGACTCAAATTTTTCTTTCAGTCAATATTTTGAGCAATGCAGCTGCAGCTTACCTTGTTTTTCACACAGTTCTTGACGATCTATTTCAAATGATTTCATGTTTTTATACAGTAGGAGATGAGCAATGCTCAGCGATAAACAATCTGGACATAGCTTCAGCCCTACAATTTTCAAAGTCTGGTCTTTGTAACATAGAACTTCGTGTTACATTAGGGAGCATGCAAAAAGTTCTTTAGTCTCATCTGCGTGCTTTTGCTACCAGTTAAGCCTTTTAAGCTCACAATGTTTCGCTTTGGTTGCATTATCGCAAACTCCACAAAGGCTTTTCGTGAATCAACAGGATAGGCAGTTGGCACTGAGCGAACTTTTAAGATCTGAATCTTGCAACCACATATGTCGAAACTTTTGGCAGCTTTGGTTTAACAGGAAGTTTTCTTACCAGACATTACTACTCACAAGCGTAACTGAACCACTTGGAAATATCGCGCAGTGGGATAAAAACCTGTTTTGCCAATGTTGTCTGATAACCTAACGCGCTCACTAAGCACACAAGCAAATCATTTAAGCTTCACCAAGCATCTAATTACTTGTTATTACGATACAGTTTTCTGCTCGAAGAAGCTTCGTTGCTGCATCATGATAAAAATTCCAAGCAATTGCAGGCAGCTTGTTGTGCTTTGTCCTGGTGTTACCCAATTTTAAAAACGTCATGAAGAAGAGAAGTATATTTTTTGATGAAGGTGTAAAAGTTTTCATATTGAAAAACTGTTGAAACAGATTTTGGTCAAGAATTTGTTATCTGCTAAACCTGCCAAACGGTTGGCAAACTCCTGCTAGAATATGGGCTAACTGCTAGATTGAAAATTTTACAGCTAACAGTGAGAAAATCTTGCTAGGTCTATCAGCAAATCAACTAAAATCGCAACACTGTTGACCGCAATCTTATGCATTTTGTTACTTAACTATGCAAAAAGAATCAAACAAGAATATCTGGACACAGACAGCTTTCAATTGGAAACCTTCGCTTACTACGGCAAATTTGGCAAATACTGACTTCTTAGACTGAAAAAGATCTATGTAATGTAATAAATAGGATTTATTACAGAAGACCGCGGGGCCCCCAAAATCGCGGGACCCGTAGCAATTGCTACATTTGCTACTATTGTTAATCCGGGACTGGCTGCCACTGATAATTAAACTTAATCGAGCTAATAAAGCGTTGAATATTGATATTGATAATGTATAGGCTACACTAACACACTGTACAGTTACGCACATCGTCACGCAAAGAAATGTAATTACCAACTGAAGACTCGGCAAACTGTGCCCAGACAAGCGTTGCACGAGTACGGACATAACGGAACGTATTTCACACAGTTATGTTCATGGTGCATTTGATATGGAAAGTTACAATTTTTTAGAAGAAATTCCTGATTAGCCTATTCTTCTTGGCAGCAATAGGAATAAGTGAAATTTATACTTATATCAGGTTTTTTTCATTGGTGTTTTAGGAACCCGATTCGGGTCCCTAGAATTTCAAATCGGGTCCCTGGAATCAGAAAAAATTATGATTGGGTCCCTAGAATCAGAGAAAATCGGGTCCCTAGAATCAGAGAAATCGGGTCCCTACAGGTCCATACCGGGTACCTAACATTTTCCTTTAAAAAAACCCTGCTTATAATGAATGCATAAAATCAAAAAATTCCAATATATTGTGCGATTACAAAGGTATTTCCCAACATAAGTTCGGTCTGAAATCCCAAGATCTTGGGGAAAATCTCAACAGGTGGTTGGCAGCCCTGCCTTCTACCTTCATGCAAATAGGAGTTACTCAGGTGTGCTTGGGTACATAGGCGTATCCAGGGGGGCAAAAGGGGTATGTCCCCAATTTTTAGAATATATAGCCATTTTGTGCTTTGAGAGGCGTTTTTTCAAACAACATAGTGTTATTCGCCTAAAATCAAACATTTCCCCCCCTCCCAATTTTTGGCCCCCCAAATTTTTGGTCTGGCTACGCCACTGCTTGGGTAACTGTGAGTCAACTTCTATAACAGCAAATTTTCAGTGAAGTATTGTCGTACTGTCAGGGGCGTACCGAGGTTAGATGGCACACGAGGCAAGAAACACGTTTGGCGCCCCCATATTCGAACCTACGGTCTTTTGGGATCAAATTTACTGTACTGAAGAAAGTACTTTCGACATCGTTGAGTCTTTTTGATACCCCGCAGGAATTCCGCGCCCGGGGCATTGTGCCTTTGCCTCTCGCCACGCCCCTGCGTGTAGTACTCAACTCGTTCAATACCCAGTGCCTCAACAAGCTAGTTTGAACCCCATTTTCACGTGATCGAGGAAAGATTGTTTATATTTTATCAAGTGGCACTGATTAAAAGATTTTTGCTATTGTTGAGTGCATATCAATGGGCGCGCAGTGGTGGGCATGTTGAATGTTGCAGGAGTTGTGTTTTCAATTAGCAAATTAATTGTTAGCACAGTTAATTTTTCAGTTACCTGGACCCGTCAGCTAGAGCAGTACAAATATTGGCACCATTTCACCGCGTCCTCGCGGATGGTTTATTCCTGGTCCACATTCGCATTTGCGAACAGGCTGATTAAATTACACGGTGATTCTCGTTGTCATGTAGCCTATGTGGCAGCTGATCAGTGTAAACCCCAAAAAGCTTTTTCATTTTGCAAAAGATGAATTTTTTAAAATTTTGAGTGTAAAATTGTTTTTTGTTTTTGAAGAAAACAAAAGATGTTTTTTCAACAAAAAATTTTTATTGTAGAAAAAATATGCTGTGTTAGGAAAAACGTTTCGCTCAGGTTAATGCAGAAATTTATTTACTTGCTGCATCTTGTAAAGATATTCATTGGAAAGTTGAAAAATAATTATCTAAACTTCTGCAAGAAAAGCATACAAATCTAGCAAAAACAACGGAGTGCATTTTATCGCTTTGTGAACATCCAGCTGGGATGCGAAAATCTGACTTGAGTGAGCAAAACTTTGAAAAGCTTTAAACAGACTGTGCAGTGAATGCAATATTTTATCTTGAACCGCATGAAAATGCACAAAGAGACCTCGGCGGTTACATGAATTTTTCGTGGTGGAAACAACTGGAGAAGGATCCTCTGACTTGCGTCCGGTTCGAACCAGCATCTTCTATTATTCAATCCTAGACTGTTCTTTGAGCGAAGTAAACAGTCATTTTTCTAAAGAATCAATTGGCGTATTCACAGGGATTTAACCCCTCTGTCCGGTGTCAAGCGAAATTTCTGACATGTTATTGTTTCTCAGTTATTCTACTTCTCAGAATAAAGAAATAAAGTTTGGCAATTACTTCTTTGGTGTTTGTTGTGTAAATTGATACATATTGGGTAGATGTCATTTACCCACAAGGTATAGTACGGGAATATCCTCAACTATTGAAAATTTTCGGACTTAGTTGTTGACCTCAGTTATTTTTCTTTTTCTCACCCTAACCCGACACACTTACCTAAACATGAATTCCTAAGCCCTAATAATCAGATTTCTCAGCGTATTTGGTATGTGGAATATATCACCGGGAAGACGAATATTGATATCAGAGCAATGACATAATAACACGGTCTATATAGCGATAAGCCCGCCTATCGATATGCCATCTAGCGCCGCTTACCAGCCGTTTTGAAGCGTGACGGACTAGCCGTTTCTAATCATGTGTTATATCTCATTGATGAGAGGGTTCGAGATTTTGTAAAAATGACTCTGACTAGGCATACTATATTTTTGTGATTGATAACTGGGACGCTTCAGAACAACGAGCCTTATCAGATAAATGTGGTACATATCTTTCTTTCAGTGTGTAGCTATTTTGGATTGGTGTAGTTAAAACACCAACAAAAACTAATATAATGCATTTTACTAAGAATCAAAACAATGTTCAAGCATTTGTAAAGTTACACATCCGCCCAATCATACTTTTCTGTACACCATATTTTCGTCATGAAGTTTTTACTCGATTTTGTTTTCTCATAAAAATCACAGCAGAAAAAGTCAGCCCCCAAGCACAATGAAACAAGAACGACTACAGTACTGCTATCTTTTCACTTGTTATTCTCCTCAGATAAAACCACACAAGCTACATTGAAAACACTTCATACCATCTTATTCACACAATTAAATTATCTGTTGTAGCAATATTGTGAACTTGCAAGATAATCCTGGCCTACTTAGGAATAGCCTGAAGTAAACTGCATTTCTGCTGGCTTGGATTAACCTGCATTACTGTTGTTGCCAGAAGCGCTCGCAATCACTTTTTTGACTCCTGATCCGCCTCCTGTTCCAAAAAAGTGGCTCCAGCTCTTGCTTCGGATCTCATTGAAAATTTACACTCCGACTCCTGTTTGGACTGCAAAAACTTGACAGCAATGTATATTTTGCCTCATGAGGCAAAATAGAGTGCTGAGGCTATTTTGCCGTTACCCATTTGAACAAGTTATGCCATGGTTTCAGCGCTGGCAAGCAGTTAGTGACTTCTTGTCTACTTTGCATTACTGTAAGCGGGTTAGGGTTAGGTAAACTCAAACCCTAACCCGTTATCTCTTTGTGTGATATTGTCTTGTCATATGACCATTACAACCATGATCAATTTCAGGCAAAATAACCCCAGCACAGCTTTTGCCTCATGAAGAAAATAGATAATACCAATCTTGAAACCTAGAAATAGAATCATATGTTCTTGTCACCTAAACCAAATCTCGTTCAACTCTTTCAGTTCTAATGTGAACAAATCTTGTTTAACTCTAGACCTACCTCAAAACAAGAACAAGTTACAACTACTGTTATCTTTTCACTTGGGCTATTTGCCTCCACAAATAAACTAAAGTCATATAGGCTAAAATGAAAACACTTCATAACACTTTATTCACATATTTAATTACTTGTAAACTCGCAAGGTAATATAATTGCATGTTTAGAAAGAGCCTGACGTAAAATGAATTTTGGTTGCCTTGTTTGATAGTGATGCTGCGCTGTTGTTGTCGCATTGTAATATACACAAACTTTTGTCTTGTACATCTCCATAAAAAGAATAAACTGTGAAGAGCACTTAAAACATGACACAGCCAGTGGCGTACACATAAAATTTTCATGGGGGGGGTTTCATTGGCAAATGGTGGTCATTTGTATTTGGTGTGAGCTGTTTGTGACGTTACAATTTGACGTCATTTTCATGTTTTCAAGCGAAGTTTTTTGACACACTAGGTATATTTTTCTACACACACTCCCCTTTTTTGTAAAAAATCAAGCCCTATACACTCGCCTTATAATAACGTTTTTGTAAAATATCAAGCTCAAGGGGGGGGGGGTTAACCCCAACCCTCCCTTGCGTACACCCTTGGACACAGCACAGAGTTAAAATTTCCAACAACTGACGTATCCACAAAATCAAGACAACCTTTTCATTTGATACAGCAATTGAGCATTAGCTCTATGTCAGTCAGAACAGAGCCCCCCAGTGTGCCACCCTCTTTCATCCTGACCAGCCTGCACTGAATTTTCACTGTCCCAATTTGAAGCAAGAGAATAGAGCCAATGTGTTTGTCTAACAATTAGCCTGTCTGTGAAAAACTTTCAATTTGATAACAGCTATAATCAGGATCCTGTAAAAATTGAAAATTTCACTCCTGATCCGGTGTCAAGCGAAATTTCTGACAAATCATTATTTGTCAGTTATTTTGCGTCTTAGAGTAAACGCATGGAGTTTGGCGATTACTTATTTGATGTGTGTTGTGTAAATTAAAACTTTTTGTTTTGATGTACGATATCCACAACAAGCTACAGTACGGAAATAACTATATCCACTGAAAAATATTGGGCTTAGTTAGAAATAAAATATTTTAGTTTTTTCTTTTTGTAAACGTAAGATCAACCCTAACCCGACAGACTTACCTATACCTAAGCACCAAACCCTAAGCCCCAATCATCAGTTTTCTTAACGTATTTGATATGAAGAATATTACTGTGTGCATGTGCACATGGTGTGAAGTCCGAAATGTTGCAAGTCAGAAATTTCGCTTGGGACAGGGACCGGTTTTTGTTCAAAATTCCGACTCCGGCTCCTGCTCCAGCAAAAATCCTAGACTCCGCTGGAGTCCACTCCGGCAGTCCGGCTCCGTGATCACCTGTGGTTGCTCCATTGCAAAGGTGGTGCAGTCAGTGATGGAGTCTCAAGACTTGGTCTCGGTCTCGAAGGTCTCGTCTCGGTCTCGAAGGACTTAGGTCTCGGTCTCGAGCTCATTGTCTCCAGACTTTGCATTGGTTATTTTTTTATGAAGTTTTGCAAGGAGTTCCTTAAAAACGGTTTTAAAAAATGATTGTTCAAAATTTAGCCGTTCAAACAGGTCAGTGGCTAAGCTTTCTTAGTTATGTTATTTTGTGAGATGGAGAAAACAATTTGCCCTCTGTCCCATTTAAAATTTATACTGAATTCAATAAAAAATGTGCATGCACCAATGAAACCGCAGCGCGTAATCTCTGCAACGAGGGGTTGGGAGTACTTTGCGAAGGACGATCTTTGAACTGTTTTTCCGGGAGTTTTGTTATGAAACCCATAGGCATACTCAAAAGAGGTGAGAGAGTGCCAAAAAGTTTCTTTTTTGAAAAGCCAAATAAAACCATGTCTTGTTTTCGAAGTGCTTTTCAAAGCACTCTGTTAAAACACGCTGATGAAGTTTTTTTTGTTCTGCGTAATGCAGACTGTTTTAAGTTCAAAAATACCTCGGAACTCTCTTCTGGAAAAGTTTTGCTCATGAGAGTTTCATACAGAGAGAAAATAATGCGTCATGGCTGATCAATTACTTTGACGTACTGCTATAGGCTATACGGCCTTTTTGCGTTTTCTAACCGATAGGCGGTGTTGCGAAAACTCTTAGCGTAGCAACAAAAATAGAAATTTGGAACAGTTGTGAATATCAGTTTAACGTAAAAATATGGAAATTATGAAAAACTTGAAAATATAAAAACTTGACAATAAAAAATAGCAAATCTTGGAATTACATGTGGAGCCATAAAATCAGCGGGAAGGCCCTACACCATTTCACTGCTTGTCAACTACACCGGCAATCCCGAACTTCGCTCGTTCTGCTGCAGCATGCTGCATCCCAACAATGCCTGTCGAAAACATCTAATACTTTCTTTTCATCAGAGACAGAAAAAATCTTCAATACGAAGGCAATGGTTATCTGCAAAAGATCTTCCGTAGTTGTAAAAAAACTGACAAACTACGGGCACCTTGCTCTAAGTAAGAGAAAAAAGCAAACCCATGTTGCTTCAGGGCTTCATTAGCCCTATGTTGTGCACTTTGTTGTTGTCATGGAAAACACATCGAATCCACGGTGCCAACTAATTCACAAGTAATGACAAAAATAAAACTTTCCCGTTGAACCACAGCCTAGTATGTGCCAGCTGTGCTTAGCCATAGGCCTACATACATGCATATGTAAAGAAGGCAGAAAAAATAGGAAATGTAATGACGAGAAGGGTGGCTAACAAGCAGAGAAAGCAAGATCCATAATCGAGAATTAAAAACAAGACCTCTTTCAGTTTCTGAGTATTTGATTGTGATGTTCAAGATGCTTTATTATTCCTTATGGTTATAATAAGGATGGCAGTTGGCATCGCTACGCCACTGCAGTAGAGCATGCGATGGGATATTACCTCGCTGGTTCAAAGTGCAAACATAAGTTGTGCCAAAAAAGTCTATTACTCTAATAGGCCTCAATATTTTTTTTCTTTGCGTCAACAGCAGAATCTCGAGCAAAATTATTAAAACCTGTTTTGGACAGTGAGCAAGTTTGGATGGATGAAAAATTAGTTACAATTTTGCTTTATGAAATTCAAAGTAGTGCTTTCGTTTTTTAAATCTCTATATTTATCACCCCTTAATTCTAAATGTTTGGAGAATTCTTAATCAATTGCTTGTGTGAGGAGAAAAGTAATCAGGAAAGGATTAGGTAACGATTAGGAACAAAAAATAGAAAAGGATCAGGTAAAGATTAGGAACAAAAAAAACAATTAATAAAAATGGCAAAGCTTTGCAAAATACACGAAATATGTGGCGAAGAAATTTGAGTGTCAGTGCAGATGCCCAGTGTTAAAATAAAAAGAATGTAGTGAAACAGGTAAGTGGTAGATAGTAAAAAACTTTAAAAGTTTGTTGTTTCATTGACAAATGATATAAACGACGAAACACCTTGGCAAAACTTTAATGATGGAAAGCAACTTTTCCTGTGGAGTTACCACTTTACTGCGCTGTTTTGGCTAGTGCTGCTGGGGCTGTATACACTCGCCTACATCGTTTTGAAATAGAAAGTAATAGTTCGCCTTTTCTCCACTGTCTCAAATAACATAGCCCTACTCCGACGCTAGGTAGGAGACCAGAACATGGGAGTTTCATCAGGGCATCCCCTCCTGTCCTTACACAGAAGGGTTGATATAGTTTTGTAACGAACAAAACAATTAATATTTTTCTGAGTCAAAACAAATTTTTTGAAGCGCGGCAACGGCAAACAACTTGAACATTCAATTGGTTCACCGACATTTTTTCAGTGTAGAATGCGTAGACCCTCTAAACCAGTGGTTCTTAACCTGGGGTAAATTTACCCCTGGGGGTAAATTTCACTTCCAAGGGGGTACATTTATTGAACCATAAATTGTAGCAAATGTAAATTTTTGTAAATTATTCTAACTGTAAGATTTTTTTGATTGCGTATTTTTAAGAAATAAGCAACATCGAGCGTATTGAGGGTAAATTTGATGATCTTGTTGGATAAAAGGATAAGATATGTAAAAAAGGTTAAGAACCACTGCTCTAAACGCTTCCAACATTTTCAATGTCCATGCATTTTTTCATGGAATTTGTAAATAAGGCCCCAGGTTGGAGGTTGTAAATTCCTAAGAGGAAAGTTAAAATGAACGTTGGCAGTATTTGGCCGTTTGCATAAATTTCGGATGATTTTTGTTATCTTGGTATTTGGCAATGAGCCAGATATTTTGTTGCAGCATTATTCAAGGAGTTAGCTTTAATTACCATCAGAGAAATGTGAGGTCTCGAGTCTCGGTCTCGAACTTCCAGGTCTCGGTCTCGGCTTATATGACAAAATCTCGGTGAAAAAAGGTTAAGAACCACTGCTCTAAACGCTTCCAACATTTTCAATGTCCATGCATTTTTTCATGGAATTTGTAAATAAGGCCACAGGTTGGAGGTTGTAAATTCCTAAGAGGAAAGTTAAAATGAACGTTGGCAATATTTGGCCGTTTGCATAAATTTCGGATGATTTTTGTTATCTTGGTATTTGGCAATGAGCCAGATATTTTGTTGCAGCATTATTCAAGGAGTTAGCTTTAATTACCATCAGAGAAATGTGAGGTCTCGAGTCTCGGTCTCGAACTTCCAGGTCTCGGTCTCGGCTTATATGACAAAATCTCGGTGTCGTCTCGAAATTTGAGCCAGGTCTCGGTCTCGGAGGTTACGGTCTCGACTACATCACTGGGTGCAGTACACGCAGTGTTGTCTTGTGCATTTTACTAAGAATTAAAAATTGCGAACACTGCTTAAAACAATATAGAGAGCAGAGGTAAAACTTACAGTAACCGAAGCATCCACTGAGCAATGAGTTTTCAGTGCGCCAATTGAAACAAGAGAATAGGACAAAAATGTTAATCTAACAATTAACCTGTCAGCGACAATTTAAAATTTATTAAAAGCTATTATCAAGCTCCTGTAAAATTTGAAAATGCGTTCCTGCTCCTAGTCCGGGTCAGGTTTTCATTTAAAATTCCGACTCAGGGTATGGCTCTGGCAATAATTGCCGACTCCGGCCGGAGTCCACTCCAGCACTTTGGCTCCGTGATAACCTCTACTGCAAAAAGGAATTACGAATTTGGGCGCGATTTTGTGTAAATTAGCTAAAATGCTCGATTTGGGCATGTTTTTCGGAGTTGCCTTCATGCATTTGTTTTTTATTTACCTGCTGGTTTTTCTTTGTTTAAATTTTACAACCAAACGCATATTGGGCTTGGTTTTTGGTTGAAATACCTTTTTGGGCTTGTTTTCAGTTTGCTATTTTGTTTTTGCACAATAACCTAACCTGGCAATTAGAGATGGCACGGTGCAAGATTTTTCAGGCCGGACCACCCATATCCTGCAACAGTTAGCCCATTAACCGCCCGTGGACCAACAACATTTATTCTTATCCAAACAGGCCCACCCATGGCCCGATAAACAATTGACAGTCTTGTCTATTTTGTCTCCTGAGGCAAAATATCTCCAAGGGCTATTTTGCCTTTTGTGGAACATGATTGGTTGAAGTGGACATATCATGTGACAAGCACAACAAACAAAGTTGCATGCTTGGATTAGTGTGTAAGCCTAAAACCCTAAACCTAAGACCTTAATCCTAAAACCCCAAACTTAAAACCCTAAACCTAAACTTAAAACCCTAAACCTAAAACCCTAACCATAAAATCTTAACCTAAATCCCTAAACCCTAAACCTAAAAATAAAACCCTCAACCAGTCCCGTCACCATGGTAGAGCTGTTTTGGGCTTAGCCCCCCCCAAAGAAAGCTCCAAGCCCCCATAAACTGAAATATGAAACTATACTGGACTATACTGTATAAATCAGTGGATTTGTTGCCATTTTTAGAATGTCAAGACCCCCGCACAAAAGTAAAGCTCCCCTATTGAATACTTTCTGAAGGCCGTTCTGCTCTCAACATAAAACTCTCGTCCTACAAGCTTAAACCTAAACCCTCACCATAAAACCTTCAACCTTTAGCCTAAGCCAAAATCCCTAAACCTAAAATTCTAAACGTAAATCCCCGCAACCTTACTTAAAAAGCGATTGTGATTTGGTGCGTAGGCTATATCAAAAACACAGGCTTGTCCATAGGAATGTCATTCCTGTGGGAATCTCATGGGATGTGACAGCACACATTTGTATTTCCCACCAGACAATAGCCATGTCACAGCAACTTCAGAAATAGAATGAGAATGTCAGAATGATGCTGAATTTTCATACTTAGACTATACTTCTGAATATTAAAGTCAATAACTTTTGTCGTTTTGCATGTCTCTTTCCACACGTCCTGTTTAGTAGATACTAAGCCTAAACTTTCATAAATTTAATAATTTTAATTGAATTGTATTCCATATTAATGTTATAATGGGAATCCCGTGGGATGGGGCAGGCATGAATTGCTATGTGATGGGACAGCAGAGATGAGCATGGATCAGGACTGAAGCCAATTTTGGCCGGATCAGGACTGGATCGGATTGCAGATTTTTTGAAAACTGGCACATCAGGACTGGATCGGACTGAGAAAATTTTTGTTGTTTTCATGTGATTATACGGAAAATATCAAACATGTTGGTTGTGATCCAATTTCACAGATTTGCTAAATGATAGTGTGTATTTTGCCATCAAATGCAAAACTCTGCTGGGACTATTTTGCAATTCGAACACCTTTGTTCACATATAAGGTTGAGTTCTAGTAGCAACGTTAACATAATAGCGTCTATGCCTGCTGTGCGATTGTTCATTGGTTCTGCTTTCACCATTTCCTTTGGTTTAGCTCGTAGAGGTTACCCCTTTGATGGAGTGCTTTTAATGTAGGCTCTCTTTTTCAAAAAGTTTCAGGTTTAGGTTTAGGGTTTACGTTTAAATGTATGCTTAAGTTTCGGTTGAGGGTTTACCTTTAGGGTTTATGTCAGTGGTTCTTAACCCCTTTTACATATCTTACCCTTTTACCAAACAAAGTTACCAGATTTACCCTCAATACAGTCAATGCTACTTATATATTAAATACGAATTTAGTGAATTCTTAAAGTTTAAAATGATTTATAAAAATTTACATTGGCTGCATTTTATGGTTAAAAAAATGTACTCCCTTGAAAGATGAAATTTACCCCCAGGGGTAAATTTATTCCAGGTTAAGAAACACTGGTTAGGTTTACGGATTAGATTTTGGGTTTAGGTTTTAGGTTCAACTTTTAGGTATAGGTTTTATATTTAGGTTTGAATTTTGCATTTAGGTTTAAGTTTTGGGTTTAGCTTCTGGGTTTAAGTTTTGTGTTTAGGTTTTGGGTTTTGGGTTTAGGTTTGGTTTTAGGTTCAGGGTTTTAGGTCATGTAACAAGAACGTTGCGCTAATCCAAGTGTATCGTCTTTGTCACTTGACCAATCCAAGCAATCAGATTCTCCTAAAGGCAAAATAACTCCAGCAGTGCTTTTCCCTCTGATGCCAAATAGACATTTCCTTGCTAAATTTTTGAAATGCCAAAAGGCAGTGTCTATTTTGCCTCATGACGCAAAAGCAATGCTCGAACTATTTTGCCTTCAACCAATCGTATTTGGGTAAAGGCAAAATAGCTCCGGTAGTTATTTTACCTCATGAGGCAAAATTAAAATACATGATTTTTCATTGGTAGATCAGGACTGGATCGGACTGATGATTTTCAAAAATTTGCAGATCAGCATTGGATCAGATTCAATTTTATCGGATCAGGACTGGACTCGGACTGAAAATTTTCACAATCCCCTCATCTCTGTGGGACAGACAAATATGTCCCATGGACAATCCTGCAAAAATACCTATAGCACGCCATCAAAATGTTGCACAACACGTTTCCTCCAAGAAACCACTCAGCACCAAAACTGCTGACAGCCACACTCATGCAAGAAGTTATCACCATGCATGAAAAGTTTCTTAAGTGCACCTGCCAGAGATGATCGGATAGTGTTTTTTTACTATCCGATCCTATCCTGTTTTTGAAAAATGATATCCGTATCCGATCCGAATCCTGTTTTGGTTGAAATCATACTATCCGCATCCGAAAACTATCCCAAAGTATATCATGATGCACAACATACATTTTTGTGCTTTGTCTATTTTGCCTTCAGCTGAACACAATTGGTTGAAGTATTTGCATGACAAGTTTGTCCTGCTTAGTTGAACACGACATCTGTAACAGCTCAGTCCCATGCATGGATGATGGTTGTCATGGTTTCAAGGCTGGCAAACAGTTAGCAGCTTCTTGTTTGCATTAAGTGAACTGCAAGCTAAACCCTAACTCTAGTCTAAACACTGAACTCCTCAACTTAAAAACTGACCCTACACCTTGACCATAAGCCCTGATCCTAAACCGCAATCTTAAACTTTCAAATCCCAACCAATTGTCTCTGCATATTGTACTTGTCACATGACCAGGGTTGTAGTGGCGTGGGAACGTGTGGGAACGACATTCCATACATTTTTTGGTGTGGGAAAGCGTTCCCATACCTTTTTGCACTAGTAACGGTACTTGAAGATGTGAGATCTAAACGATTACATTAAAACAGGCCTGCCCAACCTTTTTAGTGTTGCGGGCCACTTTCATAAGAGGAAATTTATTGCGGGCCACAAACGTTTTTTGTGACGTAACCATAAGCTATTGTGACGTAACAAATCCCTTTGATTTTTTTAAATTTTATGTGATAACACGAAGTGATAATAAGTCCTATAGTTGTACGCAGTGCTGCCAGCTTGTATGAATGTAAACCAAATCTAAAAAATTGACATATTTTCGAAGAGTTTGCCATACAACTTTTTGGGTGGTAGGCTCATAACAGAAACAGCAGATATAATTTTGGTATGTTTTGATGGGAAATATACTTGAGCCTATAAAAAAGTACTAAAAATTTGAAAAGTGTTCTTACGAACTTGTTACATCGCGGGCCACTTAAAACAACCTCGTGGGCCGCGGGTTGGACAGCCTTGGATTAAAACATGGCTGATCTAACAGATGTGCTTGCGACATGCAGATTCGCACTGCTAGTCAAAAGTCTACAATGAAACAGGAAGCCAATGTAGAAGTTGTTGGAGGCAAATGCTTACTTTATTCGAACTATTTGGTGTAGCCTTCCTCTTTATTTGGTGTGGGAGCGGCATTCCCACACTTCTTTTTTTAGCACTAGGCTACACTCTTGCACATGACCACTCAACCAATTGTGTTCAAATGAAGGCAAAATATTCCTAGCACAGGTTTTGCCTCATGAAGCAGAATAGACACTACGTTCATGCATTGTGCCACTTTGGGCCCTGTCATGCTTATTTTGCGGCCGACGCCTCCCGCTGGACCCGATGTCCTAGCTCAGAGTACCCGTCCACGAGAGACTCGGTGCAAAAACAAGTTGTACTAAACGCTTTATAAAAGTTAACGTTTATCTTATACTTTTACTAGACAGGGTCCTCGAAGCTGTGTCCTGTAAAGACCACTTCCCTAAATGGCAAATAGTCAATATCATCAACCTTAGCTGCTGATGACAGGACCGTTATACCCTTTTATGCGGGGATACAGGTTTATTACACTCGTGACATCGAACACACGACGCAAAACATATGAACAGGTGAACATGGCACTAACATGATGATCCCCCCATTGTCTGGGATTTTTCTAAGTACAAAATCGTAAAAAATTTGGCCAGGACTCTGTTTCCTTTTTGAGTTTAAAATTCCCTATATTTTGTTAAAGTCCGAAATCATGGAAAATTTTGACAGGACTCTTTTCCCTATTTAAATCTGACAGGTCAGAATATTTTCAAAGTCCAAAGTTAAGTAAAATTTTAACAGAACTTCGTTACTACATAAATTTACGGAGCTTTTTGACAAAGTCTAACTATAATATCAGCATTCACCCTTAACTACATCCAGACTAGGGCCAAAAGTACCGGGACTTTCGTGCCTGGAGGCCGGTGAATTTCAGACTAGAACTCCCTTGAGTGTTAGCTACAAGGCGGTCCTGGATCATGAGATCACCAGGCCCCCCACGTTCGCCCTTCGGTTGCCAAACAGCAACCAACTCCTGTGTCCGACCGTCAGGGCCTTTACGGACACTTCCTTTTTATACTGCGAAGTTATTTCTTAGTTTGTTTAACTTAGCATTTAGTCCCCCTTTTATTGTCGTTAGTTTCTTCTTGAAGGTAACTTTTCCTCATACTCTTGAATTATCATCTCTTTTTGAAGGTAACTTTTCCTCATACTCTTGAATTATTATCTCTTTTTGAAGGTAACTTTGCCCCATTCTCCTCAATTGTTATCTCTTTTTGAAGGTAACTTTGCCTCAAACTACTCCCACCTTTCCCCTAGGAGAAGGTTTTAGGTTTCTTTTTGAGTTACCCTTTGACATGATGACTGCGACGCGCTATAACACACATGGAATATGACATGCGAGGTTCGTTTGAATGTTCACAATGTTTCTTCCAATATCTGAGTAGCCTCTTGCCGGTCCTGTTCAGTCAAGTTTATTTTGTCAATCAAGTAGTTGGGTATTTGAGTTTCTTCATTCAAGAAATCTTCTACCATTTCGTTAGTCTCACTGTTCAGATGTGACTCCATAAACAGTTGATTGAGAAATTCTTCTCTTTCCTGATTCAACTGATCAGCTCGTCTTTGAGCAGCCTTTATTCTTTCTTTGGTGAGACTTTTGCCCGTGTCATCTTCTTCCCATTCATACATAATGAATGCTGCATCGGTGGACAATAACCTGGGATGTTGGACCCTGATCCATCAGTTTTTTTTAATTCGTACTTCATAGGTGTTTGATCCATCCCTGAGTCTAATATCCATTTCCTTTTCATTATCATCTTTTTTCCACCATCTGCACAGGCTTATGAATTGTTTGTCTACATTCACTGTCCTCATGGGTTCTAAATATTTTGCATTCTTATTTATCCATGAGTGTAACCACTTGGCTATACTTTCGCTGGTAATGGATCTATTGTTTACACATATATTATGGTTTTTCCTACTTTGTGTTATGACAAACCTTATTATTCCCTAACTAAGGTTCCTAATTTATGGTGGCTTTTACCCCGTAATAAACAATAACGCTAGACAAATAAAAACAGTTAATAGGTTCATGCACACATAAAGTTTTCGGCCGCACTGCATTGCTGCCTTGCGAACAGTTCATACAGTTATTTTCTTCAATCCTGCCCGAAGTGGTGAAGGAGTATTTTTGTCACAAATTATTGTTCATATTTCAACATGTTGGGGTTAATTTTAACCACAACACTTATAAGCAGAAAGTTTGACATATCTTGCAAGCTTGACATATCGCATAACCTCAGTACTTTTCCAAGTAAAGCAAATCGAAGTTTTGCCATACAGTCCCGTAGCCATGGAGGGTCTTTGATGGGCTTAGCCCCTCCGAAACAAAGCTCCAACACCACCACCTCCGAATTTAAATATGAAGCACTATAAAACAGTGATGTTTGTTCAAATTTCAGAATGTCAAGCCCCACTGCACAAGCGTAAAGCCCCCCTGGCCTATAAAGACTTTCTGGTGACGGTTCTGTTGCCATACCAAGCTTTTCATTTGCCATTTCTTAGGCAACTAGGTAAAATTTATTTGGTTTCTTTGGTTCACATTCATAATTTCATTTATTAATCCTATCCATTGTTGCACTTTAACCAAACCTAACTACATAGCATGCTAGTCTACAAACCAAAACAGCATTCAAAACAACACACTGGCTCAAAATATGTCATTTATATTGAATGACTGACTAAAAATTCAGTCTACCAAGTCAGTGTCACAAAACAACAATTTTGCATATCATGTTTAGGAAAGAAAAAAGTTCTGGCCTGGTATCATTCAACAACCAGTCAATACACTTGCAGGTTCACGTAGAATAGGCGTGAAGACAGCATTGCCTGGTGTAGATTACACTACAGTCCACATTCAAAGAGCTAGAGTGCTCCAGCTAGTCTAGACTACAGATCACAGTAGCCTACACTAGGTAGCGATAGTCCAGGCACAGGTACGCAGCAAACAGCATCCTGAGAGTATACTGAAAGAGTCCTATCTTGCTACATCAAGAACAGACTCATGCTGACACACTTGGCGTGTCCAGTTACCAGATTAAGAGGGGTAATGGTATTGCACTTGGCAGGGGCGGAGCCAGAGATTTTCATTTGGGGGGGCCACTGGAGGGGCCAGTTTTGTAACAAGGGGAGCTGCCAATGGTCTGTGTAGGACTTTCAGAAAGAGACCTGAAAAATTTTGGGGGGCCACTTGGGGGGCCAGGCAAAATTTTTGGGGGGCAGTGACCCCCCTGGCACCCCCCTAGCTCCGCCCCTGGTACTTGGGTACAGACATTACACCATAGACAGACTCGGAGTCATGGCGCAGAAGGCTATAAAGATGCTTCTGAAGATAATGGATGAATGATTGTGCAATGTGCAACTTTTTACAAAAATCTTAATTCTCGAAATATCGTTAAAAGCGTTTCGGATATCCGGATCCGTATCCGGTTCCCGTTTGAAAGCAGTTTTTGGATATCCGTATCCGGTTGCAAACTTACTATCCTGCCGGATATGCAACCGGCAAATCGGATAGTGATCATCTCTGGTACCTGCCAGTTGCGCCTGAGGGAGTGCTCACATATGGGAAAAGCAAATTTGCCTTAAAATACAGCAACGGCAAAGGAATGCCAAGTGGTTTCAGTCACTTTTAATGCCACCGAGTGGTTCTTTCCACTAGAAAAATTTTAAGGTTTTTTCAACATCACCGGGCGGCTCAAAATGGCGCGGTGAAGTCCAGCAGCTAAAAATATTGTTAGCGGCCCGCACGTTCAACCGGAGTGGCCCGCCTAAAATCCGGGCCACTAGCGGCCTTTGCCATCTTTGCTGGCAACAGAGGTGGTACCGCATTCGGAGTACCGGAGTCGACTCCGGCAGGATTCTGCGTTTTTCTTTCGGACCCCGAATCAAAAATTTGTGAAAAACTGGGCCCGGACGTGGAGTCACTTTTCCATTTCCGCAGTAGCAGGAGTCTGTTCGGTCATTTCTTCGTTAAAAACATGGGAAAATTACGGTTGGATCGATGATTATAGCCGGAGTCTAAACAGGAGTCGGATTCTCAAATTTGAAAAACAGCTGGACCCGGATCAAGACCCAGATTCAAAATTTTTGGAACAGGAGCTAAGTCGGAGTCTGAAAAAGTGATTCCGGCCACCTCTGGCTGGCAATGGCAATCTTCGGAATTTACCTCGCATTCGTTGAAAAAGTCGAGTTTGTCTTTGACAGTGGTGTACAGGATCCGGATTTTGGAGTCCAATCCGGCCGGATAATTGGATTATTTTGGATTTGGATTGGATTGGATATCGTTTCCCTTTCAACCGGATCCATTCCGGAATATCCAAATGAAATAAAATGTGGTCATGCAAAAAAATCTTGATATGGAATAATAGTTGTATGAGGAAAAAATGCGATGTTTCGAAATCATATTATTAAAAATCTAATTGTCTAATTTCTGTCCATAAACTGCAACGTTCCTTGCCGCTCGGGATCCTAAATTTCAGACTGAGGGCAACTCAAGCAACATGTAGTTGGGAACTGTATGAAGACGAGCATCATTGATTCTATAGTTTTATTATGACGCATCCCAACATTATTCAGATGAGACATGTTTCATTTTTGAAATATATTTATTAGTAGATCATAGTAAATTGTTGGTGTTTATTATGGCATTACAAAAAGTTTTTTCAGCATTGAACGAAGTACACATGTTTCTGTCTCAACTGCGTAGCTCACTAGTCTAACTCACGCGAAGTGGCCTTTCCTCACATTACAGCTAAGTAAGAGTAATGAACATGGTGAAAATGTATTGGCATTTTGACCATGTTGTTGTAGGTTGAAATACACCTGAAATGAGAAGGAAAACTTCTGAAGTGTTGGATTTAACACAAAAGTGGCAAGGTTGTTTATTCTCTATAAGCCTAGCAGTTCTGGAAGTTCAGTTTGGAAAGAGTAAGAGTTTCAAATGAAAAAGGCATTGAGGTGAACATTCATTGCATTGCTCTAAGACATTGGTGCTCAAATCGTGGCCCGCAAGGCCCTCTGGAGTGGCCCGCGAAGCAATTTTCATTGGAAAGAAAACTTAACACTTTAATCATTTAAGATATTTTTTTAGAGAATTTTGATTGAGATTATTAATTCTTGTGGCCCGCGAAGGGTTTCTGAAAGACAAATGTGGCCCACGAGCCAAAACGTTTGAGCACCACTGCTCTAAGAAATGATTTCATTGGGCATAAAATTATCGTGATGGTTCTGTCATGGTTATATTAACGTAGAATAGTTGTTGGCATTGCATAGAGTCCAGCAGGTACACAAATGTAGGCTGGTTGTAGGCTATCATTTGATTTAAACATCTCCATTAGAGAGTATATGAGAATTGTGCACAACTATAACTTCCGCCACTATATAGAAAAAGAATTGTGCACTTCTTGTCAAGATCTGTCATAAATTGATTGTGGTAGGCAGTTGTACCCATGGTATTCAAGAAAAAGTGTGTCGGCAGTGTTTATATTACCTCATGTGGCAACAGCACTGCTGGAGCTCTTTTACCTTTAGACACACAAAATTGTTTGAAATGGTCACATGACAAGTTAAAAAAGCATGAGCTTCTCACTTGATAACAACATCTGTAACGGCTTAGTACAATGGACGAGTGTTGTCATGATTTCAGTGCTGGCAAGCTTAGAAGCTACGTTAGCGGCTTCTTGTGTGTTTGTGTAAAGTGAAGACTAACCTAAATTTAAATCCTAAATATAATCCTAAACCTTAACCCTTGTTTTCTTGTGCGTATCATGCTTGTCACATGACCACTTCAACCAATCGTGTCTGACTAAAAGCAAAATAGCCACAACTTTTGTCTCGTGAGGCAAAATAGACATTACCAAATAATTTTGCTAATGTGCAGTTAAGTGGGCGGCTTCGAATTTGGAATGGATATCGGAGTTGATCATTTTAAATCTTCGGATACGGATTGGACATGGAGTTTATGAAAAAATTTTGGATCCAATCCGATTGAAAAATTTCCATATCCGTACACCTCTGGTCTTTGACCAGTGGTCAGTGTTGCCACTTCAACATCCAGGGTTGCCAGGTTGGATTTTTTGACGCCAAATTTCACAAATCTGGCTTTTTTGGAGGCAGTTGGTGTCAAAAAAATGTTTGTTTTTTGGCTTTTTCTTTACAATATTTGGCATTTTTTGGAGGCAGTTGGCACATACTATCAGACTGGTGTTTTGGATTTTTAAATATCTTGCTGAAGAGTGTTATTAGGTTTTTTTAGACAGTACTTGTATTTTCTCAAAAGCTATCTGGCAACTTATAAAAGAATAAAATTGTAGCATATATGGCAACCCACATAGGCATACGAGACGGGGGGTCGGGGGGGCGGCCGCCCTCTTGGGCTTGAAAAATTTCAGGGCACTCTGTTTTCAGGGTAAGCGCAACTTGCTCAAAAATCCTGAATGCAAAAAGTATATTCAATACAGTGAAAAATTTCAGGACACTCTATTTTCAGGGCAAGCGCAAGTTGCTCAAAAATCCTGAATGTAAAAAGAATATTCAATACAGTGAAAAATTTCAGGGCACTCTATTTTCAGGGCAAGCGCAAGTTGCTCAAAAATCCTGAATGTAAAAATTTCAGGGCACTTTGTTTTCAGGGCAAGCGCAAGTTGTTCAAAAATCCTGAATGTAAAAAGAATATCCAATGCAGTGAAAAATTTCAGGGCACTCTACTTTCAGGGCAAGTGCAAGTTGCTTAAAAATCCTGAATGTAAAAAGTACATCCAATACAGTGAAATATTTCCCGGCGCACTCTGTTTTCAGGGCAAGTGCAAGTTGCTCAAAAATCCTGAATGTAAAAATATATATTAAGTACAGTGAATGCAAGGCAACCAGTTTTCAGGACAAGCGCAAAGTTGCTCAAAAATCCTGAATGTAAAAAATATACTCAATACAGTGAAAATTTTCAGGGCAAACTCTATTTACAGGGCAAGCACAAGTTGTTTAAAAATACTGAAAGTAAAAGGTATATTCAATACAGTAAAAAATTTCAGGGCAACTCTATTTTTTCAGGGCAAGCACAAGTTGCTCAAAATCGTGAACGGTAAAAAAATTTTCAATGCAGTGTGTATTCACATGGGGGTGATCTGTGTAATTTGGGCTAGTGTAGTTTGTAATCTGGACCAAAGTCGTGATTAGTCATAGTAACTTTGATCTGGACGAAGCCCTCATTTTCTGTAAAAATTGAACAATCAGATGTCGGTAGTTCAACAGCTTGATATAAGAATTCGGTAACTCTATCTTTGTTCGTGTCCGAGTTTGCGCTGGGTAGAGGTGCAGGGTGTTAAGACAGGGGTTCCGAAACTGGGCACATGTACCCCAAGGGGTATACTTGCCTATATCTAGGTGTGCATTGAAGGTTAGCAATAGAAAGGAAAAAATATGTTTATATATTACTAATTTCGAAATATTTATACATATATCAGTGAATTTTATTTTAAAAAATTATTGTAAGTTTATTGGAAAATATATTTTTTCCTCAGCTTTTTTGTCATAAGACATTTTAGGGGTACATGCTCATCTCTCGAAATGCTGAAGGGTTCATGACCTAATCACCCAAAAAACGGGCAAATTATTAATTGTGGCTTAACCATACGGATTGTGTCTGTTTTGCCTGTGCTGCTTACGAATTACGACACAGCTCAGATCTGGCGCTGTTTACGAAATGGCCGGTATTTTTACAAAACGCATTTGGCAACCCTGCATATTTCAACCAAACGAACTTGAACGGGAAATTAATAAAATGCCGTGGGGGGCCAAACGGGGGGCCAAACAAAAATCTGGAGGGGCCATGGCCCACCCAGGCCCCCCTTAGAATCGCCACTGGATGTGCTGCATTGCAAAACACCTGTTGTATTTGGCGATTGTGTTGAACTACATCTTTGATTGACAATGTGAATGTACTGTATTGTAAAACACCTCTTATATTTGGCGCTTGTCTTAAACTACTTCTCTCATTTGGCACTGCTAATGTGCTGTGTAGCAAAACACCTCTTTTTATTTTGACCTAGTGTTGAACTACGACATTAATTGACAATGTGGATGTGCTGCATTGTAAAATACCTCTCATATTTGGCGCTTGTGTTGAACTACGTTTTTCATTTAGCATTTTCGATGTGCTGCATTGCAGAGCACCTCTAATATTTGGCCCTTGTGTTGAAGTACATGTTTGATTGACAATCTGAATGTGCTGCATTGTAAAACACTTATATTTGGCGCTTGTCTTGAACTACTTCTCTCATTTGGCACTGCTAATGTGCTGTGTAGCAAAACACCTCTTATATTTTGCGCTAGTGTTGGACTACGACATTCTATGACAATGTGGATGTGCTGCATTGTAAAATTCTTCTTATATTTGGCGCTTGTGTTGAACTGCATTTTTCATTTAGCATTTTCGATATGCTGCATTGCAGAGCACCTCTTATATTTGGCGCTTGTGTTGAACTTGGTCTTTAATATGGCACTGCCGATGAGCTGTATTGCAAAACACCTCTTATATTTGGCGCTTGTGTTGAACTACGTTTTGAATTGACAATGCGGAATGTGCTGAATTGCATAAAGCCTCATATTTGGTGCTTGTATTGAACTACGTCTCTCATTTGGCACTTCTAATGTGCTGCATTGCAAAAATCCTCATATATTTGGCGCTTGTGTTCGAGTTTGTCCTTCATTATGCATTGCCGATGTGCTGAATGTTGAAAACCTATTATATTTGGCGCTGGTGTTGAAATTAGTCTTTGATTCCGCACTGCCGATGAGTTGCATTGCAAAAGACCTCTTATATTTGGCGCTTGTGGTGAATTGCCACTTTTATTTGGCACTACTGATGTGCTGCATTGCAAAAAAACTCTTATATTTGGCGCTTATTTGTTTTCAACTACGTCTTTCATTCCGCCCTGCTCATGAGCTGCATTGCGCAACACCTTTTATATTTGGTGCTTTGTGTTCGATCACTTCTTTTGTTTGTGATGTGGTGCTATGAAAAACGTCTTATGTTTGGCGTTTGTTTTGCAATGCCTCTCTTATTTGTCACTTTCCATGTGCTCACTTGTAAAATACCTCTTCTCTTTTGAGCTTGTGTTGATCTGCATCATTTATTTCGCACTTTGGATGTGTGCTGCAATACCACCTAAATGTTTCACTATTAATCTTTGTTTTGTATATTGTGCTTAGTGCTGTGTGCTGTGTCCAATCGTCCTCATTATTTTGTTGCATGCTTGAACAAGATTTGGGACCGGATCTGGATTACCGGAGTCGACTCCCGCAGGATTTTACGTTTTTCGTTCGGACCCGGATCCGGAGTCAAAAATTTGTGAAAAACCGGGCCCGGATCCGAAATCACTTTTCCATTTCGGCATTGGCAGAAGTCTGTGTGGGCATTTGTTAGGCAAGAACATGGATAAATTACGGTTGGAACGATGATTGTAGCCGGAGTCTGAACAGGAATCGGATTCTCAAATTTGAAAAATAGCTGGACCCGGATTAAAATATTTTGAAACAGGAGCGGAGTCGGTGTCTGAAAAAGTGACTCCGGCCACCTCTGGCTTGAACTAGTATTTTTTTCCACGTCTGCTCTCTGGCACCCCTGCTGTTTGGTACCCCTGTTATTTGGCACCTCTGTTATTTGGCACCTCTGTTATTTGGCGGCGGTGACGACGAACCCATGACGACGAAGGTCTACAAAGACCTTGCTTTAAACAAGACACGAAAGCAAACCAAAGGTGGCTCAAAGCCATGTGAGCATTGTGCACTTTGTGGTTGCTATGGAAAAAATAAAAAATCCATGGTACCAAGTGTTTCACAATTGCTGACTAAAACCAAAACTTGTAAGCTAAACCAAAGCTTGACTTGCGCAGATTTTGGCCTTTACGTCGCTACTTGTGTGATGTGTCATGAACAGTATGTTGGTCAAACTAGCAACAAATTTTCCAAAAGATGGTCAGCGCATCGCAGTAATTGGAACAAACAAGATTGTAAAACTGACAGTGACAAGGACCAGATGGCCTTGTCGCGGCACTATTCAGAAACCACGGCACTATAAACAGGCCACCTCTGCACGAAGCATACACCGTTACTTTTGTCGAACAACCAAGCTGTCACTCTCTGTATATCTGTGAAAATAAATGGTATCAGCTAATTGACGCGCAAATCAACATTCAGAACACGATCCTCCCCTATGTGTAATAATTATTACGATGCTTTGTGTTGTTTGACTCAATCCGATGTTGTCTTCCGCTTTGTGCGCTAGCTTTTCTCTCAACACAGCTTGCTTACTCCTACTGTAGCGTTTAAAGCGAACTCGTGGCAGGTTTAAATGCGTACCCCAGAGACTTATTGCCAGCACATGGCTTACTATTTTTCTCTATCGTTGTTACTCATTTCACCAAGAGTTAGTATTTAGTTGGATAAATTTTTCAGCCATTAGCATCAACTAGTTAGATGTTTCAGTCATTTATTTATTTGAGTAAACGTATTTTTTGAGTAAAAACTTATTTCATGAGTCAGTTTTTTTGTTTTTGTTTTTTTTTGTCGCCACTTGTATTCTTGACGTCAGGCAGTTTGTTAAGATGTTATGAGTTTGAGCTTGTGTTACGAAATTTTGATTGTAGTCTTGAGTTTGTTTTTTCTCTGCTGTTACTTCAGCCTTTCAACTTTTCACCTGTAAGCTTTGCTTGCAATTTGCAGGACTGAGGATGCGTAATTTTATGTGAAATCGATTTCTTATTAAATATTTTCTGATCGATTCCTTGCTTACACCCATCGTGGAAAGTACATACTTGAATAGAGATATGTGCAAGTTTGAATCATCGCAAAAAGACGAAAGCAGATAGCAGTCGACTGATTCCTCGAAAGCATACAGAAACACCAGTGCTTTTAAGTGTAGTACATTTGGAGTGTATACTGTAAAAAATTTTCTTATCAGTTATCAATCACTATTTTAGGCGTAATAGTCGCAGTTTTCGTGTTTTTGCTACTGTATTTTTTACTTCTATATGTTGAATTTGAAGAGCAACTTGAAGTTGCTGTGATAACAAAGACATGATGGTTAGGTGTACCTCTGCAGAATAATCCTTTTTTTGCAAATTTGCTTATTACGGTGTCAGTAGGAGCAGGATTTGAATTAGGCTGCAGTCTTGAATGTATGTAATATAATATATGAGCAGATGAGAATTCCCACAAGTCAAATAATAGCCTAGAAAAGTGAAAAGTAGGAAGTTATTTAGGAGCCTTTTGTTAGGAAGTTCCTGAGATAACTTCTTGGTGTGTTTATTCCTGTATACAGTGCATGAGTACATGGTGTTTCACAATTGTTGAAACAAAGCGATTGGGCACAAATCCAGGATTTTAAATGATACCACAATGATGATTACATTTATTGAAAGGTGAAAAGATAACATTTTATAATCTGCAACTGTTTGTCCTCAAATCAGAAATAATATGTCAAGAAGAGTCCTAGAGTACATGCTCCTTGGCTCCTTCGTCG